>RCUQ01000146.1_pt1 | contig 54130 bp, 68 predicted proteins | sample 2166351 | NCBI WGS metagenome assembly RCUQ01 (sample SAMN09932597, study PRJNA488358) | compost metagenome | feature: garden; material: soil; isolation source: compost soil in acetonitrile-enriched culture | place: Germany: Experimental Botanical Garden Goettingen | collected 2016-01-27
AAAACTCATAAACTTTTATTAAGTTCTATTTTGATAATTTGAAACAAAGCTTGTAAATATGGAGTACTCTAACAGGACAACCGTATGCGAGCGCGTGGCAATTTCTATCGAGGATTCTTTCCAAATGCACCCACAATTATGCCTGTGGGTCCCGACGAAGTCTATTATACTTCGACCGTGTTCTCGTCCAACACCACATTCCAGCCAGCCACGGCCGGTGCAGTAGCCGGCGATATCATTTTTGTTGCAGGTGTTGGAAACAGCGAAGTTGTTCTGCCTGGCTCCACATACTCGGATACCACTTCAATTGGTGGAGGCTTGTCAAGGCAAACCAACGCCTATAAGGTATTGTCGCCAGGGGACATTACCACGAATTCTCTATCCGTTACCTGTCCGAGTTTGGGCAATTTCACCATACTACTGATAAGTGGTGTAAGTACGTTTACTCGCAAATATTCAGCTTTCCGGACGGAAGCAACAGCAGTTGTTCCGGGGTTCACAAAATCGGCGAGCTCGAAGTTGATTCTAGCTATTGTGACTGACCGCACAGACAACGGCGTGCTATTGCCTTCGCCGACTGGATTCTCGCTATTGCGAAACGGGTTTACGCAATACTTCTCAGTGGCTCACGCGGTTCGAGCATCCGACACCTACACTAGCGACTCTAACTTCACAGTGTTCACACAAGACGCTGGTGGCGGCACACCCTATTCCGCTGCAATTGCTATCTACGAAGCAACTTAATCATCAGAACCCAATTCGGGCTCAATCCCCTGTGAATTGCACCAGTTCGCAATAGCCTGACGCGCCGATGTCAAATAGTACTCACGCTCTTCTTCAACGAAGCATCCATCACCCTCGGGATCCGCAGCATATACGGTTTTGCCTCCGATATTAGGGCATTCCACGTAGAAGTGGCCATGACGGAGTCGAAGGTATCCGACATCTTTTCCGTCATAAAGCGCGTCGTATTGTTCGGGGCAAGCTCCGCAGGTTTCGATCAATTGGATATCCTGCCACCGAACACTCATCGAGTCATCTCACTTCGTCTCTACGATAAACGGGTTGTTATCGCTGTCAGCGATAGTAATCGTAAAGTTCATACGCTTGAGATCAGCAAGTGTCAAGTTCGCCGGCAAGGTCAGGTGACCAATCTTGTGAACTTGCGCTTTCACTGCTGGAGGCTCAACGGCACGCGCCAGCGCAACTCGTGTTTCGACGGGCACCTTCGGTTGCTTTTCTTTTACTGGCTTTGTCACTGGCTTCTCCGACTGCTTCTTGCCGTTGCTGATCGGGCGAATCGCGTTTTTGATCAGCGATGCAACAGTTTCACCGGACAGATCGACATCGAAAGTGATGAGATTGTCGTTCTGCTCGACCACATACACGGGAACCTCGACCCCGTTGAACTTGGCCATCTTATTGCGTTCGACGCCCATATAGCGTCGAGTTGCCGCTGCAATGATCTTGGTGATGCTGTTGGGGTGATGAGTCACGTAAAGCTTGCGAGCGTCTTTGCCATGCTTTTCCTTCGCAAGCTCGGCGCTCTTGTAGAGGGTGACACGAATCACCTTAGTGCTGACGTTTGTTTCGTGAATGAAACAAGCATCCCAGTCGTTCAGCCGAATGCTGCCCGAATAAATGTTGAAGCTGGTGTGGCCCTTTGTAAAGGCGAACCGCACGGTTTCTTTTGCCATCGATCTGCTACTCCCTTTTGGTAGACGTGGTTAACGCATTGTTAACCAAGCACCTTTGTTCACATAAGTCAAACAACACGGCCCAACGCAGTTAACTGGTACTCATAAATACGAAGTACACTGAAGTACCAAGGGGCAAACATGGATAATACTTACTTCAAACAGAAGTCTCTGATCTTGGCTAGGCAAATATACCCTAATCTGGATGGTGACTCGCTTATCCAGGAAGCCGAAAGAATCTTCTCCTACTTGAATGCCAATGAATATCAGAACTTCATTGGCCTCAATATGATTGCCGACGATGTGGTAAGTTTTGCAGAGATGCTGACTATACGGGATTCCGTCGCGGATAAGAAACTTCAGCTGTATGATTTCCAGCGCGATACTCTCAATCACTGGCAAAGTGGAACAGACAATATTGTGGTTCATGCTCGCCAAATGGGCATATCAATGCTTATCTGCATCTATGCGCTTTGGCTTGCATCGTTCAAGTCGGACATCAACGTTTGTATTATCAGCCCCAAGGCAGCCTCAGCTCAATTACTCACGCAACAGGTGATTGAATTCCACAAATTCTGTGGCTTCAAGCTTCCCGCTTTGACGAAAGCCAACAGAAACCAATTGCAATTTGCAAATCGTAACCGTATCGCGTTCTTGAATCCATCCACGTATATGATTGGAACCTCATTTAGCCACGTACTCGCAGACAACGCCGCTAGTATCAGTTACGCAGATGATGAGAACTTTTATTCCACAATCATGCTCGCAAATAGCGGACAAAGCATTATCACGGGAACGCCCGGAAATAACGTAGGCGTCTTCTACGACATGGTGTCCTCGAAGGTTCTGTTTCAGAATCAAAAGACCTACTTGCCATTTGATCATCACCCCAGATATACCAAAGCATGGGAAGATCATATGCGTGCGGCGATCGGGAACGAAGCCTACGAGCGCGAATATAACTGTGAATTCACAGAAGCCCGGGTTTAAATTAGGTTTTCCGGTCCGTGAAACAGATTGCCAATCCGTGGCATTGTGTATCGTTTGTTCTCGAACAAATACGGATATTTCTTCGTAACCCGCTTTACCAGCTTTTCCACAGCGATTTCATTCTCACGGTGTACGCGATCACGGCGAGACAACACCTCGCGCCAGTGAACCCCGTAGATGCTCCGTTGAATGCGGTTAGCATCGGACTCTTCCACGGAATCAATCGCAGCCAATGCAAGTTCAACAGCGGGCGGACGATTGCGCTCTTCTAGCTGTTTACGTTTGGAGTCCGGCAAAAGATCGAGATTGCCACGCGCGGTAATGTTGGCTTCCTCGATGATCAATTCCTCAAGGCCACTTTTGCAATGGAGCACGATACTCGCAAGGTGATCGAACACCGTGACATTCTTCGTGTAGACGCAAAGCCCGCATACGAATTCATTTGTTTCTAGATCGTACACGCGGGTTTCAGCCGACCCATGTGACCCCGAAATGGAGCCGTATTTCTGTTTGGTAAGCGAGAATCGATATTTCCGACCAGTGACGGAAACTTCCTCACCACTCAAGAATAATTGGACCGTGTTTTCGCCCGTGATGGAGTCCAACAGGGCCGCTGATCGTTTCAGTGCTTTCTTCTTGGATTTCTCTGGTGGTTTCCTTTTGGATCGCCCGGTGATTTCCTCATATGCGAAATCCATGTTGGGGAGTTCAGGCCAAATCAATTGAAACTTGCTAATGTCCGGCCGGTCGACTAGGGTTTCCCATTGCGCACGAATGCGGTATCGGGATTCAAGAAAATGCCGCTTACGATCGAACATTTTGATGCCATCGTAATAGACGACACCCTTATTGTTGTGGCGAATATTGTTGCGGTAATACTCAATCCCGTTAAGGACGCCTCGTTCATCCTCAACTAGAGAACCACAAATTTCACGGACGATTTGTGTAGCATTTCCGGAATAATGAACCCCGTAGGCCAAGCACAGAACCACCGCATTGTGATCAGCCGTGTCTTGCCAATCCAAATAGAGCCGTTCCAGACGAGCTCCATAGTTGGTCAATCGATTGCTGTGGTTTTGATCTTGTAGATCCATTTCGTGGTCGAACGAATCCAACAGTTCAGTGATATTTGGGCAGAAGTATCGTCCCCACAGGTAGACGTCGGGCGGAATGTCGAAACATTCGAGCGCACCGTCCAGATAGTATTGAATATCCGGAGGAACACGTCCACCTGTGATTGCGATATTGGTCATTTAACCGCCCTGGAACTGCCGAACTGCAACCGCGTTGGACTTTGCGATTTCCTTCGCACTGGTCGATGGATGCAGCGTGTTGATGACCGAACCCGTGATGCGCTTGATCAAGCCAACTTTACCATCCGTGAACAGCTTCTCGATATCTTCATCCGGGACCGTGATCTGCCGTCCCTTGATGTCCTCGAGCTTTTTGACTTCAACCTGCTTCTTCGTGAAGGGTTCGATGATGAAGAAGCGAATGCCCTGATCCAGTTTCTTCTGGATGATCTTGGCCATTTCATCATCTTTATCCTCTTCCCAGACGATGCTCAGATCGCCCATTTCATTGAGAAGGGTCAGGCTACGTGCGGTCTCTTCCATGTTACCACCTTGTGTCGTAATTGATTGTAGCGTGTTGCTTTTGAAAATCTTCGCCCTCGATGAATGTACGCCAGGTACCCTTTCGGATCGCCAAGGTGAAACTATCGAGAATGGTTCCGTATGTTCGGAGTTGGAACGCCTTTTCGTAAAACAGAGTTTCACTCTTCGGATCCCATATTCCGAAATGACCTTCTCCGAAATATTTTACACCGGAGATTTGATATTGCCCGCACTCTTCGCCCTTGCCGTTGCCGCAGCTTGAGAAGCCAAACCGGCCAGCAACGTCCCAGGCGAAGATATCACCCTCGAATGGACCGCGCTTTGATTTGTACCGTGGCGCAATCAGATCCTGATTTGCGATACTGACGAATTCAATATCGTTGTCTCGGGCATACGCCATGAGGATTTGGAACAGAAGCCCTTGATGCACTCGAATGGTATCGTCCAATTGCATTCCAATTGGGTTCCAAACGGTATCACGCTGCTGACGTGCTTGCTCCGAGAACGAATCAATCGAAGCCACCACCAGCTTTGGGTTCGGGAGTGGATTCCCGAAGAGATCTTTGATCTTATCGTTCAGCATACTTTTCCAAAAATTCCTTGTTGTGGCGCAAGCAAAGGTCAGACCAGCGCTCAGCTACGTCTTTCCAGTTCTGCTTGATCGCAATGTCCGTGAAGTTCACACAAAGCCGATTCAGCGATCCCCAGTCGGCCATGTCGATTTCAGCAAACATCACGTCGTACTTCATCTTCAGCTTGTATTCGGAATACGAATACAATGCAACAGGAGCGATCATCGGCAACGAAACGATACATGCCGCAACGATCAAGCCTGATACCCATTTCGGATATGTGGAAACTGTTTCAGTCATTTTACGCCTTTTTTATGAAGTCGGTATACCGTGCAAGGAAATCAAAATAGTGACTGGCTTCGTGAACTCGTACCTGGCATTGGTTTGCGAGATGCCGAACCAGCATGAGGGCCAATACAAAATCTGACATTGCCGTGGGAACGCCTGTGAGGTAAAATTCTTGCTTCCACAGCAACTGGATCGTTGCTAGGTCGGTAGCCGGATCAGTCGACGACGCCGGTGCAGTCTCATAAAGCCAATCGATAAAAACAGCAGCCTTTGTGTTGTCGGCTGTTTCGATTACATCTTTACAACGGTTGATCGCGTCTTCGCGGAAGGTCATTTGGTTCTCCGAAACGATATTGGCCCCACTATAACAGCGGGGCCAATTTGTGCAAGCCGAAGTTTTATGCGGCGACCGTCTTGATGTCCTTCTTCGCCTTGCGCTTGCGCAGTGCCTTCATGCGCGGGTGCATGACCTTTTCCGACCGAACGTCGAAAGCTTCCTTGATCGCAGCGGCATCGCGCGGATCCTGGAGATAGATCTTGTCCACGTAAACGACCTTCGATTCGAAGACCTTCGACCGCGGCGAAACGCGCTTCGAATCCTTGTGAACGTAGGTGTAGACCTTGTAGTAGCCGACGGCGTTCAGGGTGCACCAGGAGTTGACGTCCTCGGGAGCAATCTGATGCTGGCCGAACCAGAAGCGGAAGGGGAAGCCGTAGAAGAAGGGGATTTCGCCGTGCTTTTCCGACTGACGACCAAAGTCCTGGAGAGTAGAAGTCATTGCGTTTTCCTTTCGATCTCTGTGCAGCGCCTGTTGCTGCTATGTCCTGAATACTAACATAGGACAGACAACTGTCAACCAGGTTTTTCAAATCTTTTCCATACAATATTAGCACGGAACCCTTCGAGATCATAACTCACGTTTTGAGCTACGATTAAAGCTAAATACGTAAAACTGGAGTATGAGCATGAGATCGGTAGTTAGAGGAAACCTTAATCGAGGAATCTTTTCGGCAGGTAAAGGCGAGCAAGTCCGATTGGAGTTTACCACCCCAGAAGGGACAATCGGGCAATACTACGAGACTGAAGAAATCGCGTTCCAATTGTTGGTTTCATCATCAGATGATATCGATCATTTTGAACTTGTCTCCGGTGAGCTACCCGAGTTCGTTCAACTCCTCAGTGATGGTCTCATCTTCGGTGAGGTTCCAGAAACTATCCCCGAGAATACCATTTACGAGTTCACAATTCGGGTCATTGATGTAGAGGAACGTTTCGCGGATCGCACATTCAACTTGGACATTCGCAAGGTAGTATCGGATATTCAATGGCTCACACCTGAAGGAAACATTGGAACACTTTATTTGGGGCAATCAGCATTCAATCAAGTTGAAGCAGAAAGTACATTGGTATGACAGCAGAACGAAATCGTCCAGTCGTATATTCGCTCGTTGGTGGTGTCTTGCCTCCGGGTCTTTCTTTGAATACTGCCACGGGCGGCGTGCGTGGTATGATCAATCCCGCTGACTTCCTGGATGCTCCTGTTTGGAACACGGCGAGTGGAAGTCTAGGAAACTGGGAAGAATTTGATGTTGTCGATCCAATCACTCTGAGTGCATCTCTGCAGGGCGATGCAACGAGCCTCGTCTATACGGTGATGGAAGGATATCGAAACAATCGAGGTCTACCTTGGGGAATCACTTTGGATCCCTATACGGGTGTCATTTCAGGAACCCTATTGGAACTTCGTGATCCAACAAGCGCAACTTGGACACCAGAAGAAGAACCACAGTGGGTTACCGCTGCTGGAAAACTTGCCTCTTATGATGAACTCGCTGAAGTCACAGGTCTTTCGGTCCAAGCAACTCCTTATGGTAGCCGTGTCCTACGTTACTCGATTGAACGTGGTGCGATTCCCTGGGGACTTGAAATGGCCACGACTACTGGAGCATTTTCTGGCACAATCCGCCGTCTAAAGGTACTTGGCGGGGTTCCGATTATTGAGCCAAAACCACGCTGGCTATCACCGCCTTCGATTGGAACCGTCGACGAACTCAAGACTGCAAATTTTGCTATTCTTGCTCAGCCACGATTGGGAAACAAGGTGACCTATTACATTCGGAGTGGTGGGTTGCCTTGGGGACTTTCGCTGAATGCAGCGACCGGCGCAATCACTGGAACCGCTTTGAGACTGAGAGCACATGATGGATTTACTTGGAACCCAGCACAATCGCCGGTTTGGGAAACACCATCGGGTTCAATTCTATCAACAGAAGAACTCTCAGTGATTGATATGCCCACGGCCTTTGAAGCCACCGCTTACCAAACCCGCACTTTGCGATTTGAAGTCACAAACGGACAATTGCCTTGGGGTCTAGAAGTCACTCCGGCCGGAGCAATTACGGGATCAATTGCACAATTGCAACGCATTGATAATCAGGTCCATATTATTGAGCCTAAGCCAACATGGGGAACATCAGCCGGAAACATCGGCGTATTCAACGAGTTGGAAGCAGGGGTCAATGTTCAGCTTGCCGCCACCGCAAATCGTGGAACAACAATCCGTTATAACATCCGAGAAGGTGGACTACCTTGGGGATTGTATTTGGACCCGACAACCGGGACAATCGCTGGCTCCATTGCACAGATTAAACCCGTCGATACCATCGTTGTCAGTGATCCGCCAACGTTCTCAACTGCCCCAGGAACGACGATCATAACCAGCGTAGCCGGTGGAACACCCACATTCACAATTGGCGTCTCCGTGCATCCTGGCCGCACACTGAAGGCCATTGAAGTTGTTGATCAGCGCAAGTTCCTAGCAGGTCTCCCCAACGGTCTTCTACTAAATAGCGCAACGGGTGAAATAACCGGAACGGTTACCGCTAATGCTGTGGTTGGAACCTACAACGTTATTTTCCGAGCCATCGACAATACTGGTGCAGTTTCCAATCTCTCCGCTCAAATCGTAATTCAAGGTACATAATGACAACATTCAATTTCAAAGTCCGAGCCGTCGATAATAAGGGAGCTTTTGCCGACCGCGATTTCTCCATGGACGTTCGCAATACCGCTTACGATAAGTTCGTGATGTCGACCGCTGAGGGTTACATTGTAACCAGTGTTGATGGTATTAATTGGCAATATCGTGCTCAATATCTGAATGCTGGAATCTATTACGGTGAAGTCCAATGGGGTCCAGGTTTCTGGTTTGCTACGAAAACAAACACCACTTATATCCGAAGCATCGATGGGATCAACTGGACTGAGCACTCGTATCCAACGGGTTATGCGATGTTCCCATCATCGCTCACAGCAAACTATCATGGCGCTCCGACCTTGATGCCTCGACCATCTGTTGGTGATGGCAAGCTTGTGATGCTGCTTGAAGCTGATACCTCTACGACAGCTGATATGGGAAGATATCTTGCTTATACCACGGACGGGTTGTCTTGGACTGTAGTATCGGATTATCCTATAACAAAGTCCGCCACGCTCCAATATAGAGGGGTATCCACACAGGCAATTTTTGCAAATGATCGCTGGTACGTTAACCATTATGCACAATCGGGATGGCCACTTTCAGATATTGCGATGCGTTGGATTCCCAAGGACTTCTCCGCGGATTGGACAAATGTAGTGCGTCCAAATGGTGCTACTGGATTCGGCGGAGGTAGTAATATCAAGTTCATAAATGGAACCTTCTTTATATGGTCCAATAGTGCCATCTACATGATGAGTCCGGATGGAATTAACTGGACTACCTATACTAGACCAACAATCAACTCGGCATATTATTATTTGCCCTGCATGTTGTATTGCAATGGGAAGCTAATCAGCTATCCAGACGCATATAACTTCAATTCAACACTAGCCACAACTGGATCGTGGGATAAGGTCTATACAAGCCTTGATGGTGTAGTTTGGTCAAATACGACAGTTCCGGCCATTCCGTTCACTCACCCGAGTCTTGTCAACTATGCGGAAATCTACAATGGTACGACTTCAAACGGACGAATCTTTGGAACCTACTACGGTGGTGTAATCCTGTTCGGATCAAGAGTTGTCAACGGCAACGCGGCTTATGGTGGATTGCTGACAAGCACAGATGGAATCAACTGGTCACGAAACGCAATTCCATCTGTGGGACTTACAAATGCAGTCACCGTGACTGGGTTGGCATCGATGGGTCAGAACGCATAAGGGAGAAATACAATGGTAGATTTTAATTTTACAGTCCGTGCAACCGATGATATCGGTGCCTATACGGAACGCGATTTCTCCATCACAGTTGAAAACACACTGGTGAACCAGTTTATGGCTACAACAAATTTGGGTCATATTTTGACTTCAGTCGATGGGTATAATTGGGTGCAGCAGAACAATGTGTATCCGGCAATCGGAAACAATGCCTTTGGACAAGTCATCAATGCGAATGGGTTTTGGCTAGTTGTGACGGGGCCAACCACATATATTCGATCAATTGATTCTATTTCGTGGACAACCCATACATTTCCGACGAACTTCTCGTTTGCATTGACTGGCACAGTTTATATACCTATATCGAAGCACTTGACGTACGGTGATGGTAAGATTGCGTGTCTCCTGTTTGATACCACTACTTTGAATGCAACGGCATTCTTTTCGACTGTTGATGGATTGACCTGGACAAAAGGCGGAAACATTCCACACGGTTCCGGTACAAACAATTGGACGTCAGTTAGTAATGTTGAATACGGTAATGGCGTATGGCTTTGCTCTCGCCGTGTTACTCCGGATTTTATTAACTCAGTTTCTGAAATTGGATTCAAGAGTATCGATGGTGGCGCAACATGGACTCCAATTCCTCAGCCTACTGGTAACCAAAGCAGTTCTGGTGTAGTCCGTTATTCATTCATGAATGGTCTTTGGTATGCTGCGGGATATGTGAATGGTTATCTGTTGAGCAACGACGCGACAAACTGGTCCTACTATCCATACCCGACAACCAACCCTAGTAACATGATGTTGGTCAATGTCACCTATGCCAATGGGAAGATCTTTTGTTATTCGGAGTCAAAGGCCATTTATGCCGCAGCAAACAACGGAGGAGATTGGCTAGCAACATGGCAAAGCGTCGATGGGTTGACTTGGTCAAAAGTCACAATGGTGATGGCTGAAAATTCTGGTTTATATTTCGCAAACCAAGCTCCTACTTCCATGTCTTATGCCAGTTATGCCACAAACTCCAGCGCAAGCTCGCAGGCGTTCAACTACATTACGTCGATCTTCCACAACGGACTATATGTGATGACTGCTCGTCAATCTGTGGGTTCTGGCAACTTCAATAACGTGCTAGTAAGTCCGGATGGTGTGACATGGACACGAACGAATATTACGCAATCATTAAGTATCGCAGGGGTGGCAGCGCTCCGATTGGATGACACAGTCTAAGGTAAAGAAAGCGGGCAATGCCCGCTTTTTGTTTCTACGATCTCCATTAGGAGTTAAGAATCAGATCCTGGTATTCGTTAGCAAAGCGTTCGAAGCTCGGAGTGGCAGCCACGTCGATCTTGATCCGACGCTTGGAGAGAAGATCACGTATTACCGAAACCACAACGCCTGCTTCCGGTAGCGTCGGCGGAACATCGCGCCAGTCTGCCTTCAGTTCCTTGTTGTTAAAGATTTCCGAAACAGCATTCCGAGCAACTTCGTATTCTGCTTCGCCTTTCTTGGGGCAAGTGAAGTTTTCGAGCAAGTATGAAAGCAGATCTTCGAAGCTTACCTGCGAGCCTTCGTAGCCTGTAACGAGCTCGCTGTGCAGGCGAATGACATGCTTGATCTTGTCCGCGTAAGTCTGCTTGAGAACAGCGGCAACAGCCGGCGAAACAGTCGCTGCAACAACAGCCCCGCCAAGTGCGAGCTTGAAGAAGTTACGACGAGAAATGTTACCGATGTTGCTCATTGTATGCTCCGATCTGTGTGTTGCGCTTTCCTGCGCTTCCGTATTTTGATAATAACAGAAACAGGAATAGTCGCAACCAGATTCTTCCTGAATTTCAATTCAGGAAGAAGCATAGTTAACGAGCCATTAATAGGTTTCTCACCTACAATAACAACCCCACGTACCAGCTTCTTTCACCGACTCTCACGGTCTTTGGTCGCTTGGGTTTTATGCCGGACTTACCGAGCGGGTTGTTATTGTAAGTGAGGGCCGAAGCCCTCACCATTTAGTGGCGCGTGTTGAGCTTACCCAGGGACATGTCCGAGTAAAAGTGTGTGGTGAGATCAGCGATCAGCGAGGGCGAGAAGAACGTGCGCATCTGCTCCTTCGCAATGCTCATGTAAATGTCGCCACCGTCACGGCGACCGCCGGTCTTTTCGGCCCACTTTGCTTCAGCAGCCAGCTTGCCGGCCTGACCAGGCATCGTCTTGAACTTGAGCTTGCCGTTGCGGCGACCCCAGAAAGTGACCAGCGTGTTTTCGATCCGAGCAATGCCCCAGACCTTGTCGTTCTGGGCAGCACCACCGCGAGCGCCACGCGAACCTTCGTTGTAGTAAACGCCGAACTTTTCAACAACTACGTTAGCCATCTGTGTGTCTCCGATCTGTGCGCCCGTTGTGTGCGCTTCCATGTTCTTAATGTAACATAGGAATGATAGGAGTCAACCAGGAATATTCAGAATATTTCTATTCTTTTGAAATCAGAAACTTTCGTGAAATCCCTGATGGTACCGACGACTCATGAACCGACCATAGAAGGATTCATTGCGCTCGATAAGGCAGCCGGCGTCTTCATTGCTGCAACCCTCTATCCGTTTCACAAGCGCGTCGACTTTGCTGATGTCCCGGAATTTCCAAACCGGAGTGAACCAGCCCGACTTGTATAGTTGGAAGCCATCGCCGTGGGTAGTAACCAACTGCTTGGTCAGCTTGATATCTGCTTCAGTCGGAGTGAACCCCTTTGCACTGGGCTCGGATCGGTAACGTTCAACGAACGCAAGGAACTCAACCCGTGCTTGTTTGCCAATACGAGTATATTGGCTGCGCATACGGATCTCTTCATCAACTTCTCGACGTTGGCGTTCCATCATACGCTTGGCGTTTTCCTCCATTTCCTCCATATAGCGTCTGAATCCTGCTTTGCCCTCGGTAACAGCTTCACCGTGGATAAGTTTCTGCATGACCAGAAACTTATCCAGCATGGACTTGATGCCCTCGTCGGGACCATTGCGCTTGCGGTCAGTGCGAACAGCCTGGAGAATAAAGAAGATTTCTTCAATCTCTGCGGTGTCAGTGAATTCGTAGATTGCCTTTGCGGCTTCGAGAATAGGCTTATCGAGCTTCTCTAAGTAGGCAATCGTTGTGGGGTTGAACTTCGGAGGCTTGCTCATTTTTTCAACCCATGATCCACTACTTGCTGTCTCACGACGGCGGCGAGCTCTTTGTTGGCGAAATAGTATACCGGCGTTAGCCAACCCTTCTTCTCCAATTTTAGCCCGTAAGCGGTTTCCAGAAGTTCAGCTATATCCTCGACCCCATCGAGTTCGTAGCAACTGCTTTGATTCACTTTGTCGAAGAAGTTGAGAACACGGTCCTTGAACACATTGGGGGCACCGCCACGGACAAGGCCAGCGGCTTCAGCTTTTCGGGCTTTTTCCTTGGCCTCTTCGAGTTCCTTTTGAATTTTGATTTCCGCGGGAGTCATCATGATGATGTTGCGGTTTATCTGCTGGTGCTTCATTCCAGCAGCGTCAAGTGCCTGAGAGAACATCTCTTTGGCTTTGGCCTGTTGCTGGCGTTGTGAAGCTTTGCGAAGGACAGCCTTTTCAAATTCGATTGCTTCCTCATTGTATGTGAGTTTCACATACGTGAGCAGCTTATTGACGAAGCTTTGGATGGCTTCATCGTCCGAATTCTGTTGCATCATCCGGACGAGTAGGGCGGCTTCTAGCTCGCTAACTTTGCCTGAGGCTTTGCCGAAGACCTTGTAAACGTTTGAGAGCGCTGGAAATGATTCCTGTAGCTCCTCAACAATGAATCTGCCTTCGACGTTACTACTCACCCAAAGATCTCCTTACGTAGCTTTGCCACGTCTATACTGTCTTTCACATTCAGGGTCAACCTGGCTTTGAATGCCTGGTCGCGGTTGTAAAACCCGAACATGCCTTGGTATTCACGAAATGTGCGAGTCTTGATATCGAGCAAACGAAGCTGAGCGCGAGCTTCCTTTACGGTCTGCGAAGTCGGTGTTCCCTTTACCTGATCCAATTGGACCACGTATTCGATTTGATCAGCGTAACCCTTCTTGGTCGCATTTTCCCAGAAACGGCCGAAGCTGTAATTGGTGTTGCTGATCTTCTTAGCCAAGAATACGTTCTTGACATGGGTTGCCAGGCTGATTACGCCGGCATCCTTGTGGATAACTTCGGTCTTGACGATTTCAAGATCATAGGGGAATAGGGTCTTCATGACTTCTTCAGTCAAAGGTCCCTGTTCCTTGTCCGAATACAAACGACGACCAATTTGATTGTTGACGAAGTATTCTAGTGATGTGCGAGCAGTTGCTTCGGATTTGAATTCTTTGCCCCAAGCACCAAAACTTGAGTATCCCTGAAAAAAGCTACCTGATTTTTTGTTTCGAATCTTATAGATGAATCGTGTTGTGGTTGTCATGTTGCTGCTAGGCTCTCCGTTGTTCGATCTCCTGATGAAGAGCTTGCAAACGGAAACTAACAGAACAGCAAATTGGTTATCAATATTATTTCGTTAACTTTGCGAACGTGAAGTAGGCTCGGGATGAACCAACATCACCTACAAATTTGTAGTCGTGCATATCAACGACGACCTTGTCACGGACACGCAAACTTTTGTGGAGCGTAGAGTCGCTGTTGTCGTAGAGCGTGGTGAGAACAACCACCGTTGATATCATAAACGACGGAGAAAAGAATTCGATGAAACAAGCGTCACGGTTAGCTTCAGTGAAATGCCGCACGCGGGCGAGCTGTTCCGCGTAACGGTCGTTCTGCCCCGTAAGCATTGCGACCTCGACGTTGCCGATCATGTAATGGGAGAACCCGAAGCGCCAATTGCCTTTGGCGTTTTCTTCGCGACGTGCCGCAAACAGGCCTTCATCGACAAAGAAATGTTCACGGAGAAACTTCTCCGTTATGTCTTTAAGTTCATCCATTCCGATCTCCTTACGCGGCATTTTGCCATGACCTCTTTGAGCAATTGGGGTCGTAACTGTAAATGGTATCATAACCGTCCGCACCATTATAGTACAGATCTCGTATTTGTCGAATAGCCTCGTCCCTCGCCTCATTTCGGAGGTAGCTGTTCAACTCACACATACGTTCTTCGTATAATTCGACCGCGTATTCGTCACGTGGATTGCCATCTTCATCAAAGCATTCGAGGAACTCCTCGGCTTCGACTTCGATGACGTGGTTTTCGTACCCACGTTGGTCGAAAATGTCATCCGTTCGGTCCTCGATTTGCTTGTCAAGCCAATCCATATGTTTGGTCTTGACCTCTTCAATGAACCCACATTTGTTGTTGAGTGAATACTTCTTGAAGTCCTCAAGCATGTCCTCAAGTGGACCAAGTTCTGTCTTGAACTCCATTTCTTCTTCAAGGAGTTCTCGCACCAAAGTATCCCAAACAGTTGGACGACCCTCAGACAGTCGTTTAATTGAAGCCTCAACTAGGTCATCCACATAGAAGGAAATATCTTGGGCCTTCTTCAAATGCGTAAGCTCGTACATTTTGTACTCAGCCATGTATTTGGCTTCGGCTTCCTCAACCTTTGCCTTATGCTCATTGACGGCTTTGTAATAGCGATCGATATCACGGCGCAGAGTCTCGTGCATTGGATCTTCAGAATCCATCGTGAGCTTTACGCACATGATGAGTTCTTTCAGCTTCCCGACGATCAACGGGTTATCCGAAACAAATGCGGTTTCCAAATAATAACGGAGCAACGGCTGCTCAACACCAAACTCGGAAGCGCGTGCATCGGGATTCAACGAAACATTGCGATACGGGTAAGGCGGTACGGAGAAGGTCTGCTTACGTGGTTCGGCACTACGCTTATAGTTGTCGTGCTCTGTCTTGTCCTTGAGGACCTTTTCGATTCGTTTAAATTCTACCATGATTCCTGCCAAGTATGGAGCGGCTTGGTCTTCTCGCTTTCCAAATAAATTCGATCATATCCGTCAACATAATCGCGTTGCCGTTGACGGATAATATTCTCGGCAGTTTCTAGGGCCCGCTTGTTCAAACGCTCCATTGCTTCGTACATTTCGTCCTGACGGTTTCGATACGAATCACGGTATCCGTAACTGTCGTAGCGAGAAGGCCAATATTCGTCACGGTCAAGAGGTTCATCCGGCCGATAATCATACACATAAGTATCGCCTTCCGGTGAGGTGAAATATTTGGACCCAGACTTTTTGACTTTCTCCCAGTAGAATCCGTAATGATCGTATACGCGCCGGATCCGCTTGAGTTCGTCCTTGTATTCGGCAGTCTTCGTAATCACATCGATGAGATCGTTGGTTTCCTTCGTGATGAAGGCACGATGTTTCAGCTCGATGGATTCCATCAGCTTGGTACCGAATTCGTGCATTTGGTTGAAATTGGGCCACTTGTCGGACTTCCAGGAAGTCATGTCGATGATCTTCTTGGAATGCCACTTCGGGGATAGCTTTTCGTAAAAGCCATCGCGTTGCTGGTCCAAGCAATCCTTGATGATCAGTGGCCAAACTTTACCAACACCTTCGACGTTGTTGTTGGAATCCTCGAGAAGATGTTTGAGATCGTCGACAAAGAAATCCCACCAACGCCTGAACTCGACACGAGTGGACTCGATCTGGTCATCGTGCATCTTTAGCTGTCGCTTGTATTGGGCAAGTGCTTCCTTATTTGCCTCATCGACCTGTTTGTTAACACGCTCAGTTTCACGAACGCTGTCGATGGCTTCCTCGAGGTCTTCGTCATCTGAGCCGATACAAAGCTTGGCGATCGTATACAGCTTTTTGACTTCCGCCTGGAGCGTTGGGTGATCCGATTTGATGATGGCGTTCCACATCGCAGAAATGATCACGGGATGATCGCCGGTGCCGATAACGTCCTTTGCATCATAGAAATGATCGTCAACGTGGTCGTGTTCGACATTCCGTTGCAAGCGTGGCTCTTCGGGTTCTTTCGAGGACCGCATTGTATCATACGCGGAAGCCACTTTTCGGCCATTATCAAGTTGACTAAAGGTTACCATTATCGCCTCAAAGGTTGGTTAAGCCGACACTACTGGGAAAGGACGTTTTGTCAACCACTTTAGGACTAAATAGGAGTACATATTCCAAGGAGTTTACAATGGCTGTTCAAGTTCAATATCGCTACGGCACCACGGCGTCGCACGCTACATTCACTGGTGGCCCGCAGGAAATAACCGTAGACACAACCAAAAACACATTGGTTGTTCATGATGGAACCACAGTGGGCGGCTTTCCTCTTGCGAAGCAGGATCTAACTAACGTTCCTGATCTAGTTGGTGCAACAAGTGGTACAGCTGGAACAGCTGGAAAAGTCCCAGTCCCGGCAGCTGGCGATCAAGCAAAATATTTGAGCGGTGCGGGTACTTGGAATGCTTTCCCTTCGTTCATCGTTGAAATCACCGCTTATAACACAACAGCTCAGACTTTGGCTCTCGTTGACGCCGAAAAATACTTGCGTTTCACGAACGCAGCGGCAAAGACTCTGACCGTCCCAACAAATGCGACAGTGGCATTTCCAATTGGCACAACAATTAGTGGTATTTCTACAGGCGCTGGTCAGCTCACGATTGCAGCCGCTGGTGGTGTAACTGTTAATACTCCTGAAACACTTCGTCTCCGTCCTAAAGCATTCGTAAGTTTTGTTCTTACTAAGGTAGCAACAGATACTTGGGACCTCGCAGGCGATCTTGAGCAAGCCTAATAATTAAACAGCCTACTCCTAAAACCGTAGACACCAATAAATAGCAGTACACGGTTTTAGGAGACATTCATGGCTGAAGAAAAGAAATTTAGACGCGGTACGACAGCAGAAATGGCTGCTTTTACCGGTGCTGAAGCTGAGCTCACAGTTGATACAACCAAAGATACTCTCGTAGTTCATGATGGTACCACTGTTGGTGGCCATGTATTGGCTCGTGAAGATCTAGCCAACGTTAGCGCGTTCGGCGGTGCATCCGCTGGCTCTGCTGGTACAGCAGGTAAGGTCCCGGCTCCCGCTGCGGGCGATCAAAACAAAGCCCTGTATGGGGATGGCACCTGGAAAACAGTTGACGCCGCTCCTACAGACGCAGAAATCGAAACCGCATATAATAACCGAGTTGCAAAGATTTCTGGTGGTGAAATTACTGCTGGTACCGAAACCGCAGTTCGTCGTTACTCTCCAGCAGACATTGTTGCTATTGTTGATGAACACAGCCCGGCTGGTACTCCAGGCCCTGCTGGTAAATCCGCATATGAAGTCGCAGTCGATGAAGGATTCGTCGGTGACGAAACAGCTTGGCTTGCAAGTCTAGTAGGTGCGGATGGTCCACAAGGTGCAGTTGGTGCCCCTGGTGCAGATGGCGCCGATGGCGCTGACGGTGCCCCTGGAGCAACTGGCGCAGCCGGTGCATCCGCATATGAGGTTGCAGTAGCCGAAGGCTTTGTCGGAGATGAGGCTGCATGGTTGCTCTCGCTTGTAGGACCAGAAGGTCCTGAGGGTCCGCAAGGCCCGGCTGGTAATGACGGAGCCCCTGGTATTGATGGTGATGATGGTGCACCGGGAACTCCAGGCGTTGATGGCGATGATGGTGCTCCTGGCAAGTCGGCGTATCAGCTCGCAGTCGAAGGTGGTTATTCTGGCACTGTAGAAGAATGGCTTGCTACGCTAGTTGGCGCAACTGGTGCCCCTGGAAATCCTGGAGCTACTGGTGCAGATGGAAAGTCCGCATACGACGTTGCCGTTGATGAAGGTTTTGTAGGAGATGAAACTGCTTGGCTAGCTTCGCTTGTTGGCCCTCAGGGCCCAGCGGGTAATGATGGGGCAGATGGTGCAACTGGTTCAGCCGGAGCAGATGGTGACTCCGCATATGAGATTGCAGTCGCAGAAGGCTTTGTCGGTGATGAAGCTGCTTGGCTAGCTTCGCTTGTTGGCCCACAAGGACCTGCGGGTGATACTGGTACAGCTGGTACTCCAGGTACTCCAGGTACTGCTGGCGCAGACGGAGCATCTGCATATGAGGTTGCGGTTGCCGAAGGATTCGTTGGCGATGAGACTGCATGGCTAGCTTCGCTGGTTGGCCCACAAGGGCCGGCTGGTAATGATGGAGCTCCAGGTTCAGCCGGCACAGATGGAGACGATGGGGCACCTGGTGTCGATGGCCGCACAATTCTCAGTGGTACAACCGCTCCTGGTGCCGGTCTTGGTAACGATGGTGACTTCTACATTGATACTGTAGCTAACAACCTATATGGCCCGAAGACAACAGGTGCTTGGGGTTCTGCAACTTCACTAATCGGTCCTGCAGGTGCTGACGGTACAGACGGAACGGACGGCGCTGATGGCTTGATGATCCGCACTGGAACTGGCGTTCCTGGAGCAGGTCTTGGTAATGATGGTGACTTCTACATCAACACTACCAATCATGACATTTATGGGCCAAAGACTGCTGGTGCATGGGGATCTGCGACTTCGCTTGTTGGTCCTCAAGGTTCAGCTGGTAATGATGGGGCGGATGGAACAGACGGCACTGATGGTGTTGGTGTTCCAGTTGGTGGTACAACTGGTCAGCTTTTGGCTAAGAACTCCGCAACTGATTTTGATACAGAATGGATTGATGCTCCTGAAGTTGGAGTAACAAGCAGCGATTCCGCAACTGTTGATTTCTCTGGTCTTGGTACTGGTGCTTCTGCACTAACAGCGAGTGTTAAGCGATCTACGACAATTGCAGGAAACCTTATCACTGAGGAAACTGATGGTCTAGCAGTGAACCCACTCGTAACGATCATCACTGACACTACGACAAACAGAAACATCATTGCAACTGATGCACATTCCAAGTACATTCGTATGACGAACGCCGCAGCAAAGACAATTACAGCACAACCTAATGCGACAACTGCAATTCCAGTTGGTTCTGTGATCGTATTCTTCAATGTTGGTGCTGGTAACCTAACGATCACTCCAGGCTCGGGCGTAACAATCAACAAGCCAGCAGTTCAGACTTTTGTCTTGGGTCAATACGCTTCGGCAACTCTGACAAAGGTTGGAACTGATGAGTGGGATCTAGCAGGTGGAATGGCAAACGTCTAATGCCTTGTTACGCTCATAGGATTGGAATGTCAGCGGCAAGCCGACCGGTAGGAATACCGGCGGCTGTTCGCTATTGGCGTATTCTAAACACGGAAACCAATGATACGGGGCCGGGAGGTCAGAATTCATATATCACGATTTCTGAAATTAACTTTCGTCCAATCATAGGCACTCCAGCAACAATGAGCGGTACTGGCACTCCAACAGCGAGTTCCACGTACACTACCGCAGCTGGTTGGGAAGCACCAAAAGCAATCGATGGCGTCAACACCACCGCATGGATTTGCCAAGCCGGTTTATACGCGAATAGCTGGTGGCGTTTTGTTTATACTAATCCAATAGAGATCAAGCAGTTGGCTTTGACTTCATACCCAACAGCGGCAGGTGCAGTCCAAATGGTTAAATCTGGATTCCTACAGAAGTCCTTTGATGGTAATACGTGGTATAATGTGTTGTCGTTTACCAATCAAACCGCATGGGCATCAGCAGGAGAGACACGTTTGTTTAGTGTGTAATTGAGGAAACTATGCGTCTATTTGGTCAACGTCGTGGAATTTATGCAACCCATCATGCGATGTCTCCTCCGGGAGCATATCGGTATTGGCGTCTATTTTTCACCGATTACAATGACACCGTTCAACACAAATACATCAGTATTTCTGAAATAAACTTTAGAACGACTTTGGGAGTTAATAATCCAATGGTCGGCGCCAAAACTGCGAGCTCATTCTTTACTGATACACAAGCTTATGTTGCAAATAATGCCGCCGATAATGACCCTAATACAGTGTGGATTACCAATGCGGGTCAGCAAGTTAACAGTTGGTGGCAGATAACATTCGACGTTGCACAGGAAGTCAAACAAGTAATGCTCCAAGCATTCCCAAATGCTTTCGGTGCAGGTCAGATGATGAAATCCGGTTATTTGCAAAGGTCTACTAATGGTAACACTTGGGTTGATGTGTTACCAATTCTTAATCAAACAAACTGGGCTCCATCGGAGATTAGAACATTTGATGTTCTTTAACCCATTCGGTATTCACCGATGAAATGAAATACCATATCTTCAAGGTTGGACCAGATTCTCATGTCTGGTCTAACCAGCCTCGACTGTACGATAACATCGAGCCGGCGCTGGTAATCCGGATGAGTTCCAACGATAAGCTTCTTGTCGGAAACCAAATACTTGCCGAGTTCCAGTAGGGTGATTGGGCAAAGAGTTTCCTTCGGGAACCAGAACAGAATGGTCTCGGAGCGCTGAAGATGCTCATGCTCCCAGATGATCTGCTTCCGGCTTTCTTCCTCCGAATTGTCCATATTCCATTCGGTGCGGCGCGGATTGAAGATCACCAAGTTGGTCAACTCATCGAGTTGCGCACCAGTTGGGGTTTGCCAGTCCGGGCAATTGGTAATGCCGCCGGCCAAGAATACCGTCTTCGTGGTCTGTGTGGAAATTTCCGGAGAGATAATAATCATACTGGTGCTTTCGTGGCCAATGCAAGGAGTGCATCGATCATATTGTTCATTGTCTCGCTAGTGTATGCTTCATAGGTGAAGTCACTAGCTTCATGGTGTACGAAACTGTGGTGTCCGTTTCCGCTGAGCTTAATGACATGACGATGGCGATCATACCGACTCGTTGGAGGCGATCGAAGTATAATCGCCATGCCACTCATTTGCAGCTTATAGACGTCGGGCAACCTTGACTCGAAAAAGAGCTCTGCGATAAGCTTGTGGGTGAGTCCACAATCGTCAAAGAATTTGAGGTTGCTCGAATGTGATGAGTTACCAGCAGGTGCCTGGAACTCTAAGTCCCAAAGCACCTTCGGTTGACTAAACGCATACAAATTCCCGTTTATCCCACGATCGGTTGCGAACGAAGTCTTAAGGTTCGAAGCAAGCAAATAGGTATTAACGGGAATCTGTAACATGGTTATGCGGTCACCTTGATGTTTTTGCCAGCGTAATCCTCACGGACTACGGTGTCAATATCCCGGACGATGCCACGGGTCAGGCGTCGCGGAATTTCAACGTTGAAACCGCGTGCGAGGAATCCATCAGCGGCCCACTTCACGCAGAAGTCTGCGGCAACACCGATGATCACGACATCACGGACACCATCTTCGAGCAGCGATTCGAAGAAATGATCGCGGTCGTTTTCGAAGGCCAACGGACGACCGTCGAGGCCCTTGACCATGACGTTGTCATCTTCCCACATGTTGAAGACGCCCTTTTCCAGGGTGACAACTTCGATGCGGCCGTCGACAAGTTCCTTGTTGTAGACGTTCTGCCAGCCTGGGGTCTTGTGGACGCAGTGAATCGGGAACTGCTTGGCTTCTTCCGAACCTTCGTAGGTTTCCTTGTGGTGCGTATCGAAAGTGAACAGCACGCCAGCGGTTTCCTCGGGTGTCAGGCCGTACAGGTACTGAATCGTCGGGAGAACCGTCGACTGCGCATCCGTCACGTAAAGGGCACCATCGGGCATTACGAAGTCGAACTGAGTGTCGATGACGACCACGAACTTCTTTGGCTTAGTGTTGTCATCGAGTGCGAGAACTGCATTTACGAGTTCGTTATCCATTATTTCTTCTCCTTAGTAAGCTTTGCGAATGCTGTGGGCCAGGGACCGTCCCAAACGCCGTCTTCGACCTTCACCTTGAATGCCTCGGGATAAGTTTCCTCGATGAAGTCGTGATTGACAGCGGGAACCCACTGCTTCCATTCGTCGCTTCTGGTGGCCAAGTATGTACGGATTTCAGTAGCGCTCGGAAAGACGTTCTCCGAGCGATCAATGATATGCAAGCGACGTAGCACACCATTCTTCGTGAAATACTTGGATTCATACTCGCTCGTAGCGAGGATTTTGTCATCGGGATCGCCGGCCCAGAACATTCCCTTGTACCACATTGCGTCGGCATGTGATCCAGTGAAATAGTCGGTGATCTCAGGGAGTTTCATCGCGACCGCTTTGCTTAGTACGTATTCACACCACGTATTCGCGCCTTGTTCTGCTCCAATATCCTGCAGTGGAACAATTCGGATACGATTTCCATAGATATTTCGGAGCATTTCCTGCCGTTGGATCTGAGTCCAAGGGTTGGCAGGTTCATTGTGCCTGCCAGTAGAACCAAGACCGACGCTCCACACGTCAAAGTCTTGATTCATAATGTTCATGGTGAAGGTATGGCCCTTGTGTGGTGGCTGAACACGAAATACACCGTGTGCGTGTCTTTTCGACATCTTAGTAGTCCTCGTCAGTACCTGGATATTTCCGTTCGGCCACTTCGAACACCTTACGGAAGATTTCGTTGTGGTTGAAGGCCAGGGTATGATTGTGTACGTCGTACACTGATTCGACCAGCAGTTCTTCGAGATCGTCGCCGGCTTTTGCTTCGGTGATCGCGTTGTTGTCGAGCATCACGAAATAGCAGACATTTACGACATGGGCGCGTGGATCAGTGTCGGGATTGCTGTGGACGTGGGCGAGTTCGAGCTGATCTTCAGTGATCACCAGACCAGTTTCCTCGAACACTTCGCGAATCGCAGTCTGTTCGATAGTTTCACCGGGCTTGACTAGCTTCTCGAGGAACTCACGTTCTTCAGCGTCTTCGATGATCCCGTAGTTGGAAGGTTCGAACATCTTCGATTTGAAATAATTGAAAACCGAAACGAGCGTATCCGTGATCGAAACCCAGATGTCTTTTTTGTCGACCTTCGCATCGAGAAAGCCGCCGGGAACACAGAGGTAGCCTGAGTACGCTCCATCCTTCCGACCACGACGCCCGAGAATAACGCGATCCGCGTTGGAGTTCCACGAGGACTTGACCAGCAGAACGATAGTTGCGGTCACCGAGGGACGGGGGAAATCATAAACGTACTTGGTCTTCATTTGTTGTCTCCTGTTTCCAGCACAATAACACTGGAACCTATTTTGTCAATGCGCTTCTACAACACGCAAGCGGTGCAGCGCGTTATCCACGTTGAGCCACATCTTGGCCTTCCACGTGTCGATTGCATCCTGTCGGTTGTCGAAGGGACCATACTCTTCACGCGCATTTTCTGCGACTTTGGTGAATGTAAGATCCGTATGCACTCCACCAACTACTTTGAACATTTTGTTCTCCTTATATGCGTTCAAGCGTGTTGTAATCGAAAGTGAATCCTGCGAAGTGGGGTTCACTTGTGGTCAAAAGGATACGAGTAGCAGCCAACGGTGGGCAGCCCATCAGCGAGAATGGATTCGCCGCATACAAGTCTTTTGCGACCTTTGCGGCTTCCTCCGGAGTGTCGACCTCGATCGATTCCGGAAACTCCGGCGGTCTCGGAGAATAACTTCCGACCTCGAGGATATATCCGAACCGATACTTTGGCATTACAGTTGCAATCCTTCCGCAGTGCCCAATACGTTAATCCGACCCTCCTGGACCAGCTTGAGAATCTGATCCAATGTGAAGGTGGCATCATATTCACCTTCACCCTCTTCCTCGTCGAGCGCGTCGAATTCAGCGCGTTCCTCATCAGTGAGATCAAGGAGTTCCTTGATGACCAAGGGCTTCCATTCCATGTCACCGAGAGAACTGTTGGTCTGCATCAGTTTGTCCCATTCGGCCTGGTCGACCATGTAAAAGGTCATGTAGTCGTCCCACAGACCAATAAGGAATACATCGTGTGCCATTAGTAGATATACCCTTCATATTCTTCGACGATTGTGATCTCCGGATGATTCCGGATAAACTTTGTGTAGTCGGAAAGGTCAGCAAACGACGCCGATTTTCCGTCGATGACGACAGCGGGGATGCTCAACGCAACATCGTTTTCTGCGGAACCACCGCCCATTTTCATGAGCTCGGCGACCATTTCATCTTGCTCTTCACCCCAGGCATCACCAAAAGTTGCCTCATAGTCGGCTTTCATTTGGTCCGAGAACACACCGTTGTCTAGTGCATCCCACCCGTCTTTTCGAACCAACCGAATGTCGGTATCGCCTTGGCCGCTCAAATGGATCAAATAGAGTTCCATATCAATCCTCCGAACTCCAGCAAGCTTCTTCGTGTGCGATCTCGATACCGTTTGTACGGACAAACGTAATCAAGTCGGTCACTTTCGAGAAGCGAGCCTTTTTGTTATTGATTTCGATGGGCTCGGCAACTCCGCCGGCATCCCAGCCGTGTTCACCAGTTTCATCCCAAATCTTCTGCATGTTATCCCGTGTTACCAACGTATAGGAGGCTTCCGGGTCATGCTGGGAATGTTCAATAAACAAGCAGGCTTCCATCACATCCTCACACGGTTACAGGAGCATTCTCAACACCAGCTGCGCCGAAAACGTTGCGGTAACGGGCAATTTCCTCGGGGGTTCCAGTAGCCTTGGTGTAGTTGTCGGACAGCTTAACAGCAGGCTTGCCGTTCGCAAGTTTTACCTTGCATACAAGCGAGATCGGCGACAGTGAGTGTTCCAGTTCCTCGTTGGGATGGCAACCCCTGAAATCGTTGGTCAGGAGCGTACCCCAGCCGAAACCAACGCGCATCTTGCCACGAAACTCATTAGCGAGTTCCACGATGTTGCCGGCATCGAGACCATCCGAGAACAGCCCCAGCTTGGTGCGCGGATCAACATCCTTGGACTTCCACCATTCGATGGTTTCGTAACCCGCGGTGATCGGATCCTTCGAGTCATAACGGAAGCCGGTCCAATCTGCGAGCCATTCCGGTGCATCCTGCAGGAACTGTGTCGTGCCGAACGTATCGGGCAGGGCAATCAACAGCGCACCCGAGTAAGTGTTGGCCCACTTGATCAGCACGTCATATTGTGCCTGTTTCAGGTCTTCATCATCCTGGGCCAGGGTAGCGAGAACCATCGGCAGCTCGTGTGCGTTGGTGCCCTTTGCTTCCAAGTTGTGCTTCATGGCCAGGTAAGCGTTCGATGTGCCCGTGAACTTCGAGCCGAGTGCAGCCTGTGCCGCTGTCACAGCCCATTCCTGCCAGAGGAAGCTGTGGCGACGACGAGTGCCGAAATCCGTGAGGTTCAGATCGGGCACTTCGCGAAGCAGCTTGAACTTGTCCCAGAGCTTGGTCTTGGCCCGAGCGTACATGATGTCCAACTCAAATTCGGACATCTTCGACATTGCCTTGCGGTTGCGCAGTTCGTTGACGATGCTGAGCGCGTAGATTTCCCAGAGCGTAACTTCAAGCCACGTGCCCGAGAATTCCAGGTGAATGGATTCGTTGTCGCTGGTGTCGTAGGCGCCGTTCAGGTGATAGTCGGGCAACTGGAACGTACGGAGATATTCGATGAACTCCGGTTCGAACATGCCCTTCTTGCCGTAGAAGGTGTTACCCTGGAGCCAAATAAGCTCCGTGTTAGTGAAGCGCAGGGACTTCACATAGTCGAGTTGTGCGCGAAGCTCCGCGTAGGAAACGCCGTCGGTGAGCCGGACCGTCTTGGTGCGATTCTTCATAGCAAACGTTACGGGAATGTCCGCGTAATGCTTGAAGATGAACTGCATCATCAGCAGCTTGTAGAAGTCCGTGTCCAGCAGCGAGCGGACGATCGGGTCCAGCTGGTAGTTGTGGTTGTGAACTCGCTGTGCGATATTGACCATGCTCATCGATTGATTTCCTTGCGTTTTGCGATCCGTTCGGCTTCCTTGCGGCGCCAGTCCCGGCTACTCTTACTAGCATTCAGGACATGAAGCAACCGCTCAGGAAGGATACGGTTAACAAAAATGTTGAACTTCATGAACCGCAGTTGCGTTGGGATCGACCAACGTTTGGGATCAAACATGACAACCGGGTTCTGATAAGTTTTTGCCATTGTGGCCTCAAATGTAGTTGCGACTGCCGAAGTTTTCGCTCTTTGTGTATTCGGCATGTTCCTTAATGAACTCGAACACTTCGACTACGAAGTCGTATGTGCCTTCAATGCCAATATAGCTGGCATAATCGGGTTCATTCTCCCGACCACCGCCGTGATATTCGCCGGTGATTGGGTTGTTTGCTGTGACGACCATGTTGCGAGTACCGTCGAGATCCGCGTACTTGTACCAGGTCCATCCATCTTTGCCGTCTTCGAAAATCAGGCCATACTCGGCAATTAGCTTTTGCCAATGTACGGCACTGATTTCCGTCAGGTCAAAACCTGCTTGGGCAATTTTCATCAAACTGCCGGGCCGTAGGGAAGGTCGCGCTTATGCTGGCTTGCATTGTAGGTCGAAATGATCTTCTCGGCCGCCACTGCATCGATGGTTTTTCCTTCGAGGAAGTCGTCGATAACATCGTAAGTGAGACCGAAAGCGACTTCATCCGGAAGACCCGGATTGTCAGTCTCGAGATCCGCTGTTGGCGTCTTGAAGACCAGCTTTTCCGGCGCACCGAGGCGGGCAGCGACTGCACGAACACGGCGCTTGTTCAGACCAGTGAGCGGGAGGATGTCTGCGGCGCCATCACCGAACTTCGTATAGAAGCCCATGAGAGCTTCCGCGCAGTGGTCAGTACCGATGACCAGACCGCCGGCAGCACCAGCCAGAGCATATTGGGCGATCATACGCTGACGAGCCTTGATGTTGCCCTTGTGGAAGTCCGACACGCCGCCGAGCGCTTCGACCATTGCATCGGTTGCCGGCTTGATGTTGACGGTAACAATGCGGTCGGGCTTGATCGTTTCGAGCGAAAGCTGAGCTTCTGCCTCGTCGCGCTGTTCGCCGTATGGAAGACGAACCGCGATGAATTCTGCATCGTAGCCATCAGCACGAAGTCGATTGACCGCCCATTGTGCGAGCAAACCCGCTGTTAGCGAATCGACGCCGCCGCTGATACCGAGTACCAGAGCATGTGTGTTGGTCGAACGGAGATAGTTTTGGAGAAAGTTGACGCGACGCTCGATTTCGATATCGACATCAAAGTCGATGACTACGCCGAGAGCGTTGATGATTTCGAATTGGATTGGGAGAGTGTTGTCAGCCTTGCTGACTGCTTCAATATGTGTCATGATCCTCACCTTAATGGGTCATTTATGCCGCTTGGTGTAATGGGCGACCAGAGGATCGTTCCATTCACTTCCACTTATGCCATTATTTATAAGTGGAAGGAATGTCAATGTCAACTTAATAATTATTGGAAGGTTTTTTACGTGGCTGCTCCGCAGTTGCGTATTTGAGTTTCAGATAGACGAACTCCTTCTCAAGCTTGAGAAGTTTGATCTCGTCATCTGTGAGTTTACCCAAAGCGTTCCAACGTCGGATTTCCGCATATTCTTCAGCCATTGTGTTGACCTGCGAGATTGAATAGCTCAAATCGAACTTGAAGAGCGCAACTTCACCATCAGCTCGCTTCTGAACCCGCTCAATGCAATCAACGACAAGTTCGTGTTGGGCCGGATCAATATGCCAAGCGTGGCGCCATTCTTCGTATTCGGACGCCTCACTTACGTCGTAAATCCGATTGATCTGCTTCTCCCCACTACGGTAACGAGGTCCCAAAAACGAGAACGCGCTAAAGTATGGGTTATCGTTACGTTGTTCCTGCGGAATCACATGGCCGAGTGTGGTGAAGCTCACACTATTCGAACCTTGCCACAGGTCCGCCATTTTCACTAATGGTGCTGTCATTTATCTTCTACTACCTGGAAGGTAGTACCATCATACGTGAAAGTATCTCCGGGAATTGTCAATCGGAACTTTGCCGCGTCTTCCTTACGGGCGAACGCAAATGTGAATTCCGAATAACGATAGTCCGCTTTCTTGATCTTGAAGCCGCGGATATTATCGAGAAGATCCTTCGTTTTTGCTTTTCGATCTGCGTAAGTGTAGGCTTGGAGTTTGACGTAAACGATCCAACGGAACGACTCGAGAAGATCTTTCTTCTCGAGGTTCTCGATGAACGATGCAAATGTTGTATCGTTGTGGAGCTTCATGAGCTTTTCTTTTTGCTGCATACGTCGGACCATGTCGTCCATATCCAACGTGGCTAGCTGTGTCAGCTCGAAGGACACGATCTCACAATCCTTATAAGCGGACTTGATTCGAGATTCATTGAGGAGGGAGAGGTGCGAATTCAAAGCACCTGCATGGGTCCACATTTTTCCACGATTTGTGAAGTACGGGGATGAACCGCCATTGCTGAAAAGGCCGGTCTTCTTTTGACGAATCATGTGGACGGTAGGCATAGAAAACTCCTATAGTTACAACCGCATTAACAGGTGCAACCATAGGAGTCAATTTTAAAGAGCGATGCGCCAGTATCCGGGACCGTAGTTACCAGCTAGTGTCACAACCCACTGACGATTGCGCCAGCTCAATTGCTTTCCAGTGCGAGAGTTCAACAGCGTGTAGGAACCCGTAATCTCTTCCGAATCAAATGCAACAACCCATTGCCCAGTAGCATCGTACTCGATGATATCATTTGCATTTGCACCGAAGGTCCCCCATGTGGTGTTTGGAGCTATCTCATTGAGAATCATATAACGATCGCCAACTGTTGGAGTCGGAAGCGGATTAGCAGCATTTCCTGGCCAAGTCTTATGTGGGTCAATAACACCGGAGATCGCAGGCAAATTGTTCATGGGCAATGTTGCGATGTCGATGTTGAAGTAAAGGATCGACGGATCTTCGTTGTCTACCTGAATCGTACCCACGACATCGGTTTCATGATCGTCCATATCATCGTTGGTCTTCAAGCGGATCTGACTAATTCCGGGGCGATACTTACCGTAGAGTTCAAACAGGTTGACCCAATTCCACGGTTCATTCAAGTTATTCAATGGCTTAGTATCTTCACCAAGCAGACGGATAACATCTCCGTTGACCTCCACATGGTGGTCGCCAGGAGTTACAATGGAACGCTGGAATACATCACCACGCGCCCAGTCGATGGCCGAACGATCAAAGTCCTTGTTTAGTTCTACATCCTCGACATTCAAAGCGCTGATGTTCGTAATGATTTGCTCGATGATTTTTTGACGCTGAACCTTAGCCGGTGGGTTGATCCATGCTGGAACCTTTAGTGTGAGTGTAGCGAGGTCAATGTCAGTTGAAGTTCCAATTGGAATGCCACGAGTAGACCAAGTAACCGACTGCATGGACATTGTTGTCAAAGCCGTCCAATCCAGCGCATTTGTCGAAGTCTGCAGGTCGATTCCTGGATTGAACAAAACCATTATCTGTTCAAGTAGCTCACACTTTTGATGCAAGTTTGATGTCCAGATATCGATCTGGAAAGTGATGTCATAGGCCACGGGCATGAAACGTTCTACAGTGTAGGACTTGCCACGCAACTGAGTGTATTTGTTGTTTGTGGTATCAATCTCACGTTCATGCACATTGAGAGTGCTCACGTGGTTGGGAGCCTGTCGACGCTCTGCCGGAATATCAATGTTGGTGATAAACACGGAAATCTGAGGCGTCGACAGGACTGTGTTCTCCGAGTTATTCTTGATGATGCTCGCAACCTGCTTGTCCTGCGGAGCCCAAGTAACTGGAACCGTGCGTAGCTTCGGAGTACCATCGGCGTTGATTCCGTTTTGGCATTGGAAGCCTGAGAGCGCACGAATCACCTGCACGATGTAAGCGCGGAATTGTCCATCATAAAAATAATCGAGAGCCATGTGTTTGCCTTACTTGAGGTTTAGTACGCCTTTTGCGAAAAGATCAGCTTCTGCTTGACGACGCTTTGTCAGACCTGCAAGAACCTTACCGCCCGCCTTGTTCCAACGTAGGAACTGGTCTGGAACCAAATCATATCGGCCCTGGTTCAAAAGCTTCAACAGTGTGGAGCTACCGAAGTTACCAGCGCCCAAGTTGTACGTGAAGCTAACCAAAGCATCGAACTGATCCTGAGTTAGCTTTACTTTGACGAGCTTGTTGACAGCGGCTTCGAACTTGCGAAGATCAGCCTGCAAGAGTGCTTCACCCTGTGCTTCTGTGATTCGCATACCCATCTTTACGCTGGCAGTCGTACCATAACCAATTGTTGGGACGCCCACAGCATCATAATACGCCTGTGCGCGGAACCCTTCGAAAAACTTAATGAGCTGTGTGCCCTTTTTACCCGTAACGAATGCCATATCGATCTCCTTAAATAGCGGTACAAAAGTACCCGAATATTTATCTGATCCAAACAGGTTGACTATGCGTGTATTCGTGTTATTCTGTTTCGGTAATCAGGAGAGGCATATGAAGGCGTCCGATCAGTTCCGTTAGGTGATTTAACCTAAACGGAGAAAACAAAATGGCTTACGAAGCCTTCTACTACTCTGGGCTCAGCGAACAGTATCAGTTCGAGACCCTTGAGGAACTCGTTCACCATCACTGGTACAAGTTTCTCGGCGGTGTTGATGACAGCTTCCGCATCATTGACACTTATGATCGTCAGCGCGTTGATATCGAAATCGTCAAGCGCGTCTTCAACCGCATTTACAATGCAAACATGGAGCGCTACTGGGGCCGCCGTGGTCCTTACGAGTTCCGTAACGGACCTGTCCCTGGTATTCGTCGTCGCCGTGGCCGTAAGAGCTACGGGTATCGTCGCCCTGAAACCATGCAGGAACGTCGCGAAACTGCATTCCTCGAAATCGACGAGGACCTGCAGGACGTAAAGATCAAGATCCGTACTTGCCGCCGTGATCTTCCCACTGTTTGGGATGAACTCGGTCGCTACGATTACGCTGATCGTTCCTGGAAGCGCCACCGTAAAACCCAGTACAAACAGGATTGACAGGTTTCCTATTTGTGTTAGAGTACAAGCACAAATAGGAGATCGCACATGGCAAGTCCCGAAGTAGAACGTCTTATGGCACTGGTGGAAGATTACGCCCGTCACCTCGTAAAGGTGGACTTCTGGTCTGGATCGCAGAAGAACTCTTCGGTCCTGACGCCCGCATATGAGTCGAAGAAGCGCCTCGAAGAAGCGCTCCAACAGACCATCACATATTAGAAGTCAGCTTTCGGGCCAATAGCCTTCGACAGAGGTTGTTTCTCTGCGAAGGTTTCGCCTTGAATGGTCGTCATGTTATTGTTGTTGATGAACGACTCCAGGATGCGATGTGCAGCCTGCCACTTCTTACGCCAATCAACCTCATGACGACGCCACTTTGCTCCTTCTTTGCGGAACAATACATGTGGCTCCATATCCGTACGGAGATACCAATCGCCGTCTTGTGAACCTTCTTCTTCTGTTGGGAAGCGATTACCTGATCCAGCAAGCTGAGCACCGTTCGGTGGTTCGCCATTGCCCGCGAAGATCCAAGGATATTGTTTTCCGAGTTCGTCACCGGGAACCACATAGAACTGAGCTGTCTGGAAGTTACGACGATCAACAGCTTTTTCAGCTTCTTCAACGATCTTGGTGTTCAAGTTCATTTTGTTGGTGTAATCGGCAATGATATCCTCAAGTGTCAGACCACCATCGTCTCCCGAACCTGGACCCTCAATTGGATCACCATTGCCGTCGAGCGGAGGTTGTGTAAAGATGTCTTCGAACTCTTGGCTACTTGTGATGACCTTCAGTTTGGCACGAAGCAAATGTGGGAACCATGTAGGAGAATATCCGTTTGCATCACGAGTAATTTCCTCAACCACGTAATACTTGTTGACTGCCGGTGCATCTTCTTGGAGCAAAGCATCATCACGTAGGTGTGGAATCTCAAACACGTCACCGGCCAGCAATTTGCGTCCGAGTCGACGAATCGAGTCATTTAGGTGAAACGTAATATAGAGAATATCAGCGGATACGATTTGTCCAAACTGTGTCAAATCGTATTCTAGATCCTGTACGTTATAGACGCCCAAGAGCTCGTAGATATCGGGGTCATACTTACGGTTGCGATTTTCTTGGAAGACTGGATCTTCAATCTCAGATGGATCGGTGCCATCGGGTCCGACACCCAAGTATTTGTGGACAAAGATGCTCGTGGCACCTGCTTCGAACATTTCTTTAATGGTTTCATCGAAAAAGATATAGTCTTGATTCTTTCGAGGATCCCACAGACTAAAACGTGCCATGATAACTCCTTACAATGTGTGATATTTATCCGAAATTTCACGTAAATACGTGATAGGATAATTAGGAGCAGACACATGGCCACTTTGGTTTCCGCCCGACAAAAGCTTTTGAGAGAAGTCGGACTCTCGCTGGGCGTTGGTATGGTTCGCGTCGAATTGACGCCAGATCATTACGAATTGGCCTTTGATCTGGCTTTGGATCGCTATCGTCAACGCTCCTCAAACAGTGTTGCAGAGCGAATCACATTCATCGATCTACAACCGGAACAAACCCATTATGTACTTCCTCAAGAAGTAACACTCGTTAAGCAATTGTATCGCAGAGGAACCTCCGGTACGGCCAGTGGCACCGGTGTCGCGTTTGATCCGTTCGGTGCTGCATTTGTTAACCAGTCAAGTATTGGTCTTGGATCCGGAAGTGGTTCTCTACTAACTTATGAGCTGTATGCAGGGTTTCAAGAGACTGTCGGACGTATGTTCGGACTTTTCATCAACTATACATGGGACCCGGCAAGTCATACGCTTGTCATCGGTCGGCATGTGAAGGCTAAGGAAACTATCCTTGCGCAAATTTATGTTGTGAAATCCGAGGAGGAGCTCCTAGCTGATCTATACTCGCGCCCTTGGTTGCGTGATTATACAATTGCAAAGTGCAAAGTTATGCTTGGAGAGGCCCGTAGTAAATTTGCAAGTATTGTAGGTCCACAGGGCGGCACAACACTTAACGGCGACGCACTAAAAGCCGAAGGACTAGCTGAATTGGAGCGATTGGAACTTGAAGTTGCTACGCAGGTAGAGCAAGATGCAGGCTATGGTTTTATCATTGGTTAAGCATATTATAAGGCGTGCATAAAAAGTTAGCAGGGTGCTGTTGCTTTTCGCACACACAAACACTATAAAAAATTATAGGTTTTGTCGAAACTTATATCGGACGAATGTGTTTATGCTCCGTGAATGCAACATGAGGAAGCTTTACATGCAGCACGCTTACAACGCATATGTCACCAGGGTTCTTGAAGTAATGACAACTTCGGCACTTACGGTAAACCAGGCAAAGCGACTTTGCCGCGATAACCTACAGTTTCTCGAGAAGTCGTACATGAATCTCGATGACACTCAAGTTGTGGCGCAGACACTGTTGGCCGACTAGAGTCGCACATACCTTTGCACCTAACGTCAACTTGCCTCGGGACTCTTGCTCCGAGGCCTTTTTCTTGACTTGGTGAGAATAACCAGTATAGTGCCGCGCAATATCCAGGAGACGGACTATGAGCGCGGACGAGCTGAACTTCAAAAAACTGAGCAATGAGAAGTACCGAATTTATCGGCTACTTCAATCCCCAGTTCCGATGATCGAAACATATCGCCGCCTTATCAAGGAAGTCGGCACTGTCCGTGGTGCGGTGATCTTCCCCGAACAATTCATCAGTCTATATGGGCAGTCCATCTGTAGGGTTTCTCTCAACCGCTCCCAAGACAAAGTATCGGCCAGTGCTGAAATGATTCGCAGCTTCTCCCTCTGGGGTTATGGCGCGGATAAAGCACTTCGTACCTTCGATGAAGTTCTCGCTATCGAAAAGAAGTGCTCGCAGGCCGGCGATGACTTTGAGAAAATGTTCAGCTTGAAGCTCGAACGTCCCAAGAACGAGAGTTCCTACTACGGCGGAACAATCGATTTGAAATTCTCCGCGAAGGAGCCCATCTATTGGTTCTCAAACAAGGCTGACGGGTTGGCATTTCTGCGTAAGAACATCGTGATTTAAAAAGATTGACATCTGCCGTGTTGGCACTAGAAACAAGAATCAATAAGGAGAGAGCTTTGCCCAATTATCTGTACCTGCTGGTCCGCACGGACATGGAATCACTCGGACGCGGAAAGTCTGTGGCTCAGGGTGCTCACGCGGCAAATGCTTTTACCTGGGACACGATCATTGCGCCGGCAATCCAAAACACGGCGATGGATCCGAATGCCTTGGAATGGTCACGGCAAGCCAATGGCTTCGGAACGACAATCGCGTTCGGCGCTACCCTACGTGAGATCGAAGAAACCGTAACCCTCGCAAAGGCTCTCGGATTCAAGGCGCGTGTTGTCGCCGATCCCGAATACCCGCTTGTCGATGGCAGGACGCTTCATCTGATCCCGGACGTGGTCACTGGTGCCTATGTCTTCGGCGAGAAGGCTGCACTGGAAATTATCCTGCGTGACTTTGCGTTGTTGAAAAACGACCCTGTATGACCTCTTTAAAATCTGGACTTCCGGCTGACCCGCTGGAAGTCAACTTTCGTTATGGCCTTCGTCATAAGACGAACGGTCGCCAATATCGCTTGGGTGCTGGCTGGATTGTGGCAGCCGGAGACGTGTTTGAGGACGAGAAGTCCATGAACCGCTTGTACGAGAGCCACATGGGCGTGAAAGCTTTCCGTGAGCTTCTGGAAGTCAGCCAGATAGTAACATATCGCATATCGACGAATCTTGTTGCAGAGCAAACGGTTTCGGCAAAGTTAAAGGCGGAACTCGACCGTAAGCTTGAGGCCGAGCACATTTTTAACTACGATGCGCCCGAACATATCAAGACCGAGTATTACCAATATCATACTCGTGCCAAAAAGTCCACATATAGTTGTGCCCTGCATTTCAAACGCAAAGGTACGCAGAAGTGGCTGAACTCCAAGAAAGATGCTTTCAAGATGGAGTGGTTCGGGTATACTTGGATCTCCGCGGATCCCTATGAGATGCCTAGCGTTCTAAAAGGCGCAGCGAGGTATCATGGGTTCAAGTGGCCGCAAATTCGCATAAGCGGTGATTGCATTCTGTTCCGTAGTAAGGCTGATGCGATGGTGTTCCGGCTTGCTCTGGAAATGCCTGCGTCATTCTACGATTTCGAAGCAATCCACATGAATTATCAGGCCACCCAAAAAATCGATATTGTGTCGTCATGATTCGCACCGTTTATAAGATCAAGAATGAAAAGGGTGAATACTTTGCTGGGCCATACTCGGTAAAGCGTTTCAATGCCGTTGGTAAATGCTACGAGACGTTGAAGGAATTGAGCCTCGACATTACAAGGGTATCAAGTGTACGAGACAAAGCCAGTAAGATTGATAAGCTATTCGAAGACATAGAAATTGTCAAGGAAGAGCAAACTATCACGGAAATTGACGCCGAAGTTTCTATTGACGTGATACACGAACGGCTAAAGGATCGGCATAAAATCGTCAACAACATCCGTCGGATATCGGGAGTTCGTGGCGTATGGCCGAGCACAATGGCGCATGAACTCGAAATTATGTTCCCGACTTGGGAACTTGGTGATTTCCGGTATATCATGTTTGTTGATACCTACCGAGTGAATCCCAACAAGTACAATGAGGTCCTTAAGGATCTTGTAAAAACAATCGGTTGCAAGCGGACCCAATGCGTCCGTGGTGATCGAGTTCTTGCATTCAAGGAACTCAAGTTTGTCACTGCGTCTAAGCTCGTATTAGGCAATATTATTGAGTATCTGGACCTAGAGGATTATCGTAATGTTGGACCTTGATGATACGGTAAAGCTTTGGGTTTTGTTTCGGGAAGCTATTCTCATTAACAAGTTGACAAGCAACTCAACGCAATTGAAGAACATGCAGTTCTTTGAACTATGCGTGAAAGCCGGTTACATGCGGGCTCTCACCTATACCGAAGCTTTGCCCATCTATTCGGGCTTCCTGTTGCGGATGTGCCGTGAGCAACTAATCACCAACGACTCATTCTCAACTGCATATGTGAATTCAAAATCGGTAGTTGAAGACAAGTTCGTAACCTGGCCGATGACTTCGGATTTTTGGTCTCCAACAACACATGGTATGGAACTCATATTGACCGACAAGAACAACGATTGTTTCCGCTATTATATGGAACTCCGTAACGATGCTGTTCTGAAAGCCGTTCAAATGTTCAATCCCGGAGCAAATCTCAAGTTCAACAAACTCCCAGTTCCTGCTATTCCTGAATAGTGACAAACAGATAAAGCTTCAGTTAAAATTGGGAACAATTTTAACTATCTGAGGCTTTTCTATGAAGAAAGAAATATTCGGAGTTGTCGGCTTCCTCGGTAGCGGTAAAAATACCGTCGGGGATCTTCTCATCAAGCAACTTGGTTACCAGCGCGACTCGTTTGCGGGACCACTGAAGGACGCAGTTAGTGTCGTATTCGGTTGGGATCGTCAACTTCTCGAGGGTGAAACTAAGGAATCGCGCGAATGGCGTGATCAACCCGACGAGTGGTGGGAAACTCGGTTGGACTGGGCAAATCACAAGCTCAACTATATGAACAAGCGATTTACTCCTCGCTTGGCTCTTCAGCTCTGGGGCACGGACGTGCTTAGGGTTGGATTCTTCAACGACATCTGGATTGCAAGCCTCGAGTATCGCCTCAAGGATATGAATCGCATTGTGGTCACCGACTGTCGCTTTCCAAATGAGATCAAAACAATTCGCAAAATGGGCGGCAAGGTAATACGTGTGAAGCGTGGTCCTGAACCCGATTGGTGGGAAACGGCCGAAGCCGCAAACAGCGATTTTACCCATGCTCCCGAATGTGCAAAAGCCCTAGACAACCTGGGTATTCACATTTCCGAGTGGGCTTGGATTGGTCAAGAGTTTGATGCGACAATCACAAACGATGGCACCCTTGAAGCACTTGAGGAACAAACAAAATGGACATTGGCTCAGCTTTAATTCAGGAACTCGGTGAAGGCACTGACATTTGTATGAGTGGTGGTGCCGATGGGGCAGACCTGCAATGGGGGCTGCAAGCGGGCAAAGCTGGTCACTATGTTATCCACTGGAGCTTCCAGGGGCACCGCTCGCAAGCTCCAGACCAGGAGATTGTCCGCTTAACGTCGGAACAACTAAGTCAAGCGGACGGCGCTCTGGAGCGTGCCAACCGTACGTTAAACCGACGGTGGCCTACCAAGACTGATACCACAAATAATCTGCTCCGTCGCAATTATTACCAGATCAAGGACACATCTGCCGTGTATGCGGTTTCTGAGTTCTCCTGGGACAAGGGTATTTCCGGTGGCACAGCTTGGGCCATGCAAATGTACTTGGATCGGTTCATTCACGATGGTGAGCCAATGGAAAAATGCAAAGCCTACGTCTTGGACAAGAACACCCTGCGTTGGTTCACATGGAATGGTACGAACTGGGAAGGCATGTTGAGTCGTCCACCAAAGCCTTCGGGCATCTGGACTGGTATCGGAACACGTGAGCTACCAGCGCTTGCACGGGTTGAAATCCGAAAACTTATGGGAACCTATGTATTGGATGAACAGCAATTGGCTTCGCTCTATCCGCTAGTCGAGGAGCCCAAAGTCAACGACATTATCTACGTTCCGGATCGCAAGATACCCGGCAAGGGTTCAATGAATCGGGCCGGTGGTTGGGCAACAGTTCGTCGTATTTCAACGGGTGACCGACTTTGGATCAGTGTTGTTGAGTTCTCCGACAATGATGAATTCGATTGGGCTGAGATCAAAGAAAGTCAAGCCGAGCTTCGCAAGCAATTCGGCAATATTCGGGCTATGTCTAAGCCCGATTTCTCTCCGGAAAACAACAAAACCCTATAGTCGGGAAGCATGGCCTCAAAACACGCCATATAAGAACGGTGCGGATAAATAAGAGAACTTAGGGCGTCCATAAAGCCCTAAAACCGTTCGTTCTTATAAGGGGTTTAAAACATGGCCTATCCACTAAGTTCTCCAGGCGTCGATGTTAGCGTAACAGATGAGTCTTTTTACGCTACATCTGGCGATGGCACTGTCCCTCTGTTTATTCTTGGTACACACGAGTACAAGACGCATCCAAATGGTACAGACATTTCTGCGGGTACTCTTCCAGAAAATGCAAACAAACTATACCTGATCACATCACAGCGTGAACTCGTACAGACATTCGGTAACCCAGTCTTCTATCAGAAGAATGGCACTTCCCGTCACGGCTACGAAACTAACGAGTATGGTTTGTGGGCTGCATATTCCTACTTGGGAATGGCAAACAAGGCTTTCGTCATTCGCGGTTCTGTTGACTATGCTCAATTGTTCCCGCGCACTGCGGAACCTGTTGGCGAGCCATTCGCTGGTACATACTGGCTCGACACCGCGAATACAGTTTGGGGTATCCACGAGGGTCTCGATTCTACATTCCCAGGTTCTGCTTGGGTTTCGCAGAAGACAATCGTAATCGACGAAGCAAGTGAAGTTGAACACCGCGTCATCGCTTCTGTCGTTTTTGCTGCTTCAACAGATCAGGCAATCGCAACTGCTGGTAACCTTGTTATCAACGGTCAGGCTGTTGCTTTGGCTGGTGGTGACACACTTCAAGACGTTGCAACAAAGATCAATGGCGCAGGCATCACTGGCGTTTCCGCTAGCGTATTCCAGCTCTCTGGTATGTCTCGTCTGCTTATCCGCAACACTGTCACAAACGGCGCTGTAAGCATCGGTAACACAAGCACTCCAACAGTCCTCACGGCTCTTGGTCTCGGTGGTACTGAAGATGCAAGCTACGGTCCGCGCAGCACAATCGGCCTCGATGGTGAGTTTGCTATCGTTCTTGCTGAAACCAACGACAACGAAGTTTATCAGAAGCTTCGCGCTGGTGGTGTTGAGTTCGCAAATGATCCACTTGCAATGAGCTTCTGGTTCAAGGTTGGCTCTGCTAACTGGAAGGCTGCAACTCCAACTCGTGCTGCTGGTAATAACCTGGGCACTGGTGCTATCGCTGCAATCGACACAAAGACACTGACGATCAACGTTTCCAACGATGTTCTCAGCGCTGTTGATGTTACCTTCACAGGTACAACACTCACAGTCGCAGACATTGCAACAGAGATCAACACGGTTCTTGGTGCGCTAGTTGGCGATGCAAACAAGGGCATCACAGCTACAAGCATTCAGGCGTTCGCACAGAACGGCTCGCTGGTTCTCGTTAACAAGATCGGCGGCGACATTGTTTTGGATAGTGACTCCGATGCTGCGGTTATCCTGGGTCTGGAAACAGAATTCGGTGTAACACTCCGCTTCTCCCCTCACTACACAATTCCATCCCGCATCGACGATCTCGGTCGTAAGCGCGTAACTGCTGGTGATGTTTGGATCAACACAACTGCACCTAACAACGGTGCTAATTGGGTTGTGAAGTATTTCAATGGCGACACAGGTCTGTGGAACACAATCACAGCACCAATGCTCGAAAATGATATCGCAGCTAACAGCTTGTTCGGCGTCAACAAGGGCATCGGTTCCCTATACGTTCGTTACAACCTAAACGGCACGGTTGGTTCTCCGATTGGTTCGCATGAACTGCGTCGTTGGAACGGCATTGTTTGGGAGCCTTTGGTTTACAACTATGGCCCGGTTGCTCCAACAACAGATGCTGAAGAAGGCACACTGTGGTTCAACGACAACTTCCGCGTTGATATCATGATCAATGACGGTGACCAGTGGGTTGGTTACAAGAACTTCCCAGGTAACATTGGCACAAGCACAAACGGCGTAATCCTCTCGGGTTCGACACCGACGCTTCAGCAGAATGGTCAGCCGCTAGCTAACAATGATCTGTGGATCAACACAACGGATACAGAAAACTATCCGAAGCTGTATCGTTACGAAGCAGCAACTCGTAATTGGGTTCTCATCGATAACACAGATTCCACAACACCATTCGGTATCGTATTTGCTGATGCGCGTGCAACTGCAAATGGTCTTCGTTCGGGTCCAACAGATGCTGCAAGCATGTTGGCTTCTAACTTCTTGGATCCAGATGCTCCGGATCCACGTTTGTACCCAGAAGGCACACTTCTGTTCAACACACGTTACAGCACAAACAACGTCAAGGAATGGCGTCCAAACTACTTCGCCGGTGAGTTCGAAGGCACTGACTTCACGCTCAACGATTACGATGTTGGTTTCTCGACATTCGATCCAATCGTAGACGTTGGTCGTTGGGTCACAGTAAGTGGCAATGCTGCTGATGGTTCGCCAAACATGGGTCGTAAGGCGCAGCGTGCAATCGTTGTTCGTGCCCTCACAAGCACAATCAACAGCAACGAAGACATTCGTGCAGAGTCCATCTACTTCAACCTGATCGCAGCTCCTGGTTACCCAGAACTTATCGATGAAATGGTTACCCTGAACACCGATAAGAAGGAAGTTGCTTTCGTTGTTGGTGACACTCCGATTCGTTTGGGTTCGTCTGCAACAGAGATCACAAAGTGGGCTTCCGTTGAACTCTCCGGTGCTATCAGCAACGGCGAAGACGGTATCACAACATTCAACCCTTACGTTGGTGTTTACTACCCATGGGGTCTCGGCTCTAACGTTGACGGCTTTGAAATCATGGTTCCGCCATCGGCAATGGCTCTGCGTAGCATCGCATACTCGGATAGCATTGGTTACCCATGGTACGCACCGGCTGGTACAACACGCGGTCTCGTAACAAACGCAACAAACGTTGGTTATCTGACAGCCGAAGATGAGTTCCGCTCGGTTCTGTTGAACCAGGCACAGCGTGACGTTCTTTATAACCACAACATCAACCCAATCGCGTATATTCCAAATCGCGGTCTGATGCTGTACGGTCAGAAGACACGTTCGTCCACAGCAAGCGCACTGGATCGTATCAACGTAGCCCGTTTGATCAACCACATGCGTTACAACTTGGACAACCTGAGCCGTCCGTTCTTGTTCGAGCCGCACACCTTCCATACACGCGACTCTATCCGTATCGCTTTCGAGCGTTACCTGGCTTCGCTTGTTAACCTGAACGCAATGTACGACTTCATCGTAGTTTGCGATGAAACCAACAACACACCAGATCGTATCGATCGCAATGAGTTGTGGGTAGACGTAGCGATTCAGCCGGTTAAGGCAATTGAATTTATCTACATTCCGATCCGCATTGTAAACACCGGAGATGATCTCTCCGAGCTTTACGCGGCTTCGACAACGCTTTAATTGAGAGGCCCGGGTTCGTCCCGGGCTTTTCCATATTCTTTTGAAAAACATATTGAAGCCAACATAGGGTTCCTCTATATTACAAACATAGACGCTAAGGAGAAATCCTGAACCTATAACTCCCATGCTTGGTGACTAGGACGTTAGTTCTAAAACGTAAGGATATTCCGGGACTAGAAATCCTGGGTGTGTGTGGAGGTGCCGGAATTAACCGGCCATGGCGGCTAGCTTGTCCCTTGATAAGGATGGGCGAGTTTCGGAGTGGGCTAGTCCTACTCGGATGGGGAATGATCGACCGACAAGGAAACTCGTCGGCAGCCCGGTAGCAATGCAGCACGGGTCTAAGTAGTTGAAGGTCTCTGTTCAGGCTTGATACGAAATGAATGGGTAGTGAGCCCGCAGTAATGCGGAGGAGCATGACGGAACAACCCACTTTCATCCCCAGATCGAACATTTTTGAACTAATTATTGACGTATCCACACAGTGGTGCGTAAATAAGAACGAAGCCGATGTATAAGGGTTATCTCACTCAGAAAAGCGAAACGGTACAACGCTATATGAGGTCCAAGTCGTCCGAAAGGATGTAATGCCCAGCTTTGCCGAATACTTTCGGGTATTCGGATGCAGACTTAAGAAGTGGAGCGCTCCGGCGTGTTGAAGCTTACTTATTTTTGTAGCGTCTCCCTTTACTCACTTGCTTCTCAAACATACCTACGTATCCAATCGTAGCTCTTTGCTGGCCGTTTAGGCTTAAGATGCGGACCGAACATAGACACGTGCCATACAGTTTGGCCTACGGGCGCAAACAAGAAACCTAATCCTCTGAAGTCACTTCGAGGATTAGGTTTTTCTTTTATTGTAAACGAGTTATTAACCTTGTATGGTTCGGACATCAATAACAGGAGCTGCCAAATGAATATCCCAATGTCGAACGTGACTATGGAACTCACCGCTGAAGAGTTCATCACGTCGGAAACTGCAAAGCTTTCTTTCACCGCTACATTCGCAATGACCGACCCGGCAGCTGATGCAAAGGCCGAAGTTCTCGAAGCCGCGCAGAAGATCATCAACGGCGACTGGTACATCACTGGCGTGTATCGTGAAGATAGCTCCGCCGGCATCGAAACCGTCACCTACAGCCTGAGCATCCGCGTTGCTGAAAAGTTCGTCGGCCCGGTCAAGGCTGGCATCAAGAACGTCAACCGTTCCGGCCTCAAGTTCGAACTGGTGTCCACCGACTACACGCCGACCCAGGCTCAGATTGAAGAAGGCAACAAGGCTCTTCGCAAGAAGATCTACGAGAAGGCCAACGAAGAACTCGAAATCCTCAACGAGGTTTCCGCCGGCAAGGAATCCGAGGACAAGTGGCTGATCGGCACTGTCAACTTTGCAAACCGTGGCAACGGCGCAATCTCGAAGGCTAACATGCTTCGTGCATCGGCTTCGATGATGTACGAGAACGCTCAGATTGCTGCCGTCGGCGGTGCCGGTGACGATGATGGCGAAGACGGCGTCACGCAGAAGCTTTCGCTGACTGCTTCGGTCTCCTTCACCCGCAAGATCTACAGCCGACTCTAAGAGTATTGACTTTGTTGTCGGATCCTAGTAGAACTGGATCCGATGACAAACGAAAAAGAGACGTTCTATGAGGAATGTGCGAAGATCCTCAAGGTAGACCATAGCTACCAAGTACCGTATTCGGCTTATAAGTGGCCGAATAGGTGGAATAACAGGGCTCCCGGAAACGGGCGCTTCGAAGGAAGGGGTTGTGTTATGATGTACGGTTCGTCCTGCATTCATATCATGATTCATTCTCCTCAGAAAGTAAACTGCAAGGTCAGCTCTGCTGAAGAAGCATATACGGTTCTGAGGGCGATAATGGGAAGTGACACCATTTTGAAAGCGTGAGGGTCGTTCCGGGAATCCCATTATCGTAAAAAGCCTGCCAGACGACCTGCAGTGAATTTCACTGTTGCAAAATAGAGAAAAAACTATTATTGGCGTAATGCTTAGAGAGGACTTCGTGTCCTCTCTAGGATCGAAATGCAAGGAAATTGCCCCGAAAGGGCCGGATGAGAAGGAGAGTAAAACATGACTCGACAGACTGATGTAGTAAAGGGCCGTGAGGACATGGTTCGCAACAACGCCGGTGGCTTTACCTTCAAGGTGAGCGATATGGACCGGCTGGATCGCTTTTTGGTTCTCGGAACTGAAGGCAACACCTACTATCAGGGCGGAGCTCAGCTGGCGAAAGAAAACGCCCAGCACGTTATCTCCCTACTTCGTAAGGACCCCAAGGGCGCCATCGACCGTGTTGTCGAAGTAAGCCAGGCCGGTCGTGCGCCGAAGAATGAATACGCGCTATTCGTTCTCGCGCTTGCCGCTTCGGATGCTTCTGAGGACACTCGGCGAATGGCCTTTCAGGCTCTTCCGCAGGTAGCCCGTACGGGTACTCATCTGTTCGAATTCGTCGCCTACGCGGAACAGTTCCGTGGTTGGGGTGCAGCAATGCGCAAGGCAATCGGCCGTTGGTACACCGAGAAGACGTCAGACGCTCTCGCGTACCAGGTGGTGAAGTATCAGTCCCGTGGTGGTTGGTCCAACCGTGACCTTCTCCGACTGGCTCACCCCAAGGCGAAGGACGACTCCTTCGACGCCGTTTTCCGCTGGGTTGCTGGTGGTCCTGACGGACTGAAGGCATCGACGCACGCCGGAGGTAACTCCAAGGCTGCGCCGAAGCTGACTCCACGTAAGGATGTTACGGCGGCTTTGCCGGGTATCATCCAGGCGTTCGAAGAGGCGAAGACTTGCGGTGAAAACCGCCTGATCTCGCTTATCCTGGACCACAACTTGCCGCGTGAAGCAATCCCAACGGAGCGTTTGAACTCGGTGAAGGTCTGGGAAGCCCTACTCGAGAAGATGCCGATGACTGCTATGGTGCGCAACCTGGCCACGATGACCCGTAACGGTCTTCTGGATTCCACGGATGCACGCCAGAAGGTTCTCGACACTCTCGCGAACCAGAACGCGCTCTCCAAGTCCCGCATCCACCCGATGCAGGTACTGATGGCGCTGAAGACCTACGAAGCCGGTCGCGGTGTTCGCGGTTCCAACACTTGGACTCCGCACAAGGACATCGTGAAGGCTTTGGACTCGGCCTTCTACTTGACCTTCGGCAACGTAACGCCGACGAACAAGAAGACGGTCCTGGGTCTGGACGTGTCGGGCTCGATGACTTACGGCGATATCGCTGGATTCATCGGCCTTAACCCGCGCATCGCATCGATTGCAATGGCCCTGGTCACCGCAAACGTCGAGCCGGATTACCGACTGATCGCGTTCACTCCTGGTGGATTCTCGCCAAACACTGGCGGTCGTTCCTGGGGCGGTGGCTCTTCCGTTAAGGAAATCCACTTGGATCCGAAGGGCGGTCTGACCAAGGCACTGGCTGCGGTCAACAACATGCCGTTCGCCGGCACGGATTGCTCGCTGCCAATGCTGTGGGCGGATCATGTCGGTTATGCTGCGGAGAATTTCTCCGTATACACGGACAACGAAACCTATGCTGGTTCGGTTCACCCGTTCCAGGCACTGAAGACGTTCCGTGTAAAGCACAACGTACCAGCTAAGCTGGCCGTGTTTGGTATGACTTCGACTGGCTTCACCATCGCCGACCCGACCGACGCGGGTATGATGGACTTTGTTGGCTTTGACTCCGCAGCGCCGGAGCTTGCCCAGCAGTTCTTCGCGAAGTAAGAAGCTTAATGGCGGGAAGCAATTCCCGCCATTTCCATGACTTCCAGCTAAATAGTCAAAACAGCTAGGAGCTTGGACGTGTTTAGGGACTCTTCACTCGGTGTACGGATTATCGGCAACCTCATTATGGTGTGCTTGGTGCTCTTGGTTCTCGCCTATGGCTCTGTAAGCTCATACAATTTGGAAGCCCAACAATTGGCCCAAGACACTCATATAGTATCGCCTTCCCAGTTTGAAGCGCACCGTTCTCCCCGTTAACCGCGCATATAAAAGAATTCGTCTGTTCTGGTAAATATCTAAAATGTTTGCTAAACAGGAGAATTTTCCATGGCAGAAACCCTATCCAAATTTGGTGTTCCACTCGGTGGCGGTAGCGGCCGTGGTGGTATTCTACAGCCAAAGTACAAGTATCGCTTCCGCGTCCGTGTTGTAAACTTCGGACCAGTAGCCGGCGGTATTGAGTTGACTCAGCAGGTTCAGAGCGTTGGTAAGCCAACTCTCGGTCACGAATCCGTTGCTGTTCACTCCTACAACAGCACAGGTTACTACGCTGGTAAGCACACATGGGAAACTGTAAGTCTTGTCGTTAAGGACGACATCACCAACAGCGTTTCCCGTCTTGTGGGCCACCAGATGCAGAAGCAGTTGAACCACTTCGAACAGACTGGTTTCACAAGCGGCGTCAACTACAAGTTCGTTATGCTCATCGAGACAATGGACGGTGGTAACGACGGCGTTCTAGAAACTTGGACTCTTGAAGGTTGCTTCCTCGAGAACGTTGACTATTCGGAACTCGCATATGATGATTCGTCCTTCCAGACGATCACAATGAGCATCCGTTATGACAACGCAACTCTCGCCGACGGTCTGATGACTGCATTGCCAGAGTCGATTGCAGGTACACGCCTCTAAGGATACCCGCATGTCAACAATGTTCAGGGACTCGCATACAGCTTCGAGTAACTTCCGTCTCAATAGCCAATATTGGGACGGAGTTCCGAAGCCTGGGTTCCTCTATTATGTTCGTTTTGTCCGAGCCAACTCCGGCGCTTCGGGCAACGACTGGGCCAAGGGCATCGGTATTCTTGCAAAGAGCATCGATCGCCCTTCGGTCAATTTCGATACCCAAGTCCTCAATCAATACAACAAGAAGCGCATCGTTCAAAAGCGTGTCGAATATGAGCCAGTGAGCTTTTCGTTCCACGATACCGTCGATAATAAAGCGCTCCACATGTTCGAGGATTACTTCCGTTTCTACTATGGTGACCCACGTAATGCCAGCGCAACAGACTGGTCCTGGGACATTATGAGTTCGTCTATGAATCAGGGACAAGGCGGTGCATGGGGCTTTATCCCTCCAGTTGGGAATACCAACCTCGCCTACTTTTTCTCGCACATCGAATTCTATTACATCTATGGCGGCTATTACAGCCGATACGATATTATCAACCCGAAGATCAAGAGCTTTAGCCCTTCGGAGATGAGCATGGACTCATCCGATGGTGCAGAAGTTAAGATGACATTCGAATATGAAGGTCTCATCTATCAGGGAAACAATTTGAGCCTATCCGGCCAAGCAGGTCTTCTACAGGAAATGGGACTGTCAGCGAGTAGCTTCTACGAGCCCCGTACCAGCAGTGGGACAGCGATCATTGGAACTGGAGCAAACTATAGCAAGCAGGGTGCCTCGCCGTACTACAACTCTGCGGAGCTCTTTGCGATGGCTTCCGCTGATGTTTCCTCGAGTGCAAGCGCGGTCAACCGCAGCTCGACACTTGTGGATTCAAATCTCAGCTTCAACAGCATTTTCACCGGGTTGATCACACTTCCGCCCCAATCCCAAAACACGATCGTAACTGGTGATCCAACGATCGGCGATAACTTGGCAAAACGCCTTGTGAATGGAATGAAATAATGGGAAAGTGGCACCAGGACGTATTCAACCCGAAGAACCCAAACAAGTACGTGGGAACCTTCCCGATCGTTTATCGAAGCGCATGGGAACTCACGTTCATGAACGTTTGCGATCAACACCCAAACATTCTGCAATGGGCTAGTGAGTCGATCCAAATTCCTTACCAGCATCCACTCACGGGTCGTTGGCACCGTTACATTCCAGATTTCCTCATCTTGTATCAAGACAAGAATGGCAAGCGTCACGGTGAACTCATCGAGATTAAGCCAGCTAGTCAAGCAATCCTAGAGCGTGCCCGTAGCAAGCGTGATAAAGAAGCGTTTGTGATCAATGCAGCAAAGTGGAAAGCCGCCGAAGTGTTCTGTCAACAGCGCAACCTGAAGTTCCGTGTCATGACCGAATACGACTTGTATCGCAAAGGCAAGGCATAAAAATTCGCTATTTCAGGATCCAATAAATACACATGTAATGGGTGTGAAGGAATTCGCACCGCAATTTGTACGTGTGGAGTTAACGCATGACGAAACGCATTGAAGAAGTACTCGACCTTCCGAGTTTGGAGTCTATGATAGACGACGCCATGAGTCCAGAGGACGAGAAACGCTTGAACGATATCGTCAGTGCATTGGACGCCAACGAGATCGACATTGATAAACACCTGATGGACCCAGACGGAACACGCGAACACGCCGCTGAAATGGACCAAATCGCAGACGCCGCTATGACCGCCCACAAGGATGCCATTGACATGGCATTCAACATGGAACCCAAAAATGCTGGTTCAATTATGGAGCCCGCAGCACGATTCCTGGAACTTTCGATGAAGGCCATGCAGGCCAAGTTGGATGCCCGTATGAAGGGCATTGAGCTCAAGATGAAGCGTGAAAAGCTAGATCACGAGCTCCGTAAGAACCAGGAAGAAGGTGTAGTTGAGGGTGAAACACCCGTAAGCGAGTCCGGCCGTATGGCTGACCGCAACGCACTCCTTAAGTCTTTGAAAGAAAAGAAGTCTGACAGCTAAGAGTCGCCGTTGGTTTTGTAGATTTGTTTCACAAATCTACAAAACGGGGCCTCTCGGAGTCAAGATATCCATGTCAGAATTTAGGGCAAAACCAGGTTTAATTTTATTGAATATTTCTTCCAGAAACCGTAAAACTACATAGACAACGGAAAATCACCGGACTAAATATTCTACCTTTAGAACAATAAGAAAAAGACAAGAGAGAAGAAATGCTTTTCGAAGAACAAATCGCGCGCAAGCCGAACCTTTACCCATGGACGCAAACGTTCATTGATAAGATTTGGGCGGGCTTTTGGACTCCTAACGAGTTCGATTTTAAATCCGACTATCACCAGTTCAAGAAGGAAATGCCAGAAAACGAAAAGCAGATCGTAGTCAAGACATTGTCTGCGATCGGTCAGGTAGAAATTGCTGTAAAGCGTTTCTGGGCAAACCTCGGTGATAATTTCCCACATCCGTCCATGTATGACTTGGGTTACGCCATGGCGAACACCGAAGTTATTCACAACCAGGCTTATGAAAAGCTCCTCGACGTTCTCAAACTTGAGAAGGCGTTCAAGGAGAATCTTGAGGAGCCAGTCGTGAAGGGACGTGTTGAGTACCTACGCAAATACTTGAATAAGGTATATGCGGACGACGACAAGAAGCAATACATTTACGCGGTCATTCTGTTCACCCTGTTTGTTGAGAACGTCAGCTTGTTCAGCCAGTTCTACAACATTCTGTGGTTCAACCGCTCGCGTAACAAACTGAAGGATACTGCCCAGCAGGTCCAATATACTCGTAATGAAGAGATGCTCCACGCTCTAGTGGGTATCAAAATCATCAACACCCTTCGTGAAGAATATCCTGAACTGTTTGATGCAGATCTGGAAGCTCGCATTTTCGAAGAGTGCAACGCGGCATTTGCTGCGGAATCCCAGCTTATCGACTGGATGCTGGGCGATTTCAAGGATGAAGGTATTTCGGCAGAGATTCTGAAAGAATTCATTAAGGATCGTATCAATCAGTCCCTAGTCCAAATCGGCTACGGAAAAGCATTTGATATCGACGACGCTCTCATCGACCAGACTATGTGGTTCAATGAAGAACTCCTCGGTAACAACATGACGGACTTCTTTGTGAAGCGTCCAGTGGAATACTCCAAGAAGAGCCGAGTATTCGACGAAGACAGTCTGTTTTAATCAATACAATCAATAACCTACACGTATGTCGTTTGAAGGATGGGTACACGCATGATTTATGAAAAGGGCTACTGGCTCAATAAGGACTCACGGACTTACTTGAGCCGTGGTTACCTCAAGGAAGGGCAAACCGCAGAACAGCGCATTCGCGAAATCGCAGATGCTGCTGAAGGTTTCCTTGGGATTAAGGGATTCGCTGACGAATTCGAAGAATATATGTTGAACGGCTGGATCTCTCTGAGCTCTCCAGTTTGGTCCAACTTTGGTGCCGGACGCGGTCTTCCGATCGCATGTAATGGTTCGTTTGTTGATGACAACATCAACTCGATCCTGGGCAAGACTGCTGAAATTGGCAAAATGACTCAGCTTGGTGCTGGTACATCCGCCTATTACGGCGCGCTTCGTCCTCGTGGTTCTGTTATCTCCACTGGCGGCACCGCAGACGGTCCAGTCCACTACATGGAACTGGTTTCGGCTACCACAAACATTGTTAGCCAGGGTAACGTTCGTCGTGGTCACTGTGCGGTTTATCTGCCAGTGGAACACCCAGACGTTAAGGAATTCCTCAACCTGCGTGAAGAAGGCTCTTCGATTCAGAACCTATCCTTGGGCGTCTGCATTAGCGATGCTTGGATGGAAGAAATGATTGCCGGTGATAAGTCCAAGCGCAAGTTGTGGGCACGTATCATCCAGAAGCGTTTCGAGTCTGGCTACCCATATATCTTCTTCACAGACAACGTAAACCGTGGCGCTCCTGCTGTTTACCGCGACAACGACATGAAGATCTACGCATCAAATATGTGCGTGGAAATTGCTTTGCCATCGTCCGCAAATGAGTCTTTCGTTTGCTGCTTGGCTTCGCTGAACCTGTTGCATTATGAGGATTGGAAGGACACCCGTGTAGCCCGTGTTCTCACCATGTTCCTCGATGCTGTTATGCAGGAATACATCGACAAGACCGAAGGTGTCCCGTTCATGGACGACGCACGTCGTTTCGCAATGCGTCACCGTGCAGTTGGTGTTGGTGTACTTGGCTGGCACTCGTACCTGCAGAGCAAGATGATCCCGTTCGAAACTGCTGAAGCAAAGCAGCTGAACAAGGACATGCACGAGCATATCTTTAACGAGTGCATGGAAGGTTCGAAGGAACTCGCAGCTATCCTCGGTGAGCCTGAGCTTCTCAAGGGTCACGGCCGTCGTAACACAACGGTTATGGCTATTGCTCCGACGACAAGCTCCAGCTTCATCCTGGGTCAGGTTTCGCCAAGCATCGAGCCACTGAACTCCAACTACTTCACCAAGGATCTCCAGAAGGGCAAGTTTGGATTTAAGAACCCACACCTGAAGGAACTCCTGAAGGCTTACTCGCAGGATACCAAGGAAACTTGGGATAGCATTCTGCTTGCTGGTGGTTCGGTTCAGCACTTGCCATTCCTATCGGAAAAGGAAAAGGCTGTATTCAAGACGTTTGGTGAAATCGCACAAATCGAGATCATCATCCAGGCCGCTGACCGTCAGAAGTTCCTGGATCAGGGCCAGTCCTTGAACCTCATGATCCATCCGGATGCTCCGCTTGCGGACGTCAACAAGATCATGATTGAAGCTTGGAAGTTGGGCGTCAAGACCCTTTACTACCAGCGCAGCACGAACCCATCGCAGGAACTCGCACGCGAACTCCTGTCTTGCAAATCTTGCGAAGCCTAAGGAGAAAAAATGGCATACACAGTCTACTCTAAACAGTCTTGCGTATTCTGCAAGCGCGCCAAGGATCTCCTGGATCTTATGGGTGAAGAGTACACCGAGATTGACATCACAGAAGGTGACAATCGCACTCAGCTTAACGAACGTCTGGGCTATGAAGCCCGGACTGTTCCACAGATCTGGGACGGTACGACACACGTTGGTGGTTTCACCGAGTTGGTCGCATACACGAAATAAAAGAATTTTAGCAAATGCTCAAAAATTGAAAGGTTTTTGAGCTTGGTGAAAGGATTTTTAGGGAGCTTCGGCTCCCTTTTTCTTTTTCCGCTAAATAATGGAAATCCCATGGAGGTACACCTATGAAGAATTTCTATGAATATCTCTCCAGCGTAAAGCGAGAGTACCGATACAAGATCAAGCTTGCTGTAGCCGTTGACGATGCTGTTCTCGACAAGATCGAGAAGGTTCTCAAGCGTTACGACGTTCTTGAAATCTCCAAGCCCAAGAAGTCCATCCTTCAGCGCAATGAAATTGATTTCCCAGATGCTGGACCGGTTGAAACCTGGACTATCAATATCGTAACGGAACGCCCGTTGGTCGCACAGAGTTTGACTAACGATCTCAAGAAGGGCTTGAATGTTGCGGAAGTTTTCATCCGCGTTCGTGGTGAAAATGAGCCCGTAGCCGTTGAAGGTCGTTTTGTTGATGAGATTCACGGCGTCCTAGATGAAGCAGGTGATTCTGAGCCAGCAACTCTCTTGGGCAATGATGAAGTGGTTGAACCACAGATTGTCGCTTATGGTGACGATTACAACCAGAGCCTGTTGAACTATTTGGCACAAGTCCAAGCTAATCGTGCAGAAGAGCAGACCCAAGCTATGGGCCACAAGAGTATGTTTGGTTGGCTTGACTCGAAGACAGCAACTGAAGACGCGGCTTTCAACGCGGAACATGCTGGTATTCGTCCAGTAAGTGGTTCCACACTAAAGGCAAAAGAAGCTAAGGCTCCTCTGAATACTGCACCAACCGGTAACTTCGATATGCGCGATAAGCACGCTTCGAAGACCTACAAGAGCGGCAATGGACTGAAGAAGATCGAAGGCAAGGGCGAATAATGGCTGGGCAGAAGCGTACAACATCAAATCCGATTCCGAACACAACTCGCGGAACCTACCGTAAGCAGGTGTCTCCAACGGAAGATGCGGTATTGCCGGACACTGTAAATGTTCCAGCAACCGCTCCCGTGTTGACTTCCGGATACAGTGGTACGCCAACTGCGACTTCTTCAACATTTGATATTCTCGACAACATTCGTGTAAACACTTTGGGCGGTGTAAACGACGCCAGCGTGTTTTCCGCTATTGATAAGTCAAAGGGCTTCTACGACCTTAACTTCAAGAGTTTCGCGGTCTCTGGCGATCTGGAACTCACTGAGACCCCTACTACGATCATTCTTGGGGTTAAGGCACCTGAAGTCCAACCCACCTATATCGAGTCCGGTGTAAACCTGGACCAGACTGGTGGTAAAATTTACAAAGGCGTGGACGGTTCGTCCCTGCAATTCCGTACGCTTAAAGTTGGATCGAATCTCACAATCCAACAGAGTGCCGACAGTATTGAAATTGGTCTCGGCTACACTCCGACTACCGGCGATATTAATGGCGCTGCAAGTGTTGGTGCTATGGGTTCCGAAGTGTTCCATAGCAAGGATGGCTCCACACTGAACTTCCGACGCTTGGCGTCTTCCAGTAATGCGCTGAGCTTGAGCTTGGATTCCTCCGGAACCCAGATCATGTTCACCGTTAACGAGAACCAATTTAACATCGCAAGTTTCAGTGGCGTACTTCCGGCGGCTCGTGTTTCTGGCTTGCATCCGATTGCAACTTCGGCTGATTATAACGCGCTGAACAACAAGCCGACGATTCCAACAAGCTTGGCTCAACTCTCAGATGTTTCGGGAACTCCAACAAATGGATCCTTCCTCCGTTACGTCTCGGGTACGGGTTGGACGCCCGGCACAGTCGATGCACAGAACGCATTTGGAACTGTTCGTGCTGGTGCAAATACTATCGTTGCTACGACTCCAAACGCTGACATTCGTTTCCTCCCGGGTAGTGAACTCACCGTAGATGCAAACGCGGTTGATCGCACTGTCACATACAACTTGAAACCGACGGGCATTACAGCTGGTTCTTATACAGCTACAAACCTTACAGTCGACGCATTCGGTCGCATTATCGGCATTTCCAACGGCACATCTGGTGGCTCTTCCAACTTTGTTGATCCACTAACTACGACCGGCGATATGATGGTTCGCAATGGTTCGACTACCCAACGTTTGGGTATCGGGGCCAATGATCAAATCTTGACCATCGTCAATGGAATGCCAACGTGGAAGACATTTTCGTCTCCCGCAGGCTCGGGTACTGTTCGTAGTGTTGGTCTATCCGGTAAGAATGGTATTGATATCCAAGGTGGACCAATCACAGACTCCGGTCTCATTAACGTTGGCCTCAAGGTCACAGGTGTGGCTGCGGGAACCTATACAAACGCTACCGTGACAGTTGATCTTTATGGTCGCATCACAGCGGCTGCAAATGGCTCTGGTGGTGGTGCAGGTGGCAACCCAATCCGTGTTGATACCGGTTACGGTCTCACGGGTGGTGGTCCACTAACTTCGAACTTGACTTTGGCTTTGCAAAAGACTGGCGTTGTCGGCGGAACATTCACAAGCCCACGTATTACAGTCGATGAGTATGGCCGTGTTATGTCGATCCAGAACGGCACTGGTGGCGGTGGTGGAGTGACAAGCGTTGCGGGTGCTGGCGTCAACGGTATCAACGTTACTGGCGGTCCTATTACGGATTCCGGCACACTTACTATCACACTCACTGACACTGGTGTTACTGCGGGTCAGGTTGGTCTCAAGCGATTCACTGTTAACTCTGCAGGTCGAATCACAAACGTAAACAATACGGCGGATTTGGACCTTGAAGTCAATATCAACAATGTAAGCACTGGCGAGCCAATTATTGACAAAGCCGGCGGCATCTATTTTGCTGCCTACACTG
>RCUQ01000147.1_pt1 | contig 53212 bp, 48 predicted proteins | sample 2166351 | NCBI WGS metagenome assembly RCUQ01 (sample SAMN09932597, study PRJNA488358) | compost metagenome | feature: garden; material: soil; isolation source: compost soil in acetonitrile-enriched culture | place: Germany: Experimental Botanical Garden Goettingen | collected 2016-01-27
TCATCTCCGTGATCATCCTGCCCCTGACCCTGGTTTCGGGACTCTACGGCATGAATGTCCGGTTGCCCTTCGAAGGATGGGGCTTCGCCTTCGAGGCCATCCTCGCCCTCATGGGCCTTACGGCCCTCGCCATGCTGGTCTTCTTCAAATCCCGCCGCTGGATCTGACTACCGGAACCGCCAATCGGCGTGTTATCATCCGATCGGTAGTCCCTTCATAGCTTTGCGCGTTTTCCGGAGGACCTTCTTCATGCCCATGAGGCTCGCCCTGTCCTTGGTGCTGCTCTTCGCTCCCTTGCAAGCGTGGGCGGCCCCGAATGCCGATGCCATCTACCGGATCACCTCCGACGAGGAGCGGAGAATCCAGAAGGGCGAGATCATCGTGCACGTCGAGGACAATGACGAGCCCATCAAGCGCACCCTCGTGACCGGGCTGGTCGACGCCCCACCCGAGGTCGTCTACCCGATTTACACGGATTTCGAGAGCTACCCCGAGCTCTTCAAGAGCGCCCGCTCCTCCGAGGTCCTCAAGCGCGACGGCAACGTCCTCACCTGCAAGGTGGTCATGGATTTCCCCTGGCCGCTCGGCAGCCGCTGGGTCAGCAACTACACGTACATGGACCCCGAGAACACCAGTTTCACCTTCAAGAAGTTCGAAGGCTCGGTGCGGCTCTACGAAGGGGCGCTCAAAGTGCTGCCCGAGGGGAACTCGCGCAGCCGGGTGATCTATACCGCCAAGGTCGACCCCGCGCTTCCGGTGCCGGCGTGGCTCGTGAACATGATCTCCGCGACCTACTTCCCCATGGCCATCCAGCGCGTGCGCGACAAGGTCGGCAAGCCGGGAACCACCTCCAAGAAGTAAGGCTCAAAAGCGAGAGGCGCGGCCCTGGGGCTGCGCCTCTTTAGGTTTTCGAGAGGTCCAGGCGATCGCCCGCCATGCGGGAACGGCCCTGGGGATCCGGGAAAAACGACAGTTTCACCACTCCCGGTCGCAGCGTCCGCTCTTCGCGAATCACCTGCATGCAGCCGTGTTTCCTGGCCCAGGCGAGCAGGTCTCGGGTCGCCTGCTCCATGCGTGCGTGATGCCCGGGGTCGGCATGGTCAAGGACGACTTCGAAGACGGGAACGCTCATCGCCCCATGTTCTGCGCCTGTGCGGCCGCGACCTCGGCGGGGCTGAGGCCGCTGGGATTGGGGGCGCAGCCGCAGGCCATAGCTTGGGCTTGTCCCTGAGGGGTGGCGAGTGCGAGCGCCGACAAGTCGATGGAGGTCCGAACCACTCCTCCCGCGCCGACCGGCGACGGGCTCACCGCGAGCAGGGAACGGATATTGCGCATGAGGGAATCGACGGCAGTCATCTCGCACCTCCTAAAACTCAGACAAGCGAACTATCGGCTGGATTCCCGGCAACTTTCTTAAGGGAAGATTAGTCTTGCGATAAGCGTGCCGAAGCGGATCGCCGCTTCCGCAGCCCGGGCCGCTGGAAGCGGCGAGGGGCGGTTGATCTCGGCCGCGGCGTGAGCTACGGTCACTCATGCATCCGGGAAAGGAGGCCAGAGATGGACCGCGAGTTCCAAAGCTCCATGAGCAACGCCGACTTGCTGACCACGACCAGCTCGACGAGTTTCAAGTGCTCGGTTTGCGGCAATATGTTCCCGGTCAGCCAGGAGACCTGCGAAGTCTGCGGCCATCACTGCACGATCAATGACTGCCGGGTGATGCAAGCCAGCAACGAAGGCTACTAGCGGCTCTCCATCCCATGACCCTTGAAGCGGCCTCGCCTCCTTGGGTCAATCTTTAACCATTCCTCCGTGAATTCTTAAACTCCGCTTTACCAGATTAAGGGACGCTCTGCGCGATAAGTCCCCTAGACCAACTTAAATTCACGTAAAGCGGAGGATAAATCCACCCTATGAATAAGCACGTCACGTGGCTCTCGGCGACCCTGGCGGCGGCGGTCCTGCTCTCCGGCTGCGGAGTCACCCCGATCGGTTCGCTGCTGGGCGGCGATGGACGGGTCCAAGGCCAGTCCACGGGAGCTCCCTGGTCCTTGCTCACCTTCTTTGCCCTCGACAATGACCTCGACCACGGCACGGGCATCGTGAACCGCCTGCACGCCGCCTCGCAGCGTGCCGCGAACGTCGCCTCGGTCACCTTCTACGACGGCGCCAAGAACAACGATACGATCTACGTCTACGAGACGGCCCCCGGCGTGAGCGCCAAGACCGCCAACCAGCGCGAGGCCGACTCGGGAACTTCTGCGGCCCTCGACGAGTTCGTGACCTTCGCCGCCAAGACCACCCCCGCCCAGCGGCGGGCCCTCTCGATGGCTGACCACGGCGGCGGCATCGTGCGCGGCATCTGCTCCGACTGGAACGGCCCCGGCGGCAAGAAGATCATCCACATGAACGAGGTCGCCCAAGTTTTGGAGAAGACCCCGGTCGAGATCATGATGTTCGATGCCTGCTTCATGCAGATGGCCGAAGTGGGCTACGAGCTGCGCAAGGGCGCCAAAGTGCTGATTGCCGCTCAGACCACGACCCGCGGTGACTTCCCCTACGAGAACATCGTCAAGGTCCTCGACTCCAACCCCAAGGCCGACAGCCGCCAGATCGCCACCCAGCTTCTCGACGTGATCGCCGCCAATGCCCGCTACGAGGTGGCCTTCGGCGCGATGGACATCACCCAGTCCGAGGAACTGGCACGCCGGATGGGCAAGCTTTCGGACGTGCTCCTTTTGAAGCTTAAAGATCGCAACGCCAAGAAGGCGATCGCCTCGGCCATCCGCGGCTCCATGGCCTACGCCAACGAGACCTCGCCGGGCATGACGATGTACAACAACTACCGTGACCTTCTCGACGTCATGGCCAACCTGAGCAAGGTCGGCGACGCCGAGATCACGGCGGCCGCCCAGGCGGTCACCGAGGCGGCGAAGGCCAGCATCATCGGCGAGCGTCACCGCAATGCCGGCTTCTTGGGCGGCGAGCTGAACCTCGACAAGGCCTCCGGCCTCGCGATTTACGCCCAGGTCGATGGTCCGGTCGAGTCCAAGTACCTGCAGCGCGCGTGGAACCGTGATACCCGCTGGGGCGACTTCCTGGCCCAGCTGAACTCGGGAGGATCCTGGGGTCCTGCGGTCCAGCAAGACAAGTATCCGTACGCCTTCCCTTCTAGGAACTAAGACCAACCCTATAAACGCCCGGGGCTCCCAAATGGGAGCCCCGGGCGTTTAGGCATCGCGGTTCGGAAGCAGGCGAAGCAGCTCCTCGGGAACCGCGGCCGGTCGACCCGTCTTGGCGTCGAGGATCAGGCCGATCTGGCGGGCATCGGCGACGATTTCGCCGGACTTGCGGCTCCGGAAGGTGGCTTCCAGGGTCATCGACGTCGAGCCGGCTTCGACGAAGCGCATTTCGCCGACGACGTGATCCGGAAAGCGCACGGGGGCGCGGTAGTTGATGGTCGTGTGGACCAGGGTGGGGAAGAGTTGTCGAGACACGAGCTCTCCCAGCGACATCGCCGAGCTCAGGTAAGCCATGCGCAGGTCCTCGAGCCACCGCACGTAGACGAGGTTGCTGACGACTCCCGCGAAGTCGATATCGTAGGTCTTGACCTCAAAGTCCAGGGTCATCACGCGCGGATTTCCTCCTCGTACCAAGCAATCGTTACCGGCTGTAGCCCCGCGGTCTCCGGAGCCGCGTCGGGATGCAGCAGTTCGCCGTCGATGTCGGCTTGCGTGATCTCCAGACCCGAGAGCCAGTTGGACTCGGAGGTCGGTTTGCGCGCGATCCATTTCCGAACGGGGTGCAAGAGATTCATGGCGACACATCCTTTCGAAGAGAGTCGGCCGGCTGGGACTCGGTACGAGGAGCCGGCATCAAATAAGCCAGTAGGGCGTTGAGACAGTGGTTCCGGTAGGTTTCGAAGGCGGCGGGATTCGGGTCGAAGAGCATTTGGAGGCACATCCCGTCGATGACGGCCCGGCCGAACGCGGCCGCTTCGGCGAGGTCCACCTCCCGGAAGCAACCTTGGCGAATGCCCTCCGTGACGATGGCCTGGTTGACCTCGCGGCAAAGCGCATAGAACTCGATGTTGACCTGTCCGAAGCTCGGGTTGCGTACTCCCTGGCTCAGGAAGTCGACGTAGATGGTGTAGAAGTCCCGAAGCTCCGAGGGGCTGACGAAGACCGTATCCACCACCGCGGCCAAAGCCTGCACGGGGTCTGGAGCCGCCTGGGCGCGCGCCTTCATGCGGGAACCAATCCGGGAGATGAGCCAGGTCCAACAGGCCCGGAAGATCTCTTCCTTGGTCTTGAAGTAGTAGACCGTGACCCCCTTGCTGACCCCGGCGCGCAGCGCGATGTCCTCGAGCGTGACGTCCTTGGAAGGCTTCGACAGAAGCACCTGGTACGTCGCCTTGAGCAGCTCCTCGCGGCGCAGGGCTTGTTGCTCGGGATCGACCTTGCGTGCCATAGGGACTCCTTTATCTGACCGGTTAGATAGTTTATAACTCCCGAGCGAAAGCCCGTCAACCGGAATCCCTGCGGATGCCGTCGGACGGCAACCGTCAAAGGGCTCGCTTGACCTGTCAATTGACAAGTACTAAACTGTTACAATGCTCATCGACGCCGACGAACTCCGCCGCCTGATCCGCGGGCGCATCCACAACCTGGAAGCCATCGGATCCGAGCTTTCCGAGCAACTTGCCCTCATCGACCTGGCCGCCAAGGGAGAGCCCGTCGAGCGCGACCTCGTGCTGCGCGCGACGGCCCTCATCCTCGACAACCTCTACCGCGGGCTGCTCAGCCCCCGAATGACCGTGCCCAAGGATTTCTGGCACTCCCCCTTGGGCCTGGCCATCGCGCGCGCTCACGCGCAGGTCATCCGTGACGACGAGGTCATGAGCCAGGCCGACGCCGCCCATGCCCTGGGCGTCTCACGCGAGTACATCTCCCAACTGGTGGAATCCGGGAAGGTCGCGACCGTGGTCCGCGAAGCCTCCGCTCCCCGCTCGCGCAAGCAGCCCCGCGAGATGATCTTCCGAAGTGCCATCGACCACCTGCGCAGCCTCGAACGAAGGGCCCGTCAGCGAGAGGAGGGGATGCTTGAAGGTCGTCCATAGCCCGACCCATCTGATCCACCATCCACGCTGGGAATTCACCCACGGCCGCCGAATTTATAGCAAGGACATCCCGTCCCGCGCCACCCTCATCCGAGACGCGCTACTCGCCTCGGACATGCGCATCGACCTCGTCCCCCCGGACGCGTATCCGCTCTCGCGGATCGAGACCCTCCACGCCTTCGTGGGCTTCCTTCGAGACGCCGCCGCCACCCTCGAAGACGATTCGCTCATCTACCCCGACGTCTTTCCCGTGCGTCGCAAGGTCAACCGCCCGGATCACCAGCCGGCACTCGCCGGCTACTACTGCTTCGACACCGGCACCCCGATCAGCCGACATACCTTCGAGGCGGCGAAAAGCTCCGCCGATTGCGCCCTCACCGCTTCCGACCTGATCCCGACGGAGGGACTGGTCTACGCCCTTTGCCGGCCGCCGGGGCATCATGCGGAGCGCGAGGTCTTTGGCGGCTACTGCTACTTCAACAACGCCGCCTTGGCCGCCCATGCCCTCGCCGAGCATGGGCGCGTCGCGGTCCTCGACATCGATTACCATCACGGAAACGGCACCCAGGACATCTTCTACGCCTCGTCCCGCGTGTTCACCCTCTCCATTCACGGAGATCCGGCCGTCACCTACCCGTACTTCTCGGGATTCGCCGACGAGCGCGGGGAGGGCGAGGGACTCGGCTACAACCTGAACCTTCCACTCGCCCCCGGCTCGGGGATATCGACCTATCTCGCGGCGCTCGACGAAGCGCTGAGCGCCATCAAGCGCTTCGATCCCCAGTACCTGGTCGTCGCCGTCGGCTTCGACACCTGCCGGGGAGACCCGGCCGGCAGCTTCGACCTGGCCACCCGCCACTACCCGGTGATCGCCTCGCGCATCGCCAAATTGGGGCTCCCCTGCCTCATCGTCCAGGAGGGTGGCTATCGCACGCAGAACCTAGGAAAGAATGCGGTTGCCTTTCTAAGCGCATTCGGAAAGGAGCTCACGGATGATTAAAGACCCGCTCACCCCGATCGAGACGCCCCAGCAGGCGCTCGACGCCGACGGATCCGCCAATCAAACCGCTGAGGTGCCGACGGAGGCGCCCTCGCCCGACGAAATTCCCCAGGACATCGCTCCCGCCTCCACCGAGCCCTCGGACAAAGAGATGGGGGTCGTCGAGCTCACCCTCGACAAGGGAGTCGACGTCCGGGCCTACGGGAAAGTCTACGCGCTCGACTACACCATCCAGGAAGACGGCTGCGAAATCGACCTCACCATCGACTACTACAACCGCCGGCTCAAGGTGCTCAACTTCGAGGGCGACCTGAACCTCATCTGCCGGCGGCTCGACTACCTCGCGACCAAGAACCAATTCGACAAGATCTTCATCAAGGCCACCGCGCAGGAATGGCAAGGCTTCCTCGCCCACGGCTACATGCTCGAGGGCATCATCCTCCATTACTTCAGCGGCGAGAACGCCTACGTCGTGAGCCGCTTTCTGAGCCGCGACCGGATCACCAGCCCTACCCTCCTCGAGGAGTCGGCCCTCATCCAGGAGCTGATGAGCCGCCCCCGGGCCGAGCGCCCGCTGGACCTGCCCGAAGGCTACACGCTCGCGATCGCCACCGAGGACGATATCCCAGGGCTGGTGATCCTCTACAGCCACGTCTTCGCGTCCTATCCGTCACCCCTCACGATGCCCGACTACCTGCTCTCGACCATGCGACGAAATTTGGTTTATGCAGTCATCAAGGACCCGGAGGGCAATATCGTGAGCGCCGCGTCCGCCGACCTCGACGTCAAGCACAGCAACGCGGAAATGACCGACTGCGCGACCTTTTCCGCCGAGCGCGGCAAGGGGCTCATGCGGATTCTTCTGGTTCGCCTCGAGCAGGAACTCATGCGCCGGGGGGGCCGCTGTGCTTACACCCTCGCGCGCGCCAACGCCCCCGGCATGAACAAGGTCTTCTACGACCTCACCTACGAGTACTGCGGTCGGTTGATCAACAACTGCGACATCTCCGGCGGCTTCGAGGACATCAACATCTGGTCCAAGAAGCTCTCCTGAGCGCAGGACGTCGGTCAGCCCCCAAGCACGTAGAGCGGATCCGGGCTGAGGTCCAGCCGGATCTGGCCCTGCTGGAAGCTCGCCGCCACGGGCTTGCCCAGCTTGGAGAAGACTTGCCCCGAGCCCAGGGGCAAGGTCGTCGTGGCCTTGTCGGCCGATGCCCAGAGCACGTAGAGCGGCTTTCCGTCCGCGCGCGTGAAACGATAGCCTTGCACGCCGGCAGCCGTCAGGTCTTTCTCAAAGCGTGCCCCAGTAAGCTGGCCGGCTGCGACCTGGTACGCGGTGTAGCCGAGCGTCTTCTTGGACAGCGTCGCCTGATCGACGAGGCCCATGTTACGGTGCCCCGGGTTGGTGAAGACGGCCCATTGCACCGCCTCGACGTCGCCCTGGGCGATCGCCGCCGCGAAGAGCTTCGGAACGTACCGGGCCTGCTCCTCGGCGTTATCCGAGGTGAAGCCCGTCTCCGAGCACGAGAAGGTCTTGCCCGTAACGCCCTTCTTGGCCAGGGTCTCCTTCATCGCGCGGTAACGCCCCAGGAAGCCCCAGTCCGAATTGAGCACTCCGTTGGACGTACGGGTGTCCGAGCCGTAGGCGTGGAAGTCCACGACGTCGAAGTACGCCGCCCCGCCATGGTCGAGAATGGCGGCCAGGTACGAGTCGTAGCCGAGGCCCCCCAGCGTGATCCGGGCCTGGGGATCGACTCCCTTGACGACGGTATGAGCGACCTTCAAGAGCCTCACGTAGTCCTGGACCGAGCCCGTCCAGTAACGCTGGCGGCCGTCCGAGGTCTTGCTTCCGGCTCCCAGATCGCCGGCCGGGTAATCCGGCTCGTTCCAGACCTGCCAGAGCTGGATCTTGCCTTTGTAGCGGCTCACCATGTCGAGCATGTAGTCCGCGAAGAAGTTGTTGGAATTGGCCTTGAGGCCCGGCTTGTAGACGTCCGTCCCGTCCGCGAAGATGGGAAGGTGAAGCCCTGCCGGAACCGTATACTTGCCCGGGGAGTTGGCATCGAAGTCCGTCTTCGAAGCGTACTGGGGATCCGACGAGGCCCAATCGGGAGTGTCGGTCACCATGGCCTGGACCTGGGTCCCCATCTGCGCAAAGCGCTCGGCTTTCTTGTCGAAGTAGTCCATCCAGCTGACGTACTGGTGCTTCGATACTTCGACGTACTTCCAGTTCCAACCTTCGCGAATGGTGCTCATGCCGAGGTCGCGCATCAGTGCGTAGCCCGCCTCGTGCGTATCGTCCTTGCCCCGGGGCACGCTCTGGTTGCCAAAGCGCGTCGTCAAGTCGGGGTCAGCAGGAGTGGCGCCCCCTTCGAGCTGCGGGACACCGCTGGGAGTGACGCGGGGGAAGTCCCCGGTCGGCAGGGTCGCTTGAAGCGCGCCGCAAGCGGGGATGGCGATCGCCCCCGTCAGGATCACGAGCGTGCGACAAAGGGATTTCATCGGGTTCATCAGCAATCCTCCGAGCTTTTGGTACCCGGGGGAAAGCCGAAACTGAACCCCTCCTTGTCGCTTCCCGCGCCTCTCCGACGGGAAAATCCAAGGCAATCTGGGCGCCGGATCAGGCCTCGGCGGCGATCGGCATCAGGCGGAAGCCCCCTGACGCGATCGCACTCCTCGGAGTGAGCAGGAGCATCGCGATTACGGCAGCAACTGCTTTTCAATGCCGAGCGAGGCGTAGCTGCTCTTGGTATAGGGTGCGATCCGGCGCCGCACGAACTTGAGCCAGGTCGGAAACTCCCGAGGCACCGAGCAGATCGCTTCCCATGAACCCGCCGGTTGCACCCCCCTCACCGCCGCGGCGACCAAGGCTACTCCACGGCCGAAGCTCTGGTGCTCCTTGGCGACGAAGAGATGGGAATAGCGTAGAAGGTTTGGGGCGATCCGGTGGGCGATCATCCAGCCCACCACGCGACCCTGGTGGCGCAGTCCCACGCTGCCGGCCGCCTCGAAGAGGTCCGCATCCTGGAACGGCGAGAGCAACTCGGGAAACCAAGGCTCCTCCTGCTGGGCACGCCGCAAGTCGGCCTCATCCCGAGCACTCAGCTCCGTCCAGGGGAAGATCTCGTACCCCTTGGGTGCCCGCGTCTCCTGGATCCAAGGAGCCGCTTGCAATCGCGCCAGGTCGGCACGAAAGAAGTGCTGACGGACCACCGGCTCCGACCATCCCGCACCGGAGAGCAAAGACTCCAGCGCAGGAGTCGAGGCCTTGCCGTTGGTATAGACCGCCTGGACCGAACGCAAGCGCGCGGCGGTCAGCTCCGCTTCAAGGCGTGCGAGCAAGGCGCGACCGACTCCCTGCCGGCGCTCCCCCTGCGCGACGAACAAGGAGAGCAACTCGGCCGAATCCGTCGACGGGTCTTTCAGCGCCAGTGCCAGCCCTACGGGCCTTTCACGACGGGTGGCACCCAGCGCGACGACCTGCCCGTTCGAAGCTTCGCTCAGCAGAGGCCGAAACGAAGCGAACGTCAAGTGCTCAAAAGCATGAGCGGTATCGGGTGTCAGCAACGACAAAGTGATCAAGCGGCCTCCTGGGTGGGATCTCAATGCTTGGGCCCTTCCGGACATTCTAGTACATTGACCCAACGACGAACAGCATGCTAGCTTGGTTGAGTGCCTGATCGCACCAGGGATAGGATTCTTGGACGAATCGAGGTGAGCCATCTTGCGAAAGGTCTTGTACATCCTGGGAGAGCTGAGCGACGGCGACATCGACTGGATGGCGTCAGTCGGCTCGCAGACCGAGGTCATGCGTGACGATACCTTGATCCACGAGGGCAAGGCCATCGATTCCATCTACGTGGTCCTCGATGGCAAGCTCGGAGTCCACGTCGGATCGCAGGCCCATCCCGTCGCGCTACTGGGCCGCGGCGAGATCGTCGGCGAGATGTCGCTGATCGACAAACGTCCGCCCTCTGCCACGGTCCGAGCCATGTCGACAAGCCGGGTGCTCAGAGTCCCGCGCTCCGAGATCGAGGCCAAGTTCGCCGAGGATCTCGGTTTCTCAGCTCGCTTCCACCGGGCGCTCTCGGTCTTTCTGTCGGACCGCCTGCGCAGCACCGTCGGCCAGCTGGGCTACGGCAAACCCCTCTCGCTCGACGAGGACCAAGAGGACGAAGATGAGCTCGACCTCGGGGTGCTCGAAAAAGTGAGCCTCGCGGGAGCCCGATTCGACCTGCTGCTCCAGCGCCTCAGCGGCCACTAAGCTCCGCCATGCCGAACGACGCCGGCCGGCATATCAGCCCGGATCGCCTCGAAACCCTACTCGTGGTCGCCAGCCCCAAAGGATGGCTGGCGCTCGCGGCGACGGCGGCGCTGGTCGCGCTCATTGTCGCTTGGTCCTTCCTCGGCCGGATCCCCATGGAGGTCGAGGGCATGGGCGTCCTGATGCACCCCCAGAAGGTCGTGCCGCTGCAATCGGAAGCCACGGGCATGGTCACGACTCTGCTGGTCAAGGTGGGCGATACGGTCAACGAAGGGCAAGTCGTGGCCACCGTGGCCCAGCCCGATCTCTCCGAGCAACTGCTGCAGGCCGAACGGCAGCGCGCCACGCTGGAAACGCAGTTCGACGCCCTCTACCCCATGCAACTCTCGAGCACCAAGGCGCAGATCGCAGACATCCATGCGCAGCTCGACAACATCCAGCACCTGATCGAACAGGCCAAGAAACTGGATCCCGTTCTCAAGGCGCGACTCGCCGAGCACCGCAGGCTCAACTCCATTCGCGCCCTGTCGCTGGATCAGGTCATCAGCGCCGAGCAGACCTACCTCGCCAACCGCAACCAGATCCCCCAGTTCGAGACCCAGGCCCGCTCGCTCACGATCAAGGAGTCGGAGCTCAAGCAGCAGCTGGCCCAAGCCGAGGCCGAACAGCAGACGAAGCTCCAGGCCGTTCAGGCGCAGATCGACCTCTTGAAGCTGCAAGTCTCCACGCAGGGCCAGATCCGCAGCAAGTCGTCAGGCAAGCTCATCGAGATCGCGACGGGCGTCGGGCAGATGGTCGCCGCCGGCATGCGCGTAGGCACCCTGGCCGAGACGGATCCGGACCAGCCGCTCGTGGGCGTCATGTACTTCCCGGTCAAGGAGGGCAAGAAGATCGCCGAGGACATGCGGGTCCAGATCACGCCGGACACGGTGCAGCGCGCGCTTTACGGCGGTATCACCGGCAAGGTTCGGTCCGTGTCCTTGCTGCCTCTTTCCAAGGAGGCGATCGCCACCATGCTCGGCAACGACTCCCTGGCCGCCGTGGCGGCCGACGGCGGGCCACAGATCCAGGTCATCGCCGAACTGGATCGCGACCCGGACGCCCAAAGCGGCTTTCACTGGTCGGCCTCGCGGGGGCCGGAGACGGCGCCGACCGTGGGCACCACGGTTTCCGGCCGCGTCATCGTCAAATCTCTGCCTCCCGTGATGCTCGCCTTCGAAGTCCTGAGGACGGCCAGTGGGCTGGAGTAAGCGCCCGAAGCGGACGCCGCTGGTCCTGCAACTCGAGGCCGTCGAGTGCGTCGCCGCCTCGCTGGGGGTCATGCTCGCCCACTTCGGTCGGTACGTTCCCCTTTCCGAGCTTCGCGAGCAGTGCGGCGTCTCGCGCAACGGCAGCAACGCGAGCAACTTGCTCAAGGCCGCGCGCCTCTACGGGCTCAAGGCCAAGGGCTTCAAGAAGACTGCCTCCCAGCTCGCCGGCATGGGGTTCCCGCAGATCATCTTCTGGGATTTCAATCACTTCCTGGTGCTCGAGGGCATCCATGAAGGCAAGGCGTATCTCAACGACCCGGCATGTGGCCACCGGACGGTCAACTGGGAGGAGTTCGAGGAGTCCTATACGGGCCTGGTTCTGGTGATGGAGCCGGGCGAAACCTTCCAGCGGGGGGGCAAACGGCCGAGCGTGATCCGGGCGCTGCGGGAGCGCCTGGAAGGCTCACGCCGAGACGTCTTCTACTTGATGCTCACCGCCCTGCTGCTGGTGGTGCCGGGCCTGGCGCTGCCGGTGGCCACGCAGATCTTCGTCGATTACGTGCTCATCCAGGACAAGTCGCGATGGCTGGTACCCCTGATCCTCTCGACCGCCCTGGTGATCGTGCTCCAGCTCGTCCTCACGCACCTGCGCGTCACGCACCTGCGCCGCCTGAAGAGCAAGCTTGCGATCGCCCAGTCCAGCCGGTTCATGCAACACCTGCTGTCGCTTCCGCTCAGTTTCTACGCCCAGCGCTACTCCGGTGAGATCGCCAACCGGGTCCAGATTAACGACCGAGTCGCGGGGGTTCTCTCCGGGAACCTCGCCGGGGCCGCGATCGATCTGCTCATGATCCTGCTCTACGGCGGTCTCATGTTCCTCTACGACCCCGTCCTGGCGGGCATCGCCGTGCTCGCCGGCGCCGTCAACCTCGTGGTCCTGTACGGGATCGGCAAGCGTCGGGTGGAGGCCAACATGCGCTTCGCTCAGGCGAACGGTAGGCTGTCGGGTCTCTCGCTGGCGGGCCTGAGCGCGATCGAGACCCTGAAGGCCTCCGCCTCGGAGGGAGACTTCTTCACTCGCTGGGCGGGGTATCAGGCGCGGCTCCTGCAGGCCTCCCAGGAGATGGAGATCCAGGAGAAGGCGCTCGCGATCCTGCCGGGCCTGCTCTCGGCCCTGACCGCCGCCGCGATCCTGGTGGTCGGGGGTTTCCGGGTGGCCGATGGGCACTTGAGCCTCGGCATGCTGATGGCCATCCAGGCCATGGTCTTCAGCTTCCTCGCTCCCATCGACAGCCTGGTGGAGTTGGGCGGCAGCATGCAGGAGCTGGTCAGCGACCTCAACCTGCTCGACGACGTGCTCGACCACGAGGCGCTTCCGCTTGTCGCCGCTGCCGACGCGTCGGCGTTCTCCATGGTGCGCCTGCGCGGGGAACTCTCGCTGGACGGGGTCAGCTTCGGGCACAGCCGCAGCGACGATCCCCTGATCACCGATTTCAGCCTCTTGCTCAAACCGGGAGCCCGGGTCGCGCTGGTCGGGGGCTCGGGTTCGGGCAAATCGACCGTCGCGCGCCTGGTTGCCGGACAGTACGAGCCCTGGACGGGGGAGATTCGCTTCGACGGGAGGCTGCGGCATGAGCTTCCGCGCTCGGTGATCACGGGGTCCTTGGCCATGGTGGATCAGGAGCTCGTGATCTTTGCCGGATCGGTCCGGGACAACCTCACCATGTGGGATCCGACCATCCCCGACCGGCAGCTCTTCCTGGCGTGCCAGGACGCGGCCATCATGGAGGTCATCCAGGGATTGCCAAGGGGCTTTGACACCGTTCTGCCCGAGAACGGCAGCAACCTCTCGGGCGGCCAGCGCCAGCGGCTAGAGATCGCTCGTGCGCTGGCACAGAACCCATCCTTGCTCATCCTGGACGAGGCCACCAGCGCGCTGGATGCCAAGACCGAACGCCTCATCGACATGAACTTGCGGCGCCGGGGCTGCACCTGCTTGATCGTGGCCCACCGCCTCAGCACCATCCGAGACTGCGACGAGATTCTCGTCATGGAGAGCGGTCGGGTGGTCGAGCGGGGAACCCACGAGCAACTCTGGGCGGCCAACGGCACGTACGCGCGGATGGTCCGGGCCGAGCAGGGAGCAGAAAGTGAGCCCGCCCATGCCTGAGGTTCTCGGCCTCGAGGCCAACCGGCCCGTGATCCTCGACGATCCCGAGGCCGCCTGGCATGTGAAGAGCGGCACGCTCGCACTCTTCGCCGTGGTCGCCGATTCGAGTGGCCTTCAGGGGCCTCGGCGCTTCCTCTGTACCATCGGACCCGGGGCTCGCTTGTGCGGCCTGTCGGATCCGCGCCTCCAGCTCATCGCCGTCCCCCTGGGGCCCGCGGAGCTGTCACGGCACTCGCTGATGTGGAGCGATCCGCATGCTGGCGACCTGGAGGTGCTCACCGACTGGAGCCGCGTCTGGGCAGAGGCGTTCCGCCGGGGGGCGCGGCCCGCCAGAATGCTCGAAGCGCGCTCGCAGCAGCGCCTCACGCTCGAAGCGGGCCAAGGCCTGGCCCCTGTCGAACCGCTCTGGGTCCGCCTGACCGCCGGATCGCTGTGCTGGATGGGCAGTTCGGGGGCTCGGGTGAGTCCCGAGTCCGGCTACGTGCCCCTGGTGCCGGGCACGTGGCTATCGGCTACCATCCCCTCCGAGGCGATGGCGGTGCCCCTTGCCGCCCTCCTACCCACCGACGCCGCACGGGGACTCACGGCTTTCAACGGACTGCTGGTCGAGGCGCTCTTGGCGCATCTCGAGCGCGTGGAGCATGCTGAGGCCGAACAATTCGAGGCGCGTCAGGCCTACGACCATGAGGTTGCCGAGGTTGCCGCCAAGCGGCTGGCGTCGGTGCTGGTCAAGCTACCGGCGCCTCCCCCCAGGGGTGAGCCGCTCTTTTTGGCTGCCCAGGAAGTGGCCAAGCATCAGCGTATCGACCTCAAGGAGCCTCCCTCTTGGTTGAAAGCCGCACGATTGAAGCATCCCCTGGATGCGATCGCCCGGGCCTCCCACCTGCGCAAGCGTCAGGTTCGCCTTTCGGGCGAGTGGTGGAACAAGGACATCGGGCCGCTGCTCGCCTTCACCCGGGAGGACCGGCGCCCGGTGGCCCTGATCCCCGTGTCACCGAGCCGATACGAGCTTTATGATCCGGCCGATCACTCCCGGCGCCCGGTGGATGCGAGTCTCGCCGCAGGCCTGGACCCGGCGGCGACCATGTTCTACCGCTCGCTACGCGCGACGGCCGCCGGTGCCAAGGACCTGCTCGCGCTCGCCTTCCACGCGGGGCGGGGCGAGATTCCGCTCATCCTCTGGATGGGGCTCGCGGTGGCGCTCTTGGGGCTGGTCGCGCCCCAGGCGACCGCGATCCTGGCCGACCATGCGATCCCGGCCGGCGATCGCGGCATGCTCTTGCAAGTGGGCTTGGCCCTTTTCGCTATGGCCGTTGCGACGGCGCTCTTTGACCTTGCTCAGAGCTTTGCGATCCTCCGGTTCGAGACTCACGCCGAGGCCGTCACCGAGTCGGCGCTCTGGGACCGCCTGCTGAAGCTGCGTCCGGCTTTCTTCCGGGTCTACTCGGCGGGAGATCTGGCCCTGCGCCTCTCGACGGTGGACTCCATCCGCCGGATCCTCACGGGCACGGTGGTACAGACGTTCCTGGGGGGCGTGTTCTCGCTGGTCAGCCTGGTCCAGCTCTTCTTCTTCAGCGTTCCCATGGCACTGGTCGCCCTCGCTTTCGGCTTGGCCGCGATCGCGGCAGGCGCCTACACGGGCAAGCGGATCGTCGATACCACCCGCCAGATGCTCGAATTTGGCGGCAACATCCTGGGCCTGGTCGTCGGGCTGATCGGCGGCGCCGCCAAGATCCAGGTCGCGGGCGCCGAGCGGCGGGCGTTCGCCCAATGGGCCAAGGTCTACGGGGAACTTCAGAAGCGCACCCACGACAATCAACGCTTCCAGGACCGCTTGACGGTCTTCAACACGGCGCTGCCCCTTTTGGCGACCATGATCTTCTTCATGGGCTTCGCCGTCCCCGGATCCTCCCCCGGCCCCTACATGGCGTTCAGCGTGGCCTTCGGCATGTTCTTGGCAGGCATGATGGGGATCGGCGGCACCGTGAGCGCGCTGATCAACGTGAGGATGTTGTGGGGTAGGGCCCAGCCCATCTTGGCCGAGCGCCCGGAAGTCGACGGCCTGAAGGTCGATCCCGGCTTGCTGCAGGGCGGGCTGATCCTCAAGCATCTTCATTTCCGCTACGGGCCCACCTTGCCTTACGTCTTGCGAGACGTGACCCTCGAGGCCAAGCCGGGAGAGTTCATCGCGCTGGTCGGGCCGTCCGGCAGCGGCAAGTCGACGCTCATCCGCCTGATGCTCGGCTACGAGCAGGCCGAATCCGGCGGGATCTTCTACGACGGCAAGAACCTCGCGGGGTTGGACATCTACGCCGTGCGTCGGCAGCTGGGGGTGGTTCTTCAGCACGGCCGCATCCTGATGGCCTCGCTCTTCGAGAACATCGCCAACGGCGCGCTGATCAGTCACGACGAGGCCTGGGAGGCCATCCGCGCGGCAGGCATGTACGAGGACGTCAGCCGCATGCCGATGGGCCTTCATACCATGATCAGCGAGGGCGGAACTAACCTGTCCGGCGGTCAGCGTCAGCGCTTGCTGATCGCGCGGGCGATCGCCCTCAAGCCGAAGATCGTCATCTTCGACGAGGCCACCAGCGCGCTGGACAGCCGGACCCAGGCGATCGTCACCGCGAGCCTGGAGCGGTTGAAGATCACGCGGGTGATCATCGCCCACCGGCTCAGCACCATCCGCAACGCCGATCGCATCTACGTCATCGACGCCGGACGGGTGGTCCAGGTCGGGAAGTTCGAGCAGCTGCTGAATGAACCGGGGCTCTTCGCCCAGCTCATGCAGCGGCAGATGGTAGAGGGAGGCTAAGCTCGTGATACGAGCCACCGCAAGCATCGCCGCGCGGGCACTCTTGCTGGCCACCGGCTTAGGCCTGTCTGCGACGGCCACCTTCGCCGCCGAGTCCCTGAGCCTCAAAGGGGCCATCCAGACGGCGCTCGCGCAACATCCGTCGATCCTGGCCAGCCGCCTGATGGTCCAGGTCGCCGAGGTTTCCGTCCGGCAGGCCGAAAGCAACCGCATGCCCATGCTGAGTGCGACGAGCGGTCTGAGCCATAGCTCGGCGTTGGGGCTTCCGCCCGGCTCCGCGGGGATCAACGGCTACCAGACGCAGTTCACGGTCTCCCAGCCCCTGTACAACCCTCAGCAGATCGGCGATGCGCATCGGCTGGCCGTGCTGGCGGCGCGTTCGAGCGAAGCGGCCGACCGCCAGACCGTTCTGACGGTGGCCTACACAACGGCCAATGCCTACGTCGAGCTGCTGATGGCGCAGGATCTGCTCGCGGCCGCCAAGGTGGACGTAGAGCAAGCCGATAAGCAGGTGGCGATCGCTCAGGAACAGGCCAACGGGCAGGTCGGCACCATGTACCAGGTGCTCTCGGCGCAATCGACCCTCGCTCAGGCGCATGACTCCTATGTCCGGGCGCTCGATGCCTTCAATCAGGCGCGCCAGAGCCTGGAGGCGGCGCTCGGCGAAAGCCTGGGCGATCGCACGATCGATCCGGCTTTCGCCCTGCAAAACTTCAGCGCCGATGCCGAGCAAATCGCGCGCGCCCTGGAAAACCGGCCCGATCTCCAGGGGCTGGAGATTTCCCGAGAGATCCAGGAGACCTCGGCGGAGCAGGCTGCGCATGCCCTGCTGCCGACTGTGAGCGCGGTGGGCGGCTCCTCGTTGCCGATGGCCGGCGGCATCCAGTACTCGCTGGGCGTGACGGCCTCCTGGGCCATGTTCGACGGTGGCCGCAGCCGCACGCAGGGGGAGGCCGCGAGGCTCTCCGCCGAGCAGGTCCAGGCCACCCTCGAAGCTCGGCGCCTGCAGGCCAGGCACCAGATCATGTCGGCCTTGCAGTCCTACCGGACGGCGCAGCAACGCGTCTCGATCACCCAGCAGGGCCTCAAAACGGCGATCGACACCCTGGAGATCTCGCGCGTCCGCTTCGAGGCCGGAGTGGGTACCAGTCTCGAGGTGATCAACGCCCTGACGTCGCTCAACAGCTTCCAGGTCTCGTACGTCCAGGCGCGCTACGGCGTGATCCGAGCGCAGCTGAGCCTCGCGCAAGCCATGGGCATCTCGCTGACGGAGCTTTTGCCCTGATGTTCCTTTCCTGCGAGCGCTTCCCCTTCACCCGCATGCTGGCTGAAGCCTGGCCACGGATCCGCGCCGAGTTCGAGGCGCTCGACGCCGAGCTCTTGAGGCCATGGCACGAGCGTTTCCTCTATGACGAAGGCTGGGAGGTCTTCGGCCTCTATGCACTCGGCAGGAAGCTGCCCGAGCAATGCGAGCGGGTTCCCGAGACGGCGCGGGCCGTGGAGCGCATCCCGGGCATGGTGACGGCGGGCTTTTCCGTCATGCGCCCCGGCACTCGCATCCGACCGCACCGCGGCTACACCGAGGCGGTCTTGCGGTGCCACCTGGGCCTGATCGTCCCTCCGGGCTGCGGCCTGCGGGTCGGTGGCGAGCTTCGGCAGTGGCAAGAGGGCCAGTGCCTGGTCTTCGACGACACGGCCGAGCATGAAGCGTGGAACGTGGGGACGCGCTCGCGCGTCGTCTTGCTCGTCGATTTCGCCAAGGAGGCGTAGATGCCCGCCTCGGTTTTTTCTTGCCATCGTCTCGAGTCCTCGGAACTCGACTCGTACGCCTTCATGGTCACGCCCGACCTCCACCCGGCGATGGCGGGTTGCCTTGCGGTCGGGGCCAGCTGTCTCGGGCGGCCGATCGGCCTTGCGCTGGCACGCGTGGATCGCGACCGCCGCGTGGGGGAGGTCTTCTGGCTCCACGTCCAGCCGGCATGCCGGGGAAACGCCTTGGGCAGCGCCTTGCTGCGTGAGCTGGAGGCGGCGATCGCTCAGGAAGGCTGCGTGCTCGCCCGGACGGTCTACACCACCGAAAACCCCGATCATCGGGCGATCGAGCGCGTGCTGGCCGCGTGCGGCTGGTCGCCCCCCCAGGTGAGGTTCCACCTCTACCGGGCCGATGCCCGAAGCATCCAAGGGATGCCCCTGCTGCGCGTCAAGGTCCCCCCGGAGTTCACGGTCTTTCCCTGGCTCGACCTCACGCTTGGCCAAAAGCAAGCGATCTTGCGCTCGCAGCATGAGCAGCCATGGTACCCCGAGGCGCTCTCGCCATTCAAAGAGGATGAGAACGTTCACCCCGTCAGCTTGGGACTGAGCAAGAACGGCGAGATCGTGGGCTGGATGGTCGCGCATGTGACGGGAAAGACCCTGCGTTACTCGACCTTGTTCGTCAAGCGAGAGTTCCAGCGCACGGGCCGCGCCCTCGGTCTGCTGGCAGAGGTGATCAAGCGAAACCTGGCCGATCCCATCCAGGAGGGCCAGTGGGCCGTAGCACCCGACAACCTCGCCATGTGGCGCCTTGCCGAAAGGCGTATTCGCCCCTACGCGAGCTGGGTCGGAGAGTCGCGCTGGAGTACCAAACGCGTGTCACGCGTGTGCTTTCCGTCATAGTGCGAGTGTGCGCTTCGTCATACTGCGAGTGTGCTCGCATTCGTTGACCAAGCAAGCGCTAACAGTTAGGCTGATGAAACGTCGTTTTTCGTTCAGATCATAAAGGAGAAACTATGGCCACGTTTACCATGACGGACCTCGTCCAGGCGGAGCAGACGCTCCTCGGCAAGATGCAGGAGAACGTGCGGCTGCGCGACGAGTTCGTCTCCAACCCCCGCGAGGTCATCCTCCGGGAGCTGAATATCCAAGTGCCGCAAGGCCTGGAGGTCATGCCGGTAGAGGCCAACGAGGACGCGCTGCTGGTGCCGATCCAAGCGCCCGGGGGGATTCCTGCCCGCTTGCCCTCGCTGTTTTCGCCCGAACTCGACCAGGCGCGCAGCCAGCTGATGCAGCGGCTCGGCACTGACCCCGACTTCAAGCGCGCGTTCTTGAGCGACACCAAGGGCGTCATCGAGCGCGAGTTCGGCGTGAGCGTGCCGAGCAGCGTCGAGGTGCAGACGGTCGAGGTTCCCGCCAACGCCCTGATGGTGGTCATTCCTGCGGCCCAGTCCGAGGACGACGAACTCTCGGAGACCGAGTTGGAGGGGTACGCGGGCGGCAAGAAGAAGAAGGTGAAGATCAAGTCCCCCATCAAGATCGATGTCGGCAAGGGTGGCGTCAGTGTTGGGGTGAGCGTCCCGGGCACCGGCATCGATGCCAACGTCAGCGTCGGCAGTGGCGGACTTGACGCCAGCGGGCACCTCCCCGGCGGCATCGGGGGGAGCACGCACATCGACGGCTCCGACTTCAGCGGCAACGTCAACATCAACAACGGCGGGATCGACGTCGATTTCAATGCTGCCGGTATCGGCGGTTCGATGAACGTCGGGGTCGGAAACGATGGCGTCAGTGCCGGTGCCGAGCTCAGTGCGGGCGAAATCGGCGTGGGCGCCAATGTCGGGGTCGGGACCTCCGGCGTCGATGCCGGCATCGAGGGGGAGGCCTTCGGTCTGGACAAAGGCATGGGGGCGCATGTTGGGCCCGACGGCGCTTCCATGGGAGTAGACAACTTAGACGGCAGCTACTGGAACGTCTCGATTGACGGCCAGGGCATCCATGGCGAAGGAAGTCAGTACGGAGTGACGGTCGGCGGCAGCCTCACCGGTGATGGCGTCGAAGGCGAGGGCCACCTCAACCACCTCGGGGTGGGGGCCGAAGGCAGCGCCGGATCCGGCGGCGTCCACGGGGACGTGAACGGGCAGCCGAGCGTACCGAACACCCCCGTCCCCATCACGCCTGACGTGAATTATTCGGGCAACAAGTAGGCGACGGGTTCCCGCTTCGGAGCGAAACCGGCGACTCAACAAAGAATACGAGGGCCTCTTCCAGACGGGAGAGGCCCTTGTTTTGCTCTCTATATCAGGCACGGCCTGCGACGGATCGCCGTGTGGCGTCAGCCATCCGCGGGGATCGGCTGAAGATTCTGAAGGTCGAGTGCGGCGCCGAGGCGCTTGAAGATGGCTTCGGCTTCCGCGCGCCGTTCCCCGGCCTCGTCGCGAAGCCCCGCCGCATGCAGAACCGTGGCTTCGATGGCCAGGCCACGCCCGAGGTCGATGAACGATCCTCCGTCGCGAAGCTCCTGCACGGCCTCGCCCGCAACTTGCCTCGCGCGCTCGACCGCGCCACGCTGAAGCTCCAAGAGGGCCTCGATGCTGAAGGCCATCCCGAGCTGACGGCGGCTCGAATTCTCGCGGGCTGTGGTGCGCGCCCGCTCCAGTGCCGAAGCCGCCTCGCTCAAACGGCGCTCATGCAAGTGGCAGCGCGCCTGGGCCACGAAGGCCTCAGGCAGGACCTCCCGGGCATTGATCGCCTCGAAGCGCAAGATCCCTTCATCGAGCTGCACTTGGGCTTCCGGGATGCGCCCCGCGTCGAGCAGAACCATGCCGAGCCCCAGGGTGCCGTAGGCCAAACCGAACGCATCCTGCGTCTGCTCGCTGAGCTCCCGGACCTGCTTGTAGTGCTCGTAGGAAAGCTCGAGCTCGCCCTGGGTGCGAAACAGGTCGCTGAGGTTGGTCAGCTGGATGATCTGTCGGCTGATATCGCCGATCTGCCGGTAAATCTGGAGGCTGCGCATATAGTACTCGGAAGCCTTGGCCCATTCCCCGTCTTCGCGGTAGAGAACCCCCAGGTTGTTGAGACTCGACGCAATGCCGAAGAGATCCTCGATGGCCTCCCGACGTTCGAGGGCACGCCGGTGGTACGCCTCTGCATCGTCGTGACGGTTTTGACGGTAGGCGACGAGACCGAGGATGCTCTCGGCCATGGCGATCTCGGCAAGATGCTCGCTTCCGGCGAGCAGCACCAGACTCTCCTCGCAGAGGGCGATGACCTCGGAGTAGCGACTCTGACGAAAAAGGGAGAGGCCTTGATCCTGGCGGATACGCGCGAGGCAGAGGCGGTCGGGATCTCCCGCCAAGGTCTGCAAGCCTTCCTCGTAGCGTTCCATGGCCTCCGCGTACTTGCTTTGCAGGTTGAGGACGCTGCCCATCCGCCTCAAGGTCTCCGCCCGCGCCGACGGGGCCGCCTGCAAGGCGAGGGCCGTTTCCAGGTGCTGGAGGGCCACGTCGTACTTACCCGTCGTCGCGAGGATCTCAGCCAGAGGAAGCAGGACGTCGACCGCGGTCGGGGAGGCAGGATCGGCAGGCGCCGCCTCGATCAGTGCGAGGCACTCCGTGAAACAGCGCAGGGCCTCATCGTTGGCAAAGTTGCGGTGGGCCTGCTGGCCGGAGAGATACAGGTAGCGGAGCGCCTTCGCCGGAACGTCTCCCAGCTGGAAGTGGCGTGCGAGCATGCGCGGGTTGTCGGGAGGCAGATGCTGAAGCGCGTCTTCAATCCGCTCGCCGATGCTGCGGTGTAACTCACGGCGGGCGGAAAGAAGCAAGGAGTTGTAGACCACCTCGTGCGTGAGGGCGAGGTAGAAGAGGTACTCCTCTCCGGAGCGGGCCCGAACGAACTCGGCCTCGACAAGCTCTCCGAGCGCCCGCTCGGCGGCCGCATGACCGGCGGGCTTGCTCATCAAGGAAACGGTGAACTGCCGTCCGATCACCGAGGCCTCTTGCAGGAGCATGCGGTGGGCATCGGGGAGGCGGTCGAAACGTGCGGCGACCACGCCGTTGACGGTAGACGGCAGGTCGGGCATGCGAACCGAGGTGGCATGCCAGGCGCCATCCGGGTTCCGGGCGATCGCCCCCGAGTCCAGCAGCGATCGCAAGAGTTCGGTGAGGAAGAGCGGGTTGCCTTCAGCCCTCTCCTCGACCTGGCGGATCACCTTCAGGAAGGCCTCGGGTTGGGTGTCGAGATCCTCCACGCCGTCGAGCATGAAGCGGACCAACTCACGCGACTCGACGGGGCTCAGGGGCGCGAGGTCGAGGACGATCGGCTCGACGCGCGGCTTCCAGCTCGGTATCGGATTTTCTGCGCCGGGACGGGCCATGCAGACGATCAGCAGGCGCGACTCCTGGTACGTCCGGGTGGCCAGCATGTCGAAAAGGCTCTGGATCCATTCGATCGAAGGCGTATCGGCCCAGTGGACATCTTCCAGGTCGATCACCATGGGCCGGGCCTGAACGCTCGAGAGCAGGGCCGTGTTGAAGGCATGGAACGCCATCGTCCGGCGTTGCTGGGGGCTGAGTCGCTCGAAGGCAGCGTTTCCGGTTTCCAAGCCCAAGAGGTAGGCGACCGCCACCGCGGCCTGAGCGACCATCTCGGGCGGCAGGAACGGCACGCTCTCGGCCCAGGCCTTGAGGCGGGGCAAGGTGATCTCGGCCGATGCTACGCCCCTCAGCCCCAGCCAACGGCGGATGAAGGAAGCGAGAAGGCCGTAGGGCGTTCCCTGCTCGTAGGAGATAGCGCGCGCTCGTTGGACGTCCGCGCCGAAGATCGGATCCAGGCGGGCCGCGAACTCGGTGAACAAGCGCGACTTGCCGATGCCGGCATCTCCGACGAGGAAGAGCACCTGGGGCTTTGCATCCATGCACTGCTCGAATGCCCGCATGAGCGACTCGAGCTCCGCCTCGCGACCGACCATCCGGCGAGCCCCGACGTTCTGGGGCTGATCGGCCTTCAGGCCGAGCACCTCGTAAACCGCGACGGGCTCCCGCTTGCCCTTGACCGTGATGGGTTCGAGCTCCTGGAAATCCGCGACCGCCTTTGCCAGCCGGAACGTCTCGCTGGTCACCAAAATGGTTCCCGGACGCGCATTCGACTCCATCCGCTGGGCCAAATTCACCGTATCCCCCATGACGGTGTAATCCTTCTTCTGGGATCCTCCGACCACGCCGGCCACCACGAGGCCGGTGTTGATCCCGATGCGCACCCGCAGCCGCATGCCCGTGCGGGCTTCGAGCTGATCGGAGAAGGATGTCGCCGCCGATTGCATCTCGAGGGCCGCGCGCACGGCGCGCTCGGGATCGTCTTCATGGGCGATGGGGGCCCCGAAGAGCGCCATGATGGCGTCTCCCATGTACTTGTCCACCACGCCGCCGAAGCGGTAAATGGGCTCGGTCAGCACCTCGAAGAACTGGTTGATGATGTCGGTCACCTGTTCCGGATCGAGCGTCTCGCTCATGGCCGTGAAGCCCGAGACGTCGAGGAAGAGGACCGTGGTCACCCGGCGATCGGAGCGCGGAGCCTCCATGGGCGCGGCGCGGTGCCGGACCAGGGAATCCGTCGCCCGAGCGGAGGGCGCGCGCCCGCAGGTCGGGCAGCCTGACGAGAGGCCGGGCGAGAGGCCGGGCGTCTGCGAAGCTCCGCAGGCGGGACAATACTTCGCATGCGCGGGAAGCGCGCTGCGGCAAGCGAGACAGGTTTCGGTGGTCGGATGATCCACGGCGGGCGCCTACTTCAAGATGATGCCAATCTCCGAGGGCGGAGTTGGGGTGGGAGCCGGAGGCAGGGAGGGCAGCGGGACCGGGGGGAGCTGGCTCCGGACTCTTTCCGCCTGCCGGCGAACCTCCTTGAGATCGATCGAGCTGGCGATCGCCTCGAAGAGGTTCTGCGGACCGGATCCTGGGGCAGGAGGCGTATAGGATCCCATGCGCTGGGCCATGCTGCCAAGCGCGGCCGATTGGAATCCCAACCGCGCTTCCGGACTGAGCGAATCGGTTTCCGCCGCCGCCTGCACCACCTTCTGGACGTGATGCGTGAAAACGGCCGACGTCGTGGCCGTCGACGTGACGAGCTGGTGGAGGCTTCGGGCGTCGGCAAACGCTTCATCGCGGTCGAGCAGTCGGCTCGCCTGAGTCAGCACCTCAGAGTTGAGCTCCTGGAAAAAGGTCGCGAGACGCTGGCTGCTGAGGCCATCGAAGCCCGAGTTGAGGTTGAAGTCATCCAGGGACGCCCCCATCAAGACGCCGCTGAAGGCAAAAACGGTAGAGCCCGGCGTGACGTCCACGGCCTGGCGCCGTTGACTGATCCCCGAGATGTTCGCGCCCAGCGGAGCCGCCAGGAAGCCGGCGAGATCTCCGTTCGCGTTCAGCAGCTGGGTCTGGAGGATGAAGGGATGGCGCGCTCCGTTGACGACCATGCGAAGTTGGTAGCGGCCCGACGCATCGGTACGGGCCTGGGCGACCACCTGGCCGGTAACGGGGTCGATGACCACGACCCGCGTGTTGCGAACCGAACCGTCCGGGTTCCAATCGGAGGCATCCGGGGGAACGCTCAGAGCCTCGAAGAGGCGGTAAGGCGCAACGGCGGTCAAGGGGGCCACGGCGGTGAGCGGGGCTACGGCCGTCAAAGGCGCGACAGCGGTGAGCGGAGCAACCGCGGTCAAGGGCGCCACGGCCGTCAGCTCGGCGGGAACCCGAACCTGACCTTCGAGCGTGAAAGCACGCTGCTGGACTTCGCCCGTCGTCTCGAAGGCGTTCTCCGAAGATCCGAACAAGCCCATGCCCACCAGGCTGCAACCGGTCACGTGGAGGACCAGGGCAGCGGAGACGAGGTTTCGCAGGCTCAGCGAGAGTTTCATCACGGCCCCCTAGATGCCGAACAGCGACAGCGTGGCGAGGAAGCCGCCGGCCGAGCGGTCATATCCCGAACCGAGCATGCGCTGGTAGGCATAGCCGAACGAGAGGCGATCGCCCCAGAGCGTCACGCGCGGATCCACCTTGATGCTCGTCAGGTATCCCGGCATTGCGAGCCGCGCATCGCTGAGATGCGCAAAGACGAAGGGTTGCCACTCCATGCCGACGCGAAAGCCCACGGGCCCGATGAGCGGGATCCGCAAGTCCGCCAGCATCGCCGGGCCGTGGTAGGCCTGCCATGGCAAGAAGAGAAACGCCGGATCATCCTCCGCCAGGGTCGCCGAGTTCTCGACTTGCATGACCTCCAGCCCATAGCCGAGCCCGAGCCCCGCCGTTCCGAAGGCCATGTCGAAGGCCCGACGCGCTCCTGCCATGAGCCCCGTCTGCTGGCGCCGATGCTGCGTGCCGGGGAAGGTCGCGTCTTCGAGCCGGTAGCTGGCGCGCGTCAGGTTCAGCACCAAGCGATCCGTCTCCCCCAGGGAGCTTTGCCAGCCGAGCGAGAACTGGTCGAGCGCATTCAAGTGCGAATCGAGTTCCTGGGCGAGATACCCCTCGGAGAAGCTGGTTCGCGCCATCCCCAGATGAAGCTCATGGGCCTCCACCGGTCGGGCCATGGCCGTCGTCATGCAGGCGAGAAGGCCTGCCGCCACCCAACGCCGCATCACGGAACCTGCGGGCCCACGCCCGCGAAGACACCCCGAACGATCCGGTGGTTGTCCGTGTCCGCGACGTAGAAGTAAGTCGCCTGGGATTGAGACTGGGGTGGAATGGGCTCGACGACCATGCCGTATGGCCAAACGAAGCTTGCCCCGCCAGGAGGGCCCTCTCCCATGCCTGACCCTCCGCCTCCCATGAACTCCGTGACGTAATCGGCATCGTCTTCAAGGAGGCCGAGATCCAGCCGGCAAATCCGGTAATTGCGTTGATCCAGGATGAAGAGGCTACCGGCCCATGTCCCTCTGCCCCCCCAGATGACCGCAGCAGGATCATGAAAACGCGTCGTGCCTCCCGGTCCACCGGTGCCGATGGCCTTCCCCGAGGTCGGGCCGCCCGCCACGGTCGAAACGAGCCCCCCTCCGATCTCCCGGATCGCATGGTTGCCCGTATCCGCCACGTAGAGCCTTCCCGACGGGGCCATGGTCACCCCGCGCGGCGCCATGAATCGGGCCGTTTGGATGAAGCCGTCCTGGTAACCGGGGCCTGCATGGCCGGCGTAGGTCGCGACCCCACCGTTGAAGCGATCGATCTGGCGAACCTTGTGATTCCCGGTATCTGCCACGAACAGGAAATCCCCGAACAGCGCGAGGCCCTCGGGTGAGCTGAAAGTGGCCTCCGATCCGAGGCCGTCGACGTCACCCTCCTGACCGGCGCCCGCCAGGGTGGTGACGAAGCCCTGATCGCCTGGATTCTGATCCAGGTGAAGGACGCGAATCTCGTGGCGCAGCCTGTCACTGACGTAGAGCTTGCGGCTTGCCGCATCGAAGGCCAATCCGGTGGGACCTTGAAACTGATCCGCCCCCGCGATCGTGGAGACTTGTCCGTCCGGGGCGACCTTGCGGATGCTGGAGTTCCCGTAATCAGCGACGTAGAGGTTGCCTTGATCATCGAGAGCAAGTCCTCTTGGTGCATTGAAACGTGCCTCGGTCCCCATGCCATCCGCAAAAGCATCCATCCCGTTCCCGGCGAAGGTCACGATGGTCGACAGTACGGTGCTCAGTTCAATCGTGACAGAGTTCGCCCCCGGACCGACCTGAGCCTCGGAGCTACCGCTCGCCACGACATGGCCCGAATGGAGCAGATCCACACGGACGCTCACCATTCCAGGAGGCACGTTGAAGGTATGCGTCAGCGGAGTCGCGCTTGCCAGAAGGATACCCGAATCAAGAGGCTGCTTGAGGTTATAGGAACTGACGACGATCCGAGCGGAGTCCCAGGCGGCCGGAAGGGCCTGGGTGGTTATCTTGCCACTCAGGGAGACCGAGAGCGAGGCTCCCGTCAACGAGATCCGCGGAAGGGGGACCTCGGTCCGAAGCCCTGGAAGGACGGCCGGTGCGCAAGCCGTAGCGAGCAGGGAGAGGGGCAAAAGGAGCTTGAGCCAGCGCAACCCGGACCTCCCCTACTGGAGTTCGACCGTGATCGATGCGCCCTTCAAGAGATAAAAGGGGTGGCGCCCGTTCTTGGTCGTGATCACCTGTGAATTGCTGTTCAGGCCGTAGATCCGGCCTTGGTAAAGTCTCCAGGGCTCGTTGCCTGGGAGCATGGGAAAGGTGAGGGCGATGACGCCTACCCGTGGGCTCTCGGGTTCGTTCGGCGACGCCACGACCGTTGCCCGGGCGGAAGCCGACGAGACCAAGATCTCCTGGGTCTCGTCGTCGAAGATGTCGAGGGCAACCTCGGTCACCTTCTGATCCGCGGGGGAGGCCGGGTCCCACGGGAATTCGACTTCGAACGAGACGGTGCTACCTTCCATGAGGCCCTGGAAATAGTCGGGAAGGCCAGGCAACTCGCCGCGCACCTCGTACTCCGTGCTATCGAAGTACGACTCGCCGACCGAGTTGATGTAAACGGTCACGGGGGTGACTTGGCCAGGGAAGAGGTGGATGCCGGTAACGGCCCCCTGAGCGACGACGGTACCTTCCGAGGTGAGGGCGACCAGGACGCGGTAATCGTCCGAAGGCGGAAGCGCCTTCAAAGCGTCGGTGGAGTAGGTATCCAACTGGCGATTGCCAGCAACGGTATCCACGCGCATCTGTTTGAGCATCTTCGCGCTGGAGACGCCGATCCTAACCTTGTCGAAGTCGTCGGCGTCCCAGAAGGCCTGGGTCCCGTAGCCCTTGCGCTGGTCGACCACCCGAACGGCGATGGACCCCATCCCGTTTCGGTTCGGAAAGAGCGAGATCTTGCCGTCGGCTTGGGCCTCGGTGGCCGAGGGGGGGAGCGCCGGCGCACAGCCGGTGAGGGTCACAAGGGTTCCGAGCAGCAGCGCCATGCCATGAAGCCTTCTTTGATAGCTCACCCGTTCGTCCTCCCCCATCGTTCTTCCGAAAACTGTTGCTTGATTGACATGTACCCGTGGTGGCGTTTCACTACGCATCACCGGCTCTCATCCGGATCCTTCGGCTTGGTCAGGCCTTGGAAAGCGTCCCACGGGCTCCAGAGCGTAATTCCGACGAGCCCTAGCCCACCGAGGACCTGCAAGGGGCGATCGCCCTGCTCGCTGCCGGCCTTGAAGGCCATCAAGCTGACGGCCATCAAGCCCAGGTGCGAGAGGCCCTGATCCCAGCGGCCCTGCATGGCCTGACCACTGCCCGGCACGATCAGAGACGAGGCGACCGGCAAGTACGAGAGGTCCAGGGAGCGGGAGGCCGAGCCCAGATCCGCAGAGGTCGTCGGGCGATCGTCCGGACGCGCTTCCGCGAGGTGTGGCTCGGCTTTGGTTGCCGCCGGGAGGGGCCGGATCGCCTCAGACGTCAAAGGGGACTCGGCTGGCGCAGCGGACGGCAAAACCGGCGGATCAGGAACGGGCCTCGGCTTCGCAATCGACGTGAGCGCGGGCCCGACCGACGCGGAGCGCGCGACGTCCAGGCGCAGGCGCATTCCAGGGCGAATCATGCTCGGATTCGACCCGATGACCTGGCGGTTCGCTTGGTAAAGGCGAGGCCAAAGTGCCCCCCGCCCGAATCGCAGCTTGGCGATCGTCCAGAGGCTTTCACCGGGCTTCACCTGATGGAGGGCGTCGGATGTCGCGGTCTGGGCGAATACCGGCCCAGGGAGAGCCGTCACGAGAAGCATGAACGCAAGCCCCACGCCGAGCGCGGGTCTTGTCTTAAGCATCCAGCGACGTCGCACCAAAGCTCCCCCTTCGCATGCAGCCTCTATCCCGAGTGTCTCGGCAATATCCAAACGGATATTCGTATTCTAGCCCAAGCAGCGTCAGATTAACAGGCCAACGGCCGGTCCCCTACCCGGGAGCCGGCCGTCGGCAGGAATGGCTTACGCGTGGATGGCGCGCTTGTCCACGGCCAAGGCCGCTTCCTTGAGCACCTCCGAGAGGGTCGGGTGCGCGTGGATGGTCCGCGCGAGATCCTCGGCGGATCCGCCGAACTCCATCACGGTGACCGCCTCGGCCAGGATCTCCGAGACGTTGGGGCCGATCATGTGGACGCCGAGAATCCGATCGGACTTGGCATCCGCGATGACCTTGATGAAGCCGCGCGTGTCGTTATGACCCAGCGCACGGCCGTTGGCCGCGAACGGGAAGCGGCCCGCGCGGTACTCCACGCCTTCGGCCTTGAGTGCCTGCTCGGTCTTGCCGACCCAGGCGATCTCGGGCGAGGTGTAGATGACCCAGGGAATCGCGTCATAGTTGACGTGACCGGCCTGACCTGCGAGGATTTCGGCCACCGCCACGCCCTCGTCCTCGGCCTTGTGGGCGAGCATGGCGCCGCCGATGACGTCGCCGATCGCCCAAACGCCGGGCAGGTTGGTGCGGTAGTGGTCGGTCTTGATGAAGCCGCGCTCGTCGAGCGCGAGACCCACCGCCTCGGCGCCGAGGCCGTTGGTGTTGGGCACGCGGCCGACCGAGACGATCAGCTTGTCGACGTCGAGGGTCTTGGCTTCGCCGCCCTCCTGGTAGCGGACGGTGACGCCCTCACCGGACGCATCGACGGACGCGATCGATACGCCCATGTGGAACTCGAGGCCCTGCGCCTTGAGCTGCCTGAAGGCTTCCTTGGCGACCAGCTCATCGGCGGCCGCGAGGAAGTCGGGAGCCGCTTCGAGGACGGTGACCTGGGCACCCAGGCGGCGCCAGACGCTGCCCAGCTCGAGGCCGATGACGCCCGCGCCGATCACGCCGAGGCGCTTGGGCACTTCGGGCAGGTCGAGGGCGCCGACGTTGTCGAGGACCTTCTGGTTGTCGACGGTCGCGAAGGGGAGGTAGCGGGGCGAAGAACCGGTCGCCAGGATCACGTTCTTGGCGCCGATCTCGGTGTCGCCGGCCTTCACGATCCAGGTGTTGCCTTCCTGGCGCACGAGCGAGCCGCGCGCGTGGATGGGCGTCACGCCGTTCTTCTTGAAGAGCATGTTGATGCCGCCGGTGAGCTTGGAGACGATCTGGTCCTTGCGGGCGATCATCTTCGAGACGTCGAGCGAGACGCCTTCCACGGAGATGCCGTGAACGCCGAGCTCATGGAGCTTCTCGTAGTTCTCGGACGAATCCAAGAGGGCCTTGGAGGGAATGCAGCCCACGTTCAGGCAGGTACCGCCCAGGCTCAGCTTACCGTCCTTGCCGGTCGTTTCGTCGATGCAGGCGGTCTTGAATCCGAGCTGAGCGCTGCGAATGGCGGCCACGTAGCCGCCGGGGCCCCCACCGATGACGACGACGTCAAATACTTGCATGGATACCTCTATTCCGAATTGGGTTCGATTGATCACATTGAGCTAAAACAGGGAGGCCTCGTGGGTATCCTTTCGGGAACCCACGAGGCCCAGACGTTTAGACGTCGAGCAGGAAGCGCGCCGGATCCTGGAGCAGGTCGCGGACCTTGACCAGGAAGCGGACGGCGTCGGAGCCGTCGATGATCCGGTGGTCGTACGAGACCGCCAGGTACATCATCGGGCGAACCACGACCTGCCCGTTCTCCACGACCGCGCGCTCGGTGATGTTGTGCATCCCGAGGATGGCGCTCTGCGGCTGGTTGATGATCGGGGTCGAGAGCATCGAGCCGAAGGTGCCGCCGTTGGTGATGGAGAAGGTGCCACCGGACATGTCCTCGAGCGTGAGCTTGTTGTTACGCGCCCGCGTGGCGAAGTCGCCGATGGCCTTCTCGACGTCCGCCAGCGACATGGTGTCGGTGTCGCGGAGGATGGGCACGACCAAGCCGCGCTCGGTCGCCACCGCGATGCCCACGTCGAAGTAGCCGTGGTAGATGATGTCGGTGCCGTCCACCGACGCGTTGATGATCGGGAACTCCTTGAGAGCCTCGGTCACGGCCTTGACGAAGAAGCTCATGAAGCCGAGCTTCACGCCGTGTTTCTTGGTGAAGGAGTCCTGGTACTTCTTGCGAAGGTCCATCACCGGCTGCATGTTGACCTCGTTGAAGGTGGTCAGCATGGCGGCGGTGTTCTGGGCCTCCTTGAGGCGCTCGGCGATCCGCTGGCGGATGCGGGTCATGGGCACGCGCTGCTCGGGGCGCGCACCGGCCGGCAGGGGAGCCGCAGGCCGGGCGGGAGCCGCCTGGGGAACGGCCGCCGCAGCAGGCTGGGGCTTGGCGATGTGCTCAAGGACGTCGCCCTTGGTGACGCGACCGCCCTTGCCGGTGCCGGCAATTTCCTCGGGCTTGGCGCCGGTCTCGGCGACCAGCTTGCGGACCGCGGGGCTGAGGGCCTCGCTGACCGCGCCGGGTTGCGCCGCAGCGACGGGCTGAGCCGCGGGAGCCGCAGCAGCCGGAGCCGCAGCGGCAGTCGCCGCCGTGTCGATCGTCGCAAGCAGCTCCTGGCTCTCCACGACGTCGCCGGGGTTCTTGTTAAGCGCCGTGAGGACGCCGGCCTGGGGGGCGGTGACCTCGAGGACGACCTTGTCGGTCTCGACCTCGATCAGGACTTCGTCGCGCTCGACGCGCTCACCGACCTTCTTCTGCCAGTTGAGAAGCGTGCCTTCGGTGACCGATTCGGAAAAGACGGGGACTTTGACTTCAACGAGCATGAGTTCTCCTTAGATTCGATGCGTTCTGAATTCGGATCCACCGATTAGGCAAGGCCCAGGGCCTTGTTGATGACATCTTCCTGCTGCTTGGCGTGCTTGGCGGCGTAGCCGACAGCAGGCGAGGACGAGCGCGGACGGCTCGAGTAGTCGAGCTTCTGCCCCTCGGCCAGACAGGCCTGCAGGCTGTCGCGAATCCACAGCCAGGCGCCGTTGTTCTGCGGCTCTTCCTGGGCCCAGATCACCTGAGCGTTCGGATACTTCGCCAGCTCCGCGCGGATCTCGTCCTCGGGGAACGGATAGAGCTGCTCCACCCGGATGATGGCGACGTTCGAGAGGCCGGCATTCTCGCGGGCATCCACCAGCTCGAAGTAGAGCTTCCCACTGGTGAGGACCACCTGGGTGATTCCGGCCGCGGGACGCGTTTCGGGAATGACCAGCTGGAACGAGCCGTTGGCCAGTTCCTCGAAGGTCGAGGTCGAGGCCTTGTGACGCAGGAGGCTCTTGGGGCTCATGATGATGAGCGGCTTGCGGAAGTCGCGGATCATCTGCCGGCGCAGCATGTGGTACATCTGGGCCGGGGTGCTGGGCACGCAGACCTGCATGTTCTGCTGCGCGCAGAGGCTGAGGTAGCGCTCGAGGCGAGCCGAGGAGTGCTCGGGACCCTGGCCCTCGTACCCGTGCGGAAGCATCATCACCAGGCCCGAGAGCCGCTGCCACTTGGCCTCGGTCGAGCTGATGAACTGGTCGACGATGGGCTGGGCCATGTTGGCGAAGTCGCCATACTGCGCTTCCCAGATGTCCAGGGTATTGGGCTCGGCCAGCGAGTAGCCGTACTCATAGCCCAGGACCGCCAGCTCCGAGAGGGTCGAGTCGTAGACGTCGAAGCGCGCCTGATCGCTTGCCAAGTGGCGCAGCGGGATGTAGCTGCGCTCCGCCCCTTCGGGGTTCTGGTTGTGGATCTGCGCGTGGCGATGGAAGAAGGTGCCACGGCCCGAGTCCTGCCCGACGAGCCGGACTCCGTACCCCTGGGTGACCAGGGTCGCGTAGGCGAGGTTCTCGGCCATGCCCCAGTCGAGGGGCAAGGATCCCGCGAGCATGTCGCGGCGAGCCTTGAAGATCGCGCCGATGCGCTTGTGAGGCTCGAAGCCTTCCGGAAGGTCGACGAGGCGCTCGCCGAGCTCCTTGAGGCGCTCGATGGGAACTCCCGTGTTCACGGGGGCGCGCCAATCCGTATTGCTGCGGACGTACTTGGCCCAGCCGCTGGCGTGCTTCGAGGTGACATCGGTCTCGACCGGCTCGGCCACGCGCTCACCGGCATCCAGGGCGTCACGGTAGGAATCGACGAGCTTCTGGGCCTCGTCAGCCGTGACGACGCCTTCGCGCTCGAGCGTTTCGACGTAGAGGCCGCGGGTGCCCGGGTGCATGTCGATGAGGCGGTACATCATCGGCTGCGTCGCGCGGGGCTCGTCCGACTCGTTGTGGCCGTGGCGGCGGAAGCAGACGAGGTCGATGAAGACGTCCTTGTGGAACTCCATCCGGTAGTCCTGGGCCAGCTGCATCGCGAAGACCGCCGCCTCCGGGTCGTCGCCGTTGACATGGAAGACGGGCGCATCGACGAACTTGGCGATGTCCGTGCAGTAACGGCTGGAGCGGGCGTCTTGCGGGTTCGAGATGCTGAAGCCCACCTGGTTATTGATGACCAGGTGAAGCGTACCGCCGGTGGCAAAGCCGCGGAGCTGCGAGAGGTTGAGGGTCTCGGCCACGACGCCCTGGCCGCCGACGGCGGCGTCACCGTGGATGACCACGGGAAGGACGAGGTCGCGGGCCTCGTCATGATGACGATCCTGGCGAGCGCGAACCGAGCCTTCGACGACGGGGGCGATGATCTCGAGGTGAGAAGGGTTGAAGGCCAGGGCCAGGTGAACCGGACCGCCTTCGGTCGGCATATCCGACGAGAAGCCGAGGTGGTACTTCACGTCGCCGGAGATGTCGCCAGGAAGGACGTTCTTGCCCTCGAACTCATTGAAGAGGTCGCTCGGCTTCTTGCCCATGATGTTGATGAGCACGTTGAGGCGGCCGCGGTGGGCCATGCCGAAGACGATTTCCTTGACGCCCTGCTTGCCCGCGCGCCGGATCAGCTGATCCAGCATCGGGATGACGGTGTCTCCGCCTTCCAGCGAGAAGCGCTTCTGGCCGACGTAGCGCTTGTGGAGGTAGCGCTCGAGGCCTTCGGCCGCGTTGAGCTTGTGGAGGATCTGACGCTTGGTGGCCGGGTCGAAGCTCGCCCGCCCCTTGACCGACTCGATGCGGTGCTGCAGCCACTCGCGCTCGACGCGCGGCAGGTAGGTGTACTCGAAGCCGATGGTCTGGCAGTAGGTTTGCTCGAGCGTGTCGAGGACCTGCTTGAAGCTGCCCTTGAGATCGCCTTCCGTGACCTGGCTCGCCAGGTCCGCCTCGGTGAGGCCGTAGTACTGGGGATCCAGCTCGGCCACCCGGCTCTCGGGACGTCCCAGCGGATTGAACTTGGCTTTCAGGTGCCCCATCGAGCGATAGGCATTGATCAGCGCCGTCACTCCGGCCCGGGGGTAGGGCGGGGCCTCGGCGGCCACGATGTAGCGCCGCCCGTTCTGAGCCAGCTCGGCGAACGCCCGCTGGACGGTCGAGTGCGCCGTCTCCGGCCCGCGGGCCGAACCCCGAATCCCCTCGAAGTACTCCCTCCATTCGGGAGTCACGGAGAGGGGATCGTTAAGGAAATCCTCGTAGAGGCCTTCGACGAAACTTGCGTTTCCACCGTACATGACGGTGGGGTCAGCGGAAATCTTCAGGTCCATCGTCTCTTCTCATTCAAGGTGGGGGCGGTTACCAGTGTGGAAGCAGCCTATGCCCTCGCCCAGCGGCCCCCGGGGGCGCTGTCAGCAAGAGCCTTTTGAAAAACTGTCGTTAAAACCACCAGTGTACTCCATTCCCCGGTAAATCCCAAGCCAGAAAGCTCATTATTCCTTTCGATCTCCCGGTTCGTGGCCGCCAGGGCGAGGAGGGGGCACGAGTTCCTCGAGCTGGCTTCCTTCCCATGCCTCGGATCCCAGGGACAGAGGCTTCGGCGGCGCCTCAGGTTTGGTACCCTCGGGATTCGGATTTCCGCTGTGGCTCACTCCGGAAAGACTGGAATCCGGCCAATCCGTCATGGCTTCCTCCTCTCGTTCCATCAGCCTCAGCGCCATCATCCCTCCGCGACAGTCCCTTCCCAAGCATCGCCCGAGCGTTGTCCTTCCTCAGGCCGTGATCAACAACTGCAAGGCCGCCACGGTGAGCACCCCCAGGAGGATCTGCCGAAAACGGCGTTCTGAAAGCCGCTCCAAAAGGCGCGAGCCGAGCGAGTTCCCAGCCAGCACCCCCACGGTGAGGACCAGGGCCGCCGGCAAGAGCGCGGGAGTCAGGCTCATGTTGAGGCTGAAGCCCACTCCCTTTAAGAGATGCACCAGCGCCATACAAGCGGCCGACGTCGCGACCAGCGGCTTGGGACCTAGCCCAAGGCGAAGAAAGAAGGGAGTCGCGATGAATCCCGCTCCGCCCGTCAGGCCGCTCACGGTACCCGAGACGGCTCCCGCCGTGGCCGCGAGCAGCGTTCGCCCATGACCTTCGACCCGTGCCTCCCCCTCCGCCGGCCTCCGCTTGAGCAGCTCTTGTCCCACGAAGACCAAGAGAAGGACGGCGATCGCCACCTTCAACCAAGCCGCCGGAGCCTTGACCGCCAGGTAACTGGCGACCAATGCCGTGGGCCCCGCGGTCAGGGCGAACCTCCCCACCAGGCTCCAGTCCACCTCGCGCCGCAGCAAAGCCACCCGGGAGACGTTCCCGAAAAAGAGCGCCGGGGCCGTCACCGCGATCACGGTGGCCGGAGCCCAAAAAAGGCTTAGCCCCGCGATCATGAGGATACCTCCGCCCAACCCCGCGACCGTCGTGAGCCCACCGGCCATGACTCCGGCAAACAGCAATCCCAGCAAGATCAATGGCGTCATCTCGGGCCTCCCGTGGCGAAAGCCTTGGCTTCGCCGTTGCCGATTCCCGCTTTCGCCCGTCCCGTTTGCGGTGCACGGGCGCCACCAGGCCTCGGTTACCCTCTCATCCTACGCCGAGTGGGCAAATCCAAAAAATGAATCGTTTGAATCAGATGTATTCGGGGGATGAATCCAACGGAGGAAGGGCCATGACCAGCGATCACCTCGAACTCGCCCCCCTGGAAATGCTGGTGGCGATCGCCACCTACGGGACCGTGACCGAAGCCGCGCGCCGACTTCATCTGAGCCAGCCTGCGGCCACCCATCAGATTCACCACCTCGAGCGCAGCCTGGGGCACGCGCTCTTCGAACGCCGGGGCCGACGCCTGGAGCTGACCGAAGCCGGACGGCTCGCGGTCGCGCGCGCCCGCCGCATCCTCGGAGAGCTCGACGCCCTCAGGGCCGATCTTCGCGCGTTCGAGACTCTCGAAACCGGAGAAGTCCGCCTGGGGGGCGGCGCCACGGCCACCGTCCACCTCTTGCCGAAGCTGATCGCGGACTTCCGCAGCCGCTATCCCGGCGTCAGCTTCTACCTGCGCGAAGGCACGGCGCGAAACACGCTTCAGGCGATCGCCAACGGAGAGCTCGACCTCGGCATCGTCACGCTGCCCTCCCAGCGCCCCGGCCTGACCGTGGAACCCTGGCTCGAGGATGCCATCGTCTTCGTGGCATGGCCTGGCGCGCCGCTCGCGGGCAAACCCATTCCCATGGAAGCCCTCAACGGCGTGCCCTTCATCCACTCTGGCCCGGACACGCCCCTGCGCAGCCTGGTCGACGCAGGCCTCTCCAACGCCGGGATCGTCCCCCGCGTCGTCATGGAGCTCGAAAGCGTCGAGGCCATCAAGACCCATGTCGCCGAAGGCCTCGGCTACTCGGCCCTGGGCATCCGGGCGGTGGAAGGCGAGCTCAAGGAGGGCAAACTCGTCCGGGTACAGCCTGAAGGCCTCTCCCTGACGCGTTGTCTGGCGCTGGTCTACCGCGACTCCATGGCCTTCTCCCCGGCGGTTCGCGCCTTCCTTGAAGAACTCCGGGCCGCGCACGAGCCCCGACTCGCGCCCGTCACCAAGACCTGAGGTTGTCCCCGAACCAGCTCCCGACTGCGCATTGGCGGATCCTCCCGGTCGCGGTACCATGAGGCCATGCTCTTCACACCCTTGACCCTGCGGGAACTGACCTTCCCGAACCGCATCTTCGTCTCGCCGATGTGCCAGTACTCCGCCGAGGACGGCATGCCCAACGACTGGCACCTCGTCCACCTGGGCAGCCGCGCCGTCGGCGGAGCCGCTCTCGTGATCGCCGAAGCGACTGCCGTCACCCCCGAAGGCCGGATCAGCCCAGGGGATACGGGGATCTGGTCTGACGCGCAAGCGCAGGCGTTCTCACGGATCACGCGCTTTATCCGGGAAAACGGGGCCATCGCGGGCATCCAGCTCGCACATGCCGGACGCAAGGCCTCGACGGACGCGCCCTGGCGCGGCGACAACGCCCTCGGCCTCGACGCGGGAGGCTGGATACCCGTCGCCCCCAGCCCCTTGGCCTTCGAGGAGGGGGATCCGATCCCGACCGCGCTCGACTCCGTCGCCATCGACGGCATCGTCGACGCGTTCGTAGCGGCGGCCCGCCGCAGCCTCGACGCGGGCTTCCAGGTCGTCGAGCTGCACATGGCCCACGGCTACTTGCTGCATGAATTCCTCTCGCCGCTGTCCAACCAGCGCGAAGACGACTACGGTGGCTCGCTCGCCAACCGGGCTCGCCTTCCCTTGCGGGTGGCGCAGGCCGTTCGCGAGTTCTGGCCCGAGACCCTCCCCGTCTTCGTGCGCATCTCCGCCACCGACTGGGCGGAAGGCGGCTGGGACCTCGACCAGAGCATCCAGTTCTCACGCTGGCTCAAGGAGCGGGGCATCGACCTCATCGACTGCTCGTCGGGTGGCACCGTCCCCCATGCGCGAATTCCGGTCGAACCGGGCTACCAGGTGCCGTTTGCCCGCGCCATCCGGCAAGAAGCCGGCATCCCCACCGGGGCCGTCGGCCTGATCACGGATCCCGCTCAGGCCGACGCCATCCTGGAACGCGGAGACGCGGATGCCGTCCTACTGGGCCGCGAACTGCTCCGCGATCCCTACTGGCCCCTCCACGCCGCCGCCGCCCTGGGCGTCGATCGAGACTGGCCCGTTCAGTACGAACGCGCCAAACCCCGCAAGCGCCGCTGAGCACGGTCGCCGCACGCCAAGCCTCCGGCCAAAATGGCCGTCCGCATGGTGTATGATCGTGCCGTTCGAGCGGATACCCCCCCCATTCATTCGGGAAACGAGCAGCCAATGAACCATCCTGTCGTGATCAGCGGAACCGGCCTCTTCACCCCTCCGCATTCGGTGAGCAACGCGGAGCTGGTCTCCGCCTTCAACGCCTACGTGGCGGAATACAACCGCGAGAACGCCGAGGCGATCGCCTCGGGCACGCTTCCCGCCCTTCAGGAATCCAGCGTCGAGTTCATCGAAAAGGCCTCGGGCATCAAGAGCCGCTACTTCATGGACCGCGACGGCGTGCTGGATCCCGCGCGCATGTGCCCCAACCTGCCCGAACGGGACAACGAGGCGCTCTCGGTTCAGGCCGAGATGGCCGTGGCCGCGGCGCGCCAGGCACTCGCCAACGCGGGAAGGACTCCCGAGGACATCGACATGGTGCTGGTGGCCTGCTCCAACATGCAGCGCCCGTACCCGGCGATCGCCATCGAAGTGCAAGGCGCCCTGGGCATCCGCGGCTTCGGCTTCGACCTCAACGTCGCCTGCTCGTCGGCCACCTTCGGCATCCAGACGGCCGTCAACGCCATTCAGTCGGGCCAGGCCAAGGCCGTGCTCATGGTCAACCCCGAGATCTGCTCGGCCCACCTGAACTTCCGCGACCGGGACAGCCACTTCATCTTTGGCGATGCCTGCACGGCCGTCGTCCTGGAGCGCGCCGACCTGGCCACGGCCCCGGAAACCTTCGAGGTCATGGGCACCCGCCTGGCGACCGCGTTCTCGAACAACATCCGCAACAACTTCGGCTTCCTCAACCGGACCGCCCCCGAAGGCCAGGGCAAGGCCGACAAGCTCTTCATCCAGCAGGGCCGCAAGGTCTTCAAGGAAGTCTGCCCCATGGTCGCCGAGCACATCACGGAGCACCTGGCGGCTCACGCCATCGAGCCGGGCTCGGTCCGGCGCTTCTGGCTGCACCAGGCCAACCTGAGCATGAACCAATTGATCGCCAAGCGCCTCCTGGGACGGGATGCCACGGAAAAAGAGGCGCCGGTCATCCTCGACCAGTACGCCAATACCAGCTCCGCGGGCTCGGTCATCGCCTTCCACCTGCATCGGGACGACCTGGCCGCAGGCGACCTGGGAGTCGTCTCCAGCTTCGGGGCAGGCTACTCGGTCGGTAGCGTCATCCTCAAGAAACGTCTCAACTAAAGAAAAAGGCGCTGGAGGTTGCTCCAGCGCCTTTTTCTTTTTTGTCTAGGTTAGGGAACGTCGCCCGTCTTATGCTCCGGATCCCGGGGCTTCTGGCTCGGGGGCCGGTTGGTCTTGGCCGCTTGGACGAGCCGCTTGAATTCGTCGTCGTAGGCCTTCACCAGCTCGGGAGCGTTGCGGATGATGAGCAGCGCCTCGTTATTGTTGACCTCGGCGTTCTGCGAGAAGTTGAACGACCCCGTGATGACCGTCTCATCGTCGATGAGGATCACCTTATGGTGCATCAGGGCCTCGTTGCCATCGAGCCAAACGCTGAAGCCCTCCGCCTTGAACTGCGGGAAGAGGCTGTAGCGGCCGGCAGCGAGCCAGCGATCGAAGACTCCCTCGACCTTGACGCCCTGCTCGGCCTTCGAGCGAATCATGAAGGCCAACTCGACGTCCGTGAACGAGAAGGTCATGAGGCGGATCCGCTTCTTGGCCTTGTCGACCTCGTTGAGGACGGCCTGGCGACCGCCCCCGCGCGGTGAGAAGAACGTCTGGACCGAACCCGACTTGAACGGCATCACCCGGCTGGGCGCGACCTCGGGGCGCTGGGACGAGCCGAAGCCCCGATCCGTGAACATCCGCTCGAACTCGGCGCTGAAGGTGGCCGCCAGCTCGCGGGAACGAATCGTCAGAGCATTGTTGTTGTGGTGGTAGAGGCTGGTGGGGGTCAGGTTCGTCGACCCGGTCCAGACCGTGTGCCCGTCCAGGACCATGAACTTATGGTGCATGAAGCCGCTGCGCTCGTCGCCCACCACCGGGATGTCCGCCGCACGCAGCCTCCGGATCGCCTCGCGAATCTGGGTGGCGTCCGTCTTGTCGGCCAGGTTGTCGGTATCGGTGACCAGGCGGACGCGAACCCCGCGCTTCTTGGCCTTGATGATCTCGTCGACCGCATCCAAGGCGTCGATGTCGAAGAACGCACCATCCAGGGTCTCCTTGGAGCGCTGGATGATCTTGAACAGGGTCTGGTGGGTGTTGTAGGGAGAGCGCTTCGCCTCCTGCTCGTTGGCGGAGATGCGATCGCGATACGCGATGTTGAAGGACGGAGCGATGGTCTGCTCGCTCCAGTTCGCCTCGAAGCTGGAAGCCGAGCTATCGAGCGCAGGCGCGGTTCCGCCGCAAGCGGCGAGGAAGAGTGAGAGTAAGAGCGCCGGGGCGCGAAGGGCTTTCAAGTTCATGCAGCGTAGCCTCCGAGGGAGTTATCGCGCATTCCCCTGAAAGCGTGCCCGGAAGCCCCGAGACTTAACTAAATGCTATCGAAAGCATTACCTTTGGCCGATCAGTAGCCGTCGACGCAGGCGCTGAGGTGGTCGTAGTACTCGGCGGTCGACAAGCGCTTGTTGGCAAGGCTGCGTTCGGCCTGTTCGGCACAGGTCACGTTATTGGCGTGGATGGCGGCGGCCACGCCCTTGGCGATCGCCTGCCCCAGCTCGGGAAGTACGTCGGGCAAGGACTCCGAATCGGACATGCGGCCCTGCATCTGCTGGAGTGCGTCCTGGATGCGGCCGGAGATCAGATCGACGAGTTGCGTTTCGGACAGGCCTGTCGGAGTCATGGCGTCACCTGGCTTTGAGACGTTTCGCGGAAGACATGCGAAGCCTACCGCAAGGCGCGCGCCATGGGTAGCGCGGTTTCCACGGATCTCGCGAACCTCGCGCCGGGTTCCATGCAAAAAGCCCCGGCTCGCGCCGGGGCCACCAGATTGCAACCAGGCTCTAGTGGTGAGCGTGGCCCTGGAGATGCGAGACCACGTGGTTGAACTCGGCCTCGTCCTCGATGTTCACGAGCGTATCGTCGACGACCTTGAGGATCAGCACCTCGGCCTCTTCCTCGCTGGCATTGGCGGGGGTCAAGAGGGCATAGGAGTTGCCGTGGATCTGGACCACTTCCATGATCTCGAAATCCTGCTCCTTGCCATCCTCGTCGATCAACGTGACGAGGTTTTCATTCTCTTCCATGGTTAGCCTCCTAGGGGCGGTATCGACCCAGCGGCCTGCAAGGCCCGCTCGGGTTCGGCGTTGGGTGTGGGCATCGATCGGCAGACCCTCAGCAACCCTTCGCCGGGTGAGTGAGCGCATGGCCGTTCAAGGCGACTTTCGATTATTCCGGATCCTCCGGGTGGAATTCAAGTCGCGCTGAGAGAAATCTCTAGCGCTTCTTCTTGGTCTTGAGGCGGGGCTTCTGCACCCGACGGGCGCGCACCACGAAGATCTTGGTCAAGAGCCCGAGGACCTCGGGTTCGCTCACCGAAACGTGCACCCACGCCGGCTCCTGCCCTGACTCCTGGGCTGCCGTCTTCAGACGGTCCAGGGTTGCGGCTTCGAGGGGCGTTTCGGTGACGATGGCGGGCCATTCGTCGGTCTTGAGGTTCAAGCTGACTTCGAAGCCGCCCTCTTGGAGCGAGAGCGCGACGAAGAAACGGTCACCCGACAGGTAAGAGCGGTACGACCAGGAGTGGGTGGTCTCGGAAAAGACCCACTTCCAGGTGGCGCCCATCTCGAGGATGTTTTCGCGGATAGCGTTCCACCATTCGAGGCGATCGCCGAGCCTTTCGGCAAGCTGCTCGCGATTCGGCGGACGGCCTTTCGGCGTGGAAATAACGGGTTCGGTCATGGGGATTGGCACTCACATTTCACTAGAGCGATATTCGTTGCTGCAGGACAGCGAGCTTTGGATTTCAGCCCCAGTCCATGCGGTTCACGTCTAACGCTCGCTGCCTTTCGCAACAGCCGCGGGCGCTAAACACCGTCGCGTCGGATCCCGACCTCGCGAGGGAGGCCCCGGCGACGGCTCGAACTTTCAGTTTACTTCAAAAGCCCGCCAAGGGATACGGAGGCCGTCAAATCGACCTTTCGAGCCCCGAGGAGACGCTTCGAGGTAGGCCAACCCAGCATCTTTTACATCGATTAATCTCGACTTGTATACTACGTAAGATTCCTTGCTCAGCTCCCGGCTGGAGGACCCAGCACGCTTTGGACGACTCGCCTGAAGGAGAACCGCATGCAAGAAGGAAATCACCGCCCGGAAGAATTCGGAACCGCCGTCAACGGCGTCGGAAGCTCGACGGACGAGCGGATGGCGGACGGGGAAGGGCCCAAAACCCTCACGACCCGGCAGGGGCATCCGGTCACGGATAACCAGAACGTCCGAACCGTCGGCTCGCGCGGCCCCATGACCCTCGAGAACTACCACTTCCTCGAAAAGATCACCCACTTCGACCGCGAGCGGATCCCCGAGCGCGTCGTCCATGCGCGCGGAGCCGGAGCGCACGGCTACTTCGAGGCCTACGGCAAAGTGGGGGAGGAAGCCATCGCGACGGTCACCCGCGCGAAGCTCTTCCAGCAGAAGGGGAAGCGAACGCCCGTCTTCGTCCGCTTCTCCAGCGTCATCCATGGCGCCCATTCCCCGGAAACCCTGCGCGACCCGCGCGGCTTCGCCGTGAAGTTCTACACGGAGGACGGAAACTGGGACCTGGTGGGGAACAACCTCAAGATCTTCTTCATCCGGGATCCCTTGAAGTTCCCCGACCTGATTCATGCCTTCAAGCCCGATCCGGTGACCAATTGCCAGGATTCCGAGCGGATCTTCGACTTCATCTCGAATACCCCCGAGGCGATCCACATGATCACCTTCCTCTTCTCGCCCTGGGGGATTCCCGCCAACTACCGGCAGATGCAAGGCTCCGGCGTGAACACCTACAAATGGGTGAACGCCGCCGGCGAGGCCGTGCTCGTCAAGTACCACTGGGAGCCCAAGCAGGGAATCAAGAACCTGACCCAAGCGGAGGCCGAGGCCATCCAGGGCAAGAACTTCAACCACGGCACCCAGGACCTCTACGAGGCAATCGAACGCGGCGACTTCCCGGAGTGGGAGCTCTGCGTCCAGATCATGAGCGACGGAGACCATCCCGAGCTCGACTTCGACCCCTTGGACCCGACCAAGCTCTGGCCGACCGATAAGTTCCCCTTCCTGCCCGTCGGACGCATGGTCCTGGATCGAAATCCCCTTAATTACTTCGCGGAAGTCGAGCAAGCCGCGTTCGGGACGGGAGTGCTGGTGGACGGCCTGGACTTCTCGGACGACAAGCTACTGCAGGGCCGAACCTTCTCGTACTCGGATACCCAGCGCTACCGGGTCGGCACCAATTACCTGCAGCTGCCCATCAACGCCCCCAAGAAGCACGTCGCCACCAACCAGCAAGGCGGGCAGATGATGGTTCGGGTCGACCTGGCCCCGGGGCAGGACCCTCACGTCAACTACGAGCCCTCGAGCCTCGACGGCCTCAAGGAAGCCCCCGAGCGCGGCAAGGAGCACACGCCCTACGCCGGGGGCAACCTGGTCCGCGCCACGATCGCGCGCACGAACGACTTCAAGCAAGCAGGCGAGCGCTACCGCTCATACAGCGTCTGGGAGCGCGAGGACCTGATTCGCAATCTGGTCAATGCCCTGTCCACCTGCCGCAAGCCCATCCAGGATCGCATGGTGGAGCATTTCACGAAATGCGATTCCGACTACGGACAGCGGGTCATGAGCGGCCTCAAGGCCCATCCCAACGGCAAGCGGGTCAAAGAAGGCCTCCACGGCCCCATCGGCAACACCGGAAGCCAGGAAGCCGTGCAAGAAGCCGAACGCAAGGGGCATCCGGCGAAGCCCTACTAAGCGGCCTGGCTCGCAAAATTAGGCTTCCTTGCCGCGGCAAAGCGGCATAGGAAGCGCCTTCGAAGAAGGCTTGCGAGCCTTGGTCCGCGAGAACACCTGCTTAGAACGTCCCGTCAGTAGCAACCCTCGCTCATCCTTCTAGACTCAAGCCCGGCAGACACGGAAGGCCCGTGCCTGCCGGGCTGTCTTCGCCTGCGGCCAGCCTCGGAGCCGTCGTTGCCACGCGCCAGGTCCCGGCGTAAGATGCCCCTGGCAGCGGATCCGAGGACGCGAAGGAGGGTTTGGCGATGGCAACCCGGGAAATTCCGCGAGAGGACTGGGAGCGGTACTTGGGCGTGCTCAGCCGGCAAAAAGCCGATCAGCCCGTCCGGGTCCGGGTGGAGGACACGGAGGTCGGGGACCAGGTTCTGGCGGATTGCATGCCCATGGTGGGCATCTCGCTCGAAAAGAAAGGGAGCGATGCGGACGCCATCGAGCTCACGCTGGCCTACGCGGGCGGCGAAAGCAACCTGACCCACGAGATTGCATGCCCCGAGAAGCTCTACGTCAAGGAGGACGCGGCGGGAGAGCCCCAGGTCCTCGACATCGAGGACCGGGCCCAGGTCAAGACCTTGATCTTCTTCGACGCGTGGAGCGAGCTGCCGGCGCCGTCCCCCTAGCGTGACGCGGGGCAACGCCCGCCTGCTCGTCACTCTTTCAAGCCGGTCGTCGCCACGCCCTTGATGAAGTAACGTTGGAATATCGTAAAAACCAGAAGCACCGGCAGGGTGTTGAACATGGAGCCGGCCATGATGAGCGTCCACTTGGTGATGTAGAGCCCCTTGAAGAAGTTGAGGCCAATCGGCAACGTGAAGAGCTCGGGGGAGTTGAGGACGATGAGGGGCCATGAGAAGGCGTTCCAGCTGCCCATGAAGCTCGTGATGGTGATCGTGGCGAGGACCGGCCCGCTCAAGGGCACGATGAGCCAGCGGAACATGCCGAATCGCGAGAGCCCGTCGAGGGTGGCGGCCTCCTCCAGTTCGCGCGGTAGGCTCTTGAGGAACTGAGAAACCAGGAACGTCCCCGAGGCGAGACTTCCGACCACCCCCGGAATGAGGCCCCAGTAGGTGTTCACCCATCCCAGATGGGCGAGCGTGACGTAGTTGGGAATCCAGAGCACCTGGCCCGGGATCATCATCGAGCCCAAGAGGGCGATCAAGAGAAGTTGCCGCCCGGGAAAGGAGATCCGAGCGAGCGCGAAGCCGCCCATCATGCTCACGAGGACCAGCAGCACGACCGAGACGGCCGCGATGAGCAGGCTGTTGACGACCCAGCGCAAGAAGAGCGGCGTCGTGGTGACGACTTCCCGATAGTTGACGAGGGTGAACGGATGGGGCCAGAGGCCTGGGGCGAAGGCCTGGCTCGGGTCCTTGAACGACGTGAGCAGCGCGAAGACGAACGGAAAGATCGAGACGACGGTGAAAACAAGCAGCAGGGCGTAAAGCAGGGTCCGCTTGAACACGCGCATCGCCGTCACTCTCCCATCAGGCGCTTCTGGCCCATGGTGGCGAGGAAGATCACGGTCGCGAGGACGAAGGCGATCGCGCAGGCGTAGCCCATGTTGAAGTGCACGAAGGCTTCCGTGTAGAGCAAATAGGCCATGGTCATGGTGGCCTTGAGGGGGCCGCCGTTGGTCATGATGAAGACCTGGTCGAAGACCTGGAAGGCCCCGATGATTCCCATGGTGGCGACGTAGAAGAAGGTCGGCTTCAAGAGCGGGAGCGTGACGTAGCGAAACTGCGCCAGCGGCCCCGCGCCGTCGAGCTCCGCCACCTCGTAGAGGGTCTGGGGGATGTCCTGAAGTCCCGCCAGGAAGATGATCATGAAGAACCCGGCCGTCGACCAGACGTTCATGGCCATGAGGGACGGCAGCGCCGTATGGAGGTTGCCAAGCCAGTCCACGGGAACGGCAAGCCCCGAGGTCGCGAAGAGGCGCTCGATCCCCAGCGCCGCCAGGATCTGGTTGAGGATGCCGTTCTTGAAGAAGAGGGCCATGAAGATCAGCGAGATGGCGACCGAGCTGGTCACCGAAGGCAAGAAGTAGGCGACCCGAAAGGCGGTCTTTCCCCGGATGCGTTGGTCCATCATCAGGGCCAGGATCAAGGCAAGCGCCGTCTGGGCGATGACGACGCCCAAGGTGTAAAAGACGGTATTCCGGAGGCTGATCCAGAAGTCTCCTTGCTGAAGCAGCATCCGGTAATTGGAGAGCCCGACCCACCGTGGCTTCGCGAAGAGATCGTAGGCGTGGAACGAGAGCCAGAAGGCGTTGACGACGGGCCAGAGGACGAAGACCAGCAGCAAGGCGAGGAACGGGGCCAAGAAGACGAGGGCCGCCAGCCATTCCGAACGGCTCCGTCCGAGGTTCATTCGACATCCCCCCTTTCGAGGTCGCGCCGATTGAGCAGGTCGATGTCCTTGGCGGCATCCCGCAAGGCCTGTTCCGGCGGCTTCACGCCCAGAAGGACCTCTTGAAGGGCGACACCGAGACGATCGATGATCCGGGGCCCCTGTGGGCCGAAGTCATAGGGCCTCGCGTACGCGGCGGCCTCGAGGATCGGCCGGGACTCCGGATGCTCCTCGACGTACTTCCGGCTGATGGCCGTGCGACTGGGCAACGCAAACGTCACCTGGGCTTGCGACTCCTCGCTCGTCAGGAACTCGATGAGTTTCCAGGCGGCCTCGGCATGGCGGGAGGCCTGCGGAATGACGTAGGCGACGGTGAAGAGGAAGTTGCTTCGACCGGCGGGACCTCGCGGCAACTGAGCCACTCCATAGGGAAGGCTCGGAAAACTGGTCTGGAGGTAAGGAGTCAGCCAAGACCCCTCGAACGCCATGGCGACGTTCTGGCGGCCGAACGCATCCCCGGACCAGCTGCTCCCCACTTCGGACGGGAAGATGGCGGCATGATCGGTGAGCTTGAGGCCCGCGTAGAACTCCATGGCCCGGATGCCTTCCGGGCTGGCGATCGCGCATGTGCCGTCCGGGGCGAAAAGCCGAGCCCCGAACATCTCGGCGATCGGCAGGAAGCGATCGGCGGTATCGGGAGCCATGGCAAAGCCGTACTGGGCGCGAGGCGGCTTCGGACGCGTCAGCGTGATGGCGGCCTGCCGGAAGCGCGCGAGATCCCAGGCCGATTCCGGGTAGGCCAGCCCCACGCGGTCGAAGCTGTCGCGATTGTAATAGAGGCCGAGGGTGTTGAAGTCCTTGGGGATGCCGTAGATGGTCTCCCCCTCGCTGAAGGCGCTCAAGAGAGAGGGGATGAAGTCCTCAGGCCGGGTGGAGGAGGTGGCCAGAAACTCGTTGAGCGGACGTAGGATCTTGCGCTTGGCCAGGAACGGCTGGAAGTAGAGGATATCGAGATAGAGAACGTCCGGCGCCGTCCCGCTCGCGAGCATGGTGAGCACCTTGGGGTAGTAGGTGCCGGGAATGGGCTCGTAGCGGGCGTGAATCCCGTCTTGCGCCCGGTTGAAGTCCGCGACCAGCTGCTCCATGAGCGCGGTCTCGGCGGGGTTGCCGGCGTAGCCCGAGAAGCGAATCGAAAGCTTGCCTCCAGCCGTCGAGTCGGAGGCTCGGCAAGCGGAAAGCAGCACGAGCAGCCCCACGAGCAGCCAGAGTCGAATCCCGACGAATGGAGGCATACGTCCTCGCCTCGGCGACGCCGCCACAGCCACACCCCGCAACCGCCAAGACCGTAGCACATCAAAGCGCGCGCCGACTCTCCCGAATTGAGAAAATCCCCCTGCTGAACTCCCCTCGCTCGCTCAGAAGACGGGTGGATTCCCTCAATCGCTTGTTCTTCCGGACGCAATACTCCCGCCCTACGCTAGGGGAAAAGGGGTCCGTCACGGAATTCCAGGAGGAAGCAGCGTGTTGGAGAATGCCACTGCCTTGGTTGCCACCTATACGACGGCCATCATGGTCGCCATCGGCATGATCGGGATCGTCACGGCGACGATCTGGACGATCGTCGCCCGGAAGCATAACAGCCCCCCGTCCGAATGAGGGGGCGATCGCCCGCTCGAAAAAACCAGGCGCCAAAAGGCCCCGAGGCATGCTCGGGGCCTTTTGGCGCCTCCCATTGGAGGACCTGGCTAGGAGCGACCAGATTTATCACTTGAATTAGCAAACCCGACCGTCGCCAAATCCCCTAAGATGCTGGGGCGAGAAGCTATCCTGCAAGACGTGAGGGAGGGCCTCATGACCAACGCGCCCAGCAGACCCTCATTCCCGAAGTTCGTCCTGACCCTCGTGAGCCAGTTGGTTTACCCGATCCTGATCGTCGGGTTATCCGGCGATTGGCGCTGGGTCGCAGGCTGGACCTTCGGCCTCTGGTTTTCTTTCTTCTGCATCCTCACCATCACCTATCTCTATTTTCAGGATCCCGCGTTGCTTGCCGAACGATCCCGACGACCCGGAAGCGGCGGGGAACCGGTTTGGGACCGTTACGCGACCGCCGCCATCTTCGTGTTTTTCTTCGCGTGGCTCGTCCTGATGCCCCTGGACGCCAAGCGTTTCCACTGGTCGGAGGGGTTTCCCCTCGGGCTTCAGGTGCTGGGGGGAGTGCTCCTGCTTCTGAGTTCTTTCCTGATGTTCCGTGCCGTGGCCGACAATACCTTCGCCTCGAGCCTGGTCAGGATTCAAGAGGAGCGCGGACAGACGGTGATCTCATCCGGCGTCTATCGCATCGTACGCCACCCGATGTACCTGGGGGCCGTCTGCATGACCCTCGGAGCACCGCTCCTGCTCGGCTCTCGGCTCGGCTTGATGCTCAGTCCCCTGGTAATCGGCGTTCTCATCCTCCGCATCATCGGCGAAGAACGCCTACTAGCCGACCAACTGGAAGGCTACGACGCCTACCGGCGGAAGGTCCGCTATCGCCTGATTCCCTGGGTCTGGTGACCGACCGAAATACATCCCGTACAAGGCAGGAGCTCACAAAAGCGAGCTCCTAGTTGCCTTTAGGCATGGCAGGACGCCTTGAGGGAGGTCTGACGGGCGAGCAGGAATACGGTCTCTCGACCTCGGCAAGCCGGCCTCGGAGCGCCTCGGGAGAACAAGGATTGACAAAAGGTCTAAATAGACCAATAATCCCGATTGAGTCTAACTAGACCCATAAAAACCCGATAAACAGCTCACACCAAAAGGAGAGCCGCCATGCAAAACGTCCAGCAAGATAGCGAATTGACGACTCGGGTGACGCGCCCGATCGCCCGCGTCTATCCCGCTCCTGGCCTCCACTGGGTCGGGGATGGCTTCCGCGTGATGGGCTTCATGTCCGCCTACCCCGAGTTGACGGAAGCCCTCAACCCGTTCCTGCTCCTCGACTACCATCCCCCCTACGACTACACGCCGACCACCCACCGTCGAGGCGTCGGACCGCATCCTCACCGTGGCTTCGAGACGGTGACGCTTGCGTTCGAGGGCAGCGTCGCCCACCACGACAGCACGGGGAATGCCGGCGTGATCGGCCCGGGGGACGTGCAGTGGATGACGGCCGCATCCGGCATCCTTCACAAGGAGTATCACGAGGAGAACTTCAGCCGTCAGGGCGGCACCTTCCACATGGCGCAGATCTGGGTCAACCTGCCGAAGGCCGACAAGATGGGGCCGCCCCGATACAATGCCCTCAACGCCGAGGACATGGGGCTCGTTTCACTCCCGAACGAGGGAGGAAGCGTCAGGGTCATCGCCGGGGAGTACGAAGGCATCCGAGGGCCTGCAAAGCCCTTCAGCCCCATCTCCATGTTCGACGTCCTGCTCAACCCGAACGGCGAGGCGACCTTTTCGATCCCCAACACGAACAACCTCGCCGTCCTGATCATGGCAGGCGACGTGACGTTCAATGGGCTGCAAAAGGCGAGCGTCAATGAGCTGGTCGTGTTCGCCAACGACGGCGAGCACATGACCGTCAAGGCGGGTCCGGCCTCCCGGCTGCTCGTGCTCGCCGGGGAGCCCATCCGAGAGCCGATCGTTTCGTACGGCCCGTTCGTCATGAACAGCGCGCGTGAGATCCAAGAGGCGTTCCGCGACTACAGCCGCGGAGCGTTCGGCCACCTCGAAGATTGAGGGAATTCGGCCTCTTAGCCTGCCCCCAGAAGCGCTCGCCTCGAAAACGAGCAAGCAATCATCCGAAACCCAAAGGATCCGAGGTCGACGACCTCGGATCCTTTGGGTTTCGGCCCGTAGCTGCTCCATAGATACTCCCGCTATCTTTGCCCGAGCTGCTTCAACCGGCCCAACCGAGCGTCTTTTCGGATGACGTTATGGGACCAAGCGAAAAGCTTATGCCTGGTTGCATGACCTGGTTATCGGGTAAGCATCCTCTAGGTCAAGTCATTCTTCGCTTCTGGCACCATTTGCCATCATTTCCATGGCCAGGATGACCTGCCCCCGGAAACTGGGTCGAACAACATAGCAGATCCGAGGCATGGAGAAAGCCTCAGTAACGATTAATCATTACTGAAGCCAGTGGGCTTGGCTGGATGACTTTAGAACCGCCACGCTGTCCCAAGCGCACAGAGGATACACCTTTCGGTTATGAGCAACCGTGGGGGAAGGTCAGTAGCGTGAGTTCGGCTGCTTGCTTCCCGTATAATGTGTCGGTTGATAGGTATTCCTGAGGGTCGGCCAAGGAGAACGTCATGACGCGCCTTTTGCTCGCTTGCGCCCTGGCGCTCGCCCCGCATGCTGCACTGCCTGTTGCGGCCGCCCCTGCTGATCCCGGTTTGCAGTCCAAGCTTGAGGCGATTTCCCGTACCGTCGAGGCTCGCCGCGTAGCGCTGCATATCCCGGGTATCGCACTCGCAATTGTCAAGGATGGTCGCCCGATCTATCTCAAAGGCTTCGGTGAGCGCGACGTTGCGCACCACCAGCCCGTTACCCCCGACACACTCTTTGCAATCGGCTCTGTTACCAAGGGCTTCACGGCCTTGGCCTGCGAGATGGCTCAAGATGACGGAAAGCTCTCGATAGACGACTCACCGAAAAAGGTCCTGCCTTATTTCAAATTGAAAGACCCGGAGGCGGATCAGAAGATTACCCTTCGCGACATGTTAAGCCACCGATCCGGCGTGGGGCGCTCCGATTTTGCCATGTTGAGTGGCCAGCTCTCACGCGAAGAGTTGATTCGCGTGCTCGCCGACGCCAAGCCCGTCTCGAAGTTCCGCGAGGGTTTCAACTATCAGAATCAGATGTTCGTAGCTGCAGGCGAGATTGCAGGTCGTGTAGAAGGTCAGTCTTACGAAACACTGGTAAACCGGCGCATTTTCGCACCGCTCGGCATGAAGAGCGCCTGCTGGACCCCGCAGGCCATGCAATCGAGCAAGGATTTTGCCCAAGGCTACGTGCTTGACCAAGACACCGGTAAGCTCCGCGTCGTACCCCCGCGCGATTTCTCGGTCGCCGCTCCGGCCGGGGGAATAAACGCCAGTGTCCGCGACATGGCACGCTGGGTGCAGTTCATGCTCGACGGCGGAGTGGCAAATGGCCAGCGCCTGATCTCCGAGCGTGGCTTCGCCGAGTTGTTGAGCCCTCAGAATGACTTCGGTCCGGCGGCTTACGGCCTCGGCTGGACGCTCACGACCTCGCATGGCCACAAGGTCGCTATGCATGGTGGCAACATCGATGGTTTCAACGCCACGGTGGCTCTCATGCCGGACCAGCATCTCGGCCTGGTGCTTCTAACAAACGTCGGGGACTCACCCCTCTCAAACGAGATCCTCGACATGGTCTGGAAGCCAATGCTCGGCCTGCCGACAGCAATAGGCGAGACGAAGACGGTCCATGTCGATCCAGCGATCGCCCGGCCCCTCATAGGCGATTATCACAACGAAGAGGCCAACTTCGGCGCGACGGTCTCTCTTCGAGAGGGTCAGCCAGCCATCATCTTTCCCAGTCAGCCACCCTATCCGCTCCTGCCGACGACGCCTGGCACCTACCGCCTTTCCGGTTTGCCGGATGGCTTTTTCGTAACGGCACAGTATGACTCGCAAGGGCGTGTAACCGGCCTCTTGTTGACCCAGCCAGACGGCAAGTACTTGATCGAACGCGTCGTCCCCTATGTCGCGCCGCTTACGACCGAGCAGCTCTATGCCAAGCGCATAGCCGCACAAGGTGGCGAGAACGCCCTAGCTCGCCACTACTCGCTCGTGACCCACGCTCGTGTTGACTATCTAAGCCAGGGTGTCAGCGGCACGTCAGTGACGCGAAAGCTCGCTCCGAGTGCCCTTGAGACCGTCACGCATTTGGCGGCCCTCAGCAAACCCATCGGTTGGATCCGCGAGTTCACGGATGGCCGTCAGGCGGGCATCGAATCAAGTGCTGCACTCCCTGTGCAACAGACGGGCAAAGCGCTTGTAAACACCTTGCTATCGGCTGATTTCAATCCGCTACTCACTTGGAAGAGCTGCTTCTCGGACGTGACGATCACGGGAACGGCCAAAGTCAACGATGAGGACTGCTACGTGATCAAGGCCCTCCCCATCGGGGGCGATCCGGTCATGGAATTCGTCTCAACCCGATCTTTCCTGTTGCTTAAACGTGAAACCCAGCTATCGCTGCCGAACTCGGAGGCCACCTATCCGGTTATCGAGCATTACAGCGACTACCGATCGGTCGATGGCGTGCAGCTCCCCTTCAAGGTGCGCAATGAGTCCGTATTTGGGACGATCGAGACAGAACTTCTGGATGCTCAGTTCGATCAGCTCGTCACGCCAGACGCATTTGTGCCTCGGTTGTAAGGCTAGTGCCAAGCACTGGCGAATTTTATTTCTTCCCGTACGTGAAAGTCTTCTGATTCTCGGCCGGAATGCTAAAAACCCCCACTACTTTGGAACTCCAAGTAGTGGGGGTAGTGGGCTTGGCTGGACGAGTCTAGAATGGACAAGCGGGAAAAGGACTGTCGCTAGAGGTTGTCGCTCTTTTGTCCC
>RCUQ01000148.1_pt1 | contig 51930 bp, 40 predicted proteins | sample 2166351 | NCBI WGS metagenome assembly RCUQ01 (sample SAMN09932597, study PRJNA488358) | compost metagenome | feature: garden; material: soil; isolation source: compost soil in acetonitrile-enriched culture | place: Germany: Experimental Botanical Garden Goettingen | collected 2016-01-27
CACCCGTGAACATGGCGGCGCCTATCTGAACACCGCAGCGCCCGCGACCGGCACGATGACGCTCCACCACCAGGAGAACATGGACAAGAAGCGCCGCATCGGCGCGCTTGCCGCAAGCCTTGTCAAGGACGGCGAGACGCTGATCCTGGATGCGGGCACGACGACGACCGAAATCGCCACCCGACTGACCAACCGGCGCGACCTGACGCTGATCACCAATGCGCTGAACATCGCGATCATCTTGGGCTCGGTACCGACCTTTGCGGTGCATATGCCGGGCGGCCAGTTCAAATCGCCGACGCTGTCGCTCTCGGGCGACAAGTCTGTCGAGTATTTCCGCAACATCTTCGCCGGCAAGTTGTTTCTCGCCACCGCCGGCGTGGCGCTCGATGCGGGTCTCACCTATCCGAGCTTTGCCGACCTTCAGCTCAAGGAAGCGATGATCAAGGCCGCGGCGCATGTCTATCTCGTCGCCGATAGCACCAAGATCAACCGCTCGTCCTTCACCCGTCTCGGCTCGCTGGACGTGATCAATTCCTTCATCACTGATGACGGGATTTCCGACCGGGATGCGAAAGAATTTGAGAAGCGCGGTATCGAGCTTCTGATAGCAAAATAAAGCGCATCTTCCAGCGATTGCGCAATATTTTCATCCCTATCTGAATTTTCTGGGTGCGTTTGCCTGTTGCAATTCAAGCGTCTGTTGAAATAAACTTGGTCCGTTCTCAGGGCGGGGTGCAACTCCCCACCGGCGGTATCGGGGTCTCCCCCGGAGCCCGCGAGCGCTTCCCAAAAGGAAGGTCAGCAGATCCGGTGAGATGCCGGAGCCGACGGTTATAGTCCGGATGGAAGAGACCAACCCGCGGCGGCCTTTGACCGGGCTGCCCGTGGCGCTTGTTCGCCCAAGGGATAAGTTTTGTCGGCGAAAGCCGATGCAACAGCCTTCACCGGCTTAACCCTTGAAAGACTTGAAATGACGATTTCCAGAATTGAAGATGCAGTAGAAGCCTTCGCCCGCGGCGAAATGGTTGTCGTTGTCGATGACGAGGATCGCGAAAATGAAGGCGATCTGATCTTTGCTGCAGAAGATGCGACAAACGAAAAGATAGCGTTCATGATGAACAAGGCCCGTGGCCTGATCTGCATCGCCATGGACCACAATCGCATCGACGAACTCGAACTTCCCCTCATGGTGCCGAACAACACGGAATCGATGAAAACCGCCTTCACCGTATCCGTCGATTACATTCCGGGCACCACGACCGGCATCTCGGCGGCCGACCGCGCCGCGACCGTTAAGGCGCTTGTCGACCAGACCGCCCGCCCTGCAGATTTTGCCCGCCCCGGCCATATCTTCCCCTTGCGGGCAAACCCGGAAGGCGTTCTCGGTCGCACCGGTCACACGGAAGCGGCAGTCGATCTTTGCAGGCTGGCCGGAAAATCCCCTGCAGGCGTCATCTGCGAAATTTCCAATGAAGACGGCACGATGGCCCGTCTTCCGCAGCTCGAGATCTTCGCCGAACAGAACGGCCTGCTGGTCATTACCATCGAGAATCTCGTTCGATACCTGAATGACGCGAAAGCCGGAGCGCTGGTAGCAGCCTGATAGCTCGGGATCGAGAAAGTTACGGCGAGCCCCATCGGCTCGCCGTTTTTTATTTGTGCTCCAAAGGTAGGATGATCCTGGCCACGAGCCCATTGGGCTGACGATCGAGCAGAACCAGCTTTCCGTGATGCGCCTGGATGATTTCGGCAACGATGGAAAGGCCGAGGCCAAACCCGGTTTCGGTGTCCTGGCGCGCTGTATCCACCTTAAAGAATGGTTCCAGTACGCGCGTGCGATATTGCTCGGGAATTCCCGGCCCGTCATCGCTGATGTCGATAACCGCCTGACCATCGACTGCGCGAAGCTCGACAGTCACATGCGTGCCGAACTTGATCGCGTTTTCGCACAGATTGGTAATTGCGCGCGTCAGCGCCAGCGGCTTGAAGTTGGTGACCATCCGCGCCGGGCCATCATACTGCACATCATGCCCCATATCGGCGAATTCGTCACAGGTCGTCTGCAGCATGGAAGCGAGATCCGCGCGTTGCGAGACTTCGCGTTGGTGGTTGTCGCGAAGATAACCGAGGCTTTCCTTCAACAGCCTGTCGATCCGCTCGATATCTCCCAGAAGACCTTCCCTGATCTCTTCTTCGCTCACCCTTTCCGCGCGAAGCCGAAGGCGCGTCAGCGGCGTCCGCAGATCGTGGCTGATGCCACGCAACATCCTTGTTCGCGATTCCACCATGGTCGAGATTCGCCGCTGCATGCCGTTCAGCGCCCGGGCGAGTGTGACGATTTCAGAGCTTCCACGTTCTTCGAAGATCGCCGGGCCGAGAGAAATGTCCGCTTTCATCGCCGCGGAAGCGATACGTCGCAAAGGGCTGGTCAGCGCCCGTACTGCAAAAAGCGAAAACAGGATGAGCAGCGTGACTGTTGCCACCAGATAGTTCGAACCGAATATCAGCGCATCGTTGCGAAGGAAGCTTTCGGGCAATTCCATGACGAGAAGTGTATCGTGGTCAACTTGCGCGGCAAGCACACGTCTGCCGTCGGCAAATGTCCTCCAGCCACCAAATGGTACGGGGTGGTTTTCTGGAGGAAGTAGGCGATCGAGGATGACTTGGAGGAACGGCTCGTCAGGCGAGGACGTGGTGAAACGTTCTGAATACGAGAGCGGCTGCAATGTCAGACGCCCGTCTTCGTGATTAGCCGCCGCCAGTATCACATCTCTGTCGTTGGGCGTTGCCGACGCAAACACAGAAGCGATCGCGGTCACGTGGGCCGACATACTTTCCATATCTGGAGCGCTGTATTCCTCCCTGACCCAACTTTCGAGCGTCGAACCGATGATGAAAGCAATGATCAGGCAGGCGAAAATGACTGCGGTGATCTGGCCGTGAATGGTCGAAATCAACCGGGAGACCCGAAATCCCAAAACGCCCCCTTGGGCCGTTCCGCCCGGTACAGATTGCATTGCGGCCCTTATCGCAGGCCCATTGCCCTGAAGATAAGGCCATCCGCCGCAAAACCACATTAAGTTTTGTGTCGATCGCACCCTGCCTTGCACCCAGGCCGTCCAATCCGCCTAGCCCGCAACAAAGCGTAACACAAAGACATGCTGCACCGCATCCATCCGTGACAGGACAGACGTGTTGCATGCACGGCTCGCCCTTGAGGTGGTGCCCGTGTTAAATTCACTGGAGCACCCATGTCTTTTATCCAACGGACCGATCGGCGACTTCTCGCAAGCGCCATATACGTCACGCTCGCGATCGCCGGCACGGTTTCGACCACGCTCGCCGCCGATGCAGGCCTTGCAGGACAGCCGCCGGAACCGCCATTCGACCAGGAGCGGTTTAACAAGGAGAAACCGGAACGCAACTGGAGCCTCATCGTCGGCGCCGGCGGAATTTACGAGCCGGAATATGAAGGTAGCGGCGACTTCAAGGTCCAGCCCGTACCATTCGTCGTCTTCACCTATGGCGAGTGGCTGGAGATCGATCCGCGCGGCGTGACGATCACCGCATTCGAGCACAACGGTTTCGCACTCGCCGCCAAGGTCGGTTACGAAGGCGGACGCGATGAAGACGACGCTGACCGCCTGAGCGGGCTGGGCGATATTGACTTCGCAGCTACCGTCGGCGCCAAGGCCTCCTATAAATGGGACGGCTTCGAGATTTATGCGAGCGTCGACCAGACCATCGAAGGCAGCGAGAGCCTGATCGGCACATTCGGCGCAGAATATCAGGCGCCGGTCAGCGAACGACTGATCCTCGGCGCAGGCGTCGAGGCGGTGGTGGCCAACGACAAGCACATGCAATCCTATTTCGGCGTCACCGCCGCCCAGGCGGCAAGATCCGGTCTTCCCGAATACAAGGCCGAAGCCGGTCTGAAACGCGTCAACGTTTCGGCATCGGCAATCTACCTGTTGAGCGAAAACTGGCTCATCCGTGGCGAAGCCGGCGTGGGTTTCCTGACAGGAGACACTGCAGACAGCCCGATCGTGGAAGAAAAAACACAGCCCTCCGCTTCTCTATTCGTCGGCTACAAATTCTGAAGAAGACGGGCGTCAAAGACGATGAAAGCCGGGCATTGCCCCGGCTTTTTTATCGGGTGCATCGCACCCGCTCCTGAGCGCACTGCAGCCATTCAAGCCTGTTCGACATTGGCGGTAAACATGTAGCCGCCGAGCCGCACGGTTTGCAGCAGAACCGGGCTTTTCGGATCTGCCTCGATCTTCTGTCTGAGACGGCTGATATGGACATCAACGCTGCGTTCGATTGGACCGGCAAGGCCGGTATGGGTGAGCGAAAGAAGCTCTTCGCGCGTAATAACCCGGCCGGGATTGCGGCAGAAGGCGAGCAGAAGATCAAATTCCGTCGTCGTCACGGAAACCCGGGCATTGCTCGGATCGTGCAACTGCCGGCGCAGGGGGTCTATCTGCCAGCCCTCGAAGCGAAGTTTCCGCTGAACCGCAGTGTTCACCAGCCCGTAGGATGCGCGCCGAAGCAGGCTGCGGATACGGGCAACGACTTCGCGGGGGCTGAACGGCTTGGTGACATAGTCATCGGCGCCGACCTCCAGCCCGACGATGCGGTCAACCTCTTCACCGAGCGCGGTCAAAAGAATGATCGGCGTCGTCTTTTCCGAGCGGATGCGCCGGCAGATGCTCAGACCATCCTCACCGGGCAACATGACATCCAGAATGATGAGGTCGAATTCGTTGTTGCGTAAGAGGGCATTCATTACATGCCCGTCTTCGGCAACGGTCGCCACCATGCCGTTTTCCTGAATGGCGAGCGCGAGCAGCTTGCCGATTTCGGGATCATCCTCGACAATCAGGATCTTTGCATTGGCTGAGTTTGCTTGCACGGCTGTCGTCCTTGATCGCCTGACTGCACGCGTTTCGCATGCCCGCCGGGGAGCATATGTTTCGCTTTATTAAGTTTTGTTACGAAGCTTGGGAAGAAATCGACAATACAAGCAGTTAACGCATTTCTGCATACCCGAAAAGCCTTCAAAAAGCTTTGTGCGATGGCACGCAACAATACGAAACAAGACAAAATGAACCGGCCATGTCACCAGGAATAGCTTGCTCCGAAAACCTGGAGCAAACCTATGACGTTACCAGTCTCGCGCAACAAGCAAGCAGGCTTCCACCTTTCGCTCGTCGTCATGGTGACGGTGGTTACGAGTGTCGCATTCTATCTCAATCCATCCATCGACATGACCGTTTCACAGCATTTCTTTGACGGCGAACAATTCCCCCTCAAGCATAATGGATCGCTGCAGACACTGCGGCAGGCGAATTTCTGGGCCGGTACGGTCGTGATAGGTGCGTCAATGCTCCTGCTGCTCTCGCAGCGTCTGAGGAATGCGATTGGTGTCAGTCTCGGCCGCACATTTGTTCCGCTGATCACCTACGGCGTGGGCGTCGGTCTTATCGTGAATATGCTCCTGAAGAACACGTTTGGAAGGGCAAGGCCACGCGACACATTTGGGCTTGGTGGTGAGGATCCCCTGTCCGCTGCCTGGGAATTTTCCCAGGCTTGTGCATCGAACTGTTCGTTCACGTCGGGAGAAGCAGCAGGCGCAATGGCGATGATGTCTCTCGTCTATCTCCTCCCGGCCGGCCAGAGGACAATTCGCAGGATAGTGCAGACCCTGCTCGGCATTTTAGCCGTCTCATTGTCGTTCAACCGCATTCTGTTCGGCGGGCATTATCTCTCCGACGTCGTACTTTCCATGCTCATCGTCACCATCGTGATGCTCTCAGCGGATTTGCTGCTGCGCCAAGTCCAGCGGGTCCGATTTGTTGTCGAGAAGAATGGCGAGGCCTACCCGGTGTGAAAACCCCGGCCGACGTCGATATCGCGCATCTGCGCCGTAGCCCGAGCTTTCGGGCTGCGGCCTATTTCATGACAACGCCAAAGAGATTTCACCATGGAAAATTCCCGTCTTACCGGGTCTCACCAGCCCATCACAAAAGACCTGGCGAACAGGGTAAAGAGCATCATCGCGACCTATCTTGATCTTCCCGAAGAGCTCCTCGTTGAAGACGCAAGCCTGTCGCAGGATCTGGGTGCGGACTCGCTCGAGATCACCGAGATGGTGATGGCCTTCGAAGAAGAGTTTGGCTTTATCATCAATGACGACATGGCCGACCGGTTTCTGACGGTCGGCGACATTATCCGACATCTGCAAGCCTCTGAGAACGCCAGGGCGGATCGGCTTTGAGAATTTACGTGCCGGGAAGCAAAGGCCCATGCCTTTCGGCATGGCTCTGTTTTTGCATCCCTTTTCTTCTCACAGCCTCGCCAGGGAATTTGACGTTCATCCGATGCAGGTTGCTTTGAATGCATAGAAGCCCCCTCTCACGTTTGATTTTTCAGGTACTGATATCGGCAGTTCTTGCCGGCGCACTTCTGGGCGGCCCTGTTATCCTGATGCTTTTGGTGGATCGCAGCTATTGAAGTATCGAGGCCACGCCTCGCCTGCGGCAAGCTCGGGATAGGTGACGCACTAAGCTCCAGTTTGCGGACATCGCATTCCCAAACAATATGCAGAAACGGATGACGGGGCCAGCCTGCGGAAGCTGGCCCCGTCCAGACGCGCCGGGGATCGGCCTGGGGGGCCGTCGGATCATGGCGCGCCTATTTCTGGACCTCTTTCAGGTCCGCTTCGGCCGACTGGAGGAAAGGCCTGAAGATTTGGCCTGCACGATCGCCGCCGGCGGAGACGATCAGGTGCAGGGAGGGGATCACCACCAGTGAGAGGATGGTGGAAACCAGCAGCCCGCCGATCACCGCGATTGCCATCGGAGCCCGAAACTCGCCCCCCTCTCCGATACCGAAAGCCGAGGGCAACATGCCGCCTACCATGGCAAGCGTCGTCATGATGATCGGGCGCGCCCGCTCGCGGCAGGCTTCGACAAGCGCCTCTCCGCGCGAAAGCCCATGCGCCTCCCGCTCGACGGCGAAATCCACCAGCATGATCGCATTCTTGGTGACGATACCCATCAGCATCAGGATACCGATCACGACAGGCAGGGATATCGGGTAGCCGCTGAGAAGCAGCGCCGCGACGACCCCGCCGATCGAAAGTGGCAGCGATGCCAGGATGGTGAAAGGCGACAGGACGCTTTTGAAAAGCAGGATCAGGACGATGAGCACCAGCATGATGCCGCCACCCATGGCAACGGCAAAACTCTCGAATATCTCGCCTTCCGTATCCGAATCGCCGGTCGCCTGGACACGCACGCCATCCGGCAGGGTCTTGACGCTTTCGAGCTGCATCAACCGCTCAAGCCCCTGGCCTGATGTGAGGCCATTCGCCATGTCAACGCCGATCTTGATCCGGCGCTGGCGCTCGAAACGATCGATCGCTGCAACTGTCTCATCGAGACTGATCGTGGCGACCGCCGACAGCGGCAGTTGCCCGCCATTTGCCGCCGGAACGCTCAGCGTCTCGAAGACCGCCAAATTTCCCCGCGCGGCGCGATCGAGAACCACGCGGATCGGGATCTGCCGCGAGCCCTCGATAAAATTCGCCAGGCGCGAATCCAAATCGCCGATCGTCGAAATCCGCATCGTGCTGGCAATAGCTGCGGTGGAGACACCGAGCGTCGCCGCCTTTTCAGTATCGACCGTCATGCGCAGCTCCGGCCGCATCGCGACATTGTCACTCGAAGCCCCGACAAAGCTGCTGTCTGATGCCATCTCGCGAAGGATCCGGTCGGTGGCCGCCTGAACGGCATTGCCGTCACTGCCCAGCACAGAGAAAGATATGTCGCGACCGCCGCGATCGTTGAGAAAGCGCATTCGCACATCCGGAATATCGGCCAGCGCCTTTTCGAGTTCGGCTTCGATAGCAAAGGAAGAACGGTTACGCTCCGCCTTGTGCACGAGGTCGACCGAGACGACCGCATAACGCACATCCTGCTGGCCGCTCATGCTCGATCCAGCCCGAACCAGCACACCCTCGACTTCGGCGAGCTTGCCGATCGTGGCGGCGATCCCGTCGGTGACCTGACGGGTCTCGTCGAGGTTTGTGCCGGGTGGCAATTCGACGGTCAGCGTCAGGCGACCGGTGTCTTCTTCCGGCAGGAACGTGGTCGGAACTGACATCAGTGACATCATCGCCAGCGCGAACAGGCCGAAGGCGGCTGTGACCGTCAACCATTTCCACCGCAGCGTCAGCCGCAGCAGCCACTCGTAGGTGAGCGACAATTTTCCTTTTCTCGGTTCGACCGGCGGAGCGGCGGTCATGATATAGGCCGCCATGACCGGAGTGATCAGCCGCGCGACGAGAAGCGAAAAGAACACCGCGATTGCCACGGTCAGGCCGAATTCGCGGAAATAGAGCCCAACGACACCGCTCATCAGCCCGACAGGCGCAAAGACGGCGATGATCGTTGCCGAGATCGCAATCACTGCCAGACCGATTTCGTCCGATGCGTCGAGTGCCGCGCGATAGGCGGATTTTCCCATGTTGCGATGTCGGACGACGTTTTCGATCTCGACGATCGCATCATCGACCAGGATGCCGGTCACCAGCGTGATGGCGAGCAGGCTGAGGATGTTGAGCGAAAAGCCGAGTATGTCGATGGCAAAGAATGTCGGGATGATCGACAGCGGCAATGCGACAGCCGCAACCAGCGTCGCGCGCCAATCGCGCAGGAAGAGGAACACGACGATGATCGAAAGTGCCGCCCCTTCGAGCAGGGTATTGATCGCCGAATGATAATTTCCTTCCGTGTATGAAATCGTGTCATCAACAATCTCGAAGCGAAGACCGGGATGGCTGAGACGTAGTTTTTCGACCGCAGCGAATACTTCATTCGCCACGGTGACGGCGCTTGCGCCCTGGGACCGATAGACTGAGAAACCGACGACATCGGAACCGTTCAGGGTCGCAAACGCGCGCGGTTCGGCAAAGGTGTCGCTGACGGTTGCGACATCCGCCAGCCGGACCGAGTTTTCGCCACCAAGCGACAGGCGTGTTTCCGCCAAGCCGGAAACGGTGCTCGCGGCGGCGGCTGTCGTCAGCACCTGTTCGCGGCCCTCCATATCACTGCGCCCGCCCGAACGGTCGAGCTGGGTTTCCATGATCGTCTCGTTGACCGAGTTGACCGAAAGCGACAATGCCTGCAGCCGGTCGGCATCGAGCTCGACATGGATCTCGCGGTCGGCCCCGCCGATCCGATCGATACGCCCGACGCCGGAGAGCCCCTGCAGGTCGCGTTTTACCGTGTCATCGATTAACCAGGATAGTTCGGTCACCGTCATTTCCTGGCTGGAGACGGCATAAGTGACGATCGATTGCGCCTCCTCCTCGATCCGTTCGATGATCGGCTCGTCGATCGCGCTCGGCAGATCACCCCTGATCCTTGTCACGGCATCTCGCACGTCGTTCATCGCCCGATCCGGCGAAACCAGGCCGAGTTCGAACTCGACCGTGGTGACCGAACGCCCCTCGCCGATCGTCGACGACAATTCCTTGATCGCCGGAAGCGAGGCGATCGCATTTTCGACAAGCCGCGTCACCTCGGTTTCCAGTTCGACCGGCGTGGCGCCGGATTGCTCGACCGTGACCTTCACGGCCGGCGTTATGATCGTCGGGAAATAGGTGATCGGTAGCCGGGTAAAGCTGTAGATGCCGACAACCGTCAAGATGACGAAAAGCAAGATGGAGGGAAGCGGATTGCGGATCGCCCAGGCGGAAATATTGCCGCTCATCGCGCCATCTCCCTGCTTTCCATGGCAAGGGCCGAGGCCATGTGATCGGAAACAGACCGCTCCGACATGGCCATAACGGGCCAGACCTTTTCCTGGGCTTTCAGAAACCCGCCGGATTTCAGCACGACCATCTCGCCATCGCTGACACCGGCAATGATTTCGACAAAGCCCTCCTGCCGGATGCCGACAGTCACATCGCGACGATCCACGACACCGTCCTTGACGACGAAGACATTGCTTGCGCCGCTTGCGGTATTCACCGCACTGCCGGGTAGAAGAATGTTACGCCGCGCCGGAGCGTTAATGCTTCCGCGGGCAAAGACGCCGGGCTTCAGCCCATCCGCCTCATCCAGTTCGATGCGCACTTCGCCGCTGCGCGTCGCCGGATCGACCTGCGCTGCATTCAGCCGCAACCTGCCACCGAGCTGACCCTCAGATCCCGGCAGGCTGATCTGCGCCCGCATGCCTTCATCGAGCCGCAGAAAACTCGTTTCCGTCACCTGGGTGGAAAACTCGATTTCTGCATCCTTGGCGATGACGAATAGTGGATTGGAGGAAGCAGACGTCATCGCCCCGATGCGCGCCGTCCGCTTGAGCACCAGCCCGGCATCGGGCGCACGGACCGTGCTGCGCTCGATAGTCAGCTCGATTTCCTTCCGCTCGCGGGCAATCAGCTCCGCATCGGCTTCCGCCAGCGCAAGCGACTGGCGGGCAAGCCGCAGTTCTGCGACTGCGCGGGCATGGGCATTTTCATGTTCGTCCAGAAGCTGCTGCGATACGGCGCCTCTCGGCTGCAGCGCCCGGCTTCGCTCCAGGAGCTTGCGCGCCTCCGCCTCGCTGACGGCGGCAACTTCCAGCCTGCTTTCCTCCACTTCAGCGGCGGCTCTTGCCCGCAGCATGCTGACCGAATTCTTGTCGAGCAGCATGCGTGCTTCGGTCGTGTCGATCAGCACAAGCGGCTGCCCTCTCTCGACCCGCTGCCCGGATTCGGCAAGGATATGCTCGATCACCCGTCCCTCGATGAAAGGACGAACTTCCACCTCTTCCCTGGCAACCAGCGAGCCGACAACGGGGATCTTCTCGGTCACCTCGCCTTTTCGAGCGACGACGACCGTGACCGGCGTCTGGCTTTCAGCCTGTGACGCGGAGAAGAACACCAGCCACAGCACCAATGCCGAGACGGCAAGACGCAGTTGCGGCAGCACTGATCGGGATATCCCGTACATGAGGCACCTTTCCGTTTTATCCGCACATATCTGCGGATGATCCGGAAGGAACCATAGCGATCAGACGCGCGGCCGGTGTGTCGTCACGTTAAGAAAGGTTACACCCGCCGCCAGCGCGGCAATGCTGTCGATCAAAGCCCGATGATCGCCGGCCACCAGCCAAGGCCGACGAAAAGGCTGCCGGCAATGCCCGGAAGCAGAGGCAGAAAGCGCCTGATTGGTGCGACCTGCTGTCGTTCAAGAATCTTTATTCCGAGCCAGACGCTCCACAGCAGCCCCATGAGAAACAGCCCGCCGCGGATCGCGCCCGCACCGCTTGCACCAAAAGCGGTATATCGCAACGGTTCCAGCAGTTCTGCCCCAAGCCCGATGATCAAGCTGATCAGCGCGATCGGAGCATATTGATAACCGAGTTCGGTAAACAACTGCCCGAAGCCGCCATCTGCCCCTGCACGCTTCGCCAAAAAGGCACTGGCCGCAGTCAACAAGGCAAGGACAGCGGTCAATGCCGCCATGACCGCCAACATGAAGAAGACGATCATGACGAAATCGAGCCAGCGGAACACTTCCGCACGCGCCGGATGAACACTCATCAGCCATGATGGGCCGACAGTAGTGACCCAATTCCAGTGATGCTGGATCGCGAAGACACCGAACGCCTGCCGCCATTGCTGATATTGCGGCAGCACCAGCCAGAGAAAGCCGCCGAGTGCGACACCGGTATCCAGAAACAGGAACCAGGCTTCCGCCTTGTTGGCGCGATGATCACGAATGTCCTCGATTTCGCGGCCCGGACGGCGGATATCCAGCCGGATGCTGCCAGCAGCGTGCGGGTGGACGCAGCGAAAGCACTCGATACAGTGCCGGCTTTCACTCTTGCGCGGCAGGTCGATCATCGTCGGGCAGGCACCTTTCTGGCTATAGGCATCGCCGTCCGGCAGCCGGATTTTCGGCGTGAACTGAACCGCGCCAAGCCGGGAATAAAGCCCGAGCACCCGGCCGATCGGGCAGAGATGCCTGCACCAGACGCGTTTCTTGCGGCCATAAAGGCCGCCGATCGCGATTGCCAAAAGCATGGTGCCGCCGAAAAGCCCTGCCGCAGCTTCGGGATGATCGCGCACACCGATCGTCTGGCCGTAAAGCGTCATGACGATGAAGCTCAGTGCGGGCGTGCCCTCCCAGCGGATCCAGGCCGGGATCCGGCGTTGCAGGCCATAACGATTGGCAAGCTCGGAAGCAGCCCCCATCGGGCACAAAAGACCGCACCAGATCCGCCCGAAGACGATGACCGACAGAAAGACAAGCGGGAACCAGATGCCCCAGAGCAGATATTGCAGCGCCAGCGTTCCATTCGACAGCGGCGTCGTTTCCGGCGGCGGATCGGGCAGCAGAAGCGGCAGGCCGAGCACCAGAAGAAACACGAGAAACATGACGCCCTGGATAATCCAGTAATACGGGCGCGTCCGCACGAAGAATGCTTCGAGTGCGATGAGCCAGTTTGGGCGTTCGGGCAGTTCCTCCGCCTCAACCAGCAGCGATGGCGCGAACGTTGCCGCCGGAGCGAAATCACGATGACGGTAAATCTCTGTCATTTCATCTCTCTCGGCACAACAACAATTCCAGCGTGTAAATATGTCGCACGCCCGAATTGGAATGAGATACCAATCAATCAGGATAAACACTCTCATATTTAACATGGAGATCAGCCGAAGTATTTGAATTTTGTCATTTATATCATGACCTTGATGAAAACTTTCAGGCTTGACTCCACATTTTTCCAGGCAGATGTTCGCGACACATTTTCCCGAAAAGGACCTGTTATGCGCGAAACCCAAATTTTCAAGACGGCATTCCTGCCCGCCGCTTTTGCTGCTGCAACACTCTTTTCCGCCGGCTCGGCATCTGCCCTGGAATATCCGATCGGAGAGCCGCAGGAAGCAGGCGGTATGGAAGTGGCTGCGGTCTATCTGCAGCCTATCCTGATGGAACCCGCCCACATGATGCGCGCAGCCGCCGATTCCGACGTGCATCTGGAAGCCGATATCCATGCGACTAAGGATAACAAGAATGGCTTTGCCAATGGCGACTGGGTGCCGAACCTGACGATCAGCTATGTGCTGACCAAGGGCGGCGTGAAAGTGTCGGAAGGCCCGCTGATGCCGATGGTTGCCTCCGACGGGCCGCATTACGGCGACAACGTCAAGCTCGACGGCCCCGGCGACTATAACCTCGTGGTCAAGATTGCAGCGCCGGACGGCATGATGTTCGGCCGCCATGTCGATGACGAAACCGGCGTCGCCAAATGGTTCGAGCCGTTCGAGACCAGCTATGACTTCACTTTCACGGGCGTGGGCAAAAAGGGTGGCTACTGATCACTCTTCCCCCCGTAAGGAACAGTGCCTTGGCCTCACCACGGCACTGTTCCTCTCGTTTTCGATTGTTCCGCCGGCAATAGTGGCGGCCGCTGACGATCCAAGCTTCACCATAACGTTCAACGATGGCGTGGTTTCGCCGTCGCGTCTCGAAGTGCCGGCCGAAACCCGCTTCGAAATCCGGCTGATCAACAACGGCAAGACACCGGCGGAGTTCGAGAGCATTCCGTTGAGCAAGGAGAAGGTGATCGGACCGGGGGTCTCGACCTTCATCGTCATCAAGTATCTCGATCCGGGAGAATATTCGTTCTTCGACGATTTTCATCCGGACGCTCCGCCCGCGGTTCTCGTCGCGGTTCCCTCTGAGGACTGACATGTTTGCCTCCATTGCCTTTGTCGTCTGGCGCGAGAGCGTCGAAGCCCTTTTGGTGATCGGCATTCTCGATGCCTGGCTGGTCAGCCGGAGCATAGAGACACGCCGCGCCCGCGGTTTTCTCTGGGGTGGCGCAGCGGCGGGCCTCGGCGTCGCCGGCATGCTTGCCTTAATCCTGCTCTGGCTCGGCGAGGCGTTTTCCGATGACGCCCAGACGATCTACCAGACGGTGATCGCGCTGCTCGCAGCCGGGCTCATCCTGCAAATGGTCTTCTGGATGCGCAGCCATGCCCGTTCGATGCGCGGCGAGCTCGAAATTTCGCTCAGCACGGCGGTTGCCGCAGGCAGTTGGTGGGGTGTCTTCGCCCTTGCGCTCATTGCGGTTGCCCGCGAAGGCAGCGAAACGGTCGTGTTCATCTACGGCATTCTGTCTGCAGGGGTCATGGGCTCGCTGCTTGCCGGTATTCTTGCCGGAGTGACCGGTTTCGTCGCGGCTGCAATCACCTATGCCCTGCTGATGACCGGCAGCCGGGTCATCTCCTGGCGGGTTTTCTTCCGGATTTCCGAGATCGTGCTGCTCTTTCTAGCCTGCGGCCTGCTGATGACCGGGATCGACGGATTGATCAATCTCGATATCCTGCCGCGCCTGTCTCGTGCGCTGTGGAACAGCAATTTCCTAATGTCCGACGGCACGACAGCCGGCGGTTTCTTCGCATCCATGACCGGCTATCGCGCCCGGCCAAACCTGATGCAGCTCATTGTCTTCTTTGGCTACTGGATCGCGGTTCTGGCCGTCATCTACCGGCCACGCAAAGGTTCGTTCTCCACCGCTGCGCATCACTAGCGATTTGCCCGGGCACTTTGTGTCAGCATATGGTGTGGCCATTGCCTGAATGGCCGTATCTCTTTTCACACAGAAGAATGTGTCGCCGGCATCACATTGTCGGGGATCGGGCACACATATTTCCGGCCATCGGTCTTCTCTGTCCATTCCGCCTTGGCGGCTTCCAGAAGTTCGGGAGACGTCATAAGCGAGAGGCCCGTCGCCGCCAGCGTCTTTGCTGCATGTGCCATGGCTTTGTGAGCCCCCGCGCTTTTTCCCTGTGCCACCACCTGCCAGGTGTGAGGATTGGTGCCGATTGCCCAGGTGGGCGTCCAGCATTGCGCTGTCGGCGTTACCCAGCTTACATCTCCCACGTCCGTGGATCCGGCACGGAAATGCGAAGACCCCTCGAAGTCGCGCAGACCCAGATGCAACGGTGTCGAACCATCGACCTTTGCATTGGAAAAAACATCGCCCTTGATCTGATAAAGGCGGATGCTGCTCCTGATAGCTTCGTCAGTAAACGTGTCCTGGATAGACTTGGCGAATGCGAGATCCGTTTCATCGAAAGCGATCGGACCGAGCGCCACCATGTTGTCATGCATGGCCGTTTCGAGCGTGATGTTTGGCAGAAGATTGGTGGAGGCTGTGTCGAAGACGATCTCAACGTCGGTCTCTGTCATCATCGCCGCGCCGCGGGCAACCTTGTCGACCCGCTTGGCAAGATCGAGCGCCTGCGACATTTCCGGCGCGCGAACAAGATAGACAACTTCCGCCTGGGCCTGCACGACATTGGCGGCACGCCCTCCGGTATCGGTTATCGCATAATGCACCCGGCAATCCTGGGGCATGTGTTCGCGCAGGAAATTGACGCCGACATTCATCAGTTCAACGGCATCCAGCGCCGAACGGCCGAGATGCGCGGCATTCGAAGCATGGGCGGCAAGGCCCTTGAAGCGATAGAAATATTCAAGGACCGCCAGATTGTTGGTGGAGCGTACGCCGTTGAATGGCGCCGGATGCCAGGTAAGCGCCGTATCGACGTCATCAAACAGGCCCGCACGCACCATGAATGTCTTGCCCGAGCCGCCTTCTTCCCCGGGGCAACCGTAATAACGCACGGTGCCAGCTAGGTTGTTGTCCTTCATATGCCGGGCGAGCGCGATGGCCGCCATCAGGGAACCGACACCTAAGAGATTGTGGCCACAGCCGTGGCCGGTCGGGCCGGAAACGATCGGCTTCGGCTCAGCCACATCCGCAGCTTGGCTCATTCCCGCCAAGGCGTCGAATTCTCCGAGCAGCGCGATCACCGGCTTGCCGCTGCCGAATTCGCCGATGAAGGCCGTGTCCATGCCCGCCACGCCACGACGCACAGCAAACCCGTTCTTCTCCAGCGCTTTTGCCAGCATATCCGACGAGCGCCTTTCTTCGAACTTCAACTCGGCAAAATCCCAGATTCTGTCGCTGAGTTCGGAGAATTCCGGTTTCATCTCTTCGATCGCGTTGGCAATCGACGTCACTGCATCGCGGTTCATGGCCTGTCCTCGCATGAATGTGTGAGCGCCCTCAGGACGCAGAAAACCATCCGGCGATCTCCCGCCGGTTGAATTTCCTTGAAAGGTAGACAGGCGCGCCGATCTTTGCCGGCGCGCTCAAAACTCAGTCTTCGACCGAGACTTCCCAGAGGCGGGCATTCGACTGCCAGACCGGCTGGCCTTTCAGCTTCTTCGTCGCACCCCAGACGTCCACCATGTCGTAGAGAAAGATGCCCGGCATTTCCTTCAACATCAGTTCGTGGAACTCGTCGAAGATCTTCTGACGCTTTTCCTGGTCGGCTTCGGCGTAAGCCGCATTCATCAGTTCGACGGCTTTCGGATCGTCCCACATCAGCGATGCGTTCTTGTCCTTGTTGCCGACATAGAAAGAATACATCAGCGCCGGGTCGAGACGTGGAGCGACTGACTGCGAGATCACCTGATAATTGCCGAAGCGGCGGCGATCGACCTGGGTCGCGTAATCCAGCACTTCGATCTGCACGTTGAGGCCCGCCTGCTGCATCATCGCCTGCGCCATGACGGCCGCCGGGAAGCTCGGCACGTTGCCGCGCTTGTTGGCGATGATCGAGATCGGCTCACCCTTGTAGCCGGCATCTGCCAGTTCCTTCTTGGCAGCCTCGATATCGTAGGGAAGACGCGTCTTCTGGGTCTCGTCGAAATAGACGCTGTCCTGCGACACCATCGAGCCGTTCGCCTCGCCGGTCCCGTTCGATGCAGCAGCCACCAGTTCATCAAGATCGAGCGCCATCGCCATGGCGCGGCGCACGCCGGGATTACTCAACACCTTGTCGCGGGTCTGGATATAGAAAAGGTTCTTGCCGTTGTTGCGTGAAACGATCAGCTGCGTCTTATCGCTGGCCTTGAACTCCGGGATCAGGTCCGGCGAGATTTCCGCCGTATCGAGCACGCCGGATTCGAGCCCGGCCTTCACGGTCGATGCATCCGGGATGATCATGAACTTGATGCCGTCGGCCAGCGGCCGTTTGGAGCCGACCATGCCATCCGGCTTGCCGTCATTCTCCGGCGAGACGTAATCAGCGAATTTCTTCAGATGGATATACTCGCCCTTCTTCCACTCATCCCACTGGAACGGGCCGGTGCCGATCGGCTTGACGAAGCTGCCATCGGCAGCAACAGAATCCGGTGAAATCATGCCGGTATAACCGCATTCAGGACGCGACATCAGGCCGAGGAAAACCGCGGATGGCTTTTCAAGAGTGATTGCGACGGTCGAAGCATCCGCGGCCTTCACGTCCGTAACCGGTGCCGCACCGCCCTTGGCAAAGTCGTTGAGGCAGGTCCATTTGGTTTCCGGCTTCAGATACCGCGTCCAGTTCCAGACGACATCCTCAGCCGTCATCGTCTTGCCGTTGTGGAATTTCACATCCGGGCGCAGCTTGAACGTATAGGTCAGGCCGTCGGCGGAGGTTTCGAAGCTCTTGGCCAGAAGCGGCTTCACCTCGCCGCTATTGTTGTAACCGACAAGACCCTCGACGATATGCAGGATGACGCCATCGGTATTACCATCGCGGTTGACGCCGGGATTGGCGCTGCGCAGATCGGAACTCTGCGCGATCGTGATATCGCGGGCATTGGTTATGCTGGTCATTGCAAGCAGAGCCGTGCCTGCCAGAAGAAGCTTTTTCATTGTTCTACCCTCTTTTTGCTATTGTTATGTCTACGACTGGAACCCGTTCCAGCAGGCCTGCGCCAGCCGGCCGATCGTTTCGAGCGAAAGCGTGTATCCCGGCGTGCCATCGGCCATGACCTGCGGCACGTCATCGGTATAGGCGGTGATGATGAAGAACGGCGCGCCACCTTTGTAAACGATGCCGGCATCCATGCGGCCGCGCTTGCCGCGCCCGCTTTTGCTCGCCACCAGCGTTTCGAACGGCAGGCGTGAACGGATGCCGTAACGCAGGATCTGGTGCTTCAGCGTCTCCATGGCGAAGGAGCACAGTTCGGCGCTACATACGAGCTTCTCCTGCGCCTGCGTCGAGGATTGCGCATCGAGAATGGTCTGCAGCAGCAGAACCTGATCGGCGGCCGATGTCGTCGTCACCGTCGTCAGCGCATGGTCGGCCGGCAGGGCGAGCGGCGGAATGAGGAAACGATGATGTGTATTGGCCATGCCGAGCGCCTTGCAATAGCCATCCACCTCTTCCAGCGTCAGCCGCTCCAGCACCATTTTCGTGCAGACATTGTCGCTCAGCGTCATCATGCCGGTGATCGCGTCTCTCAGCGAAATCACGATACCCGGCGTCATGTAGCGGAACATGCCGCTCGCCACTTCCTTGGCCAACCTTTCCTCGTAGGTCACCGGTTCATCCAGATCGAGCCGCCCTTCATGTGCCGCCTTGAGTGCGGCCATCATGATCGACGTCTTGCGGGTGCTGCCGGAGGGCGTTTCCTCATCGGCGCCGCGTCTGATCTCTTCACCGGTCAGCAGATTGCGCACCATGAAGCGGGTGACAAAGGGCTGTGCATCACAGATGGCGGACAATTGGTCGGAAATGGTCATCGTATTCATCCTGTTATGCACCGTTTTCGAGCCGCCATTTGAGTGTCACGCCGCCCCGCTCGTTGTGGCCGAGCGCGGGAATGGCCGAGAGCAGGCGGCGGGTATAGGCTTGCCTGGGGTTGTCGAAGATCGTGTCGCGATCTCCCTCTTCGATGATCCGGCCGTCCTGCATGACGACGACACGGTCAGCCACCTGCTCGACCACGCCGAGATCGTGGCTGATGAACAGGCAGGAAAAGCCGTAGCGTTTCTGCAGGTCGGAAAAGAGGTCGAGCACCTGTGCGCGCACCGTCACGTCGAGCGCCGAGACCGGCTCGTCGGCGATGAGGAAGCGCGGCCGGCGGGCAATCGCGCGGGCAATCGCCACACGCTGCCGCTGGCCACCGGAAAGCTCGTGAGGATAGCGGCTGGCGTATTCGGCGTTAAGGCCTACTTCCTCCAGTGTTTCCAGCGCGCGCTTGCGCTTTGCCTGAGCGTCGAGATCGGGCACCAGTCGGAGCGCCTCCTCTACCAGCGCCAGGATCGTCATGCGCGGATCGAGCGAGGAATACGGGTCCTGAAACACCATCTGGCAGTTCAGGCGATAGTCGCGCCAGTCCTCGTCGCGTGAACGGCCCTGAAAGCGGATATCGCCTTCGCTTTCCTTGACCAGACCGGCAATCGTCCGTCCAAGCGTGGTCTTGCCGGAACCGGAGCCGCCGACCAGCGCGACAACCTCGCCCTCGTGGATATCGATGCTGATGCCATGCAGGGCGCGCTTGGGTTTCGCCTTCTTGAGCAAAGATTTGCGTCCCGCATAATCGACGACGATATTGCGGGCCGAAACCATCGGTGCCTTCGACGTATCGAGCGCACGCGCTTCACCGCGGAACGGCAGCGAGGAGAGCAGCTTCTTCGTATAGGGGTGCTGCGGGGCATCCAGCAGGTCTTCGGTGCGCCCTTGCTCGACGATCGAGCCTTTTTCCATCACTACGATGCGGCTTGTATAACGCGCCACCATCGGCAGGTCGTGGCTAATCAAGAGAACGGCGGTGCCTTCGGCCCGCGTCAGTTCGACCATCAGTTCCATCACATCGCGCTGGATGACGGCATCGAGCGCAGTGGTCGGTTCGTCGGCGATCAGCAGCGCCGGTTTCAGCAGCATGACCGACGCGAGCATGATACGCTGGCGCATGCCGCCGGAAAACTCGTGCGGATAGGCGTCAAGCGCTCCCTCCGGATCCTTGATGCCGACACGCTTCAGCATGTCGAGAATGCGGGCGCGACGGTCCTGTGGCGACAGTTTGGTGTGAAGGACAAGCCCTTCCTCCAGCTGCCGGCCGATGGTCATCGACGGGTTGAGCGATGTCATCGGCTCCTGGAAAACCACGCCGATTTCGCCGCCGCGCAGATGCCGAAGCTCCCTGTCCTTCATCGTCAGGACATCGCGGCCCTTGTAGCGGACGGAGCCACCCGTAACCTTGATCGCCGGAGGCAGAAGCGAGATCAGCGCACGGGTAGCCAGCGTCTTGCCGGAGCCGCTTTCGCCGACGATGCCAAAGATTTCGCCCGGCGCGATGTCGAAGGAGATCCCCTTGACCACCTCGAGACCGGTATGGGCAACTTCAAGCGAAAGGCTGTTGACGCTCAAAAGCGTTTCTGCGGACATGTCCTTGGTCATTTCAGGCCCCTCATGCGCGGGTCGAGGCGGTCGCGAAGGGCGTCGCCGAGCAGATTGATGCCGAGCAGGGTCAGCGCGATGCAGATACCGGGGAAAAGACCCAGCCAAACGGCCTGCTGGATGAAGGGACGGCCGGCGGCCAGCATATTGCCCCATGTGGGTGCCGGTGGCGGCACGCCGAGACCGAGGAAGGAGAGCGCGCTTTCCGACAGGATCGCCCAGCCGAACATCGAGGTGGCAAGCACGGTGATCGGCGCAAGGCAGTTCGGCAGGACATGTCGGAACAGCGTGAACAGCTCCCCATTGCCCATCACCCGCGAGGCTTCGATGAACTCGCGTTCGCGCAGCGACAGCACGGCGCCGCGCACCACGCGCGCCATCGACGGCGTGTAGGCAATACCGAGCGCAAAGATGATGCCGTATTGGTTAGCGCCGAAGACGGCAAGCAGGCCAAGCGCTAGAAGAATGCCGGGAAAGGCCAGAAGCGCATTGTTGACGGCCATGATGGCCCCATCCACCCAGCCGCGCGCATAACCGCTGACAAGGCCGATGAGAGTGCCGAAGATCGTGGCGAAACTGACGGTCAGAAAGCCGATCCAGACGCTTGCCTGGGCTCCGACCATCAGGCGGCTCAGCACATCGCGGCCGAATTCATCAGTCCCGAGAAGATGCGTGGCGCTCGGCCCGGCAAGACGGGCGGTGAACGACAGTTTCATCGGGTCGAACGGCGTCCAGAACAGGCCAAGTGCGGCGGTTGCGATGAGAACGGTGATGAGAAACCCGCCGATAAGGCCGTTGAGAGTGAACTTTTTCATTCGGCGACAACCCGCGGATCGAACAGGGGATAAAGCAGGTCGACGACGAGATTGACCAGCACGTAGGAGAGGGAAACGAACAGCAGGCAGCCCTGGATAACCGGATAATCACGGGCAAAAATGCTGTCGACCATCAGGCGGCCGAGACCGGGAATGGTGAACACCGTCTCGATGACCGCAATGCCGCCAAGCAGGTTGCCGAGAATGAGGCCGATCATCGTCCATGTCGGGCCGAATGCGTTCTTGAATGCATGCCGCCACAACACGGCGCTTTCCGAAAGCCCCTTGGCGCGGGCATGGGTGATGTAGTCGAGACGCAGGACTTCCAGTGTCGAGGCGCGCGCCATGCGGATCAGCACGCCGGCCTCATGGATGACCAGCGTCATCACCGGCAGCACCAGATAGAGCAAGCCGCCGACCACATTGTCGCCGATCGACACGTAACCGAGAACCGGCAGCCAGCCGAGTTTCAGCCCGAACAAAAGCAGCAGCAGAAGGCCGAGCCAGAATGTCGGGATCGACAAAAGCACCGTCGCGGTACCGACCAGCGCCAGATCGGTTGCGCTGTTCTGCCGCCAGGCTGCAATCACACCGGCAGGCACCGCAATCAGGCTGGCCAGCAGAACGGCGATCACGACGATTTCCGCGCTGACCATGAAACGCGAGACGACGAGCGGCAGGACTTCCTCGTCATTGACGATCGAGCGCCCGAAATCACCCTGCAGGACATCTCCGGCCCAGATGGCGAATTGCTGCGGCATCGACTTGTCGAGGCCAAGCTCGGTGCGCATGGCGGCGATCTGGTCGGGCTGCGCCATGTCGCCCAGCATCAGCGCTGCGGGGTCACCGGGAATGAAGCGGATCAGCGCAAAAACCGTGATCGAGACAAGCACGACCGTCGGCAGCGCCATCAGAAGACGGCTCAGGATAAATCTCAGCATTGTTTCCCCACGATTGAAGGCGGCTTTCCATTCCGCCAGCATCGGTTTCGTTAATTAAGACTATGACGAAATGACTTTTGATACGCAATATTATGCGATTTTGTCATATGTCTATGCATCTCGCGGGCCACACTTCGTCGGCCGGAAAGCCCGAGTTTCAGGATTAATTAGCTAATCTCATTCGATTTTTTGAGAAAGCTGAATTTGCCGCTGCAATGCATCGCTCAAGGCTTGCGCCGCGATGGACAGCGGAAAGCCCGCAGCCCGCGCCAGGCCGAAATCCTGCCTGGCCTGTGGGACGAAAGGGCGCTGCACGACAGGCAGATGCCGATACAGATTGGCGTAGAAACTGCTGATGATCGACACACCCAGCCCCTGCGCAACATAGGCACAGGCCGAGCTGTTGGTATGCGTCTCGATCTTCACCATCTGCTTCACACCGGCGCGTGCAAACTGCTGGTCGAGTGCCATCCGATTCGGTCTCTGCCGACCGATAAGAACCAGCGGCACATTGCGCAGGTCCTTTGCCGAGATTGTTTCCAGTTGCGCCAATGGATGGTCCTTGGGCACGACGCAGACACTCGTGCCGCTTGCCACCTTGTCGACCACAATCCCCGGTCCTGTCTCCCCTTCCATGCGCAGGAAACCGAGATCGATGATACGTTCCCCAACCAGCTTGTTGATCGCCGTCGTGGTTTCGAAAAAAGTCTCGATGCGCACACCGGGAAAGTCACGAATATAATCCACCAGCATGGCCGGAGCGAAATTTTCCCACATGCTGCTTGGCAGCCCGATGCGTACGATATCCGGGCCGGATGCACCGCTGCGCAGATCTTCCGCATGGCTGGACATACGGTCCACGGCAAGAAGAACATTTTCCGCGTCATGGCCCAGCGCAAGCGCCTCGGGCGTCGCGATGAGACGGCCCTTGTCACGCACAAACAAGGTGATCGAGAGATCCTGCTCCAGCTGCTGCAGCATGCGGCTGACACCGGACTGACTGAGGCCCATCGTCTTTGCAGCCGCAATCGTCGAGCCGGTTGCCAGAAGCGTGCGAAGCACTTCCAGTTGCTTGATGTTCATGGATTGGATCTCGTGATTTCGATAATGACTGCCAGGCCGGATCTTCCGCTTCCGACAACATATGCCACATCTCTCACGATATGCTATCTGCCAGCATCCGGCACGGAGCTCGGGGCTAACATCGGCAGCGCTTTCACTCACCCTCTGATGGATCAGTGATAAGCGCTGCGCAGAACTCAACAGAGATCAGCCGATCTCGATCGAGAAACCGAAGATCGCCTTTTCGATGTCAATCGCCTCGAAACCGATCTTGAAAACCCGGCTTCCCCAGACATCGAGGTGGCGCGGATCTGTAATCTCGATCGGCTCCAAACCGGTGACGCGAAGATTTTCCGGGGTGATGACCAGTACGCTGTGCTTCCCGTACAGCCGGCACGCCCCGTCAGTCCCAACCACTATTTTTCGATCCGAGACATAAAGAGGAAGTTCAAAGCGGGTGAGCGGCTCGCCCAAATCGATCTCGTCGCTGATCTCTATCTTTGCTGTGTCATGGCTGAAATTGAGGTGTCGGATCATTCGCCGCGATCCGGGATCACGGAAATAAGCCGGGCTTGCGTCAAGAGACAGGTAGCTGCTGGTACCTTCGTGGCGGTACGCAACATCGCGCGCTTGCGAGCCTTTTCCCGCATATTGCAGGCGGCCGTTCACGGCGGGAACGTTGTGCCCCTTTGAACTGATATGCCACATATCATATCGCGTTTCGGTGAAAGTAGCGCGCGAATAGGCCCCCTGCCCCAGATCGATAATCATCGGCTCACCGTCCATATAGACGCTGAAATGACCGACGTCGTTATGGGAGTGATGGTTGACCTCCGGGTCGTTGCTGCCGGCGATCGCGCTCAACATCAGCCCGGCCCCGGCCTTTTCCTCGGATCGGGCAATCATCATCTGCATGTCGGCGAGCCAGACGCTTTTCTCACATGTCCTTGCCGCCGACTTTCTGTTTTCCGGTGTCCAGAAAAGCAGTCGGGTCAGGTGAACGAGAAACTGGCGGGCGTAATCATTGCGCCCCCGGCCCCGGCCCGGATTTGCCAACTTGTGCCTGGCCGATCGGTCGATATCGTCGCCGACAAGACCGGATAGTTGGTCAGAACCGATAAGGCTTGCATAGCGGCTGAGCAGTCCCTGGTCGAGATCGATCTTCAGACTGCCGTCCGCAAAATTGACGAAGAGATTGCCGCCAATATTGAGCGGCAGGATATGTTCCCCGAAATTGCGGAATTTCTGATTGTCTCCGGCCTTCAAATCGATACCGAAGCGCTCCTCGACGAGGCTGACAAAACCGGCAAGCCGTCCGGCGCTGACGACCCAGTAGCCCGGTCCCTCGATGCAGGCCCCGGATGGCTCTATCGTGTCGAAAAAGCGCTGCATCGGCACCATCAGCTTCATGGCTATGGCAGCCAGCCGCTGGTCGTCCTCAACGGTATAGCAGGCGGCGAGCAAGAGATTATGTGCGCACCATGCCGTCCAGTTGTTGCGGCCGAGATACCAGCCGTAATGTTTCGGTCCTTCGAGAAGCTTCAGCGCACGGCGATCGATCTCGCCCTGTATGCGATAATAGAGGGAAGGCACGGCTTCGAGCAGGGTGTGCTTCAAAAGATAACATGCCTCGGCCAATGTCGCCGCCGTTTCGCAGGCAAAGAGATCGAGATAGTCGTCGCCGGGAACCGGAAGCGGATCGTCTTCTTTCCAGGGATTGGGCTGCTTGAACATCACCATATCGTGCTGCCCGGCAAAATTATGCGCAGGCACGCACCAGCTTATTTCGCCCAGGATTTCCCAGAGATAATCGATGATTTTCGCAAGATAGGTTCCGTCGGCCTTCAGGCATTCGGCGATGACGAGATGGGAAAGTTCGTAGCGGCGGCGAAAGTAGTTCTCCTCATAAAGAAGCCGGTCGCCATTCGTCATGAAATTCATGTACATGGAGCCTGTCAGCGGATCGATCTCCTGATCCAGCAAAAGATCCGCGACCGCGATTATCGCCTCCGCCGCGATTTTCAGATTCGGATCACCGGCGACGGCCTTCCACTGAGAACGGTCCTGAATGCCGGGAAACGGCTTCCAGTTTCGGTTTTCGGACAATCCCTTGAGAAGTTGTTCGATCTTCATCGCGTCTTTGAACATTTCGATATTCCCATTCAGGCAGCGCCGTCGGTTCCAGAACCGGCCGGCGCGCCACTTCCGTTATTTCTGATGGTTCAGCTGTCTTCATGCCGACGAATGCGTTTTCCGCTTTCCGCATCGAATACGCGAACCTTGGAATGGTCCGGGATAAGCGTCACGATCTGTCCCGCTTCCAGAGGCCGTTGCTCCTTGAAGGCGGCAGAGACGCGGAATCCTTGCGCATCCGAAAGGATCACCATGTCCGAGCCGGTATTTTCGACCGCGTGAATGGTGGCGGCGATACCGCCCTCCTGCGTGCCGGCGACAATCCCGACATGCTCCGGCCGGATGCCATAAAGGATTGCCTGACCTTCCGTGAAATCCTGGGCGGCTCCCAATGGAAGCAATGCTCCGTCCGTGAGGCGCGCGGCAGCTTCACCGCCGTTTAATTCCACACGGGCCTCGATCAGATTAATCGATGGCGTGCCGAGGAAACTGGCGACGAATGTGTTGACCGGATCGTTGTAGAGCGTCAGCGGCGGCCCCGCCTGTTCCACGCGTCCGTCCCTCAGCACGACGATCTTCTGGCCGAGCGTCATGGCCTCGACCTGGTCATGCGTCACGTAGATCGAGGTCGTACCGAGACGCTTATGCAGATCGGCGATTTCGCCGCGAACCTGGACACGCAGCTTGGCGTCCAAATTAGAAAGAGGTTCGTCGAACAGGAAAACAGAAGGATCGCGCACGATAGCGCGGCCCATCGAGACGCGTTGCCTCTGACCGCCGGACAATGCCTTTGGAAGACGATCGAGCAACGGCTCCAATTCCAGCATGCGCGCCGTTTGCCTTACCTTTTCCGCGATTTCAGCTTTCGGCATTCCCGCCAGTTTCAACGCGAACCCCATGTTTTCGGCGACGGTCATCTGCGGGTAGAGAGCGTAGGTCTGGAACACCATCGCGATATCCCGCTGTTTCGGGGCAAGCTCCGTAACATCCTTGCCGTTGATCGAAACGGTTCCGCTCGAAACCTCTTCCAGGCCGGCAATGATCCGGAGCAGGGTCGATTTTCCCGATCCCGAAGGACCGATCAGGACGCAGAACTCTCCGTCTTCGATCTCAAGAGCGACATCATGAATGACATCGACGGCCTTGAAGGACTTGTTGACATTGTGAAGGCTAACTGAACCCATTTTATTCACCCGAACCTTTCGCTTCAGCCCTTGACCGCGCCGGACATCAGCCCGCGATTGAACTGTTTCTGAAGCAGGAGATAGACGACGATGCAGGGCACCGTGGCGACGACTGTGACGGCGATGAAGATGTTTTGCTGCAGCACCTCGTCGACGCGCAGGGAGCGCAGGATGACGGGGAGCGTGTAGAGATTGCGGTCATCGACGGCGATCAGCGGCAGCAGATACTGATCCCAGATCATCAGGAAGCCGAAGATGGTTGCCGTACCAAGCGCCGGCCTGACGAGCGGCAGCACCACGCGCCAGAAGATCTGCAGTTCATTGGCGCCATCGACGCGTGCTGCATCTTCAAGGTCACGCGGGATCGCCTTCATGAATTCCGTCAGGAGAAAGACGGAGAAGGCCCAGCCGACGACCGGCAGGATCATGGCCGCATAGGTATTGTAGATCGATGTATGTAGCAGCGGCAGTTCTGCATGCAGGATGAGATAGAGCGGGATCGCAATAACCTCATCGGGCAGCATCATTGTCGAAATGATCGCAAGGCTGACGATGGCTGCACCGCGAAACTTCTTGCGAGCCAGCGCATAGGCCGCAAGAGCACTGACAAATGTCTGCAGCACCGTAGCGATCGCGACGACGAACAGCGAGTTGAAGAGGTAGATCCAGATTTTGACTTCAGACCATGCGTAGATGAAGTGATCGAAAGTCGGATTGCTCGGCCACAGGACAAGCTGGCCAGGCTGAACCGTATTCTTTGTAAAGGCGGTCGCCAGGATGCCCCAGAAGGGACCGCAGAATACGATGAGCAACAGAGCATAGACCAGACCGCGGGCAATGCGTTGCGGGATTGTCATTTTCATCGGAAGCTCCTCAGGTCCGATCGATCCGGTTCTTCACGCTGACATGCACGATTGTCAGGCATACGGTGAAGGCGAACAGCAAGAAGGAAACCGCGGCGGCATAGCCGTAGTCGAAGCGTTCAAAACCGGCTTTGAAGATATTCGTCATGATGACTTCGGTGGCATTAGCCGGGCCGCCGCCGGTCGTGGTGTAGACCTCGGTGAAGACGCGAAAGCCGCGAATGAGCGAGAGCATGACGACGACGGAGAATGCTGGGACGAGGCCGGGAATGGTGACGTGCCACAGCTTGCGAAACGCGCTGGCCCCATCGACGGATGCTGCATCGTAAAGCTCACGATTGATGCTTGCGAGACCGGCAATGAAGATCATCATGTTATAAGGCACGTTTTTCCAGATCTGCATCAGAATGACGATGAAGAGCGCCTGATCGGGATCGGACATGAAGCCTTGCGGCCCGACGGCGAAAACGCCTAGCATCTGGTTCACGACACCATCTGCGCCGGGATAGAACAGGATCCGCCAGATTTCAGCGAGAACAGCGATCGAGGTTACTGCTGGAATGAAGATCGCGGTGCGGATCAACCGTATGTGGCGGGCCTGACCTTCGAGCGCCAACGCGACGGCGAAGGCGAAGATACCGCCCGCGATTGTCGTCGAGACGACATAGATCAGCGTGTTCAGGCTTGCCGCATGCAGGGCGCTGTCGGAGAGCGCGCGCTCGAAATTGGCAAGCCCGACCCATTGATCCGATCCTGAAAAGCGCACCTTGTAGAAGCTCATGAACAGCCCTTTGATGATGGGCACGAACTTGAACCATGTGAAGATGATCAGGGCCGGAGCCAGAAACAGCCAGGGAACGATCCATCTCAGGCGTTTAGAGTGAAACCACATATGCTCCTCCGCTTGGCACCAGGAATCCTGGCGAGCGCCGGGTGACGCTCGGGCGATAAATTGCGAGTATTACGGTGAGGAATTGGCCGGCAGATTTGCCGGGCTGGCGCCGCGTCACGCAAAGACGGTCACGCGGCGCCAATGTTGCCTGAGAGGTTACTTGGCCAGGACCTCTTGAAGTTTCAGTTCCGTATTAAGAGCTTTGTCGAGCCCCTGCAGCCCGGACATGATGTCGGAGTTGCAGCTGGAGAGTATCTGATTGAGGCCATCGGCTGCGACCTGACGGATCGGCTTCCAGTTCGGCACGCGCGGGAAGTACCGTGCATTCGTGGCATAGAGATCGGCGAAAACGCCCCAGGCCGGATCGGGCTGGACCTTTACCACATCGACATTCTTGTTGACCGACAGGCGGACAATGGCGTTGTCGCCGGTACCGGCGGCCATACCGGTTTCTTGGCCCTTCTTGGAGACCAGATATTCGATGAACTGCTTTGCTTCTGCCTCATGCTTTGTCGAAGCCATAACGAATGCGGCCTCGCCTTCGGCAAGTTCGGCCTGACCGGCAGGGCCCGCAGGCGGGGCAATAACCTCGAACTTGTCACGTCCCGGTTCACGCGTAAACGCCGCGATATGATAAGGCCCGGAGCGGAAGATCCCGCCTTGACCCGAGACGAATACCGGCAGCGTGTCGCCGGTGGTCGATGTGATTGCGGCCGGCTGCGCATAACCATCGCAGATCATCTTGCGTGCGAAGGTCACAGCCTTTTCGACGGCAGGCGTTGCCATGGACGAAACATAGGCGTCACCCTTCTGCTGAAGGAAATCGCCGCCCGCCTGCCAGATCAGATCGGACATGAACCAGGATGCGTAACCACGCGTGCCGGAAAGCGGCATTACATAGCCGTAGGTGTCCTTCTTGCCATTCCCGTCAGGATCGTTTTCCGTAAAGGCCTTCGCCAGGTTGTAGAGATCTTCCCAGGTCTTGGGCACGTCATAGCCGAGCTTTTCACGCCAGTCCTTGCGTATGAAGACCGCAAAAGCCTGCGCCGATGTCGGCACGCCGTAATAGTTTCCATCGGCGGCCTGAACACTGTTCCAGGCGACATCGTGAAGCTCATCACCACCCTTCAAAGAAGCGCGATCGATCGGCTTGACCACCCCCATATCGAGCAACTGCCCCATGAAAGTGGCGTCGTTAACAACCAGATCCGGCAGGCTGCCACCCGCAGCGGCACGTGTGAGACGTGTTTCGAAATCGATATTGGCGAGGAACAGGTCCACTTTGATGCCTGTTTCAGCCGTGAACCCGTCAACGATGCGCGCAATCGTCGGCCGTTCGGCATCGCCGTATCGCATCCAGACATTGATCGTCTCTGCCGAATAGGCCGTAGACACCATCGTCGTGCTTGCCAGCGCTGCAAACGCGAACGCCCTTACCTTCTTCATGGGAAACCTCCTCTAAAATAGCCATTCGCCCTGCACGCCTCCAGAACATGCCAAACGTCTGTCCCCGGCAGAGCCGCTTTCCTCCAAGCCAGCGGCTCAAAGGCACGCTTCCCGAAAAAGGAAAACGTTTAACTGATATTTTTAGCGCGGCAGGAGCTTGATAGAATGATATGGATCAACCGAAATCGCGGAAAATAATGTGTTATTGTCAACACCCGAAATGAGAACGAAATCCGCATCGCCGGCAGTTACGTTAAACAGAAGAAAACAAGGAAAGCGTTTATCTGCATGAAGCGCCCGAAAAGACCGACCATCCGGGATGTTGCGGAGAAAGCCGGCGTATCGATCGCGACGGTGTCGAAATATGTGAATGGCCAGCAGTCATTCTCACCGGCAGTGGAAGAGAAGCTGCGCGAAGCGATCGAGGATCTGGGCTACAGCCAGAATTCTCTTGCCCGCGCCATGGTCACCGGCCGTACGACCGCAATCGGGCTTGCGGTGATGGATCTCGCCAATCCTCATTATTCCAATGTCGTGAAGGGTGCCAATCGGGTGGCGCTGGCAAACGGCTACAATCTCTTCGTCGTGGACATGGAGGAGAGTATTGCGGCAGTTCGCCCGCTATTGGAGGCCTTGGCACCGCGCACGGATGGTTTGATCGTCAGCGCCCGCATTCCGAAAGACGTCACTGACTGGCTGGCCGAACTCGACAAACCGGTCGCCTTTTTAGGACAGCCAGAGCGCGATGATGTCCTGACAGTGGGGACGGACAGCGTTCAGGTTGCCGCACTGCTCGCGCAATATCTCGTTCGGCAGAGATTCAAGCGGTTCGGTTACATGGGCTACTCGCGCGCACCATCCAATGCCGACCGCATTCAGGGCTTGAGGCAAATCCTGGAGCCGGCAGGGGTGGAACTTCTGATCTTCGACGTGGATGAACCGACGAATGAAGCAGGAGAACGCGCCGCGGCCCGCGTGTTGCTGCGTCCGGATCGCCCGGATGTGATCATTGGCTGGAATGACCTTGTGGCGATCGGCATGATGAACGAGGCCCGTTCGCTTGGCTTCAAGGTTCCCGATGACGTGGCCTTTGCCGGGATCGATAATATTCCGATCAGCCGCTACGTCACGCCACCGCTGACAACTGTCGACGTTTGTAGCCAGGCAACCGGCGAAGTGGTGATGAAGAAGATCATTGCGATGATCGAAGAAAAGCCGCAACCCACGGATCTTACGCTGGAGCCTGCGCTGATCATTCGCGAGTCGACCCAGCGCCATTTCACCTGAATGCGATTCCAGCCTGATCCATTGGATACCGGCCAACAACATCAGGCTTGGTGACCCTGCCCAAGCCAGTCGCAACCCAGATTTAAGGCGGCCCTGCGCGCCGGCGACCGCCAGCGCGCAGGTTGTTTTACGTCAGTGTCAGCCCTTGGCCTTCATCGGAACCACACGCGGTTCCTTGGCGGCCGGCTTGTCCTGTTCCTCGACATAAGCCTCGCCGTGGTAGCTGGCGATCAGAACGTCGCGGATTTCGGCGATCAGCGGATAACGCGGGTTGGCACCCGTGCACTGGTCGTCGAAAGCCATTTCGGCGAGCTTGTCGACCTTGGCCATGAAGTCGGCTTCGCCGACACCGGCTGCCTGGATCGAGGCCGGAATGTCGAGATCCTTCTTCAACTGCTCCAGCCACTGGACGAGGTTCTCGACGGATGCCGCGTCGTTCTTACCGCCGAGACCGAGATGCTGGGCAATCTCGGCATAACGGCATAGCGCCTTCGGCCGGTCATACTGGCTGAACGCCGCCTGCTTGCTCGGATTGTCGACCGCGTTGTAGCGGACGACGTTGGAGATCAGCAGCGCGTTCGACAGGCCATGCGGAATGTGGAATTCCGCGCCGATCTTGTGCGCCATCGAGTGGCACACGCCGAGGAAGGCATTGGCAAAGGCAATGCCGGCAAGCGTTGCTGCATTGTGAACCTGTTCACGAGCCTTCGGGTCCTTGGCGCCGTTCTTGTAGGCGGAAGGAAGATAGGTCTTGAGCAGTTTCAGTGCCTGCAGCGCCTGACCATCCGAATATTCGTTGGCCATAACCGAAACATAGGCTTCGAGCGCATGTGTCACCGCGTCGATACCGCCATGCGCGGTCAAAGACTTCGGCATGTTCATGACCAGATTGGCGTCGACGATCGCCATATGCGGCGTCAGCTGGTAGTCGGCGATCGGATACTTGATGCCGGTCTTCTCGTCGGTCACGACCGCAAACGGGGTCACTTCCGAACCAGTGCCCGAGGTCGTCGGAACGGCCACGAACATCGCCTTCTTGCCGAGCGTCGGGAAGCGGTAGATGCGCTTGCGGATATCCATGAAGCGCAACGCCAGATCGGTGAACTCGACATCCGGATGCTCGTACATGACCCACATGATCTTGGCCGCATCCATCGGTGAACCGCCACCGACGGCAAGGATCAGGTCCGGCTGGAAGGCGTTGGCGAGTGCTGTCGCCTTGCGCACGACGGCAAGCGTCGGGTCGGCGCTGACTTCGAAGAAGACTTCGACCTCGAGACCGAGATCCTTGAGGATGCGGATCGTGTCGTTGACATTGCCGTTTTCGAACAGGAAGCGGTCGGTGACGATCAGGCAACGCTTCTTGTCCTTCAGGTCTTCAAGCGCGAAGGGCAGGCTGCCGCGGCGGAAGTAGATCGATGGCGGCAGCTTGTGCCAGAGCATGTTTTCGGCGCGCATGGCCACCGTCTTCCTGTTGATCAGATGCTGCGGGCCGACATTTTCCGAGATCGAATTGCCGCCCCAGGAGCCGCAACCGAGAGTCAGCGACGGCGCGAGACGGAAGTTGTAGAGATCGCCGATACCGCCATGCGAGGCCGGCGAGTTGATCAGGATGCGCGAGGTCTTCATCTTCGCGCCGTAAGTAGCGATGCGCTCGGGCTGAAGATCCTGGTCGGTATAGAGAACCGAGGTATGACCGACGCCGCCGAAGGCAACCAGCGCCTCGGCCTTGTCGCAGGCAGCCTCGAAGTTCTTCGCCTTGTACATGGCCAGAAGTGGCGACAGCTTCTCATAGGCAAAGGGTTCAGTCTCGTCGATCGCTTCGACTTCGGCAATCAGCACCTTGGTGCCGTTCGGAACTTCGAAGCCTGCCATCTCGGCAATCTTGTGCGCCGACTGGCCGACGATCTCGGCATTGATCGAGCCCTTCTTCAGGATCAGGCTCTTGATCGCGCCCGCCTCGTTGCTCGAAAGCACATAACCGCCATGGGTGCGGAAACGCTCGCGCACTGCATCATAGACGGCATCAACCACGACGACCGACTGTTCCGAGGCGCAGACGACGCCATTGTCGAAGGTCTTCGACATCAGGATCGAGGCAACAGCGCGCTTGATATCGGCAAATTCATCGATGACGGCAGGCGTATTGCCGGCACCCACGCCGATTGCCGGCTTGCCTGACGAATAGGCGGCCTTGACCATGCCGGGGCCACCGGTTGCCAGGATCAGGTCGATCGCCGGATGATGCATCAACGCATTGGAAAGCTCGACGCTCGGCTCGTCGATCCAGCCGATAATATCTTTCGGCGCACCAGCCTTGACGGCGGCTTCCAAGACAAGGCGGGCCGCCTCACAGGTTGCGCGCTTGGCGCGCGGATGAGGCGAGAAAACGATACCATTGCGGGTTTTCAGCGCAATCAGCGCCTTGAAGATCGCCGTCGAGGTCGGGTTTGTGGTCGGCACGATGGCGCAGATCAGGCCGATCGGCTCAGCAACCGTTGCAATCCCGTATTCCGGCTCCTCGGAGAGAACGCCACAGGTCTTCTCGTCCTTGTATTTGTTGTAGATATATTCGGAGGCAAAATGGTTCTTCACCACCTTGTCCTCCATCACACCCATGCCGGTCTCCTCAACCGCCATCTTGGCAAGCGGGATACGAGCATTCGCAGCCGCCAGTGCGGCGTTGCGGAAGATTTCGTCAACCTGCTCCTGGCTGAAACTCGCATAAGCCTTCTGTGCAGCTTCAACCCGCGCCACAAGCGCGTCCAGCTCCGCAATCGTGCTAACTGTCATGATAATTCCACCTCAAATTGAATCATGGTGCGTGGTAAGTCGCGCTCATCACGCGTACTAAATCGATTTAGAAGACTAAATTCTGGACCAATGCGGCCAGGAAGCAAGCCTTTCGCGGCCTCCCGGAAACTATGTCGCGGCTGCAAAAACCTACAATGACATATGTCAATTTTCGCCCGCCCCGTGCATAGCGGCGAAAGCTTGGGTCACAATCCGGTCCGATGGATTTGAACGGTTGACTGGCCCCCGCCACGGACTATCACTGCAGGGCCCGCGACCCGGAAATACGACGCAGAGAAGACCATGCCAGTTGAAATTCACGACACCACCATCGACGCCGACACCGAAGTGCGGATCCGCCAGCGCCTGACACTGGTCGCACTCGGCAAGGAAAAGGCCGATGTGGGCTTACGCGTCGGACGGTTGCTGGATGTTGCGACCCGCACATGGTCGGAAGATCAGGAAATCATCATCAAGGACCGCCGCATCGCCTATGTCGGCAAGGCCGGCTCCTATCCGGGCGAAGTGGGCACCCGTGTCCACGAACCGGACCTTGCCGCCATTCCCGGCCTTGGTGAAGTGCACAAGCATATCGAAAGCTCGCATCTGACGCCGGACTGGGAAGCAGCCCTCGTCCTGCCGCGCGGCAATACCTGGACCTGCGAGGCAAGCCACGAGTTTTCCAATGTCAACGGCGCAAAGACGCTGGAATTCTGGCTGAAGGCCCGCGAAGCCGGTTCGCCGCTGAAGATCTTCCCCCTGCCCGGCTCGGCGGTTCCGCCAACGGCTTACGAACACGGCGGCGGTTATCTCGGTTACGACGAGCAGAAGACATTTCTTCAGCAGAGCCTGATGACGGCGGGTCTCGACGAGGTCATGGACTGGCCGGCGGTCTGGAACCCGGAAAACCCGTCGCATGAACGTCTCTGGGGCATGATCCGCGCCACGTTCGAAAAACGCGCCGTGGTCGAGGGCCATGCCGCCGGCATCCGCGATCTGCCGTCGATCAACGCCTTTGCCGCCGCAGGCCTTGCCTCCGATCACGAAGCCTGGACGCCCGAAGAATTCTGGGACAAGCTCACCCACGGCCTGTTCATGGAGCTTCGTCCGCACAGCCTGCCGGAAGTCATCAAGGGCCTGCTCGATCGCGGCCTTGCCGACTGGTCGCAGATCGCGCTCACCACCGACGACCGCTCCGCCTCCGATACGCTGAAGCTCGGCGCCACCGACCACAACGTGCGGCTTGCGATCGAGGCGGGTCTCGCGGCGGAAATCGCCATCCAGTGCGTGACGATCAACCCTGCCCGCCACATGCGCCTCACCCCCTGGGTCGGCTCGATCGCACCCGGCCGATATGCCGATATTGTGCTTCTCTCGGATGTCCAAAAATTCGAGATCGCAAAGGTCTGGGCCGATGGCAAACAGGTCTCCGACGGCAAGACCTATCTGCCGGACGTGCCAAAAATCGACTGGCCGGAATGGGCGACGAACACAATCAATATCGGCCGCGACCTGACGGCCAAGGATTTTGCCATCAAGGCCGAACCCGGCCGCGAGACGATGACGGCCGCCGTGCTGCGCCCCTTCCACTGGACCGACGACTTTCTGACCTTCGACCTACCGGTGAAGGATGGCCTTGTGCAGCGCGACGAGAGCCGCAACATCACCAAATTCTCCGTCATCGACCGCTTTTCCGGCAAGGGTGCGGTGTCGAAAATGTTCTGGCTCGGTTGCGGCCCGTCGACACCGGACACGGCGCTCGCCTGCTCCATGGCGCATGACAAGCATAACATCTGGTGCGTCGGCTCCTCCGACGAAGCCATGGCAAAAGCCGTCAACGCGGTCGCCGACAATGACGGCGGTTGGGCGCTGGTGCGCGAAGGAGAGGTCGTCGCCCGCGTGCGCTACGAAGTCGCCGGCCTGATGAGCTGCCGATCGGCGGAAGACCTGCATGAGGAAATGCAGGCGCTTTATGGCGAAGGCGAAAAGGTCGAGTGGATGTACGAGCCGAGCTTTCATCCGCGCTGGTTTGCCGGGTTCCCCGAGCGGCTGGCCTTTGCCACGCTCACCTGCGCGCCCTGGCGCTGGGTGCTCGTCGCGCCGAGCGATCATGCTCCGCAGGGTCTCGTCAATGTCGAGACCGGCACGACCCACCCCGTTGTCTTCTGATTTCAGACCATCCCGAGCCGCGACCGGCCATCGTTCAGGAACAAGATCATGACTGCCCTCACCTACAAGTCCTTCGAAAAATCGCTCGCCGAATTCGAAAACATCGCTGCCGCCGTGCCGCCGATCTCCAATGACGAACTTCAGTCCCGTATCGCAAAACTGCAGGGGCTGATGCGGCAGGCGAACGTCAAGGCCGTCTATCTCGATACCTCGACCAGCCTTACCTATTTCACCGGCATGACGCTCGGTGCCAGCGAACGCCTGCATGGTGCGATCATCCGGTCTTCCGGTGCGCCGATCTATATCAGCCCCGCCTTCGAAGAACCGAAAACGGTAACTCTGATCAGAATCGAGGGCGAGATCGCCACCTGGGAAGAACATGAAGACCCGGCCCTGCTGGTCGCCAACCTGATCTGCAGCCTGCCGGCAGAAGGCGAAAAGCTCGCCTTCGATCCCGCCACGCCCTTCATGTTCTCAAGCCCGATCACCACCCATATCGGCGCACGGCTGACGATCATCGGCGCAGACGCTCTCATTGCCCAATGCCGCCAGATCAAGTCGGCCACCGAAATCGCCATCATCCAAACGGCCATGTCCGCCAGCCTGCGCGTCCACAAGGCGGTATGGGAAGGTCTTTACGAAGGTGTGACGACCACCGAAGTGACGGATTTCATCGCCAGCGCCCACGCAAAACTCGGCATGCGCCATGTCTTCGCCGCCGCCCAGTTCGGTGAGGCAACCGCCTATCCGCATGGCGTGCCCTACGCCCAGACGCTCACCAAGGGCGACATGGTGCTGATCGATCTCGGCGCGCATATCCACCGCTACTGCTCGGATATCACCCGTACCTATGTCTTCGGTGAGGCGACCGAGCGCCAGCGGGAACTGTGGGACATGGAAAAGAAGGCCCATCGCGCCGCTTTCGAGGCAGCCCAGCTCGGCTCGGCTTGCGAGGATGTCGATGCCGCCGCCCGTAAAGTACTGACGGATGCCGGCTACGGCCCGGACTATCAGGTTCCCGGGCTTCCACACCGCACCGGCCACGGTCTCGGCATGGACCTGCACGAAAACCCGTTCATCGTTCGCGGCAACAAGACCTCGCTTCAGCCCGGCATGGTGTTCTCCGACGAACCGATGCTCTGCGTATACGGCGAATGCGGCGTGCGCCTCGAAGACATCATCTACATGTCGGACAAAGGCCCGGTCTTCTTCACCGAACCGGCCCATTCGATCGACCGGCCTTTCGGCTAAGTCGAGATATTAGCGGAATTCCGGCGGGCGCGGCTTTCTGGACGCGCCCCCGCATTATCCACATCAGGCCAGTCGCAATCGACAGGGCGAGTCGTTCGGCACCCCGCTCCTCAATGGATTGCAGCCTGGCTTTCTCTCACGCCCAGCGGCGTCTTGCCGAATGCAAGCCTGAACGCCTTGGTAAAATGTGACGCGCTTGAATATCCGACGTCGAAGGCAATATCGATCACGGCGCGGTTTGTGTTCTGAAGCAGTTCTCTGGCGCGCTCCAGGCGTATCTTGCGGTAGGCCGCTCCCGGGGAAAGCCCCGTCTGCTCCTCGAACAGCCGCTCGAGCTGACGGCGGGAAAGGCCGACCGACTTTGCCAACCCTTCCAGCGAGACGTCGCCTTCCAGATTTTGCTCCATGGTAATCAGCACCGAGATGATACGCGGATCTCTCGCTTCAACGACAAACGGGCGCCGGGCCTGCGAATGGGTAGCCGATCTGGCCTGATCGATCTGCAGGACTTCAAGAGCATTCCTGGCTGCGTCCCTGCCGATATGGCGCTGAACCAGAACGTTAGCCAGATCCGCCGAACTGCTGCCGCCGGCACAGGAACCGCGCTGGCCGTCGATATGGAAAAGCCGATCCGAGCGAACCTTCAGATCCGGAAACCGCTCGCGAAAATCCTGGTGATGGAGCCAGCTGACACAGCTCTCATGGTCCGCCATCAGGCCGGCCTCGGCCAAAATGAAGGAGCCGGTACAGACGCCGATAAGCGGCACGCCCCTGGCGGACGCCTGTTTCAGGTAGGAAACAGTCTCGTTGTCGACCGGCTGCGACACCGACAGGAGCCCGCCGACCACGACGATATAATTGAATCGGACCGGGTCAATGAAATCCGTGGTCGGAGCAACCTGTATCCCGCAGCTGGACGTGACCATGTGCCGGGTGCTGCTGAGAACCTGCCAGTCGGCAAGAACCCTGCCGGATCGATCCTTTTGATCACTGGCAAGACGCAACGTGTCGACGAACATGGCAAACGCCGACAGTGTGAACGACCGGGCGAGAATGAAACCCACCTTGAGAGATTTTTGCGGCTGTGCGGCGTCCTGCCGCTTACGTTGTTCGGGCTGCACCGATCTCTCCCTTGCTGCGGCTTCGTGCGATGCCGCAATACATCACCTGATTTGAAAACCATGGGCAAGCAGATCGCGCTCGTCAACGAAGATCGGTCTTGGCCGATCACTCTCGCGCGTCTGAGCGCCTTTATGCTCTCGGCTTTGTCATTGGCGCACCCAGCCATCCATGCGCTAAATCCTACATGGACATATGCTGGAGATTAATAAATGCGGCGCGATGAAATCGGCGATCTTCTGGCGTTCATGGCCGTTGCAGAGGAACGGAGCTTTACCCGCGCGGCCGCAAGGATGGGCACGTCGCAATCATCGCTCAGTCACACGATCCGGCGGATGGAGGAGCGGATGGGCGTACGCCTGCTCACCCGCACGACGCGCAACGTCGCCCCGACCGATGCCGGCGAACAATTGCTTGAAACGCTGCGCCCGGCATTCGATGACATCGAAACTCGCGTCGATGCGATAAGCGCGCTCGGTGCCAAGCCCGCCGGAACCATTCGTCTGACATCGAGCCGCCAGCCAGCGGTCGGCATCGTCATGCCCGCGGCAAGCCGGATTATGGCGGAATATCCCGACATCAATATCGAGATCTCGGTCGATCAGCGCTTCACCGATATCGTCACCGAACGCTACGATGCCGGCATACGGCTCGGCGAGCGGGTGGAGAAGGATATGGTGGCGGTGCGCATTGGCCCAGAACTGCGCATGGTCGTTGCCGGATCACCCGCCTATTTCGAGAGGAAAGGCAGGCCGCTATCGCCGCATGACCTGACGCAGCATGTCTGCATGAACCTTCGTCTTCCCACACTTGGCGGCCTTTATGCTTGGGAATTCGAGAAGGATGACAGACCGCTCAATGTACGTGTCCAGGGCCAGTTCACCTGCAATGACGTGCCCATGCTGGTCGAGGCAGCCGTCAACGGCCTCGGCCTTGTGTGTCTTCCGGACGACCAGTTCGGCAAGCTGTTCGACGAGGGAAAGCTGCAGCGTGTGCTTGAGGACTGGTGCCCGCCATTCCCTGGATATCACCTCTATTATCCCAGCCGCCGACAGGTATCTCCCGCCTTCCGCCTGCTGATCGAAGCCTTGCGTTATCGTGACTGAGAGACCGGAGCTTTCCAGGGATTTGTCCATCGATCGTCGCCGGTTTTATGTCTGGAACACGATTGTTCCAGACGCACCTGGGCCGCAAAGAAACTTCCGCACTTGCCCTGAAAATAGAATACCAAGTCAGTAGAAATCTGTCGGGACCGGATAGGCTCACAACCATCGATCAATCACTCGGCCGGCTTGCCGCCGGCGGGTACCATCCTTCGATCCGATGAGGAAAATCATGTCCCACCCCGTGCTTGGCGTGGATCACAGCTATCTGCTGGTCAATGATCTCGATGACAGCGCCGAACGTTTCCGCCGCCTTGGTTTCACGCTTTCACCCCGCGGGCTTCACAGTCCGCAAAAGGGATCGGCCAACTATACGATCATTCTTCAGGACGACTATCTCGAGCTTCTTGGACTGGTGGCCGCGACAGAACTCAACGCGCCGCAGCGCAAGACGCTTGCGACCTATGGCCAGGGCCTGCAGGCGATTGCCAATCGCACCGCAAGTGCAGACGCGGCCAAGCCGGCGCTTGCCGAACTCGGCATCAGGACCGGAGAGATCAGCGCGTTTTCGCGCCCGCTTCCCCTTCCCGGCGGCGGCGAAGGCATTGCCGCCTTCAGGACATTGGGCTTCGACCCTGACCAAGTCCCACTCGGACATTTCTTCCTCTGCCAGCACGAAACGCGCGACATGGTGTGGAGGCCGGAACTTCAGGACCATGCCAATGGCGCGATCGGTCTTGGCGGCATAACCGGCATCAGCGACGATCCTCGCAAGACGGCGGAAACCTATGCAAGCTTCTATGCCGCAGGCCGTGTCGAGGAAATCGAAGGCGGTTTTCGTGTTGAAACCGGCCAGAATTCGGCACCGCTGTTCTTCTTCGAACCGGCAGCAATTGCCGTGCTTTACCCGGGTCTCGATATTGCCGGGACACCCGCCAATGGCTTTGCCGTGCTGCGCATTCGAGTGAAGGATCGCGAAAAGACAGCAGAGCTTCTCTCCGCTCAGGGCATCGCGTTCATCAGGACATCTGCCGGAGGCATTGCCGTTTCACCGGAAGATGCCAGCGGCGCGGTGGTCGAGTTCATCTGAGAATCACAGGAATGCCGTGGCGATCTCGCCGCGGCATTCCTTGATGACCAAATGCTGAGGCCCGACAAAGAGAAGCGCTCTCTGTCGGGCCCGATATTCGCGAAAAATCGAAGAGCCTTGATCAGGCGGCAGGCCCCGGTTCCACCACAAGCTTGCAGCACCCCTCTTCACCTGGCCTCCAGGTTTCCCCCTTGAAGACAAACCCTGCCGCCTTGAACAGGCCGCCGTCAATCGCTCCGCCCGCCTTGCACAAGAGTTCGAGATCGTCATCCGACCGCCCCATCGCCTGCCATGCTTCCTTCAGCGGACAGCGGTGAAACTTGATTTCCAGTCGCTCGTCATCGCTCTGGCGAACTTCCGGCTGGAAGAGGATATCACCTGCCGGAATGGTGCCGAGAAACCGCTCCTTCAGGGCCATCAATCTATCCGGGCCGAGGTCGGCAAACCGGGCGCCGGCGGCAACACCCATCCGGCGCGTCGCTTCGGACAGAAGCTCGACGGACTTTTGCGTGCCGAAGGCATCCCGCAGCACGTCGAATATGTTGGCATAGGCTGCGGCGCGCATGTTGAAAGCCGCCTGCAGCCATTCGATCGGCACCAGATGGCCGGTTTTGCTGTTCTCACTCATGATGCGGATCGTCTTTCTGTTCACTTATAGGCCGGCTCGAGCCTGTCCTTCAGCCGATACCAACCGAGCATGGCCGGAGCGACACGTTTTGCAATCGGATGGAAGGGAATGGTGCGGACCGGGGTTATCGGAACAGCCAGATCCCGCTGACCGACACCTTCGATCGCGTCGGCAAAGACCTTGCCGAGCGAGGTTGCCAGAGCAACACCGCGGCCGTTGCAGGCGCTCCATGTCCACAGCCCGGGCGCGGGATTATAGAATTGCGGCATCCGGTCCACCGTCATGCCGATGCGGCCGTTCCAGACGAAGTCGAATTTCGGCCTGCCCATTTGCGTAAAGATCCCGGCCAACCGTTTGCCGATACGTTGTTTCAGGCGTTCCGCACCATTGAACGGGAACATCAGCGCCCCACCGGTCACAAGCCGGCCACGGGCATCCCAGCGGAAGAAACGCAGGTCGCCATGGGTATCCGACAATGCCTGTCGCCCCGGCAAGACACTGGCGCGCACTGCATCCAGCTGCGGTTCCGTCGCCATCTGCCACGACAGGATCGGCACGAGCGAATGCGCTATCTTCGGCGTCAGTCGGCTTTCGAACCAGTCCGTATAGCCATTCGATGCTAAAATGACCTGATCGGATATGACGCGCCCGGCGGGTGTCGAGATTACCCAGCCCGACGGCGTTTTCTCGATCGACTGGACAGGCGTGTTTTCGTGAAGCACCGCGCCGGCAGCGGTGAGACGATCGGCAAGCCCCCTGGCAAAGGCCAGCGGATTGATGTGCCCGCCACTGCTGTTGAGCATGCCGCCATACCAGTCTCGCGAGCCGATGAGATCGGCAGTCTCGGCCGCATCGAGCAGGCGAACCGGCGCACCGCGGCGCGACCAGGCTTCCACGCGACTTGCCGAGAGCCGCACGCGCCCCGGCGAATGCGCCGGCTGAAACCAGCCGTTCTGTTGCGCCTCGCAATCGATCTCATGTCTGCGCACCATATCGAAAAGATAGGAAGCGCTATCGCTGACAAGCTGGGCAAACCGCTCCCCGGCCTCCCCATGGGTTTTCGCAATGCTGTCCGGTTCGGCACCGGTCATGGTCGGAATGACTTGGCCGTTATTGCGGCCGGACGCCCCCCAGCCGACCTGGACAGCCTCGAGCACGATAACCTTGTGCCCGCGCTCGGCAAGATGAAGAGCGGCCGAAAGGCCGGTAAAGCCGGCTCCGATGATCGCAACCCCTGCCCTCGCCTCGCCTGAGAGGCTGGAATTGGAGGTCCGCGGGCGCGTTACCGCGTTCCAGAGTGAAGGAGGAAAATTGGGGGATGCAATATCACTCATAAATATGTTCCATAATATCGAAACCGGAAAAGCAATCCGCACCAATCGCCTTGCGGATCACCTATTTTCGAGCATTGCCTGGTCGCGTTGGAAGTTAAGCGGCCGCGGATGCGGAAGACTTGTGGTCGATACGACCGGTAACATTGGTGCCACGCTTGAGAAGATTGAGGATCGGGCAGGCCTTTTCGACAGCCGCCGCGACACGAGCAATCTCTTCCGGGCTGGCGTCCGAAACCAGCGAAACGGTGTAGTCGAAATCATGCGGATAGACCGGAATGTCCTCGTGTCCTTCGGATCCGCCACGCGGGTCGATCTTGGCAGAGACTTCCGCATGCAATTCATCTAGAGCGACCTGCTGATCTGCCGCGTGGATGAGCCAGGTATGGGTCAGGCAGCTCGAAAGCGCACCGACCAGCAACTCCGGAGACGCCGGTCCGAGATTGTAACCGGCAAAATCCGCCGGACTGTCGGAGACGACCTGGAAATCCCGGATGCGGATGCGGCGCACACCGCTACGGCCTTCCGCACTGGCACTTGCCGTCAGCGTCGCGACACCAAGTTCGCTGGATTTGATACGTCTGCGCCGCTCAAGCAGTGCCGCCCGCTTTTGAGCCAGGTAATCCTTCAATGTCGACATCTGTTTCGTCTCCTGATCGATGAACCGGCGTTGTAAAATCAGCACCGCCGGGCACAGGAGCTTACCGCCGGCCGACTCCAGCAGTATACAAAAATTATATATTATTGCCGCCCACAAGCGGAAACGAAGTTGCGACCTTTGGCGGAACCGCGGAAATTCCACCTCATGCCCGCAAGCTGTTGACGAAAGCCAGAAGAGCCGGGATCGCTCTCCTTGATTTGCAAAAAGGCCCTCGATCCATGCCGGAGCGAAGGCCTTTGCGTCATTCTTCACTCACGCCTTGAACAGCGACTTCAGCGTCGATGGCTGGCTGCGGTGATACTGAGGGGCGGCGGAAACCTCGCCGCCCAGAGCGGCAGCGGCATGCCACGGCCAGCGCGGATCATAGAGGATCGTGCGAGCCAGGCCGACGAGATCGGCATCGCCTGTCGCAACGATCGCTTCCGCCTGGGAAGGTTCGGTAATCAACCCAACGGCGACGACCGGCATCTTCACCGCGGCCTTAACCGCACGCGCGAAGGGCACCTGATAGCTCGGCGACACGGGGATTTTCTGGTCGATATGCAGCCCGCCGGTCGACACGTTGATGGCGTCGCAACCATGGCTCTCCAATGCCTTGGCAAACTCGATCGTTTCATCCAGGTTCCAGCCGCCATCATACCAGTCGGTTGCCGAGACGCGAACCGATACGACCTTGTCGGCCGGGAAAGCAGCGCGCACCGCATCGAACACTTCCAGCGGGAAGCGCATGCGGTTTTCGAGGCTTCCGCCATATTCGTCGGTCCGCTGGTTGGCGAGCGGAGACAGGAATGAATGCAGCAGATAACCGTGCGCGGCATGGATCTGCACCGCATCGATACCGATACGCGCGGCGCGGATTGCCGCCTGGACAAAGGCATCACGGATTTCGTTCATCCGCTCGCGGGAAAGTTCGGTCGGCACCGTGTCGGTCGATTTGAACGGAACTGCGGACGGTGCCTCGGTCTGCCAGCCATCCTTGTGATCGACGGGAAGCTGCGCACCACCGAGCCACGGCAGGTTTGACGATGCCTTGCGCCCGGCATGGGCAAGCTGAACCGCGATTGGAATGTTCGACCACTTGCGGATGCTCTCCAGCGTCCGGCGCATCGCCGCTTCCGTCGCATCATCATAGAGGCCGACATCGGCATAGCTGATCCGGCCTTCGGGAACGACGGCCGTCGCCTCGATCGTCAACAGGCCGGCACCGGAGAGCGCCAACTGCCCCAGATGAATCAGATGCCAGTCGGTCATGCATCCATCCACGGCGGAATAGGTGCACATCGGGGCAATGGTGATACGGTTCTCAAGCTCGAGATTGCGGATCTTGAACGGTGTGAAAAGCTGTGGCTGAGGCATGTCGCTCACTTTCGGAATGATAGGGTTCGACGCCGCATTCAATATCGAGACGCCGCCGGCTGCTTGTAGATTCGACCGATATCCGCAGGTGCAATAGAAGTGCTGGTATGGTGTAAGACATACCTATGCCTTACAAAGGTATGCGTCAAGACATACCTGTTACTTGCATCGAGATGCCAATTTTCGTAGAATTACCCTATGTCAGACCTGCTTCCCCAGCCAGCACGCGACGAGATCGACCTGAGCACTGTCTTCTCGACGCTGTCCGATCCGCTTCGCCGCACCGCAATCGCCATCCTGGCGACCTTGCCGGACGGCATGGAGCGTAATTGCGTGTCCTTCGGTTTTCCGGTCGCCAAGGCTTCGCTCACCCACCACTTCAAGATCCTGCGCGAGGCGGGGTTGATCAGCCAGATCGATTACGGAAACCGTCGCGCCTCCTCGCTTCGCCGCGAAGACATCGACGCGCGGTTTCCCGGTCTCCTTGCCATGCTGGTCAAGGAACTCGAGCAGGATGGCGGCGCCGAAAAAGCGGTCACCTCGGCTGGAAAACGCTGACTTTAGCGATCGGAAGAGCCGGGCTGTACCCGGCTCCCGAATTTTTCAATCGCGTTCAGCTCATCTTGCCGGCGCCTTGATGCCGAGATCGGCTTCAGCCACATTGGCCGAACGCGGACGTTCTCGACCGAGCCCCCTCCCCTTCACCAGAGCATAAATCGCCGGAATGACGATCAGGGTCAGCAGCGTCGAGGACACCATGCCACCGATCATCGGCACCGCGATGCGCTGCATGATCTCCGCTCCCGTTCCCGTGCTCCACAGGATCGGCAGGAGACCCGCCATGATGGCCACCACGGTCATCATCTTCGGCCGAACACGTTCGACAGCGCCAACCATGATGGCGTGATGAAGATCCTCTCTTGTCAGCGGCCTCCCCTCACTGGCGCATAAGGCACGCCGCTCCTTCAAGGCGTGATCGAGATAGATCAGCATGATCACACCAGTCTCCGCGGCAACCCCCGCCAGCGCGATGAAACCGACAGCGACCGCAACCGACACGTTGAACCCGAGCCACCACATCAGCCAGATGCCACCGACGAGCGCGAAAGGCAGGGAGAGCATGACGATCAGGGTTTCCGTCAGCGCTCTGAAATTCAGGTAGAGCAGGAGGAAAATCAGCGCAAGCGTCAGCGGCACGACGATGGAGAGCCGCGCGGCCGCCCGTTCGAGATATTCGAACTGACCGCTCCATGCCACGGAATAGCCCGTTGGAAGCTCCACCCGTGCCGCCACCGCCTGCCGGGCCTCGGCGACATAACCGCCGAGATCGCGGCCCGTGATATCGACATAGATATAGACGGCGAGCTGGCCGTTTTCGGTGCGCACGGTCGTGGCACCCCGCGTCAGGCTCACCTCGGCCACTTCACCGAGAGGAACCGTTCCACCGCCGGGCAGCGAGACAAGCACGTCTCTTGCGATCGACTGCGGATCGCTGCGCGACGCGCGCGGATAGCGGATCGCCACGCCATAACGTTCACGGCCCTCCACGGTAGAGGTCACGACTTCCGAGCCGAGCGCCATGGATACGACGTCCTGCACATCCCCGATCGTCAGACCATAACGCCCGAGCGCCATCCGGTCCGGCACGATATCGAGATAATAACCGCCGATCACCCGTTCCGCATAAGCGCTGGACGTTCCATCTACATCCTTCAACACGGTTTCGATCTGCCGGGCGACCGTCTCCAGCTCATTGAGATCGGTACCGTAAACCTTCACGCCGACCGGAGTTCGAATGCCCGTCGACAGCATGTCGATGCGGGCGCGGATCGGCATCGTCCAGGCATTGGCGACGCCGGGAAACTGCAGAGCTTCGTCCATTTCCTTTTTCAGGCTTGCCGTCGTCACGCCCTGCCGCCACTCGGATTTCGGCTTCAGCGTGATGATCGTCTCGAACATCTCGACCGGCGCGGGATCGGTCGCCGTCAATGCACGCCCGGCCTTGCCGAAGACGCTTTCGACTTCCGAAAAGGATTTGATGATCCGGTCCTGCGTCTGCAGTAGTTCCGCTGCCTTGGTCACCGACAGGCCGGGCAGGGTCGTCGGCATGTACATCAGCGTACCTTCGTCCAGATCCGGCATGAACTCGCTGCCGATATGCTGGATCGGCCAGACCGTGGCCCCGAGCACCAGAAGCGCCACCGCTATCGTCAGCACCTTCGCCTTCAGCACCCCGGCGATCACCGGGCGGTAGATCCAGATCAGGAAACGATTGATCGGGTTTTTATGCTCCGGAACGATCCGCCCCCTGACGAAGACGACCATCAGCGCCGGCACCAGCGTCACCGACAGGATCGCAGCCGCCGCCATTGCAAAGGTCTTGGTGAAGGCAAGCGGGCTGAACAGCCTCCCCTCCTGTGATTCCAGCGTGAAGATCGGCAGGAAGGAGACGGTGATGATCAGCAGGCTGAAGAACAGCGCCGGGCCGACCTCGCTTGCCGCCTCGATGAGAATATCGACACGCGGCTTGTCCGGCGCTGCACGCTCCAGATGCTTGTGGGCGTTCTCGATCATCACGATCGCCGCATCGATCATCGCCCCGATGGCAATCGCAATGCCACCGAGGCTCATGATGTTGGCGCCGATATTGAGGAAATGCATGGCAATGAAGGCCATCAGCACGCCCACAGGCAGCATGATGATGGCGACGAGCGCACTGCGAACATGCAGGAGAAAGACGATCGTGACGAGCGCGACGACGATCGCCTCCTCCACAAGAGTGCCTTTCAAGGTTTCGATCGCGGCCTCGATCAGTTGCGAGCGATCATAGGCCGGCACGATTTCGGCACCAGCCGGCAGGCTGTCCTTGATGGACTCAAGGCTTGCCTTGGCATTATCGATGACCGACAGTGCATTGGCACCGAACCGCTGAAGCACGATGCCGCTTGCGACTTCGCCTTCACCGTTGAGTTCGGTGATCCCCCGCCTTTCGTCGGGAACCAGTTCGACCCTTGCAACATCACCGAGCCTGAGCGGCGTGCCGCCCATCGTCTTCAGAACGATGTTCTCGATATCGGTTATGCCCTTCAGATAGCCGCGCCCGCGCACCATGAACTCGAATTCGGAAAGCTCGACCGTGCGGCCCCCGACATCCGTATTGCTGGCGCGCACGGCATCGGCGATGTCGGTGAGCGAAATGTCCTGCGCCTTCAGCCGGACAGGATCGACCACGATGGAATATTGCCTGACGAAACCGCCGACACTGGCGACCTCGGCAACACCTTCGGATTTCGATACCGCGAACCGCACGACCCAGTCCTGCAGGGACCGCAGCTGCGCAAGCGACATCTGCTTTGCCACCACGGCATATTGATAGACCCAGCCGACACCCGTCGCATCCGGACCGAGCGTCGGCGTGATCCCGCCCGGAAGGCGGCTTTGCGCGACATTGAGATATTCAAGCACGCGGCTGCGCGCCCAGTACGGATCGGTGCCATCCTCGAAGATCACATAGACGAAGGATGCGCCGAAGAAGGAGAAGCCCCGCACCACCTTGGATTTCGGCACTGTCAGCATGGAGGTCGTCAGCGGATAGGTCACCTGGTCCTCGACGACCTGCGGCGCCTGACCGGGATAATCGGTGTAGACGATCACCTGAACATCGGAGAGATCGGGAATGGCGTCGAGCGGCAACGACCGCAGGGCGTAAATGCCGCCCGCGACCGCCAGCATGGCAGCAACAAAGATCAGGACCAGATTGCGGGCGGACCAGGATATCACACGGGCGATCATTGTTTCGCCCCTTCCGCCGTCATCGCGCTCAGCGCCGAATTGAGATTGCTCTCGGCATCGAGCAGAAAGTTTGCGGCGACCACGACCTGATCACCTGCCTTGATGCCAGTGACTATTTCGGTCTGCGCGTCGCCGCGCGCGCCAAGCTTGACGTCTCTCGGTTCGAACCGCCCTTCCCCTTTGTCGAGAAACACGAGTTTGCGATCGCCCGTATCGACCACGGCGCTGTTGGGAACCGCAACGACGGGATCTTGGGGACGTGTATCGATCTCCACTTCCGCATACATGTTGATGAGCAGCACGCCCTCCGGGTTGGCAAGTTTGATGCGGACCTTCGTTGTCCGCGTCTGGGTATCGACCTGCGGGTAGATGAGGTCGACGCTGCCGTGGAAGGTGCGACCTGGCAGGCTGCGAACAGTCAGTCGCACGTCCGCTCCGACCCGGACGGCGGCCAGGTCATATTCCGGCAGATCGGCCAGCACCCAAAGATGCGACATATCCGCGATGCGGAAGAGCACATCGCCGGGCTTGGCCATCATGCCCGGAATGGCGAGGCGTTCGAGAACGATACCATCCCGCGGCGAGGTGTAATCGATAGTCGCCGGCACCTGCCGCCGCTCGGCGATCGTGCTGATCGCCTCATCCGGTACGCCGAGATTTTTCAGACGCAGCGCCGAACCTGCCTTATCTCCTCCCGGCGCGGCATATTCCGTTCCGGCAGTGGCAATCTCCTTCGAGTAGAAGCCGAAAAGCACCTGCCCTTTCCCGATCCGGTCGCCCGTCGTCACGGTCGAAACCGTGTCGATGAAGGCATCGGTGCGCATCGCGATAATGCTGACGCGGGTCTCGTCCAGCGTCACGGTGGCGGGTGCCCGGACTGCCCGATCTATCCGGTCCATCCCGGCAGCCGCCGTTTTCACCCCAGTCCGCTGCAGTTTTCCGGGAGAGACCCTGATCGTCGCCCCCTCCTGCTGCTCATCGGCAAAAACGGGCAGGTAATCCATGCCCATACTATCCTTCTTCGGCACCGGCGACGTGTCGGCCAGCCCCATCGGATTGCGATAATAAAGGATGCGCCGGGGCGCGGTGGAGCCAAGCTCCGCCAGCATGGCCGTGGCCGTTTTGGCGGCCGGAGCATTTCCGCCCGCACCGCCCGACTTTTCTCTAACGGCGACGTAGGGTCTGCCGTCATCCGTGGTTTTTGGCTGAGCCGAAAATTGCGGCAATCCATCCGGGTGCCGATAGTAGAGAATGCGCCCTTCCCCATGCGAATGTTCATGTGCCGCACCCGGTTGAGGCTGTTCGGCAAACACCCAATAACCGCCGGAACCGATAACGGCGGAAGCAGCGAGGATCATTCCAAAACGGGCCAGCCAGTTCATGGCGACACCTTGAGGATAAGATCACGCTCGACCGGTTCAGGCTCGCCCTGGATCATCGCTCCGATCCGCAAGCGCCAGGCGCCTACCATCGAAAGGTCCGCCTTGAAGTGATAGACCCCGGGTTCTTTCGACCCGACCGGCTCGATCGCCGCGCCCATATCCGGCATGCCATCTGGAGCCATGTCGAGCGCCGTGTTGAAAATGATGGCGTCCGAAACGGGCGCACGGCTGCGTCGGTCCGTCACGCGAAGCTCGACCATCGCATCGCGACTTTGCCTGATATCGCTCTTCAGGAGCGCGAATTCATAGTCCTGTGCTGCAGCGCCTGCACTGACGGGGTTCATGGCCAGGAGGCCGAGGAGGAGCACGGCCCTCCCGGAAAACACTGTTCTGTTCATGGTTCTGGATCTCGCTGCGACGTCTGTCCTTGCGTCGCGAGGTGAAACTATAGGCCATCCGAGAATACCGGCGCGCGTATGCGTTCGGCCTCCATCAGAAGGCGATCCAATTTCAGCGGAGATCAGGCTTTGGGCGGCGGCCCGGCAGGAACGATCGTTGCAGATATCATCTGTCGCGCAGGGGCCGCATCATAGCGGAACTGCTTGAAGGCAAACTCCATGTCCGAAGCTGCGGCGGCCGGTATCGAAGCGAGCGGAGGCGCGCAAAGAAGCGCCGAAGGGCAGGAGTGATGACGCTGGCTATCGGAGCCCTGATCATCCGAAGGGCACGGCTGATCGCAGTTTACATGATCATCGATCGTCGAAACCTGCATCTGTTCGGAGCTCATATGAGACGAATGCACCGGATCAGGCCCGGCAAACGGCATCATGCCCTGGCTACCGGTTCCTGTTGCGAGCAATGCAATGATCAAAAAGAGATTGCGAATAAGTCTCATGGCGCATTCCCCGCCTGTAACCAGACGAGGAACCTGTTTCCTACTATCGGCTCGATTATCCCGCTTATGCTGGCGTGTAGGAATAGGCCAAAAGACCGCAGGCTCGTTCGCCGGCAGAAAAAGAAATGCCCCGGGAAAGCAGAACCTTCCCGGGGCATTGTTGATCAGGCTCGAAAGCTTAGTAGTGGACCGACAGACTGTCGATCGGTGTGGTCTTCGGCGGCGCGAACTTCGTCAGGTTGATCCCTTCGACCGCGACGCGATATTCTTCGATGCTCGGCGTACGGCCAAGGATCGCGGAAAGCACGACCAGCGGCGTGGAAGCGAGCAGCGATTCACCCTTCTTCTCCGCTGTGTCCTCAACAACGCGGCCCTGGAACAGGCGGGTCGAGGTGGCAAGAACGGTATCGCCCTTTTCAGCCTTTTCCTGGTTGCCCATGCAAAGGTTGCAGCCAGGACGCTCCAGATAGAGAATGTTCTCATACTCGGTGCGGTTGGACGTCTTCGGCTTCAGATCGTCGAATTCGAAGCCCGAATACTTCTGCAGGATTTCCCAGTCACCTTCGGCCTTCAGCTCGTCGATGATGTTGTAGGTCGGCGCGGCAACGACGAGCGGTGCCTTGAATTCGACCTTGCCCTCGGCCTTTTCGAGGTTCTTCAGCATCTGGGCGACGATCTTGATGTCGCCCTTGTGCACCATGCAGGAACCGACGAAGCCGAGGTCGACCTTCTTGGTGCCGCCGTAGTAGGAAACCGGGCGGATCGTGTCATGGGTGTAGCGGCGCGAGACGTCAGCATTGTTGACGTCCGGGTCGGCGATCATCGGCTCGTCGATCAGGTCGAGATCGACCACGACTTCGGCGAAATATTTCGCGTTGTCGTCCGGCTTCAGCGCCGGCTTTTCGCCGGAGCGGATTTCGGCGATGCGGGCATCCGCCTTGTCGATCAGGCCCTGCAGCGTCTGCGCGGCATTGTCCATGCCCTTGTCGATCATGATCTGGATGCGCGACTTGGCGATTTCCAGAGACTCGATCAGCGTCGCGTCCTCGGAGATACAGATCGACGCCTTGGCCTTCATTTCGGCCGTCCAGTCGGTGAAGGTGAAGGCCTGGTCGGCCAGCAGCGTGCCGATATGCACTTCGATGATACGGCCCTGGAAGACGTTGTCGCCATGCTGCTTGAGCATCTGCGCCTGGGTGGCATGCACCACGTCGCGGAAGTCCATGTAAGGCTGCATCGTGCCCTTGAAGGTCACCTTGACCGACTGCGGGATCGGCATGGTGGCTTCACCGGTGGCAAGCGCCAGCGCAACGGTACCGCTATCGGCACCGAAGGCGACGCCCTTCGACATGCGGGTATGGCTGTCGCCGCCGATGATGATCGCCCAGTCGTCCACGGTGATGTCGTTCAGCACCTTGTGGAT
>RCUQ01000149.1_pt1 | contig 51486 bp, 40 predicted proteins | sample 2166351 | NCBI WGS metagenome assembly RCUQ01 (sample SAMN09932597, study PRJNA488358) | compost metagenome | feature: garden; material: soil; isolation source: compost soil in acetonitrile-enriched culture | place: Germany: Experimental Botanical Garden Goettingen | collected 2016-01-27
GCGCGTCGCCCCGGAGCATGCTCCGGGGCGACGAAAACGCTTTCCGTTGAAGGCGAGCGCCTACTTGGCGGTGCGAGCCTTTTCCTTGATGCGGGTGGCCTTGCCGGTCAGCCCACGCAGGTAGTAGAGCTTCGCGCGGCGGACGACGCCGCGGCGGAGCACTTCGATCCGGTCCAGGCGGGGCGAATGCAGCAGGAAGGTGCGCTCGACGCCGATGCCCTGGAAGACGCGGCGGACCGTGAAGGTCGCGTTGATGCCCGAGCCGCGACGCTTGATCACGACGCCCTCGTAGCCCTGGATCCGCTCTTTGCCGCCTTCGACGATCTTTACGAAGACCTTGACGGTATCGCCGGGGTTGATGGCCGGCAGGTTCTCTTTGAGTTGGCCCTTCTCGATGCCATCGATGACATCACGGGCGATCAGACGGGTGCTCATTCCCTCATTCTCCCTACTGGTTGGATTCTTGGATCTCCGGCGCTTGCCGGCTTTAAGTGCAAATAAAGGCAGCGATCACGCATGGTATCACAAACGACCGCTGCCCGCAAGACTGGAGTTTAGGCGATGGTTAAGCCCGGGTTAAGTCCCGAGTCGGTAACCGAAGCCTCGGACCGTCTGGATGTACTTCGGGTTGGAGGGATCCTCCTCCACCTTTTCGCGCAGCCAGCGGATGTGGACGTCCACGGTCTTGGTGTCGCCGTAGAAGTCGAGGCCCCAGACCTGTTCGAGCAGCTCCTCGCGCGAGAAGACGCGACCAGGGGCGCCCATCAGCATCGCCAGGATCTTGAACTCCTTGGGCGAGAGCTCGACTTCGCGCTCGTCCACCATCACGCGGTGCTCCGAGAGGTTCAGCATGATGTTGCCGTGCTGGTAGACCTTCGCCTTCTGATCGGTCTCGCTCGGCTTGGAACGACGCAGGAGGGCCTTGATGCGGGCTACCAGCTCACGAAGGCTGAACGGCTTGATCAGGTAGTCGTCGGCGCCGACTTCCAGGCCGATGACCCGGTCGATCTCCTCGCCCTTCGCCGTCAGCATGATGATGGGAATATCGTTCTGCTCCCGGCGCAGCAGACGGCAGACTTCAAGGCCGGAAAGCTTCGGAAGCATCAGGTCCAGCACGATCAGGTTGGGCTTCGCCAGCTGAACCTGCTGCAAGGCCTCCTGACCGTCATGCGCCTTGACGACTTCGTAGCCTTCCTGTGCCAGCGCGAACTCGATCGACTCAACGATCATTTCTTCGTCGTCGACGAGCAGAATCTTCTCGGCCATGGGGACTCCTTCTACAAACGGTAGTTCAAAAGGGGCAAACACCCGTCCGAGTTATTTTACCCCGACTTCGGCAACTTCTTAACCTTGATTGTACTCGCGATCCCGTATTCTTAAAATGCTTAGCGTTATGTTAGTCTGAATTCCGCCCGCTCATGGCCGTCCCGCGACCGCGGGAATCCAGTGGACGCCCGCCTTTCCGGGGGAATGACTCCCGCGTCAGCGGCGCTAGAAGCGAAGTTGCGCCTTCAGCAAGATCGGCACGTTCACCTCGACGCCGTTGTACTCCAGCTTGTAGAACGGCGCCGGCTGACCCAAGCCGGGCAAGCCGTTGTCCAGGCCCGCCTGCAAGGACCAGATCGAGTTCAAGCGATAGTTGAGGCCCACCTGGTAGTAATCCCGGTAGTCGCTCGACCCCTGCTGGTTCCCGCGGAAGGTGTAGCGGGCGTTAAGCGAGAGCGGGCCCAGCGGGCGCGTCTGCCCGTACAAGGACAGGTTCGGCAGCAGTTGCGAATCCACGTCTTGGGCTTGTGCGCCGCCAGCCACCAGGTCCATGCGGAGCTCGTCGACGAAGCGCTTGCTGCCCGTCTCGACCAGCCAGTCGTCGATCGCCGTGTTCACGAACTGGCCCACCCCGCTCGAGATGAACTCGGTCACCTCCCGGCGCAGGATCTCTCCCGTCTGGGGACCGTCCGAACCGCCCCGGAACGTGCTCGTGATCAGGCTTTCCTTGCCCAGGACCTGGAGGATCCGGTCCTGCGACAGCGGCGGGTTGCTCTCGAAGGTGATTTCCATGTTCTTGAGCGTGCCCGTCACATGGGCGGTCACGTTCAGGTAGTCCGCCTCGGACTTGCCCTTGATGGCGAAGAAGTCCTCGCCGTTGTAGTCCCAGACGCGCGCCACGGCCGAGACGTCCAGCCGCGCGTTGGGGAGCTTGCTCTTGGCGGTCGAAGCGTCGCCCAAAGGAGCCAGGATGTCCATGAAGTCGTCGTTCTCGGCCGCGAGGCCCGCGCCCAGGAATTCCACGCGTCCCACGGGATCCGAGACGATCCGGAAGTCGGTGTTGACCGTGGTGAACGAGCCGCTGCGCACCAGGATCACGCCCTTGGGCTGCGGATCGTCGAGCATGCCGTTCACGATCAGGTTGCCGACCACGGTGACGTCCATCTTCATCGTCGCGCGATCCGTCAGGGCAGAGCCCATGGAGACCTGGACGCCGGTGCCCAATTGGACCGTCAGGTCCTTCAAGGTCACCGGGATCATCTCCCCGGAGCTCGCCGTCGCGTTGGCTTCTTCGTTGTTCGACAGCTGGACCGTGCCGCGGCTCAGGGCGATGATGCCGCTGATGACCGGGTGATCCGGCTTGCCGGTCACCTCCAGGGTCGCCCCGGTCATGCCCTGATACAGCTTGTTCTTCAGCTTGAGCTCGACCTGGCTGACGGAGATCTGGAAGCGCATGTCCTGGGGCTTGAATTCCTTGGTCATCGCGAGGTTGCCCGAGGCGATGATCTTGCCGCCGCCGTACTGGGCGGTGGCGCGCTGCACGACCACTCCCTTGGAGCTGATGCTCGCCGAGGCCACGACGTTGGTAAGAGGGCCTTCCAGCGCCTTGATGCCGATCGTACCGCCCTGAAGGTCCACGCCTCCCGTCAGCTTCGGTTCTTCGAGCGTCCCGCGCAGCGCCAGCTTCACGGAGCCGGGACCCCCGAGCCATTCCACCTCGCCCTTGGTGAAGATCGAGATCAGGCCCAGGCTTTCGCCGTCGAGATCCATGTCCATGCTGATTGCGTCGTTGCCGGGCGTGGCCGGTAGCGGCAAGCTTCCCGTGATATGGGCGGCCCGTCCGTCCTTGGTGATCTCCGACGACTGGATGGAGAGACGCCCCCCGGTGTAAAGCGCCTTGGCGCGCGCCTGGTCGTAGGCGAACTCGTTGAGGAGGCCCTGGTTGACCTCGGCTTGGATCGTGACGTACGGATCGGAGATCGCGCCCTGTGCGCGCAGCGACACGCCCGCGCGTCCTCCCAGCGAGAGATCCTGGGCTTGCAGCCACGGGTTGATCCAGGCGAGGTCCAGGCGATCGCCATACACCACCAGTTCCTGGCCCGGGCCCATGATGCCCTTGGCGTAAATCGAGCTGCCGTCATCCGAGGAGATCGAGAGGTAAGGCACCGTGAGGCGATCGCCCTTCAGCGACAGCGAGACCTGGGCGGTCTCCAGCCGGTGCCCGTAGGCCTTGCCGTGGCGCAGATGCGCGCGAAGCCGCATGTCGGGGTCGCTCAAGGGCCCCGAGATCTCGTAGTCCATCGACAGCCGCCCTTCAAGGGCCTGCCAGAAGGGACGCTGCGAGGCCAGGAAGAGCTCGTTCGACGGCAGCGGCTCCTTCTTCGCCGCCTTCCAGTGGTCCAGCAAGGGGGCGAGCGAGCCCTGAGGCGTCCCGGTCATGAGCGGCAGATCCTCCCGGCCCGGAAGGTCCCCCGCCGGGGTCGCCGGTCCCAGCGTCTCGTTGACCATGCGGCGCCCGATCCAGGTACTCCGCAGCAATTGCTGCCAGTGGACGGCCTCCATGATCTGGCGCAGGTTGGCGTCGATGGTCGTGACGGTCAGGTTCGCCACCGGATCCAATGCCTGGCCCTTGCGCCCCGAGAAGTCGATATCCCCCTTCACGACGATCTCGGCGTCGTCTCCTTGGCTGCCCAGCTCCGGCTTGGCGCGAAGCTCCGGCAGGGTGAGCCGGTCATGGCCGAAGTAGATCGCGCCCCAGACCCGCTCGAGCTCGCCGAAGCGCTCGGCGTCAATCTGCTTGGCATCCAGGTCCCCTCGGGCCTTCAGCGCCTGATCCTGGCTTTCCAGGTGGGCCGTGAGGCTCAAGACCCCGCGCACCATGCCCATCTGGTCTACCAGGGCGCGTTGCAGCGGTTCGATCTCGCCGGCTTCGACGTCCTTCACGGCCAGATCGAGGCTGAAGTCGGGGATCGTTTCCTTCCCCTTGGGCAGCATCAGGTGCCCGGAGCCCGTCACCTCGCCGCCGGCAGTCTTGCCTTCCACGAGGGGGAGATCCAGCCGCTTGCCGGCGAAGCTCCAACGGATGAGTGCCTCTTCGATCCGCTGGCCATCGATGACGATCTGCGCTCCTTGCAGTTTGCCCGAGACCCGGATCGACTCGGGAACCATGGCGTTGCCGCCGATCACGCCTTCGGCCGCGACGACGCCCCCCATGGGAACCTCGACGCCCAAGGCCTCAAGCCGATCGAGCGGGAACTCCGCCAGCTGGAAGCGGCCCGTGACGCTTCCGCCTTCGTTCCCCTTCGCCGTGGCCGTGAGGCGGCCTCCGGCCAACCGCACGACGGCCTCCGGCACCTCCCAGGTCTTGCCCGAAAGATGGAACGCCGCCGAGACCGCGTCGACGTTCTGGGAGGCGTAGCCGCCGTCGAGCACTTCGGCGCGGCCCCGCACGTCGAGGTTCGTGGCCGGCCCGGAAACCGTGACGGAGCCCGATGCTGCCCCCTTCAATGGGAGGGGCTGCTCCAAGTAGGGAGCCGTCAGGGCCGCCAGGTTCACGCCGCTCCAGGAGGCGGTCGTCTCGATCTGCAAGTCTCCCTCGGGGGTTCCCGGTTTGCCCTTGCCGAAGCGCAGCGTGGTCCCGCCGTTCACCTGGCCGCCATGGACGGTGCCGGCCCATTGCGGAACCGTGACCACCATGTCCTGGTAGCGGAGCTGGCCCGTGAACGCGCGTAGCTCCTGCTTGACGATCCGGGCCTCGGGCACGACGAGGTCCGCCGTCACCACCGGATCGACGGCGTAGCCGCTCACCTGGGCTTGGACCTCGCCTTTGCCGGAAAGCTCGTACTGCTCGAGGTCTTTGACCAGGGGCTCCAGGGATTTCAGGTTCACGTCCCGTGCGGTATAGGCCATGTCCAGGGTCGGGCCCGTTCGCTTGGAGTTGGGCACCCAGGGCTTGTCGATCCCCAGCACCTTGCCGCCGCCGGTGACCAGGTTGCCCTCGAGGCGGGCCTGGACTCCTTCGAGCGTGACCTCCTTGAGGTCGAAGCGGGCCTGAGCCGAGATGTCCTTGAGGGGCCGCAAGAGGTTTCGCACCTCCAGCTCGCCGCCCTGCACCCGGACCGCCCCGTTCAGGGCGAAGGTCTCGAACCGAGCGGGATCGTCCCATTTGACGTCGACTTGCGCCTGCGCCTCACCGCGCGTGGCCCACCAGTCCTGGGATGGAGCCAGGTAGGTGGCCCAGCGGGGAACGTCGATGCGGGAGAGTTCGGCGTTGACGGCCCCTGAGCCGCCCTTGAGGCGGTAATGGCCCTTCACCTGAAGCGGAGAGTCTAGCTCCTTGCCGTTTCCGCTGAACGTCAGGACGGAGTCGACGAGATCCGCGCGCGCCGAAATCCCCTTCAAGCTGGCCTCGAAGGGGGCTTTGCGCTGGTAGAGATCCTTCCACTGGATCGTGCCGCCGTGGGCGACGATCTGGATCGGCGGAAGCTTGGGCGGTTCCCAGGGTTCGCCGGTGGCCGGCGGGAACTTGGGCTGGTAGGAGATCGCGCCCTTCGCGTCCCGCGCGAGGGTGACCCGCGCCCCGTAGACGTCCACGCGGACCGGCTTGTCGCTGAGTTTGAGGATCTCGGGAATCGAGTAGGAGGCGCGCACTTCGGGGGCGTAGGCGATCACCGGCGCATCCGGATCGTCGGAGCCGTAGACGCGGACGTCGCGAAGGCTCAGGCCGCCCCAGAGGGGGCCCGAGACCCGCCCCACCTTGATGGGGACTCCGATGGCCTGGGAGGCGGCCTTCTCGACTTCGCGCAGGCCGTCGGCCATCAGGCGATTTCGATTCTGGTAGGTCCAGACTCCCAACGCCAGCAAAACCGCCACGAACAGGGACGTGACGATCAGGAGGATCTGGTTGAGTCGGTTGAAAATGGTCAAGGAAACCGCTCGCTACCCTTCACAAAAGCCGCAGGCGCTGCTCGATGCGCAGGATCCATTATACAAGCCCAGGACCGCTCTTAAACGCCGTATCGCCGCTCACAAGAGATGGAGCTCTTTTCTTAACGACGGGGCAATCCCCTCGAACGTTCCCCTTCACGAAGGTTCACATGACCCTTGCCTTGTAGATTCGAAGCGGCTTCAGGGTTGATTGTGACTTGATTAACCCATTCTCGCCCGCAAAACATAAGTTCACCGCTAACCCCCTTTAGAGGCCGGAAAGAGGGGGTAAACGATGCACGGACGGAATGGCCCGATCGTTCCGTGAAGCAAATCAACGCCAGTCGTCTCGCGCTTTTTACCGCGGCGGGCGACGCGATGAAAGGAATTCCGACGTTTGATTAAGAAGCTAGAGACAGCCCTGTCTTGGAAGTCCCTCGCCAAACCGACGTTGGCCGCTTCGGTCGCTTTGGTCATGCTGGCCGGCTGCGGCCAGGGAGCCGTCACCGCCCCGGGCTTGGGCAATACCGCGGCCGTGCCCCAGCTCAATGCCTCGGAGCCGACCGTGAGCGGTTCCGGCATCAAGGTCTACGTCAACGACGTCATGCACGCGGCCAACTCCTACGTGCTCGCCACCAATCGCAACCACGTGGCCAACAACTTCCCCAACGGCGCCGCCAAGCTTGCGAAGCTCAAGGAGCTTCGTCCCCGCTGGGGGCAGGGCCGCTACATGTACCGGATCGGCCATGGTCCGACCGACGGCCGGCATGACTACACCTACATGACCGGCTACCACTTCGAGCAGCACTGGGATAAGGATGGCGGTTATCCCTACGACGATATCCGCAACGCCCTCAAGGATGCCAACGCGCTGGATGCCGAGCAGCTTCACGTGGTGAACTTCGGCACCGGCACTCCCGAGGAAGCCGCCCGCTACGTCTCGTACCTCAACCACCCCAACGATGCCAACCGGGCCAAATACCCGTACCCGGTCCAGAACGCCAAGTTCTTCGAGATCGGCAACGAGATCTCCTGGTCCAAGGTCCGCGGCCACAAGGAGTACGCCTCCACGGACACGCAGTACGCCCAGCGGGCCAAGCAATTCGCCCAGGCCATGCGCAAGGCGTCGCCGACCCCCATCCAGATCGGCGCCGTGGCCTCCACCAACTCCAACTTCATGGGCGAAGGTTGGGCCCAAGGCGCCGCCGGCGTGAAGAACATCCTCCAGACCATGGGGGATGACGTGGACTTCCTGATCTACCACGGCTACCCGAGCTATCCCATGGCGAACAAGGGCGGCGATCGCCTCAGCATCATGGCCCAGAACGCCTGGAACGAGCGCAAGTACAAGCAGGAAATCCTCCCGGCCATCAAGCAGTACGCGAAGAAGCCCGTGCGCCTCGCCAACACCGAGTTCTTCACCGAGATCTACAACGACGCCACGTTCGCCCGCGGCATGTTCGGAGCCCTCTACGCCGCCGACACCGTGACCCTCGCGATGAACCTCGACATGCTGGTCGCCAACCAGTTCGGCCTCGACCACGGGGACATGTCGGATGCCTCGTTCTTCGTCGGCAACGATCCCAACGCGGTCACGACCATCTTCATGTTCCAGAAGATGCTGGCCCAGCACTGGGGAGACGGCATCCTCCGGACCGAGGGCGTGAACCTCCCGACTCAGTTCGTGAAGGGCGCCGCGGATTCGATCGATATGCCCAAGCTGACCTACACCGCCTCGAAGGGCAACAACGGCAAGGTCTACGTCATGGTCACCAACCGCACGAACGACTCCGATGTGACCACCAGCGTCGGGCTGGGGCTCAACCCCCGCTCCGTCACGGCTTACGAGCTCAAGGGCTCGGCGGGCTGGAACTCGGATCACAGCAGCGCGTCGGTCTCGACCAAGCCGGTGAGCCTGAACACGCCCTACACCTTCCCCAAGGCGTCGATCACGATCCTCGAGATCACTCCCTAGAACGGCCGCAGGCCGGTTCCCCAGAAACGAGGAATGCCATGGCTTCGCCCTGTCCCCCCATCGAGGGGGGACAGGGCGAAGAACTTCTCCCCATCAAGGAGACAAGGCAGGAATCTCACCCCGGAGTTTTGCCCGTTCCGCCAAGGTGTTTCCCTCCGCCTTCCCCTAGGCTGAATTCCGGAGTTCCCCTCGGCGCGTGTCGCCGATCAACCGGGAGGTCACCATGCCGATTTCGCGTTCTCCGTGGAGTCAGGTGCGTTCCAGCCTCGAAACCACCGTGGGCGACGCCATCATCGAGACCCTGATCGACTGGGGTATCGACACGGTCTTCGGCATTCCGGGGGATAACGCGGACGGCCTGATGAACGGCCTCTTGAAGAACAAGGACCGGATCCGCTTCGTCCTGGTGCGCCACGAGGAGAACGCGGCCTTCATGGCGACGGCGCATTACAAGCTGACGGGCAAGATCGCCGCCTGCCTCACGACGGCGGGACCCGGCGCCTTCCACCTGATCAACGGCCTCTACGAGGCCTTCCACGACAAGATCCCTGTCCTGGCCCTGACCGGGAACGCCGACTCCTTCGCGATCGGCACGGATCAAGTCCAGGAGTTCATTCCGGAGAAGGACTTCGCGGGCTGCACGGTCTGGGCGCGCATGCTCGCGGGCACCAAGAACGCCCGGATCGTGACCTCCAACGCGATCCGCACCGCCTACGCGCGGAGCGGGCCGGCCCTCCTGTCGGTGCCGGTGGATCTCGGCCTGGAGGTTCTCCCCAAGGAGGCGCCGAAGGCCGACCACCAGTTCTCGCCTCCGACCCTTTGGCCGGATCCCGAGCGGCTGGAGCCGATCATCGCCGCGATCGATCGCGCCGAGCGCCCGATGATCATGATCGGACGCGGGACCTGGGGGCTGGGGCATGCGCTCGTCCAGCTGGCCGACAAGCTTGGAGCCCCCATCGTCAAGGCGCTCTGGGGCAAGGAATCCGTTTCCGACGACGATCCGCATGTCCTGGGAGGCCTGGGCCTGATCGGCACCCGACCCTCGGTCGAGGCCGCCTCCAACGCCGACCTCATGCTGATGCTCGGGACGTCCTTTCCCTATAACGACTTCCTGCCCGATCCCGGGCGCTGCGTGGTGATCCAGGTGGATCAGGACCCGCACCAGATCGGCAAGCGCTACCCCGTGAACCTGGGGCTCTGCGCGGACGTGCATCGGGTCGTGCCCGAACTCCTGGCCCGCTGCCGCCGCCATGAGAACCGCCGCTGGCTCAGCGACCTCCAGGTCTCGCGCAGCGAGTGGAACAAGCTCATGGAGCGCCAGGCGACGAGCGATCGCCAGCCCATGCGCCCCCAGGTCATGGCCCGGGCCCTCAAGGTCTGTGCCGCCGAGGACGCCATCATCGTCACCGACTCGGGAGCCAACACCGTCTGGATGGCCCGCAACTTCTTCGTCAACGGCCGCCAGCGCTTCATCGGCTCGGGCCTCATGGGCACCATGCAATGCGGCCTCCCCTACGCCATCGGAGCCAAGTTCGCCTGTCCCGACAAGCAGGTGATCGCGGGCCTGGGAGACGGCGACTTCGTCATGTGCATGGGCGAGTTCACCACGGCCGTGCACTACGAACTGCCCATCGTCGTCTGCATCTTCAACAACTCCAAGCTGGGCCTGATCAAGTACGAGGAGGCCGTGGCCGGCGTCCCGGAGTTCGGCATCCACTTCCACAACCCGGACTTCGTGAAGTTCGCGGAAGCCTGCGGCGGCTTCGGTGTCCGGGTCGAGGACCCCAAGGACGCCGAGGATGCGGTCCGCGCGGCGCTCGCCTCCGGCAAGCCCGCCTTGATCGACGCCATCGTCGAGCCCAACGAGGTCCCCTTCCCGCCCAAGGTCGAGCGTGGTCAGGCGACCGGCTTCGGCATCGCCTTCCTGCGCGAGCAGTTCGCCAAGATCATCGAGTAAGCGACGTCTACCGTCTCCGTCGGCCCAACCAGATTGCCAGCCCGCCGGCCGCCAGGGTCGTCGCAAGCAACGCGGCGCCCCAGCGCCGGCGGTGCATGCGCTGGTAGACCCCGATGTACGGCAGCATGCTGATCCCTTCCGCGATCGGGCTCCGGGCTTCACGTGCCTCCGGCAACGTCTTCATGGCCGATCCTCCCTTCCTCCCCACCGGGCTCCTCGCGTCCAGCATAGGGAGCCCGGTGGGGGAGGACAAGCCAAGTCTGGGCGTTACGGCCCGATGGGAGCACTGAATCCCAACCAACCTCGCGTCAGGAAATCGCTAAGGCTCAGCACGAAGAGGATCCCCAGCCAGAAGAGCCCCACCCCTGCCACCAGCCGAGCCAGCATCGGACTCTCGCGAAGCTCCATGAAGATCCACGCGATCAAGCCTGCCTTGGCGATCGCCACCCCGTACGCCAGAACCACGTGAAACGCCCCGATCGGCAGGTAGGCCCCCGCCGCCGTCAACACCAAGAGCCCCATGAGCGCTCCGTACGTCCCCGCGAAGGCCCGGATCTCCGCATCCATTCCCCGCCCTCCTTCTCAGTGCGCCGCCGGAGCGATCAGGTAGAACGTGGGGTAAAGAAAGACCCAGACCACGTCGATCAAGTGCCAGAACAGCCCTCCCAGCACGATCGGCATCGCATGCATGCCTTGCAGCCGCCCCTTATGCGCGAAGGCGGCCAGCACGAGCACGATCCCGATGCCGATCAGGAGGTGCACCGCATGCAGCCCGGTCATCACGAAGTAGAAGACGAAGAAGAGCGCCACTTGCGCGGCATGCGGGCCCGCGAACGTGAAGTTCAGGCTCGGTGCCAGGCCATCCTGGTAATGATGGACGTACTCCGTTCCCTTGATGCCGATGAAGACCAGCCCCAGCAGGGCCGTGAGCAGCAGGAGGCGAGCGCATGTCTTGGCATTCTCCCGGCGGGAGGCATGCACGGCGAGCGCCATCGTCAGGCTGCTCGTCAGGAGCACGGCCGTGTTGAGGGTGCCGAGCCCCATCTCCATCTGCGCGCTGCCGATCGCGAAGGCCGCGGGGTAGCTGAGCCGATAGGCCGTGTAGCCCAAGAAGAGCCCCCCGAAGAGCAGGATCTCGGTCGCGAGGAAGATCCACATGCCGAGCACGTCGGAGGCATGTTGCTGATTCAGGTCGTCGAACTGGGGCTTGAGCGGCGAGGCGTGATCAGGCATGCGGCTCCTCCGGGTGATAGGCGTAGGCCTCCTCGGTCACGACCGGGGTCTCGGGGAAGTTCTCGCGTGGTGGCGGCGACGCGGTCTCCCATTCCAGGCCCTTGGCTCGCCAGGGGTTCGGTCCCGCGGCGGGCCCGTAGCGCAGCGACCAGAGGAGGTAGGTGAGCGGGAAGAGGTAGCCGAACGCCAGGATGGTGGCTCCGGCGGAGGACATGACGTTGAGGACCGAGAACTCGGCGGGATAGGAGTGGTAGCGGCGGGGCATGCCCAGGGTGCCGAGGATGTACTGGGGGAAGAACGTGAGGTTGAAGCCGATGAAGAGGGTGATGGCAGCGAACTTGCCGGCCAGCTCCGGGTACTTGCGCCCGCTGATCTTGGGCCACCAGAAGTGGATGCCTCCCAGGTAGGCGCTGACCATGCCGCCGACCATGATGTAGTGGAAATGCGAGATGACGAAGTAGGTGTCGTGGACGTGCACGTCCACCGCCAGGGCGGCCAGGAAGAGCCCCGTCAGCCCCCCCATGGTGAAGAGCCCGATGAACCCCAGCATGTACAGCATGGGCGTGTCGAAGGTGATCGAGCCCTTGCGCAAGGTGGCAGTCCAGTTGAAGACCTTGATGGCCGAGGGAATCGCCACCATGTAGCTCAAAAAGGCGAAGACCATGCCCGCGTAGACGGACTGGCCCGCCACGAACATGTGATGCCCCCAGACCAGGAAGCCGAAGAAGGCGATCGCCAAGGTCGAGCCCGCGATGAAGTTGTAGCCGAAGACCCGCTTTCGCGAAAAGCAGGTGATGACCTCGTTCACCACCCCCATGCCCGGCAGGATCATGATGTAGACGGCCGGGTGCGAGTAGAACCAGAAGAGATGCTGAAAGAGCAGGGGATCCCCGCCGAGCGCCGGATCGAAGATGCCCACCCCGAAGATTCGCTCCACCGCGACCATCAGGAGGGTCAGGGCCAGGATCGGGGTCGCCAGCACCAAGATCATGCTCGTGGCGTAGACGCCCCAGACGAACAAGGGAAGCCGGAACCATGTCAGCCCCGGCGCGCGCATCTGGTGGATCGTCACGATGAAGTTGAGGCCCGTGAAGATCGACGAGAAGCCCACGATGAAGACCCCCACCACCGTGAGCATGACGTGGGTGTTGCTGAACATGCTGCTGAAGGGCGTGTAGAAGGTCCAGCCCGTATCCACCCCGCCTCTCAGCATCATCAGGAGGGTGAAGAGACCGCCCACGGCGTAGAGGTACCAGCTCATGAGGTTCAGCCGTGGGAAGGCCAGGTCCCGCGCGCCGATCATCAGGGGGATCAGGAAGTTGCCAAGCACCGCCGGGATGGAGGGGATCAGGAAGAACCAGACCATGATGACCCCGTGCAGGCTGAAGAGCTTGTTGTAGGTCTCGGCCGTCACGAGATCCCCCGCCGGGGTGGCCAGTTCCAGGCGGATGACCGTTGCCGCCGCCCCCCCGATCAGGAAGAAGAGCGTGATGCTGACCATGTAGAGGATCGCGATTCGCTTGTGGTCGGTCGTGAGCAGCCAGGAGCGGATCGTCTGGCCTTCGTTGAGGTAGTGGCGTTCGGGCAGGGCCGCGTCGCTCATGGGGCGCTCCTTTCGGAAAGGGATCTGAGGTAGGCGACGAGCTGTAACACTTGCTCCTCATCGATCTGCCCCTGATAACTCGGCATGATCGGCGCGTAGCCCGCGACGATCTGCTTGCCCGGCAAGAGGATGGAGTCATGGAGGTACTGGTCGTCGGCAAATGCGAAGCCTCCCCCCTGTAGCGGGACGGGCTTGCCGTAGAGGCCCTCGAGGGGCGGCGCGTGCACCGTCGTGCTGCCCATGTGGCAGCCTGAGCAGCCTAGCGACCGGAACAGCCGCTCGCCTGCTTGGGCCATGGAGCCTTCCGGAGGAACCTCGGAGAGCCAGGCCTCGAACTCGGACGGAGAGACGGCGATGACCTCGCCCGTCATCGAGGCGTGGGCCGTGCCGCAGTACTGCGAGCAGAGGAGCGGGTAGGTGCCGGGCCGGCTCACCGTGAACTCCATGCGGGTGTAGCGTCCCGGGAGGACGTCGTGGTGAAGGCGGAAGGCGGGAACGAAGACGTCATGGATGACGTCCTGGGAGATCATGATCAGTCGGACCGGCTTGCCGACCGGCACGTGGAGCGTGTTGATCTCGCGCCTTCCCGCCGGATGCTGGAACTTCCACATCCACTGCTTGCCGACCACGAAGATCTCCGTGGCCCCGGCGTTGGGGCGCGCCATCTCGAAGAAGAGCTTGGCTCCCCAGCCGAAGAGGCCCATGAAGATCACGAAGGGGATCGCGAGCCAGCTCAGCTCGAGGGGAAGGTTCCGGCTCACGCGATGCCGGCGATCGGCCCGTGAGCCGCGCCGGTACTTCACCGCGTAGTAGGCGAGCATGACGAAGACCCCCAGGGCCACGAGGCCGCAGATGCCAAGCAGCGTCAGGAAGAGGGCGTCGACGTGAGGGGCGGCTTCCGAGGCCGCCTCCGGCAGGAACGTCATGGCCATCAGCGTTCTCCTCCTTGCCGCCCGCCGCCGAACGCCTTCCGGCGCCGGCGTTCGGCGACGCCGAGGCCTCCGATCAGCCCGCCGAGGAGCAGCATGGTCGCTATCCCGCCCAGGCGCAGCACCTCCATCACGGCGAGGGAGTAGCGCCCGTGCTGCGGGTCGTAGCGGTAGCAGCGCATCAGCACCTGATCGACCGGCGAGCCGATCCGGTTCTCGGCCGCCTCCAGGACGGCGAGCCGAAGGTCGCGCTGCGGGAACTCGATCCCGAAGAGGTAACGGGCGATCCGCCCCTGGGGAGTGGCGATCGTGATGCCCGCCGGATGGGCGTACTGCTGGGTCTTGGCATCGTAGGAGTAGCGGATTCCCAGGGCCTCCGCAAGCTGCCGGATGGAGGCCTCGTCCCCCGTCAGGAACTGCCAGCCGTCCTCCGTGCCCGCCCGTCCGTAGCGCTTCATGGTGAGCTGGCGCCGGGCCTCCGCGAGTTCCGGCGTCTCGTGGGGATCGAGGCTGACGACGAGCACCGTGAGCGCCTTCCCCACGTCGAAACGCTGCTCCGAGAGGCTCTTGATCAGCCCGTTGAGGACGTGGGTACAGAGGTTGGGGCAGTCGTACTGGACCATGGCGATCGCCACGGGCCGTGTCCCGAAGACCGATTCCAGGCGCAACGCGCGTCCCGACGCGTCCATGAAGGTCAACTCCAGCGGCACGCGCTCCTCCAGGCGCTGATCGAAGCGCACCTCCGGAGGCAGCACGGCACGCGCCTCCGGCATGCCGGCGACGAGCGAAAGCCCGAGGATGAGCCACAAGAACAACCTCCAGGTCCTCATGGCCTCCTCCCCCCGCTGGTTCCCCCGCTGGCGCTCGGAGAGGCCAGCCAATCCATCGCCCGGGCGATCGGAATCCGGATCAGCCCATGCGGGCGATCGACCCAGGCGTACTCCGTGAGCAGCCGCTCCTCGTCCGCGCGCAGGCGCTCCAGGTCCTGCGAGGGGTCGACCTGCAGCCGCGGCACCGGGAAGACCGTCTCCGGCGGCGCGAACGTCGGCATCGGCCCATGCCGCTCTTGGGCCTGCCGCTCGAAGCGCGCCATCAGCAGCAGGAGGGCCAGGTGCATGAGGACCGCGCCCACGACGATGCCGATCGCCAGGTAGCCGATCACGCGGTAGTTGATGTCCGGCCCCTCGTGCCCTTGGGCGATCGCCTCCGGGGTCGGAGCGGAAGGCTTCCGCCTGAAACGCGCGCTCAGCTTCGCCAGCCAGGCGCTCCATTTACGCAGGCTCGCCATGCGGGACCTCCATGGTCAGGCGGCTATCCCGGGGCAAGAGAGAGTCGCGGCGTCGCAGTTGCCGGAGGGCTTCCCAGGCGATCAGGCCTCCCAGCGCCAAGGGGGCCAAGACGTCGAGGACATGCGGGCGCAGGCCGGTCGGGTGAAAGGCGGGAAGCACCATCCAGTAGGTCGTGATCAGCTGCGTCAGGACGAGGAGGGCGGCGAGCCATCCCAAGGGCCGCGGCCGGCGCTTGATGCCTCGAAAGAGCAGGCAGACGAAGGGGAGGGCGAACTGGAAGAGGGCGATGAACCAGGTGAGCAGCAGCCAGCTCCCCGCGATCCGGCGGACGTACCAGACGATGGTTTCGGGAAGGTTCCCGGCCCAGCTGATCAGGAACTGGCTGAAGGCGACGTACGCCCAGGTCATGACGGCGGTCAAGAGGAGGTTGCCCATGTCGTTGAGCCGCAGGTGGACGTGATGAACCCGTCTCAGCTCGGTGCGGGGCATGAGCCAGCAGAAGGCGGCCACTGCCGTCGCGAGCGCCGCCAAGAGTTCGCCGGTCATCCAGACGAAGCCGAAGATGCTGGAATTCCAGCCCGGCTCCAGCGAGACCACCCAGTCGAACGCGGCGAAGGACGCCGTCACCAGGTAAACGAGAAACCATGCCGCCCCCAGCTTCTGCAGCCGGTAGCCCCGCTCCGGGTGCGGCTCCTCGTCCTGGGCCTGTGCCTCGCGGATGAGCCAGCGCGAGAGCCCGATCCAGACGAGGATGTAGAGTGCCTGGCGGGCGAGGAAGAACGGGAGGTTCAGGTAGGCTGCCTGGTGAGCCAGCTCGGGCGCGGCCGTGGAGCCTTGCAGCCAGGGGAAGATCCGGGGGAGGCCGAAAGCGAGCGGGAGACCGAGGAGGATGGCCAGGGGTAGCGCCCGGCCGAAGGACTCCAGCCAGGGGCGTAGCAGCAGCCCCCAGATTCCCCCGACCAGGCTGTGCAGGGCCAGGAGGGTCGTCGATCCGAGGGCGACACCCAGCATGAAGAGCCAGGCGTAGAGGTAGCTCTGGAAGAAGCGCCCTGGGTCCAGGAAGGCCCCGATCAGGCAGAGGAGGAGGGCGAGCACGCCGATGCCAAGGGAGGCCCGCTGGACGGGCGCCAGGGGGCGCTCGGGAGGGGCGAGGCGGATCATGGCTGCTCTCCTTGGAGGCGCGCGCGCTCGGCGGGCGGAGCGGCCTCCAGGGGGGCGGCCTGGCTGAGCTGGAGGGCGCGGATGTAGGCGGCGATCGCCCAGCGATCCGCCGGCTCGACGCGGTTGGCGTAGGAGGCCATCATGCCGTAGCCCAGGGTGATCACCCGGACGACATGGCCGGGGGCCGCCTGCTGTAGCCGCGCCTCATGCAAGGAAGGCGGTCGTGGGAAGCCCCGTTGGACGATCATGCCGTTACCGGTCCCCGCCCGATCGTGGCACGGAGCACAGTTGATGTTGTAGCGCTCCTGCCCGCGCTCCAGGAGCGAGCGGGTGAGCGGCGCGGGGAAGCTGGCCGACGCGGCGGGAAGCGGTTCGGGGAGAGGGCCCCGGGGGATGGTTCCCGGCACGCGGGGGCGAGACGACATGCCGTCCGCGAAGAACGCGCTCGGATCCAGGGGCGCGTAGCGCGGCTGGTCGGCCATCTTCTGCCGGCAGCCGCTCGCCAGCAGCATGACGGCGATCAGCATGGCCGCGAGGAGGGCGGTGGCCCGCCGGAACTCAGCCCTCCACATCGGAGACCTCGCTGGGGGCGAGGCCTTGCAGGAAGCTGCGGGTCCTCTCGCGCTCGAAGAGCGGATCGCCGGCCTCGATGCAGAGGGCGAAGCGATCGAGCGTCACCTGCTCGAAGCCGGGAACGTTGAAGCTGGGGTGGTAGGGCTGGGGCAGGCGGTTCATCGCGAGCATCCCGATGACCGCTCCGAAGGCGCCGAAGAGGATCGTGAGCTCGAAGGTGATCGGTACGAAGGCAGGCCAGGAGTTCAAGGGACGCCCCCCGACGTTGATGGGCAAGTGGATGGCCATGGCGAAGAACTGCATGCCGTACCCCAGGATCCCCCCTGCGAGGCCCGACAGGAGCACGATGAGCGGCAAGCGGTCGGGAGGGATGCCGAGCGTCTCGGGCAGGCCGTCGACCGGATAGGGGGTGTAGGCGTCCATCCGCTGATAGCCCGCCTCGCGCGCCCGCTGAGCGGCCCCGAGCAGGGCCTCGGGGGTCTCGAAGACCGCCATCATGCCGTGCAGGCGCGTCGGCTCAGCCATGGGCGGAGCCCTCCTCGCTGACCAGCTTCGAGACCTCGGAGATGGCGATCATCGGCAGCAGGCGGATGAAGAGCAAGAAGAGGAACGTGAAGAGGCCGATCGTGCCGAAAAAGGTGGCCCAGTCCCAGACGGTGGGGTAGTACATGCCCCAGCGCGAGGGCATGTAGTCGTGATGCAGGCCCGTGATGACGATCATGACCCGCTCCATCCACATGCCGGCGTTGGTGAGAAGGGCGATCGCCAAAAGCACCCAGAGGTTTCGCCGGACGGCCGGGAACCAGAGGAGCTGAACCACGCCGACGTTGATCGCCATGACGGTCCAGAACAAGGGCGCGTAACGCCCCCGCATGAGGTTCACGGTGCTCGACCACTCGGCTCCGCCGCCGTACCAGGAGGTGAAAATCTCCATGAGGTAGCTGTAGTCGACCAGCAGGCCGGTCGCCAGCAGCAAGCGCGCCATCAGCTCGAGATGCCGCATGGTGATCAGCTCTTGCAGCCGGTAGAAATGCCTGAGGGGAATGGCGAGGGTCAGGACCATCGCGAAGCCCGAAAAGACGGCGCCGGCCACGAAGTACGGCGGGAAGATGGTCGAGTGCCAGCTCGGCACGATGGCCACGCTGAAGTCCAGGCTCACGATACTATGCACCGAGATGACCAGGGGAGTGGCGAGCCCCGCGAGCAGGAGGTAAGCGGTCTCGTAGCGCTGCCAGTGGCGGGCCGACCCCCGCCACCCCAGCGCCAGCACCCCGAAGGCAACGCGCTGGTAGCGACGCTTGGCCTGGTCGCGGAGGGTCGCAAGATCCGGGATCAAGCCCACGTACCAGAAGAGCAAGGAGACGGTCAGGTAGGTCGCCACCGCGAAGAAGTCCCAGATCAGCGGGCTGCGGAATTGCGGCCAGAGCGCCATGGTGTTGGGGTAGGGGACCAGCCAATAGAAGTACCAGGGCCGGCCGAGGTGCAGCAGAGGGAACAAGCCCGCGCAGACCACGGCGAAGAGGGTCATCGCCTCGGCGAAGCGGTTGATCGAGGTCCGCCACTTCTGCCGCATCAACAGCAGGAAGGCCGAGATCAAGGTTCCGGCGTGGCCGATCCCGATCCACCAGACGAAGTTGGCGATCGCAAATCCCCAGGCCACCGGGATGTTCACCCCCCAGATCCCGACGCCCCTCACGAGCAGCACGGCGATCGCGACTCCCAGGACGAAGACCAGGAAGCCGGCCACGGCCAGGCCGCCGAGCCAGCCCCAGCCGATGGGGCGCTCGAGCACGATGTTCGCGATCGTGAGGGCCGCGGCCTTCGCGCGCTCGTTCGCCATCTAGCCGAGCTCCGGATTGGGGTTTTGCACCCGCGCGAGGTACGTGGTCCGCGGGCGCGTGTTGAGCTCCTCCAGCAAGCCGTAGCTGAGTGGGCTCGCCTTCCAGCGGCTGACCTCGCTCTCGGGATCGTTCATGTCCCCGAAGACGATGGCCTTGGTGGGACAGGCCGACTGGCATGCCGTTCGCACCTCCCCGTCGCGGATCGGGCGGCCCTCGTGCGTGGCATCTTCGCGCGCCGCCTCGATCCGCTGGATGCAGTACGTGCACTTCTCCATCACGCCTCGGCTGCGCACGCTCACCTCGGGGTTGCGCATCGCCTTCAGCGACTCGGTCTTCCAGTCCGCGTACGGGTAGAAGTTGAAGCGCCGGACCTTATAGGGGCAGTTGTTGGAGCAGTAGCGCGTCCCGATGCAGCGGTTGTAGACCATCTCATTGAGGCCCTCCTTCCCATGCACTGTCGCCTCGGTGGGACAGACGAGCTCACAGGGGGCCTTCTCGCAGTGCATGCACGGGACCGGCTGGAAGACCATGCCGGGGTTGGCGAGATCCCCCAGGTCGTAGCGATCGATTCGCAGCCAGTGCATCTGGCGGTTGCGCAGGACTTCTTCCTTGCCGACCACCGGGATGTTGTTCTCGGCCTGGCAGGCCACGACGCAAGCGTTGCAGCCGATGCACGCCGTGAGGTCGATGGCCATGGCCCAGGCGTAGCCCTCCGAGTGGGGTTCGGGGTAAAGGGAGAGCGGGGGATTGGCTTTCCCCAGGCGGCTCCCCGGAGGCAGCCCCTCCACCTCCTTGACGCTCTTCACCTGCACCAGATCGAGGCCCTCCATGCGCTGCTCATGCTGCGTGGTGGCCAGTGGGACCTTCCCCCCGGTCTTTTCCACGACGAGGCCGGAGGCCTGCCAGCTTGAGGCGCTCGTCCGCAGGCGGTAGGCGTCGAAGCCCGCCCCCTTGGCCACGCCCCCGAAGTCCCGGCCGTAGCCCAGGGTCACGGTGACGGTGTCCACGGCTTGGCCCGGCAGGATCCAGACGGGAGCCAGGACGGAGCGATCGCCGAGGGCGAGCCGCACCTCGTCCCCGTTTTCCACGCCGAGCCGGCGAGCGGTTTCGGGGGCGACGTAGGCCACGTTATCCCAGGTCAGCTTGCTGAACGGCTTGGGTAGCTCCTGAAGCCAGGCGTTGTTGCCGAAGCGGCCGTCCCAGACGGTCGGGTCGGGGCGGATCACCAGCTCCAACTCCGCTTGGGGGGCAGCGGCGCTCGGAAGGCTGCCTGCCAGGTTCGCGCGCGGCGTGACGTTCCGGATGGCGGCGGCCGAGCCGGAGACGATCCCAAGGTTGAGCGCCTTTTCCCAGAAGGCCTCGAAGCCGGCTTCCGGCTGTGCCGCTTCTGGCCTTGCCGCTTGCCAGTATCGGCGCAAAAGCGATTCCCCGTCGGTCCCCCGGCCGTCGAGCAGGAGGCTCATGACCTCGAGGGCCGAGCGACCCTGGTAAAGGGGGGCGATCCCCGGTTGCATGATCGTGACCGTGCCGTCGGCCGCCCGCGCGTCCCCCCAGGCCTCCAAGGGATGCGTCTCGGGGAGGTGCCACGTGCAACGCCGCGAGGTCTCGTCCTCGTAGAGGCCGAGCCGGAAGCTGTGCGGGACGCGGGCGAGCGCTCCGGCGACGTCCAGATCGCCCGGAGCGGTGTAGACCGGGTTGCCCCCCAGGATCAGGAGGGTGTCGACGCGGCCTGCGTGCATCTCCGCGGTGAGGGTCGCGAGATCGGAGCGCTGGGGGCCGGTCGCGGGAGCCACCGGATCGCTGTAATACACGCTCTGATTGACGTTGCCCAGGGCGTGGTTGAGGGCATGGGCGAGGGCATGGACCTCCGGGGGCTGAGTGGGACCGGCTGCCACCACGCCACGGCCGCGCTGGGACGAGAGATCCCGTGAGACCGCCGCGACCCAGGGTTCGAGGCCCGGATAACGGGCAAAGAGCCCCGTCGTGTCCCCGCCTCCCACAGGGAGGCCGAGGGCCTGGGCGATCGCCCGCGTCACCTCCGGCACGTCCCGCGCGCTCACGGGCTGCCGGTGATCGGCCATGGCTCCCGTGTTGCTGGGCGTGGGCTCGGCGACGTAGAGGCGGTTCCGGGCGTGGCGCCGCCGCACGATGAATTCCCGCGCGTTGCGGATCCCCGCCGCGTCCGCGAAGAAGAGGTCCGCGTCCAGCGCGAGCACCGTCTCCGCCCGATCCAGACGGTAATGGACGTCCAGCGGCATCCCGAAGGCAAGTTGCGCTCCCACCTGGACTGAGGCGCTTTGGAGGGGCTCGTGAACCACCCAGCGCGCCTCGGGGAAGCGGTGAAGGAACTCCGCGATCAGCCCGAGGAGCGTCGGAGAGGTGATGGTTTCGCTCAGTAGCCGCAAGCCCGCCCCTCGATGAGCTTGTTGAGCCGCCAGGCGGTCCCGCGCCGCGCTCGCGAAGGCCTCCCAGGTGCTAAGAGCGCCCCCCCGGCTCACGGTTTGCGAGCGATCGGGATCGTAGAGGTCGAGGATCGCGGCCTGCATGAAGGGATCGCTCCCGCCTCGGCTGATCGGATGGTCCGGATTGCCCTCGATCTTGGTGGGACGCCCCATGTGGCATTCGATCAGCACTCCTCGGGCGAGGCCCCCCAGGGTCAGGGCGGAGGCAAAGAAGAGCGGCTTTCCCGGGACCTGCCCCTCGGGGTCCTTCACGTACGGAACGATGCGTTTCGCCGCCTGGGGAGCGCAGCCCGCGAGTCCCATGAGCGCCAGCGAGGATCCCATCAGCTGGAGGAAGCGCCGCCGGTCCAGGTGAGGGGCGCTCGCGGGGAGTTGCGGCTCGGAGGCCTCGTGACGGGCGTCGTGCATGGGGGGCTCCTCAGCGGTGGCAGACGTAACAGTCGGTCATGCGCCGGCTGTCGAGGTGGTATTCCTTGGCGAGCGCTTGCGGGTCGAAGCCGGCGGGAGGTTGCCAGGCCGGGTCGAAGACGCCTTCTCGGGGGCGGACGTGCTTCTCGGGGGCGCGATGGCAGTCCAGGCACCAGTTCATGCGAAGGGATTCGGCCTTCCAGGTCAGGGGCATCTGGTCCACGCGGCCGTGACAGCTCACGCAGCCGATGCCCTTGGAGACATGCATGCCATGGTCGAAGTAGACGTAATCCGGAAGGTCGTGGACGCGGTTCCATTCGAGGGGCTTTCCCGTGGCGAAGCTGTCGCGGACGGGAGCGAGCATGGGACTGTCCTGCCAGATGACGGCATGACAGGTCATGCAGGTCTGGGTGGCCGGCATGCCTGCGAAGGACGAGCTCTCGACGCTCGTGTGGCAGTAGCGGCAGTCGAGCCCCAGCCCGCCCACGTGGTGCTTGTGGCTGAAGGGAACGGGCTGCTCGACGGGCATGCCCACCCGGGTGGCGTAGCTGGACTGTGTGTACTCGAAGCCGCCCCAGGCGAGTCCCAGGAGAACGAGTGCGGCTGCCAGGAGGCTCGCGCGGGCCAGCGTATTCGCGTAGGGACGAAAGAGCTGCGGCATGGAGCGCACCTTCCATGGCTTTGCGTAAAACTTCATTAAGATTCTGAATCATTCTGCTTGCTTGTCAACCGCCTTTCCGGAGAAGGACGTGGACGGTCGCTCGGACCTCGGGCCAGGCCAAGGGAACCAGAGCGATCGAGAGGGCGGCGGACGCCAGGCAGAGCGTGCAAAACTGGTGGTAGCTGAAGGCCTGGAGCAGGAGCAAGATCAGGCCGGCCACGCCCATCGCGCCCACGACGACGCCCATGAAGAGGACGACCGCGGGCATGGTCCGGTAGCGCTCGGGCCCCCCGATGGCTCCCGCCACGGCGTCGGCCAGGTAGCCCAAGGCTCCGAGCGCGGCGTCGGGGATGGGCAAGAGCCGCGAGAGGCCGGAATGCAGGATGACCCGGCTTCCCGAGCCGAAGAACGGCTCCCAGATGGTCGGGATGATGCCCCACTGGTAGAGGGCGAGGCTGGAAGCGATCGCGAACCCCAGGATCGCCAGGCCGATCAGCAGGAGGCGCCGGCTCCAGCGCGATGGACTGGCCTCTTCGCTGGAAGGCCCTCCGGCCGTCAACCCTGCTGCTCCGCGCCTTGCTCCACGTGCACGTCGAGCGTTCCGTCTTGCCGCAGCACCTTCACGTCGAGCTGCTTGTCCGGCTTGCGGCTGAAGCGGAGATCGACCTCGGCATTTCCGACTCTCAGGCGCTGGATCTCCAGGGACTCGATGAAGTGCGGCAGGATCGGGCGGACGATTCGCAGGCGTTTCTCGAAGCCCTCCGCCTGTAACCCGAGCAGCGTCTGCATCACGTACGGCAGCGAGCCGGCCGCCCAGGCCTGCGGGTGGCATGCGACGGGGTAGTGGACGGGTTCTCCGAAGAGGGTCTTGGGGAAACCGGCAAAGAGTTCGGGCATGCGGTACTGCTCGAAGTAGGAGGAGGCCTCGAAGAGGCCGTAGAAGATGCGGTAGGCGGCCGCGTCGAAGCCGTAGCGGCGCAGGCCCGCGGCGATGATGGAGTTGTCGTGGGGCCAGACGGTGCCGAGGTGGTAACCGATGGGGTTGTAGCGCTTCTCGCTCGCCGAAAGGGTCCGGATCCCCCAGCCGCTGAACATGTCATCGGCCATGAGGCGCTTCATCGTGAGTTCGGCCTTGTCGGCCTCGCAGATCCCGCTCCAGAGGGCCTGCCCCGGGTTGGAGGAGACGACGGCGACCGGGCGGAACTTCGCTTGCAAGGCCATGACGTAGCAGGCCAGGGAGTCACTCCAGAAGTCGCGGTTGAAGCGCTCCCGCAGCGTACGTGCCTCCTCTTGAAGCCGCGCGGCGCGCCCGGAGTTCCCGCTGCGCCGGAAGAGCTCGGCCATGAGGGACTTGGCCCGATAGACGTACCCTTGGACTTCGACCATGCGGATGGGAGGCTCGGCCAGCGAGCCGTCGGCGTTGACGATGGCGTCGCCGGAGTCCTTCCAGCCCTGGTTGATCAGGCCTCCCTCGGAGGTGGACTGGTACTCGACGTAGCCGTCGTGCTCGCGATCGCCGTAGCAGTCGATCCAGTTGAGAGCGGCCTCGACGGAGTGGCGGAGATCGTGGAAGAGGCGGAGGTCGCCGGTCCAGGAGGCGTGTTCGCCGAGGGCGATCAAGAAGAGCGGCGTGGAGTCGACCGAGCCGTAGTATGGGTGGTAGGGGATCTCGTCGATGCACGCCAGCTCTCCGACCCGGTACTCGTGGAGGATCTTTCCGGGCTGCTCGTCTCGCCAGTCGTTGCTTTGGCGGCCCTGGAACTTGGCCAGGAGGCGCAGGGTCTGCTCGGCGATGGTCGGATCGTAGGCCATGGCCTGCATGGAGGTGATGAGGCTGTCGCGGCCGAAGAGGGTCGCAAACCAGGGGATGCCGGCGGCGAAGAACTCCTCGTCGCCGAGGCGGGTGCGTAGGATCTGCAGGTCGCTCATCGAACGCTCCAAGATCCGGTTCAAGAGCAGGCTATCGCTCTGGATCACGGCATGCGACTGGGCCCAGTTCCGGGCGTCCTCGTGCCGGCTCTTCACGATCTGGTGGTAGGCGGGCGGCGAGCTGGGCTTCGGCGTGACCTCGCCCATGTGGCGGGATTCGGAGAGCACGAGGGAGATTTCCAGCGTGACGCTTTGCTCGGAAGGGACGTGCAGGTCAAACTCGGCATGCTTGGCCCCATGGCGGCTCGGAGGGGGCGTGAAGTGGATGGTGAGGCTGCGGTTGAGGCCATCGGCGCCCTGGTAGATCTGTGAGAGGGAGTCGTCTTGCCAGTGGGGCTCCAGGAGCTTGCCGACCTGCTCCGGCAGGAGCCCACGGACGGTGAAGATGTCCTCGAAATGGGACTCGAACGCGACGGCGAGGCGGAGGTCATGGTCCCGGTTATCGTAGTTGCGGACCTCGATCCGATCATGCAGGGCGCGGTCCTCGTGAGCCAGCAGGCGCGACCAGGTGATGCCCAGCATCTCCTTGGCGATGGCCTTGCCGTCTTGGGCTGCCAGCTCAGGGTTGCTGAGCTCGAAGACCGAGCGGAAACCCTCCGTGGCGATCGAGGCCAGCACGTTGGGCCGGGTGCCGTTGATCGTGAGGGTGTAACCGTTGAGGTAGCGGCAGTCATGGTAGTAGAGCCCGAAGCCATGCCCCTCGTTAAGCGAGACGTTGCCGTCGGGCTCGGCGAGGAAGTACAGGTCCTCCGATTTGATGACGACGGCGTTGGCGATGCTGCGCACGATCGACGGGGCCTTGCCCTTCAGAACCCGCTGCTTGCGTTCCTCTCGGCTGAGATGCGAGGCCCCCGAGGGCTTGCCGGCCTGAGTATCGAATTGGCGCTTGGGCATGGCGGCCTCCTTCAGCGCTTGCGGCGGGCCCAGGCCGTGGCGAGGCCGGCGGCTCCGAGGCCCGCGAGGGCGAGCTTCCCGCGGTTGAGCGTTCCCCAGAGCTGGACGGAGTAAGGAGAGGCACAGTGGTCGAAGGCCCCGTGAGCCCCGTAGTCTTGCTCGTCGTCGGCAGGCTCCCAGAGGTTGCACGGCGGAGACGGCTCGGCGGCTTCCCGGGTCTGCTGCGAGCGGTAGCCCGTGCTGCCCAGATAGCGATCGAGCAGGCCGGGGGCGACCTTCTGGCCGAAGATGGCAGCCATGGTGGACATGCCGACGTAGACCTCCCGGCGCTCGTGATCGGCGGCCCAGAGGATGGCCTCGGCGGCGACCTCGGGCTGGAAGATGGGAGGGACCGGCTGGGACTGGTGCGGGAGCCGGCTCTTCTCCCAGTCGAACTGGGGAGTGTTGAGGGCGGGCATCTGGACCATGGTCACCCGGACGTTGCTCTGGTCGTGTTCGAGTTCGCAGCGCAGGCTGTCGGTGAAACCCGCGATCGCGTGCTTGGCGGCGCAGTACGCCGACTGCAAGGGGATGCTCCGGTAGGCGAGGGCCGAGCCCACCTGCACGATCACGCCGCGATCCCTAGGCTTCATGCGCTTCAAGGCGGAGAGCGTCCCGTACACGTAGCCGAGGTAGGTGACCTCGGTGACGCGCCGGAACTCCGCGGCCGTCATCTCGGAAATCGGAGAGAAGACCGAGACCATGGCGTTGTTGACCCAGACGTCGATCGCTCCGAAGCGCTCCTCCACCTCATGGGCCGCGGCCTCGACCCGATCGGCATCCGAGACGTCGCCCCGGAGGATGAGCGCTTCACCGCCCGCCGCTTCGACGTCTCGTCGGGCTCCTTCCAGGCCGGCTCTGCCGCGGGCGATGAGGCCGATGCGGGCGCCGCGCTTGGCGAAGGCGATCGCCGTCGCCCGCCCCACCCCGGCCGAGGCTCCCGTGATGACCACCACTTGGCGTTCCGCCATGATCATGCTCCTTTCCGCTTCCGGCGCTTGAAGGCCAGGAAGCCTGCGAGGGCCAGCCCCCCGGCCAAGAGAGCGATCTCCCCGATGGCCAACCCCCGGGGCTTCTCCTCGGGAACTTGCGCTTCCCCTTGTCGGAAGGCGAGCTGGAGCACCTCCGCCAGGTGCATCGCCCGCCGGGTGGTGCCCTGCGCGATCTGCTCATGGCAGCTGAAGCCGTCCGTGACGATCAGCGTCTCGGGATCGGCCGCACGAACGGCCGGTAAGAGCACCCGCTCCCCGGCCTTCAGGGAGACGTCCAGGTGATCGGGCTCGAACCCGAAGGACCCCGCCATCCCGCAGCAGCCCGAGTCCAGGACCTCGTAATCGAGCCCCAGGCGATCGAGGACGGCGGTCTCGGCATCGAGCGTCATGATGGCCTTGTGATGACAATGCCCATGCACCACGGCCTTGCGGTCGAGTTTCGGCAAGGGGACGTCCTTGGCTTCCCGCTCCAGGAACTCGCTGAGCATCATGACCTGCCGCGAGAGCTTCCGGGCCACCTCGCGCTCCGGGAAGAGGTTCGTCAGCTCGTCCCGGAAGACCGCCACGCAGCTGGGTTCGAGTCCGACGATCGGGATGCCGGCTCCGAGCTGGCTTTCGAGGGCGGTCATGATCTGCTCGAGCAGCCCTTTGGCTTGGTCGAGGAAGCCATGGTCGTAGAGCGGTCGCCCGCAGCAGAGCACCTGCTCGGACAGTTGGACCTGGTAGCCGAGGCGTTCGAGGACGTCGACGGCGGCCTTGGCGATCGCCGGGTGGAAGTGGTTGTTGAAGGTGTCGGCCCAGAGGAGGACCGGGGGCCCGCCGGGGTTGCGCGGCTCCCTCCGGGCGAACCATTCCCGGAAGGTCTCCTCGGCGAAGCGCGGCAGCTGGCGCTGGGGGGCGATGCCTCCCAAGCGTTTGACGACATGCGAGAGGCCCGGCGTCTGCGTGACGGCGTTGGCCACGCGGGGCATGAGCGCGGCGAGTCGGGCCCACCAGGTGATCAACCCCATGGAGTACGCGGACATGGGCCGCAGGCGCCCTTCGTAGTAGTGCGAGAGGAACTCGGCCTTGTACGTGGCCATGTCGACGTTGACCGGGCAGTCGGACTTGCAGCCCTTGCAGGCGAGGCAGAGGTCGAGGGCTTGCTTGACCCCGTCGTCCTTCCAGCCGCCCTTCAGGATCTCGCCCTTCATCATCTCGAAGAGGCTATGGGCCCGGCCGCGGGTCGTGTGCTCCTCCTCGCGCGTGACCATGTAGCTGGGGCACATGGTGCCGCCCTCCAGGCGCCGGCAGAGCCCCACTCCCACGCAGCGCAGGGTCGCATGGGCGAAGGAGCCCTGATCGTCCGGGAACTTGAAGTGGGTCTCCACATGGGGCGGCTGGTAGTTGCCCCCCAGCCTGAGGTTGGAGGTGATCGGGTAGGCGTCCACGACCTTGCCGGGGTTCATCATGCCTTCGGGGTCCCAGATCGCCTTGAACTCCCGGAACGCTTGAACCAGATCCTCGCCGAACATGAGGGGAAGCAGCTCGCCCCGCGCTTGCCCATCCCCGTGCTCGCCCGAGAGCGAGCCGCCGTAGCTCACGACCAGCCGCGCGGCCTTGTCGAGGAACTCCCGGAAGTTGCGGATGCCGTCCGCGGATTCGAGGTCGAAGTCGACGCTGCAATGAACGCAGCCCTGTCCGAAGTGCCCGTACAGGGAGGCCTCGTAGCCATAGGCGTCGAAGAGCTTCCGGAGATCCCTCAGGTAACTCCCGACGTGCTCCGGCGGCACGGCGGAGTCTTCCCAGCCCGGCCAGGAATCGCCATGGCGCGGCACGAACGAGGTCGCTCCCAGGCCTGCTTCCCGGATCTCCCAGAGGCGATGCGATTCCTTGGGGCCGCTGTAGCGGCGCATGGAGGGAGGGCTCGGGACTTTTTTCAGGGCGTCCATCAGGCGATCGGCCTGCTGGTCGGCCTCCTCCTGGGTCTCGCCGCCAAGTTCGACCATCAGCCAGCCCTTGCCCTCAGGCAACAGCGTCTTGTACTCCGGGTGCATGCCCTTGAGGGTCATGAACTTGAAGAGGTAGTCGTCGAGGCCCTCCAGGGCGATGGGGCCGAAGGGCAGGATGTCCTTGACGTGGTCTCCCGCCTCGTAGACCGAGGGATAGCCCAGGAGAACGAGCGTGCGGTAGGCGGGGCTCTCCACCAGGCGGGTCTGGGCTTCCAGGATGGTGACGCAGGTGCCTTCGCTGCCGACCAAGGAGGCTGCGACGTTGAAGCCGTTCTCGGGAAGCAGGAATTGCAGGCCGTAGCCCGAGACCAGGCGCGGAATCTTGGGGAAACGCGTGCGGATGCGGTCGGCGTAGCGATCGCGCAGGTCCCGCAACTGGGCGAAGATCGCGCCGGGGCGGCCACCTTCCTGAATGATGGCCTCGATCGCCTCCTCCGTGTAGCGGTTCTTCACGCGCATGCGGGTTCCGTCGTAGGTGAGGATCTCCAGCCCCTCGATGTTCTGGGAGGTGCGGCCCGCCATCTGGGCGTGCATGCCGCAGGAGTCGTTGCCGATCATTCCCCCCAGCGTGCAGCGGTTATGGGTGGCGGGATCAGGCCCGAAGGTCAGTCCGTGGGCCTCGGCGGCGTTTCTCAGGTCGTCGAGGATGATGCCGGGCTGGACCTTCGCGCTCTTGGCCTCGGGATCCAGGGAGATCAGCTGGTGCATGACCTTCGAGAAATCGATCACGATGGCGGTGTTGCACGTCTGACCGGCGAGGCTGGTGCCGCCCCCGCGCGAGACGATCGGGGCCCGGTGGCGGCGGCAGACCTCCACCGTTCGGACCACGTCCTCGGTATCCTGCGGGATCACCACCCCGATCGGGACCTGGCGGTAGTTGGAGGCGTCGGTGGCGTAAAGGGCCTTGCTCTCGGCATCGAAGCGCACCTCCCCCCGCAGGACCGCACGCAGATCGGCCTCCAGGGAGCGTGCCGCTTCGGGAAGCATGGTCACCCGTAGGCGGGCGGGCGCAGCGGCGGGCTTCACATCACGGTTGGCATCCATTTCCGTCCTCCTCACAAGGCAAACTTCGCGGCGTCCGCGCGTTTCAAGGCGATGCCCAAGCCTGGGCGGCTGCGGTCGGGACGCAGGGAGCCGTCGAGGGGGATGAGCGCGCCCTCGAAGAGCTTGTGCTCGATGCGGGCATGGTCGTGGAAGTACTCGAGGTGGCGCACGGGGGCGAGCGCGCAGCCGAGAGACGCGTGGAGGCTGGGCGCGCAGTGCGCCGACAGCGGGATCATGTGGGCCTCAGCGAGTCCCGAGGCCTTGAGGAAGCCCGTGATGCCGAGGCAACGGGTGGCATCGGCCTGGAGGACGTCGACCGCTTCGGCTTCGAGCATGCGGCGGAAGTAGACCGCGTCGTAGCCGTACTCGCCGGCGGCGATGTCCATGCCACCCGGAGCGCGATTGCGCATGAGGTGCAGGCCTTCGAGATCGTCCGACGAGACCGGCTCCTCGAACCAGCTGACCCCAAGCTCGGCGAAGGCCTCGGCGAAGTAGAGGGCCTGCTTGCGGGAGTAGGCACCGTTGGCGTCGACGAAGAGGGCGACGTTCGGGCCGATGGCCTCGCGGGCCTTGCGAACCCGCGTGAGGTCCTCCTCGGGTTCGGTGCCGATCTTCATCTTGACCATGCGGATCCCGGCTTCGGCCCACCCTCCGAGCTGGGTTTGCAGGCGGCTCAAGGGGTACGAGGTGAAGCCCCCGCTGCCGTAGACGGGGACCTTGTCGCGGACGGCTCCGAGCAAGGTGATGAGGGGGAGATCCAGCAGCTTGGCCTTGAGGTCCCAGAGGGCGGCATCGACGGCCGAGATGGCCGTGGAGGAGACGCCGGGGCGCCCGATGTTGCGGACGGCGCGGACCATCGCGAGCCAGGCTCCCGGCACGTCCATGGCGTCGCGTCCCTCGATGCTTTGCCGCAGCGTCCCCGCGATCAGCGTGGCGGCGGCCTCGTGATCGTAGGTATAGCCCAGGCCGCGCTGGCCCCCCGCCTCGATTTCGACGATCACCATGGTCGTGGAATCCCATGTGATGGTGCCATCGGCTTCCGGGGCGTCGGTGGGGATGCGGTAGGCTTGGCAGCCCATCCAGTGGATGGGAATCGCGGACATGGCCACCCCCTTGCTCTCGGGCTCAGCCCGGGAAGGCGATCGTGCTCAGGAGCGCGTTCTCGCTTTGTCGCGAGTCGAGGCGGGTGTGTTGGACGACGATGGGGACGTCGGATTCGATCAGGCTGGCGTAGTCGGTGCCGACCGGGAGGGGGGCGGGCTCCTTGAGGTCGTTGAAGCGGACGTGCCGGGTGCGGCGGGCCGGCACGGTGATCCGGTAGGGACCGGCCGGGTCGCGATCGCTGAAGTACACGGTGATCGTGACGTGAGCGTCGGCGTCTCCCGTGTTCAACAGGCAGACCGCCTCGTGGCTGGTCATCTCGGGAGCTGGGCCATGGCTCCAGGCGGGAATGTAGCCCTCGGCGATCGCCCAGCGCAGCCGTCCAATCGAGGAGTTCGGCATGGCACGTCCTCCCGCGACGCCCCGGGGGCGCCTGCACGCATCTGCCGGGCCCTTCCCGGCCTGATTTCCCGAGTATGGGCCCGCGCCGGGGGGGCGGGGTTAGGTACTTTGTCCGAATTTTGCCCGAAAACGGAGGCGGTGGAGCGCTGACTCTCTTAGGGGATTCGTTGCGGTCGGTCGGCTTCGCCTACCTAACCTCAAGCCGCAATTACTAGCCGTTCGTTGCTTCAGGCCAGCTTCGCTGGCTCTTACGCAACCGCCGCGGGCGCTCGGAGAAATCAAAAAGCCGGCCTCCCCTGAGGGAGGCCGGCTTGAGTTGCGGGGGCAGGATTTGAACCTGCGACCTTCGGGTTATGAGCCCGACGAGCTACCGGACTGCTCTACCCCGCGTCGATAAATCTACTTTACCACGCCTTATCCTGAAGATCAAGTTGTTTCGACCAAAAAAACTCCCCGACATGGCCGAGGGACGCCATTTCGCCTAGCGCCCGCGGCTGTAGTCCTAGGAAAAGCGAAGCTGCCCTACAGCAACGACCATCGCGTTTCTAATGCGACAACTCCGCCACCGGCGTGCTCAGGTAGCTCGTGATCCCCTTGGCGATCGCCTCGGCCGCCTTTTTCTGGTAGTCGCGATCGGCCAGGAGCCCCTCTTCCTCCGGGTTGGAGATGAATCCCGCCTCGATCAAGGCCGACGGAATCGTCGGATGCCGCAGCACGAAAAGCCGCGCTTCCCGCACGCCGCGATCCGGCCGCTGAAGATCGCTCACCAGCACCTGGTGAATTTGCTGTGCGAAGGGCTGGCTCACCGGCGTCCGGTAGTAGGTCTCGAGTCCCAGCGCGCTCGGGACGTCATGCGAGTTCGCATGCACGCTCACCAGCGCCTGAGCGCCCATTTGATCGACCATGCGAGCGCGCGAGGCCAGATCCAGGGTCACGTCCCCCGTGCGCGTCAGCACGGCGTTCACGCCGCGCGCCTGGAGTGCCTCTTGTAGTTTGAGGGCGATCGCCAGGTTGACCTCGCTCTCGCGGGTTCCCCCCGCGCCCAAGGCACCCGGATCGTCCCCGCCATGCCCCGGATCGATCAGGATCAGGGGGCGCTTGGAGTTCGCGACGGTCTGTCGCTGAATCGCGAGCACCAGCGTCTTTCCATCGTCCTCGAGGCGGTTCTGGATGTCGAGGGGCCCATTCGGCAGGCGGGCCTCCAAGACCCAGACCTCCCCGTCCTCGCGGGCCTCCAGGGCTTCGATCTGGCCCTTGGCCTTCGGTAGCTTGCCCTTGAGGACGCCCGTGGGGATTTGCACCACCAGCCGGGACGGCTCGACCTCCTGCTGGATCCGCAGCCGGAGCGCCCGGGCCCCCTGCAGCTTGAGCTGGGTGCTCCCGCCCGACTGGGTGATCTGGACCCCGACTTCCTCGCGCGTCGGGCGCGGCATCGCGCTCCGAGAGGCCACGGCTTCTTGAGTCTTGGCCTCCTGTGCCTTGGCATCCAGGGCCTTCGCCTCTTGGCCCTTCGGCTCCTTGGTCTTGGGCTCCTGCGATTTGACGTCCTGGGTTTTTGCTTCTTGGTCCTTTGCTTCTGGGGCCTTTTGCCCGGACGTCTTCGCCGGAGCCTTGGCGAGCTGGGAGTTGGCCGCTTGGCGAGACGTCGCCCGCAAGGAGGCAGGAGGACCGTAGGCCTCGGGCGGCCCGAAGACCTCGGGCTTTTTGGCCGGCGGCGCAGCGGCAAGCCGGGTGACGGGCGTCTCGGGCTCCTCCGGAGCCAGGCCCTGAGGCTGGATCACCAGGCGCGACCCGTCTCGCGGCTGGGCAATCTGCACGGGAAGGGGGCGATCGCAGTCGATCACCATCCGCAGGAACCCTCCCTCCGGATGGGCGCCCATCCGGATCTGGCGGATCGGATCCCGCTGGATCGTCATGACCCGCGACATGGTCGGATCCCCCAGCTCGGCATCGAAGAGGTCCACCACCACCCGATCCGGCTCGCGCAGGGAGAAGCTGCGGAACTTCAAGGGGCGATCCGTGCCCACGATCAGACGCTCGCCGTCCCAGCGAACCTCGGTGACGATCACCGGAGTCACCGAGGGCGGCTCCTCGGCAAGCGCCTGCGGCTGGGAGCTGGCTTGCGGCTGGGAGTTGGATAGCGGCTTGGAGGTGGCTTGCGGTTGCGGCTTGGTCTTGGAGGCAGGGCGGGATGGAGCCTCGTTCGGCGCTTCGCTCGCCTCCTTCTGGGAGGAGGCCTTCGTGGCTGTCGGCGCGCTGGAGGGGGGCGTCGCCCTTTGGATGGCGGCGAGCGCGGGGGGCTCGAGCACGAGGAGTGCGAATACGAGCGTTAGGATGATGCGGGTCAGGTTCGGTCCTGAGAGCGTCACGATCCTCCTCCTCAAGGCTACAGGGCTCGTGGAGCCGCTGAATCTCAGCTTCAGCCTACTGGAATCACTGGCTGCTAGCGGTGCGATCGGTCACGCGGCCCCTCCCTCGGAAGCTCGTTAAGTTGACCCAGGGATGCGGTATAAGCCATATGCCGGAGCGAAGCTCCTACCTCGAGGCTTTCCGGCGCGCAGCGCGTATAAGCCATATGCCGGAGCGAAATCCCCTTCCCCCTCCTCCGCCATGCAGGAGCGTTTGATGTCCAATTCGAACTTCGACCGTCTCGCCAAGCTTCCCGCCCTCCAGGGCTTCACCCCCGAAGAGATGGTGATCTTTTTTCGGCTTGCCACCAAGCACGAACACCAGCCGGGAGACGTGATCATTCGGACCGGCGACGTCGCGGACTGCTTCTACATCGTGGCGACCGGCCAGATCGAGATCTCGCTCAAGCAAAACGGCGCCGTCACGCCCTTGGCTCAGCTCTCGCAGGGAAGCCTGGTCGGGGAGATGCCCCTGCTTTACAGCCAGCCGGTTCGCCAGGCCGATGTCGTCGCCACCCAGTCCACGACGCTTCTGCGCTTCAACTACGCGGATTACGAAAAGCTTTCGACTCAGAACCCCCAGCTCGCCAAGAAGTTCCGCGGCAACCTGGGGCGGATCGTGGCGGGGCGCGTCTGGAGCACCTTGCCGACCGAACAGTCCCCTTCCAAGAGCATGGAGCCGGTGTCCCAGGGGACGGGACCGCTCGAGGGGGGGACGGCACAGAAAGCGGTGCCGGCGGCTCCGACCAACCGAGAGACCATGCAGAAGGCCCCCATCTTCGCCGGCCTCAACGAGGAAGAACTGCGCGCGCTCGAGGCGATCGCCCTGCCCATGGCCTACGAATCCGGCAAGCCGATCGTCAGGACCGGGGATCCCGCCAGCGCCTTCTACCTCATCACCACCGGCTACGCCGAGGTTCAGACCGAGCAGGCGGGCAAATCGACTCCCCTGGCGCGTCTAGGACCCGGACAGGTCTTCGGGGAGATGGCCTTGGTCTACAAGCAGCCCAACCGCACGGCCGACGTGGTCGCCGTGAGCGATCTCAAGCTGCTTTGCTTTCCGTTCGATGACTACCAGCGGCTGGCTGCGGGCGTCGAGAACATCGCCCGCCGCATGCGCGCCAACCTCGGCCGCGTCGCCGCCAGCCGCTCCTGGTCGATGCCCGGAGTGGACGAGACCCGGCGCTAGCGACCTTTGTCACCCCGGGAGCGCCTGCGGCTCAACCTAGAAACCCGGGGTCCAGGAGCAGGCTGGATTCCGGGATCCCAGTTTCAGCCGCAAGCGCTCCTGGAATGACGACAGCGCTAGAAGTAGCGGAGACGCTTGAACCAGGCGACCAGAACGAGGGCGATCGCCAGCATCAGCCCGAGAGCGTAGGCGTAGCCCCATTGCCATTGCAACTCCGGCATGACGCGGAAGTTCATGCCGTAGATGCCTGCCACCAGGGTCACGGACATCAGAACCGCCGAGATGGTGGTCAGCCGCTTCATGGTGTCGTTCGTGCGGTTGGCCGCCAGCGACATGTACGCGTCCACCGCCGAGCCCACCAGGTCGCGGTAGAGGTCGATCGCGTCCGTGACCCGGATCAGGTGATCATAGACGTCTTGCAGGTGGAAGAGGGTGTTCTGCCCGATCAGCGGAACTTCCCGCCGGACCAGCATGACAAAGGCGTCCCGCGTGGGTCCGACCACCCTCCGGAAAAAGAGCAGCTGCTTCTTGAGGGCGAAGAGCTTCGAGAGGATCTCCGGCTGGTACTGGAAGAAGAGCTCGTCTTCCAGCTCCTCGAGCGCCTCCTGGAACTCGTCGAGCACGGGAAAGTAGTCATCGACGAGGGTATCGGCGATCAGGTAAAAGAGGTAGCCCGCTCCCTCCTTCGGGGCCTCCGGGGACTCGATCCAGCGCTCCTTGGCTTGCTCCAGGCTCGAGACGGGCAAGCGATGGGAGGTGAGGACGAACCCAGGCGCCAGGAAGACGTCGACTTCCTTGAGCAGGACCCGATAGTCACGACGCTCGAAGCGGGCATCGTAAAGGACCATGAAGGCATGCGTGCCGTAATGCTCGAGCTTGGGGCGTTGGCCCCCCTTCAGGGCGTCTTCGAGCGCCAGGGGGTGAAGGCTGTACAGCCCCCCGATCCAGGCGAGCTCTTCGCGGCTGGGGTCTTGAAGATCTACCCAGACGATCTGGCCGGCGACGTCTTCCGGGTGGAAGGCCTCGCGCGCGACGGGGCGGACACGGCCGGTCTTGGGATCCATGACGAGCAAGTGAGCGATCATGCCGCGATCTTAGCACGTCCAAAAGGGAAGGACGCCCTTTCGGGCGTCCTGCGGCATTTGGGCTAGGGTGAGAGGCGGGGATGAGGGGCTAGCGGGCGCGCTTGGGAATGAGGTCCATCCAGTTGCTGCCCAGGTCGTGGAAGAAGTTATGGGCGTCGATGACCTCATCCGGGCTGATGGGGGGAAGGCCGGAGAACTTCTCTTCCTCGCGGCGCGACGAGAAGATGCCGCGGACGCGGCCACCCGTGCTGCCGGCCGTGGCAGCTTCGCGGGTCTCGGCGGGAGCATCGGAGGACTCGTACTCGACGCCCACGATCGCGACGCCGGCGGGCTGGTTGCAGGCGATGCAGTGGACGCGCACCACCCAGTAGTCCTTCTCTTCGCGAAGCAGCTTCACCCCTTCGGGAGCGAAGGCTTCGTTGCAATGCGCGCAGCGCAGCTTGCGGAAATGCTCTTGAACGACTGAAAAGTTCTTCATCTCTCCCCTTCTCCAATGCCAGTGATGATGCCGCTTTGCGGCTTGCCGCCATCCTACGGGTTCTATACCCTCGGATTTTGGAAATTAATCACCAGTGTTGACTTGCTGACGGCAGAGGGGCAAGCCTTCCGGAGGGTGGGGGTGACATAACGTTGAGGTGAAATCTGGGTTCGAGCCGATCGACCATGGGTCGTCGAGGAGAAGGTTACGATTTCTTGAATAGGGGAGCAGAGCGAAGGCCCCGGCAAGAAAAAAAGGCCGGTGCTTGCGCACCGACCTTTGAGCGGAGAGGGGGGGATTCGAACCCCCGATACCAGTTAACCCGGTATAACTTCTTAGCAGGAAGCCGCTTTCGACCACTCAGCCACCTCTCCAAATGAGGCGAGTTCCACCGTACCATACTGGCGCACCGAGATCAAGTCCGTTCCCCGTCCTTCGCGCCGCGAAAGGTCAGGGCTTGCTCATCACCGCGGCGGAGACCTGGTCCCCGGTGGCGAAAGCATGGGCTTCGGTGGGCTGGTCGCGGTAGGCCCGGTAGCCCTCCGCCGGGGAGGTGTAGTCGTAGAAGTTGTCGATCCACGCGTCGGCAATGCCGGCGTACGGGTCCTTGGGATCCAGCTTCTTCGTCACGACCAGGTTGCCCTTTTCCCACTGGAGGGCATGGGCCTGCTCGTGGACCACGGTGTTCAGGAACTCCTGCGCGCTCACCAGCGATTTCGGCCCGATGGTGATGGTGCCCCCGTTGCCGGGATTGAAGTTTCCGCGGTAAGGGCCGTCCTCGAAGCGGAGCGTCGCCGGTTTGAAGCCGTAGATGGAGGCTTGGATGGCCGAGACCCGGTCTCCGAGCTTCAGTTTCTGCTCCGGCGGGAGCTTCTTCCAGGCCGCGAGGTTGTTCATGACCGCCGAATCCGCCCGCAGCGTCTTGATGAGTGCTTGGCGATTGGCCTGATCCCGGCTTTTCCAGTCCGTCGCCGTGGCTGGCGCGGGAGGAGCGGGGGGGAGCGGCCCCTCGAGCTGGGCCATGAGGCGCTCCAGCGACGGGTTGGGCGAGCTGAGGTTGAGGCTATCGCGTGACGCCGCCGGCTTCGGCGCGCTGGTCGGCTTGGACCCGCTGGCCGGTTTGGGCTCGGCAGGCACGGGACGCGTCGGCGCGGTCGAGCCGGGAGGGCGGTAAGAGGGGACGGGTGACGGCATAAGGAATCCTCATGAGGGGCCGGGCTGCGAAACCTCAACGGGTCGCCAAGGGTATTATCCCCAGAATCGCGTTGAACTTTCGCGCCCGGAAGGGGCATGACGGGACGGGCGAGGGTGCTTGGCCGTCACAAGGGATTTGGAGTAAGATGGAGCAATACCCCCAGGGAGGAAGGAACATCATGAGTAAACCCGTTGCCGTCAACGACGCAGACTTCAGCAAAGAGGTTCTCGAGGCCGACAAGCCGGTGCTGGTCGACTTCTGGGCCAGCTGGTGCGGCCCCTGCCGCATGATCGCCCCCATTCTCGAGGAGATGGCTCAGGAGCATCAAGAAAAGCTCAAGATCGTCAAGATCGACATTGATGCGAACGGCCAGAACGCGCAGAAGTACGGCGTCATGAGCATTCCGACCTTGATCCTCTTCAAGGGCGGAGAAGCGGTGGAGCGCCTCGTCGGCTACATGCCCAAGGCTCAAATCGAGTCCAAGGTCATCGATCGCCTCTAAAACCTGAAATCACGCATGACGACACCCCCCGAGCCGCGGTCCGCCGTGGAGCGGGGGGTGTTTTTTAGCGCCTGCGGCTGTTGGTAACGCTTCAGGGGGAGGTGGTCCGGGGGGCGCGGCGGGCTTTCTCCCAGGTCACGCTCTGCGCGCCGGTCCAGAAGCGGTACGCTCCTACCAAGGCGGCGGCGTTGAGGAAGGCGAAGTAGAAGGGCAGGTAGAGCACGGGCGTGCGGATGCCGCGCGCTTGCAGCCGCCAGCCCAGGAGGGCCGCCCCGTAGAAGACCAGCTGGAGTTGGAGCAGCCAGCCGTAGACCGTGCCGACCTCCCAGGCCAAGAGTAGGTTGGACAAGAAGATCACGGGAAGCAGCACGGGAACCAGCACCCAGCGCAGCACCCGGTGCGAGACGTACTGAAGCCAGATGAGCGGGCGTTTCGGCAAGAGCAGCGGCCAGAGCCGGAAGACGGCCTGCCAGCCCCCGGCGACGATCCGGGCCTTGCGCTTGAACTCCTCGGCGATCGTGGCGGAAGCCTCCTCGGTGGCAAAGGCTTCGGGCTCGTAGACCACCCGCCGCCCCTGGGCCACCAGCCGCATGCTCATCACGAAGTCCTCGAGCAGCGTATCGTTCTCGACGGGGGTGTATGCTTCACGCCGGACGGCCACCAGCTCGCCTGCCGCCCCCATCACCGAGCTGATCTGCGAGTCCCAGCGCTTCAGGGCCGATTCGTAGCGCCAATAGAACCCCTCGCCCGCGCTCACGTCGTCGGCGCACGCCTTGATCCGCTTCTCCCCGGCCACTCCGGCCACCCGCGGATCCTGGAAGTGCCGGACGATCCGCCGCAGGGCCTCCGGGTTGAGCATGGCGTTGGCATCCGAGAAGACCACGATCTCCGCGCTGAGCGTCGTCATCACCCGGTTGAGCGCATGGATCTTGCCTCGCCGTTCCGGCGTATGCATCACCCGCACGCCCTCAATCCCTTGTGCCAGATCGGGAGTCCGATCCGTCGATCCGTCCGTCACGATCACGATTTCGAGGCGATCGCCCGGGTAGTCGAGCGCCTCGCTGTTCGCGATCTTGGCGAGGATCACCTCCTCCTCGTTGTACGCCGCGATCACCAGCGCCACGCGCGGCCACGCGTCCGGACGTGCGAACGGCTCCGGCCTCCCCAGCACCCGCGCCAGCAACGCCGCCAGCGCTCCGTAACCCAGGTAGGCGTATCCCACGATCCCGACGGCGATCCAGAAGACGGCTTCCATGGCCCACCCCCGCGCCCGCGCCCCATCCCAAACGGGCCTCGCGAACCCGACCGCGCCCCGGTACCCGGAGCTGCCTCCACCCTAGGCGAGGGGGCCTCGGCAGGGCTAGGGCGCGAGGACGAAAAATCAGGGCGCCCTCCGCGGATGCCCTTCGTCCTCCCAAGGGAGCAAGCCGCCTCAAAGGCGCGCGGTTACCGCCTTGGCGCCTGTGGTACAATGGGGGGCCGTCGAAGGAGGAAGCCGTGGAGACCCAGATCCGCTACGTCACCGGCCGGACCGCCCGCGCCCGGATTCGCGGAGGCCAGCTCATCGTCACCGTCCCCCGCCACTGGCCCCGGACCGAGATCGAAAGCACCCTCGCCAAGTTCAAGCGCTGGGCCCAAAAGCAAGCCCTCTCCCTCCACCAACTCCCCCCGCCCGACGCGACCACCCCCGTCTCCCTCGAGACCCTCGTCGAGACGGTCGCCCGCATCAACCGCGAAACCCTCAACGTCACCTACCACGGCGTCCGCATCGGCCGCTCCCGCTACACCCGCCTCGCCCAGGTCAACCTTAAGACCCGGATCCTCACGTTCTCCCGTTACGCCATCGACGGTCTGCCCGAACGCGCCCTGCGCTACCTGATCCTCCACGAGCTCGCCCACCTGATCGTCCCCAACCACTCCGCCAAGTTCTGGGCCGTCGTCGAACGCTACGAACCCGACTACCGTAACCAGCGCCAGATCGCCCAGAACCATTACCAGCGCATGGCCGCCGCCAGCGAGACCCCGGCCCCTACCCTGCTCGACCCCTTGCCCCCCATGCCGACCGCCGAGCGCTCCCTGCTCGCTGATCCCTCCGCGCTGGCCGCTCCGTCCCGCCCCGCCAAGCCAAAAGGCCGGGGCAATGCCCGGCCTGTCCAGCTTTCCCTGTTTTGATCTCGGCTCGCGCCCTCGCGACCCCGCTGAGAGCCTAGCCCCGGAACTTCGAAGCCAGCTTCGACGCCTCCGAGTTAGCCACCGACTGGATCCGATCGAAGAGCGCCTTGGCGCTCGCCGTGTCCATGTACTCGTTGACCGCCCAGACCCCGTCTTCCTTGCGGTAGCTCTGGTGCAGGTCGTTCTTGTACTTGAAGTCGATCACCGCCAGGGCCGTCGCCTCGTCGAAGGTCCCCGAGGCCTCGATTTCGTAGCCCGCCACCCGCAACGCCGCCTGCACCTGGCGAACCTGCTCGGGAGTTCCCACGTCCGGACCCACGGCCGTCTCCTGGTAGCCCGCGACCTCCGTCAGGAACTGCTTCACGTTCTCCAGCCCCGGAGCGAGCCGGTACTTGGCCGCGACCGCCGCCGCCTTCTCCTCGGTGAGCCCCTCGCTGCTTTCGGTGGGAAGCTCGCCCAGCCGGCCCATGGTGGTCGCCATGCCGCTCGTCAGCATCACGAAGGGGCTGGTCTTGCTGACCCGCGTCGCGAGCTGTGCGAGGTTATCCGCCGAGGGCAGGACTGAGGCGGCATGCGCGGTGGCCTTGAAGCTTCCGCCCGCCGCGAGCTTGGTCGCCGCGGTGGCGTCGTCCGCGATGGCGGCCCCCCGCGCGGTCTGCTCCAGCCGCGAGAGCTGCGTGCCCGCCTGCGCCAACGGCGAGAGCTCCTGGATCACCTGGGCGGCCTTCGTCAGCTCATTGGCGGCCAGCGTGACCGGCTTCATGATCTTGACCGCTTCCGGTCCCATCTTGAACATCGCCTGGGCCGCGGCAATCTCGCCCTTCGCCGCGAGCGCGCTCGCCTGGGAAACCCGCGAGGCATACGAGGAGGCGTTCTGGGCCGCGGAGGCGAGCTTGGCGGCATCATCGGCCGAGGCCGCGATCCGCGCCGCGTGCTCCAGGTGCGAGGCCCGCTGCACGTACTTCTCCGAAAGCTTCGACAAGGTCTGGGCGTAGTGGGCGGTCTTCGTCGGATCCGCTCCGATCCGCGTGGCGATCCGCGCCGCGTTCTCGAGGTTCTCGGCACCCTTGATGCCGAACATCGAGGCCTCGACCATCGCGCCGCCCGTGACCGCTACGGTGGTGGAGGCCTTGGCGATCGCCGCCTGCGCCTTCGCACCCCCCGTGAAGAAGTTCTTGATCCCCTTGGCGGCGTTCATCACCTCCGAGGGGCCGACGAAGAGCGAGCCGATCTCCACGATTCCACGACCGAGTGCCTTGCCGGGCCGCCCCTCGCGAATCGCCTCCTTGTACGGCTCGACGAAGGCCTGCCCGATCATCGACAGCCCTTCTTTGGGATTGGTCACCAGCTTCGCCGTGATCATCCCGATCCCCTTCAGGGTCTGGATCGGGTGCGTCACCAGCGTGACGAGCCCCTTGCCCATGTCCAGGAGCGCCTCTCCCCCTCCGACGAAGACGTCGGCGAGGTGGCCTAGAAGGCCGCGCTTCGGCTTAGGGGCTTCGGTCGGCGCCGCGTGAAGGGGGGCCGCCTGGCCCGGCATGGCGAGCGGGGCCGTATGAGGAGGCGTCAGCGGCCGGGTCTGGCCGACCCGACTCTGGCTGGTCTTGCTGGTGGTATCCCAGGACATGGCGCCCTCCCCTTGCGATGCTTCATGCGATCTATCGCCGAAACTTCGCGCGTCTTGCAGGTTTTAACAGAGGTTTAATTGATAGTGATGGCGAAGGGGGAGCCGTGGCTCCCCCTCCTCGAACTTAGCTCGGCAGCTTCAGCGACTGGCCGGCCCGGATGACATTGGGGTTGGGCCCGATGACATCCTTGTTCAGCTCGTAGATCTCGCGCCAGCGGTTGCCGTCACCCAGCTCGCGCTGAGCGATGAGCGAGAGCGAGTCGCCGGACTTGACCGAGACCGTCTTGGCGGCGGGCTTGGCCGGTTCGGCAGGCTTCGCCGGTTCCGAGGGCTTGGCGGGCTCCGCCGGCTTCGACCCCTTGGGGGGCTCGGCCGGCTTCGCGGGTTCAGCCGGCTTGGCGGGCTCTGCAGGCTTCGACCCCTTGGGAGGTTCGGCCGGCTTCGCAGGCTCTGCGGGCTTGGCGGGTTCCGTGGGCTTCGCGTCCTTGGGAGGCTCGGCCGGCTTCACGGGAGTCGCCGGAGCGCCACCCTTGGGCAGAGCGTCGACGATGGCCTTCGCCGTCTCTTCGCTGACGTACTCGTTGATGGCCCAGGTGCCGTCCGCGAGCTTGTAGCTCTGATGCAGGTCGTTCTTCTGCTTGAAGTCGATGATGGCATCGCCCGTCGCGTCATCGAACTTGCCCGAGGGCGTGACGTCGTAGCCCAGGCGCGTCAGGAGCGTCTGGAGCTGGCGGACCACCTCCGGCGTGCCGGCGTCGGGACCGATGGCCGAGTCGCGGTAGCCCATGATCTCGTCGACGAAAGCCTTGACGTTGCTGGGCTCGTCGAGGATCTTGTGCTGCTTCACGAGATCCTTGATCTGGGTCTCGGTCAGCGCGCCGGGCTTCGCAGGCTCCGACGGAGTGGTCGGCTTCGCGGGCTCGGCCGGCTTCTCGGTCTTGGGCGGCAGCTTCGGCAGGCCCGTCTCGGTCTTGGACGAGTCGCCCGCGGCGGGCAGGTGCAGCTTCTGACCAGGCAGGATCAGGTTGGGGTTGGGGCCGATCACCTGCTTGTTCAGCTCGTAGATCTCGCGCCAACGGTTGGCGTCACCCAGCTCCTGCTTGGCGATCGACGAGAGCGAATCGCCGCGCTTGACCGTGTGGTAAACCGGAGGCTCGGAAGGCACCGGACGGGAGCCGGGGCGGGTCGTGCCGGTGGCGCCGGTCGAACCCGTCGAGCCGGTCGAAGAACCGGGACGCGTGGGCTTGGTTTCCTCGCCTTCGGCATCGCTGCCGGGCTTGGCGTCGATCTCGGGCTTGGAAGCCGGCTGGAGGGCTTCCTTGGCCTTGAGGCGGGCCGTCTCGACCAGCTTCATGATGGCGTCTTCGCTGAAGCCCGCATCGGAAAGCGCGTCGGCCAAACCGCCCATCTCCTCGGAGACGGTCTTCTGGATGCTCTCCTCATCGGAATGCGCGAGCATGGCGAGGTCCGCGATGGCGTCGATTGCCGCCGCCTCGACGGCCTTCTTGGCCTTGGCCTTCTCGGAGTCGGTCTTGGCGGCGCCCAGGGTGTCGAGCGCCTTCGAGAGCGCCTCGGCATGCGTCTGGTAATCCTTCGCGACGGCATCGAGGTCGAGCTCCGAGGGAGTCGAGGGCTTGGTGGCTTCCTCGGCCTCGAGGGGCTGATCGGCGAGGATCTTGCCTTCCTCGATCAGCGCGAAGATCTGATCGTCGTCGAAGCCGGCCTTGGTGAGCTGCTCGGCGACCTTGTCCATCTGTGCGCCGGCCTCGGCGGAGCCCTTCTCGTCGGTGCGGGCCTTGCGGACCAGATCGGCGATCACGGCAACCGCGGCGTCCTCGACGGCACCCTTGGCCGCGGCCTTCTTGCTCGGCGAGGCGGACGAGAGGCCCTTGAGGGCGCTGTCCAGCGTGGCGAGGTTCTTCTCAAGCGACTCAGCATCGAACGCGGAAGGCTTGTTGCCGCCCTTCTGGGCCTTGAGCTCCTCGACCATGGCGCGGGCCGTGGCCTCGTCGACGTACTCGTTGATGGCGGGCTTGCCGTTGGCGAGCTTGTAGCTCTGGGTGATGCCGTTCTGCTCCTTGAAGTCGATCACCGCCAGGGCCGTGGCCTCGTCGAACTTGCCGGACGCCTCGACGTCGTAGCCCAGGCCGCGAAGCACGGTCTGCAGCTGGGAGACCTGCTCGGGCGTGCCGGAGTCGGGACCGATGGCGTTCTCGCTGTAGCCCGCGACTTCCTTCTTGAAGGCCTCGATGTTCGAGGTAGAGGGGTCGAGCCCATAGCGGGAGGCCAGATCCGAGGAGCTGCCCTTGGTATCGACGCCATCGCCCAGACGGCCGAGCAGACCCATGGTCACCGCAGGCCGGTAAAGGGCCGCGGGGTTGGTCATCGCCATGTTGGCGAGGTGAGCCGGGGCGGTGATGATGTCCCGCAGGGTCAAGTCGCCGACCTTGCCGAGTGCCTGGGCGCCCGCCTTGACGGCGTTTCCGACACCCCGGATGGGCGCCGTCATGATCTCGCGGAGGGGGAGATCCGAGATGGCGGCCAGGCCGTTGGAGATGATCTTGCCGGCGCCCTTGACTGCTTGAACGGGCAGGGTGATGGGGGCGACGAGCACCTCGCGCAGCGTGACGTCGCCCAGGCGCTGGACGCCCTTGGCGATCGATTCGCCGGCCTTGCCGGCCAGGAGCGCGGCCTGCTCGCCCGCCTCGCGGGCGGCTACGATGCCCTTGTCGATCGGACGACCGAGCGTCTCGGCGGCCTTCTTGAGCGGGTTGGTGACGTAGTTGGTCCGGGTGAAGTAGTTGGCGGGGTTGGCCGCGGCTCCCTGCAGGCGAACGCCGTTGACCAGCTTCTCGACGGCCTTCGAACCGGCATCCAGGCCGAGCTTGCCGGCAGCAGCGGCCTGAGCGGCTTGCTTGGCAGCAGTCGCCGTGGCGCCGGCAGCCTTCTGGGCCTGGTAGATCTTGGCCGCCTCGTCCAGGGCGCCGCCGATCAGCTTGGAGTCCTTGATGCCGATCTTGGCGAGCTCGGTGACGGCGGTCTTGGTGAGGACCGGCTGGGTCGAGACGACGACCTTGCCGGCGGCGTTGCCGGCCTTGGCAATGTCGTCGGCCGACTTGGCGGCGGTCGTGCCGACCTTGATGAGGTCGTCGAAGGTGGCGGCGCCCTTCAGGACCGCGTCGGCTCCCTTGATCGACGGCATCATCGCCGCGATGGCGGCGCCTTCAGCGGTGGCCGCGAGGGCGGAAGTGCCCTTGGCGATCGTGCCGGTGGCGGCGGCCACGTTGCCGCCGGTCGAGACGTAGCGAACGCGCGACATGACCTCGGTGGCGTCCGCGCCGGCCTTGATGGCCTTGGCCGCCTCGTCGAGGAAGCCGGCGTACGAGGCCATGTTGGCGGCCTCGGCGGCCTTACCGGCCTTGGCGAGGACGTCGGCGCGCTGGGTGGATTTCTCGGCGGCCTTGACCAGGCCCGAGGCGGTCTTGGCGGCCTTCTCGCTGATGGTGACGGCTCCCGCCGCAGCGGTCGCGGCCGCCCCGCCGGCGCCGATCACGCCGCCGGCCTGGCCTCCTTTGAAGAGCCCCTTGATGGCGTTGGTGGCACCCTTGACCCCGTTGGCGATCTCGGCGGGCCCGACGAAGAGCGAGCCGATCTCGACGATGCCGCGTCCGAGCGCCTTACCGGGCCGACCCTCGCGGATGGCCTCCTTGTAGGGCTCGACGAAGGCATGAACCAGCGCAGACGGGTGCGTGATCACGTACCCGATGCCCTTGAGGGTCTGGATCGGGTGGGTGATGACGGTCGCGATCCCCTTGACCATGTCCCCGATGGCTTCGCCACCGCCGATGAAGACGTCGGCGATGTGGCCGAAAAGCCCCCGCTTCTTGGGAGCTTCTTCGGTCTTGGCGGCGGTCACCGTGGCGGTCGCCTCGACCAGCCCTTCCGACGCGGCCGTCGAAGCGGTCGCGCGTGGCTGTTGGGTCAAGGGCGCCGACAGTGCCCGGTTGTTGACGTTATTGGTGGTCATGGTGCCCTCCTGCGCGGGGGGATGTTCCCGCTATACCTGCTGGGGTCTTTAGATACTTGTCGCGCCCCAGGCCAGGAGACTTTCGTTCCAGGAGTGTTAAGGGCGTTTAAATCTTTATTAAGGCACGGGGGATGCGTCTTTCGGCGATGTGACGAACGCACCAAGTGCCTTCTCTTCGTATACCCAGGGGACGGGTGAACCGCACGATCGAAGGGGGGTGGCTCGGTCGCCTTCAAAGCCCCATGCCGCAAGGGCGCATGCCCAGCGGATCGCCGTGGGGAGATCCAAGGTTAAGGCTGGGGGCAGGGGGCTTTTGCCGGGAGGCGAAGACGCAAAACGAGAGGCCTCGCGGAGTTTTCCGCGAGGCCTGAATGGGAGATCGGGTTAGCGGCGTTGGGAGCAGCTCGGGCAGAAGCCGAAGATCTTGAATTGGACGTCGATCACCTTGAACTGGTGCTTCTGTCCGATTGCGCGGCCGGCTTCCGTGAGGTTGGCGTCCGAGAACTCGATCGTGGTGCCGCATTCCACGCAGATCAGGTGCTGGTGGGGGTGGGACTCGCGGTTGAGCTCGTAGTGCTTGTGGCCCTCGGCGAAGTCGAGTTCGCGCAGGACTCCGATCGAGGCCAGCAGCTTGAGGGTGCGGTAAGCGGTCGCGAGGCTGATGGGCGGCTCTTCGGTGGCCAGTTGCTGGTGCAGCTCCTCGGCGCTCAGGTGGGTGCCTTCGGGGAGCTCGTGGAAGATCTGGAGAATTCGTTCGCGTTGGGGGGTGAGGCGGTAGCCTCGGCGGCGGAGATCCTGGACGGTCTCGGCGTGGTTGGAGGCGTTGGCCACGGCCATGGTCTGATCGCTCGTCATTAGAGTAGGCTCGTGATACGGGCGCGGAGCTTGCGCATGCATTCCTGGCCCTGGTCGAAGCCCACCATCCGGGAAATGGCCATGCCCAGGCGATCGCTGAGGTCGACCATTTGGCCGAAGGTGACGTTTTCGAGATCCGGGATGCCCATCTCCTGGCAAGCCGAGTCCACGAGGTGATGCGCCACCTCGTAGCCGACGAACTCCATGATGATCAGGGCGAAGGAGTCGAAGCGGGTCCGCTGGATCGGGGCGTTGGCGGGATCCGGGCCGTCCGACGAGTGGGCGATCACGGCTCCGGTGTAGAGGAGGCTCTTGAGCGCGCCGCAGCTCTCTTGTTCTCCCAGGTGGGAGTTCTCGAAGAACTGGGCCATGGTGAACGAGCGGGGGAGCTTGCGCATCCAGTGGGGGATCCACTCGGGGTTGTCGCCGCGGTCCCACTGGAAGGCGTCGAGGCCTTCCTGCGAGTACGAGACGGCCGAGGTCAGGTCGGTGACGAGGCCCTTGTAGTGGTGGCACTCGTCCATCCGGCGCATGCCTTCGAGCAGGACCCAGTCGATCGGGCGATTGATGTTGCTCTCGGGGAGGTCTTCGGGGGTGGCTTCGATCACCCGGAAGGTGCCGACGTTCCACCAGCAGATGATCCGGAACATGGCGTCCTCGCCGCGCAGGACGTTGACGGCGGCGTACTTGAGCATGCCGTTCTGGAAGTACATCTCGGCGGATTGACCGATCTCGACGCGCCCCAGCTCGAGCTTGGCGGTCTTCTGTTCCAGCTTGATGAGCTGGACCAGGTTCGGGAAGCTGATCGACCCGATGTTTCCTTCAAGCAAGACGAGGTTGGACACGTTTCCTACCTTTTCAAGAGCAAGCTGAGGGCCATGGAGAGGGGGAGGCGCTCATGGAGCCGGTGATTTATTATACCCGGCCTGGAGGCATCTAGCTACCCGCCGGCTGTGGTTCCGCCCACGCGGCGCATGGGCCGGAGGAGGCGCGATGGCGCCATTTCACCGCCCTGGACGCTAGTTTGCTGGGCGGGGAAGCTTGGCGCGCCGCGCTCCCAGGAGGGCGGCTACCAGGGGGACCCGCATGGCGCTTAGCAAGCCGCCGTACGCCACGAGGCCCAAGCTTCCGAGCACGACGAGTTCGAGGATCGCCCCCAGCTGTCCGTCGCCCGGGATGAAGGGTCGCGCTACCCAGCAGCTGACGCTGACGAGCACTGCGGCCAAGAGTGACTTCCCAAAAGTCGCCATGCTGGGTCCCAAGCCCAACGTGCCCAGCTCGCGCTTGAGTAAGAGGCCCAGGAGGAGGAGGTTGGTGAAGGTGACGGCAGCGGTTGCGGCGGCGAGGCCGGCCGCGCCGAATCGACCCACCAGCAACCAGCAGAACAGGAAGGTCGTGCCGATCGAGACGAGGGTCACGACGAGGGGCGTGCGGCTCTTGTTCTTGGCGTAGAAGACCCGGGTGAAGAGATCGCGCACGGCGTAGGCGGCGATCGAAAGAGCGAGAATCCCCAGGATTAGCGCGGTTTCGCGGGTGTCGGCGGTCGTGAAGGCTCCCCGTTCGAAGGCCAGGCGAATGGCGGATTCCCCCAGGACGATCAAGAGGCCGGTCATGGGCAGTGCGGTGATCACGATGGTCTGGAAACCGCGGTTCATCCAGGTCTTGAGTCCCGCCTCGTCCCCTTCGGCGGCGGCCTTGGTCATCACCGGGAACATCGGCACCAACAACGCGGTGAGCATGATGCCCAGGGGGAGTTGGATGAGGAGGTTGGCGGCGTTGAAGCGGGATACGACCCCGATGGCAAGGCTCGACGCGAAGGCGGTGGCGATCATGACGTTGAGGGTGCCGATCGAGCTGGACGCCATGGCGGGCACGAGCATCCGGAAGGTCTCTCCGACGGCCGGGTGGGTGACCTTGGCGAGTTTCAACCCGCTTTGCGGGCCTGCCAGGTCCTTCCATCCCATCGCGACGGGGATGCCTTGGACGATCAGTTGCAGGGTGCCGCCGAGGAGGGTGCCCCAGGCGAGGGATTCGGGGGTGCGCCAGATCAGGACGGAGCCGATGATGGCGATTGAGGAGAGGATGGGGGAGAGCGAGGGGAGGGCGAAGCGGTCCTGGACGTTGGAGATGCCGCAGAAGACGCCGAGGAGGCCTCCGACGAGCAGGAGGGGGCTCATGATCTGCAATTGGGTGATGGCGAGGCGGGTGACCTCGGGATCGGCTTTGGGGGCGATGACTCCGATGACGGCGGGGGCTCCGAGGCCGACGACGAGGGCGAGGGCGCCCATGCCGACGGCGGTGAGGGCCATGAGGGTCAGGAGCACGCTCGGGATGCTCGCCTCGTCCTTGGCGGCGCGCAAGCGGGTGACGCAGGCCATGGTCGCCAGGTGGAACGGGCCGTTGAGGCCTCCGAGCAGGATCAGGGCGAGCGCGGGTAGGCCGTTGTAGGCGATCGCGTAGGCGTCGCGCGCGGCGCCGGCGCCGAAAAGCGGGAAGATGACCGCTTCGCGCAGGAAGCCGATGCCCTTGCTGAGCAGGGCGAGGACGGCGATGAGGGTGCCGGCGCGGAGGAGTTTAGACACGGGCGCCCATGTCCGCAAGGATCCAGGTGACGGCGTCCTTGAGGGTGGGGGCGACGTGGTCCGGCTTGACGGGCCACTGGTATTCGCCGTCGAGGACGCGCTGGCCATAGCCCGAGGTCAGGAGGACGGTCTTGCAGCCGGCGTTCTGCCCCAGCTCGACGTCGGTGGCCTTGTCGCCCACGACGTAGGAGCGCGCGAGGTCGATCCCGTGCTTCGAGGTGGCGAGCTTCACCATCTTGGTGCCGGGCTTGCGGCAGTCGCAGGCCATGGTGTATTCGGGCACGGTGCCGTCGGGGAGGTGAGGGCAGTGGTAAAGGTCGTCGAGAAAGGCGCCTTCGTCCTCGAGGAGCTGGGTGAGGCGGTCGTGAAGGGTGTCGAGGTGGGACTCGGGGTAGTAGCCGCGGGCGGGTCCGGACTGGTTGGTGACCAGGATGGCCATGACGCCGAGGGAGTTGAGCTCGCGGATGGCCTCGGCGGCGCCGGGGATCAAGTTGAGGTCGAGGGGGTTGTGGATGTAGCCCACTTCCTCGTTGATGGTGCCGTCGCGATCAAGAAAAACGGCGGGGCGCAGGTCATTGGGGCGTTGCACGGAATCCTCCTGGCGGCGTGGGGTACGAACCGCTCTGCATTATAGCGCTAAGCGCGCCTTCCGTAACGCCTTGACGCCGGAGGCGACGCGCTTGTCCCGGAAGCGAGCCCCAGGGGTGCCGAGGCGGGGGCTCCTTTGCCCATGACATGGGCGCGTGCTAGAATCGGGGGTCTTTTTTTCAGAAAGCGAGGTTCCGTTGCGTACCGATCGGATACTGGCTGTGCTCTTGATTGCGGGGAGCGTGGCGGCGGCGTCTGCCGCGTGGCTGGCGAGTCCCGCCCGCAAGGCGTCGCTCAACCTGGCAGGGGCGCTGGGTGAGGGGAAGGCGGACGTCGCCTTGATCGACGTCTACGGAACGATCTCTGACACCGCGGACGGCGGGTTCTTCGGAAGCAACGAGGGGGCGTCTGCCAACCGCTTGATCGCGGCCATCCGCGAAGCCGAGACCGACGGAGTGAAGGCGATTCTCATGCGGATCAACTCGCCGGGCGGGACTGCGGCGGCCTCGCAGGCGGTCTACGAGGAACTGATGCGCGTTCGCAAGGACGGCAAGATCAAGATCGTCGCCTCGATGGGCGACGTGGCCGCTTCGGGAGGCTACTACATCGCCGCGGCGGCGGATCACGTCACGGCCCTGCCTGCCACCACCACCGGGTCGATCGGCGTGATCATGCACCTCCAGAACGTCGAAGGCCTGATGCACAAGCTCGGGATCAATTCCACCTCGGTGCAGAGCGGCCCTCACAAGGATATCCTCTCGCCGTTCCGCCCGACGAGCCCCAGCGAGCGGCAGATCCTCCAGACCCAGGTCAACGAAACCTACAATCAGTTCCTCAACGCCATCGTCGCGGGCCGGAAGATGCCGATCGACAAGCTACGTCCCCTGGCGGACGGCCGAATCTTCACCGGTTCCCAGGCGAAGCAAGTCGGACTCGTCGACTCGCTGGGCAACTGGCGCGTGGCGCTTGGCACGACGGCCGATATGGCCGGCATCAAGGGGGAGCCGACGGTGGAGAAGTACACCGGAGGCGATTTCTGGAAGGGCCTCGTGCCCAAGGTTGAGGCCAAGCTTCCCGGATTCCTGCAAGGGGTCCAGAGCACCGAGATGCCCGTGAAGGTGCCTCTCGCGCTGATGGAGTAGGCCGCCATGTTGCTGGATTCGCTTTACACCACGCTGTTCCGGCCCTCCGAAGCCCCCGTGGCCCCGCCTTTGCGGGTGGCTTGGGGCATCTGGTTCATCCTCAGTCTCCTGGAGGCGATGCGCTTCGCAGGCGCGCTGTCGCTGGGCCCCGCGGGTCTCTTGGGCTTGCTCGTCCTGGTCTTCTTTCTCAATGTGCTGGGCTGGTTCTGGCTTTCGGCTTCCAGCAACCTTTTGGCCGAGGTGCTCGGCGGCAAAGGCTCGGCTCAGCCGACCTTGGGGGCGATCGCCCAGGCCTTCTGGCCGCTGATTCTTTTGGCTCCCTTGGGGGCGGCGGCGCCTTGGCTGGGGCTCATGGCTCCGTTGCTGACCTTCGCGGTCTACCTCTGGGCCTACTTGGGGGTCGTGCGGGCCATCTCGCGGGCGCATGAACTGAGCACGGGGCGTTCGGTCCTGGTCTTGCTCGGCTCCGGGGCGGCCGTCGGGCTCGGCTTGCTGGCCTTGCTGCTCACTCCGGTGCTGGCACTGGTTTCCGCCTTGTAGCGTCTTTGCAAACTCACGCAGGACAAGATGATCGTCCCTTCCGCAGGCTGAAGAGCAGCCTACGACCTCATTCCTGGGGGTGGATGTGACGCTCTATCCCTTGGGAGATCATTCGTTTTTGGTTTAAGCGCTTGCTCGATGGGTATAGAGGGGACGATAGCGTGACATAAGTTTTATTATGGGCGGCTCTGGAGAAATCCTGATGCAGCCTCGGTTTGAGGGGCTGTCGATGGAAGAAAGAGCGCGTCAAATCAGGATCAAGAGCAGACCCAAGCCCGCCAATGACCCTCTAAGACCAATAATAAAACTTATGTTAGCCCGTCGAGGCTGGCTGAGCGTTTGTTTGCTCACGTTCGGGCTTGTGTTGACGGCTTGTCCTCGCCCGCTCGTTCCTCCTTCGGGCCTTCCCGAGGGCGCCGG
>RCUQ01000151.1_pt1 | contig 50761 bp, 29 predicted proteins | sample 2166351 | NCBI WGS metagenome assembly RCUQ01 (sample SAMN09932597, study PRJNA488358) | compost metagenome | feature: garden; material: soil; isolation source: compost soil in acetonitrile-enriched culture | place: Germany: Experimental Botanical Garden Goettingen | collected 2016-01-27
TATTACTGCCCACCTTATTTAAAGCCGCATCAAATTGCGCATAATAACTATGTGATAACGGAACATTCAGATGACTTTCAAACTCTGGATTACGGAATTTTTTATACACAATACTATCTAACTCGGTTAGTTTCTCGGTATCATTATTTAAAATTTCCGCTTTCGCCAATGCTTCTGCAGCTATTACATCTCTACTCTTCAATGGTATTGCAATAGAAATAGTATACTTTGAATAAGTAGGCTTGCCGTTGTACGTTGAGGGTTGAATTTTTGGAAACTTCCCAAAAACCCTTTCCGTTTCTTCTACCAAATCCTGATGAGCAGCATCAACATAAATCACTTTGAACACACCCTCATTATTTACTTCAAAAAGCACCTTTACAGTTCCTTGAAAATTATTTTGTTTCAGATTATCGGGAACAATAAAATTACCAAAGACAAAATCTTGAACCTGATTATAAAAACAATTTTCTAAAACTTTAGACTGCAAATTTTCACAAGACGGAAAAACAGGAAACCGCTCTGCAGAGTTAGACGGCTGAACAGCACTACCACTAGTACTTTGAGAATAATTAAAAAGAGAATAAAAGAAAAACAAAGCTAAAAAACTTTTTCTCATGTTGCTTTTGATTGTAAATTTAGTAGTCGTTTTGTGTTTTTTCACCATTTGCAATTGCTTTAGCACCAGAAGTACCAATTCGTTTTACTCCAAGTTTAATCATTTCCACAGCTTCTTCATACGTTCGAACTCCACCGGCAGCCTTAACAGGAAGTGGAGAAGCATTTTCCAACATCAATATAATACTCGGAACTGTAGCACCATTTGGCAAATTATTTTCCGTTTTATAAAATCCCGTGGATGACTTTACAAAAACAGATGAATACGACTCTTCTTCAAAATTTGTAATTACCAGGTTTTTTATCAAACTTGACAATTGCATAATTTGTGAATCATTAAGCGCCGCCACTTCAATTATCCATTTCACGACCTTGTGATTATCTAAACCCAATTGTGTGCACTTCAAAATTTCGTTTTTAACTAAATCCACATCACCATTTTTGAAAGCCTCGTAATTACAAACAAAATCAAGATCATCAGCTCCATCTTTAATGGCTTGATTCGCTTCTTTAAGCTTCTCTTCCAAACTTGATTTCCCTTCTGGAAAGTCAACTACGGTACCTATTTGAACATTTGAATTCGCTTCTGTGATCATTTTTTTGGCCAAAGCTACGCGATCAGGACGAATCATAATTAGCTTAAAACGTTCATCAATTGCTTCCTGAATAAATTCTTTTGCGACAAGAACACTTTCACTTTCAGTGATACCTGCCTGCTCTGCAGTTTTCAAATAGGTCGAATCTAAATATTGTCTGATATTCATGACTTCAAAATTTCTAATTAGTGACAGCTCTAATTCACAAAAATACATTTTATATTCAAATGAGTTTGATATAAACAGCTTCTTTTGAAATAGGCAAGCAGTTTTATCCCCTCATAATTATTTAGACAAAAATAAAAGACCGTCTAAAAACAAAAAAGTCCCACCGGAGTGGGACTATATTCTAATTGAATTCAAATTAAATCTTTTTACTTTCGTAATAATAGATGATGAAAAACGCCAGTAATGCTCCCGACACATTTGCAACAACATCCGATACTTCAGCCTTTCTGTTCATAGTTAACAACTCCTGTATTAGCTCAATCACTAATCCATAAAAAACAGAAACTAATAACGAGATAATTAAAGGTCTTAGAGTACTACTACTATTCATTCGTTTTTTTAAAAACAAAAACAAAACTGAAGTAAATACAAAATAAAAAAAAGCGTGTACGAACTTATCAATATACGGAATAGTAACAGTTGGAATATTATTTGAACTTGTCAAACAAAAAAAAGCAATAATGACCGCCCAACATAAAACTATCCAAAAAATTAGTCGTTTAAGCACCAATCAATTCTTTGTATGATTCGCTTGAAAGTAACCCTTCAACTTCTGCCATGTCAGATACTTTCACTTTTATCATCCATCCAGCGCCATAAGGATCTGTATTTACGCTCTCCGGAGCACTTTCCAGAGCATCATTAAAAGCAATAATTTCTCCAGACAATGGAAGAAATAAATCAGAAACTGTTTTTACCGCTTCAACAGTACCAAAAACCTCATCTTTTTCTAAAGTTTGATCCAAAGTTTCCACTTCAACATATACAATATCTCCCAATTCTTTTTGTGCGAAATCAGTAATTCCTACTGTTGCAATGTCGCCTTCTAAACTAACCCACTCGTGATCTTTAGTGTACTTTAAATTTGCTGGTATATTCATATAAATACGTATTGATAATTAATTATTGAAATTTTACTGGACAAATGTAACAATCTTCTAAACAATTCTTGTTCTGATTTTAAAAAATTAATTACCAAAGTTATATCTCAGCGTAAATCCGGAACGAATATTTGTCAGTGGGAAAGAAGTTGACACAACAGCTTTAGAAAAAGAATGATCATAATAGAAAATCGCCGTCAGGTTTTTACTAAAAGCATAATCAGCCGTAATTTTTAAAGACCAAATATTTTGTCCTGCAGCCAATTGATTATTGTCATAATCCAAATAGCGAACAATAGTTTCACTGTTTCTATAGGACAGATCCCCTTTCAAATTGATATCACTTTTTATTATTCCTGTTGGATTATCAGCTAATCTGGAAGAGAAAATCACATCTTTAATTCGGTATCCTAATCCTACTATATATTCAATTCCTTTTACTTCGGTAAGCAAATTATTGTCAAAACTCATTGATAACGCCCTGTCTTTCTTGATTTCAGTAAGCACTTTCAGTGAGCTTTTCAGTTCAAAATCCATTCTGATAAGGGGACTAAATTGTTCCACCAAGTTGATATTAGACATAATGGTCTCATTGTAAAAATTACCATTGACATCCACACCGTTTGGAGTTTTATCATATTCAAAATTAGATCTGAAATTATTGATCGTATAAGAAGCTCTATAATTATGTTGCAACGATATTCGTTTTAAATTCTTTTTGAAAAAATTATAACGCATCAATCCATTATACTTTATGGCCCAGTTTGGAAGTGGAAAACTTCTAAAAATACCCAATGACACATCCGAAGCACTATTACCTGTATAAGCAGCTAAAAAAGAAGGAAGCAATACTGCTTGACTGTTTTTTCCATATCCCAACGGAAAACCTTCCGCATCAAGATTGGCAGGATTCGAAATGTCTATCCCTCGTTCAGTAGCCAGTCGATTAGCCACAGTAATTCTATTTTCTCTATAATCGTCAAATGCTGCTGAACCTGTTGCATCACTCGTCGAAAAGGAAGTTCCTATCAAAATCGTTGAAATCCCAAAGATCCCGTAACTATATGGTGATCTGGGATTATAGACTCCATCGGTAACATCATATTGCTCTGAAAGATTCTCCGAATAAGCCCTATCCATGGACAAATCAATTTTCAAATCTGGTAGCAAATCGATGTTAGCTGTCATTTTAAACATTTCATTAGTGACCTCAGCATAATTTTGATTGAAATCAGGGTAATTCGTAAGCCAGCCGTTTTTAGCCGCTTCAAATCGTACATCATCCTGAATTCCAAAAACAAAACCTAAAGATGGTTTTGACGAACCAAGAAAACCGATACCAGGTGTATAACCCGGCAATATAGTACCACTATTGTAGGTATAATTCATTTGTATATTTTTGACACTGGTCAAAACCCCTATCAGGCCATCTACAAATGGATTATTTTTAGCAGGTTGCGGAGCATTTGTTTTTACTATTTTTTCCCCAGGTTTAGGCGCAGCGGCTTTAGGCTTCGGCGCAGCATTGTTTTTGGTCTTCGTTATCCCCAAATATTTATAAAATGCCTCCATATTAAATGTGGCATTCAGGGTATTGGAGTTTGCATTTTGAACCGTATTTCCTAAATTATAAGTAGTGCCGTCAATTTGTATTTCCGATAAAGCTTCGGAAGCTCGTCTCCAACTATAATCGCCTGTATAAGAGTAATTGGCTTTTATAAAGCTAAATATTGGAATTTTATTAAGCGGAATTTCATAATTCAACACCAGTTGTTGCATGTGTTGGTTTGGATCACCTATATCCCAATAACTGTCCCAAATTGAAAAACTCTCAATAGGCACATTGTCATCATTCATATAATTTTTCACAATATTACTGGACGAAGCGGTATAATTTAACTTCAAAGATTTAGTCAAATTATAATTAAATCCGTACTGATAATTGAAAGCAAAATTCCTTCTGTACAATGGTTCTAAAGCGATCCCTTCAACACCATCTACCTGTCTGAATTGTTGACGGTTATTTTGTCTGATTATATCGGTATTAAACGAAATATTAGAAGGCAAATAATTAAAGTTAAAATCACTTAACATCTTCCAATAGTCGCTTTTTTTCATGAATTTCGTCTCCTTGAAAGGTTCAACAGATTTAGGTTGAAAAGTGAATGTATAATCAACCGCGGAATTCACTTGCTGATCTACATAGTCCTCAACTTCAAAATCATGATGCTCAACTTCATTGATTGACTGAGAAAAAGTAAAATTTTCCACGTCGTAAATATGTGGTTTTTTCTCAGGCATTCTTTCTTTTCGAACTCCTATAAAATTGATACTGGTTCGTTTGGTATAATCAATAGCTCTATTTTTAATATTTTCTTTTTCTGCTTCATCGGTAGTGTTATCTAACAATTGATTCAGTTTAATATCTTCATTAAAAGGATCGTATTCCGGTGTTATCGTTTCTTCTCCAATACCATAATTAAATGGTAAGTTAACACCCCATTTTTTCGGCAGTAATTTACCCAAATTAAAATTTGTCACAATATTATATTGTTGAATATCCTCACGACTTCTTTCATTTGGTCCTTGCTCCAATGCACCGAAGCCAATGGTAGTTTTTCTTCCTGTAGCAGAAACTGTAGCAAAATCAGCTAAATTCGAATCCACATTTAGAATCGCAGCCATTCCTCCTTGATTATCCATTTCAGACAAACGAAGCTCATTGAACCAAACCTCCCCCTTAATATCCTGATGAAGTTCATTGTTTTTAACCCCTACCATTAAGGTTCTAGCCATTCCAAAATTAGGATTCCCTTTAATCCCCAGCCTTAATTTATTCGATTTACCAGACAATGAAGGATCCAATTCATCCTCATTTTGGTAATAAATACCATCCAGAGGCAATGTACTTGGATCAATACTCATTGCTTTAATCTTCAAATCGGTCAATAATGACAATGACAAATCGATTTCATTTTCTTCAGGCCAAACAACTTCTGCACTAAGTGAAGAGCAATCAGAACTCGACGATGAAGCGGGCAGTGTAACCTTTAAAGGTATTTCAATCTGATAAAAATTCTCGCTAAAGTCATTTCCAAAACGAATGAACCCTACCATCTGATTATCTTGAATGGCAATTTCATTCGGTAACGATTCAGCATGTAAAAACATCTTCAATTTTTTAAACTGACGCATGTCAATATTTACATTTTTAAAAACAGCTCTTGAATCTTCCGGTTCCAATCCATTACCGGAAACTCTCAAGGAAAGTGACTGTTCATTTTGATCGATAACTGTATTATTATTGTATAGCTGCTCTCGTTCAACACCCGGAGGAGGAATGTAATTTACCGGACATCTTTCGTTATTTTCCTGAATGTTTACTGCCAATACATCTAAATCCGTATTATCATCATCTACATCCATGTCATTAAAATCAAGCGTATTAGTGTACCTTCTCCAATCCCCTCTTACCAAATCCAGTGCTCCAAAACGAACGGTTACCTGTTCGCTAAAACCCGTCATAAACATTCGCATGAATCGTATCGATCTAAAATCGGAAATACCCCCTATTGTGTTTTCAGGCTGCGAAACTGGAATTTTAAACTGAATCCATCTCGCATCGGTTAGTGCCCCATTAGCCATTTCGACCTGGGTATTTCTGATATCCGTTATATAGTTTTCACCTACAGTCATTCCCGGTCTAACATCAATACTATACTCGTAATACGCATTGATAGTATTCATAGTGTTATCCCTATTGATATCTTCTACATCCGGAACTGTCGATGAGCCTCGATTGGCATCATTGATATCTACTGCTGAGTTGCCGTCTACTCCATTATAATCTCTATAGCGTTCAATTATCCCTCCGGAGGTATTCAAATAATAGGTATAATCATCCGCAGCAGGATCCGTTTCGGAGGCGAAGTTGCTATAAGTCGCTGCTTCCTTATCATTCGTCAAACCATCCAGACCGACATCTTGATTGGCTCTATTATCTGCATTAGTATCAAAAGCATACACTAATGATTGCGAAGCCGGAACATCTCCCCAGATCGGTTTAGGACTGGCTAATATTTGATCCGGTCCAAGACCATTTTCATATTGTTTTCTACCGTCTTTTAATACATCTTCTGAAATCTCTCCAAGATTGAAGTAAATTTTACCTGTGTTAGTCGGAGGTATTTCGCCTGATCCAACATACGGATCCAACACCCAAAACTGAATATATTCAACATTTCCTTGCTCGAAATTGGTTGCATTTAATGAACGCATTATCCCCCCAAAGTTATCTGTTGGATTTGTGGATACAGTAAGGCTATTATTATAAGCACCTCTTTCTGAAGGAAAATAACTCAAATCTAATGTATTTACTACCTGGGATTGCCCTTGAGCAATATCGGTTAAAGGGTACAATTCTTCACTATAAATCCTTCTGGTGGTATTGAATGACAAATCATCATTTGAAATTCCTGAAGGTTTTTGGGTATAAAAAACTGGGTCTATTGAATACCAAGCTAATTTAGCTCTCTTAAAACCGTAACTCAAATCATTAGCACTTTCATTAAAGTTGTAAACACTTTCCGCATCGTTTACAGGTGTTGATGACAAACTCCATGCATATGGTGAACGCATATCGATAGTAGATTGCGAACCTTCAAAATCATCAACATAAATGGTTGATTCTCCTTCAAATTGATCCGCTTTTGGGGTATCAGGTTTCAAAAATGCAATTTCCCCAACCACCGAAAGATTAGAAGGAACATCCGTATCCATGTTAGGCAATTTATTCACCAAGCGGGTTAAGAAAGGAACCTCTGTTGAATAATTCGTATTTAATCCGAAAATGGTATTATTTACGGATTCCTGTCCAAAACTGGATTTTTGAGTAAATGGCTTTTCAGTCATTTTTAAGAAAGTGGCTCCTACCAAAAATTTATCCGCAATTTTATGCTCGACATTTACACCAATAAATCTTCTGGTTTGTTGACCAAAAATGGAATTATTCTCTAACGAAACTTCAATTGGCGTATTGGAAGCCTGCAGGGACGGATCCAAAATCTGCACCCTTCCTAATTGATAATTCACACTGTAATCAATTCCTTCAACCAAAACCCTTCCTCCTGCAGTAACAACAACAGATCCTTGGGGAACATTGAACGCGCCAATCGGAATTCCGTCTCCACTGGAGGATTTATACTTTCCTCGTAAAAGGAACTTATTTTTATCTATATTTTGTAATGCACCCGTTTGGGTATTGGTATACATATTACGGAACACATATTTCTTTTGATTCCCATTATAGGTAGTTTCGTCTTTGTAATCTGCTCCATTAGTATCTAATTTAGAAAACAATAATTCTCCAAATGGCTCTTTAGTGGTAAAAATAATTCGCCCATTTTGAGCATCTATCGTTAAGCCTTGCATAAAATCAAAAAAACCATCACCCCCAGTTTGCGGATCATTGTTATAATTTAATTTATCTAAATTAAAGACTTTCAATAAAGGAGTTTCGGCCACTTCATTTTCCGGAAGCGGGTTAGAAGGGAAAGGACTTCCCGCTACTTCGGTAATATAGTTTAAAGGTGAAGGATCTGTGTAAAGAATATTAAATCTAAAATCTTCTTGTTTCAATTGGTATCCTCCAGGAATCTGATAAATATTTTTCATCATCAGGTTCCAAACCGGATTTTTGACATTGGTCAAATTACTTTTCAGCATCTTCAAAATCAAACTCTGCGTAATAATTGTTTGATTGGAATTATTGTCTGCTCCAACCACTGTCGCCTCCACACCGTCATTTCCAAATTCTCCAACCTGATACACTTGGTCTCCGATCGTATATTGATAAGCAACTGCCACTATCTCGTCATTAGCTAATCGCTGTTGCAAAGAAATATATCCCAATTGAGCATTAAATGTATATTCATTAGGATTTAATTTTCTTGCATTTTCTAATTTGGAATAGTCCTGTCCTTCAATAACAGTGTTTTCAAAACCAGAACCTGCAGTTACAATTTCACGAATATTACTATTTAACAACCCTCCCTTGCCTATTAACTCTGGATCATATCTGTTATTTGAGTTGTCTGTCGGAGAATTTGGTAAACTAAGAAAAAACGGCGTAGGAATAGGATTAGCAACAACCACATTATCAATTTCATTACCATTTTTATCTGTCAATTGTGCTTCACCTAAATCCTGAAGTGCAATAATATTTCTTAAATTATTATTGGTTGTATTCACACGATTTTGTTTGTTGGTTACCCAAACTTCCAAGCGTGAAATTTGCACCCTGCTATCAATAAATGGGTAGTTTTTTAGGGAAGCATCGTATTTATTTCTAAAATATTGCGATAAGAAAAAGTGCTTGTCGTTATCATAATCCAGCGCGTACAAATCAAAATTCTCAATAGTCCCCCCACCTTCTGCAACAAGACTCTTTGTTTGTGATTTTTGTTCTGAAAAAACACCCGTAACCGTTGTTTTACCAAACTGCAGTTGTGTTTTCACCCCAAACAAACTTTGCGCACCTCGAATCAAAGAACTATTCAAAGGCATACTTACATTACCCACTTCAATTTTTTGAATAATATCATCTTCTGAAGGAGCATATTCCAGTTTGATTAAGTTTTGAAAAGCAAAAGTCGACTGCGTATCATAATTAGCATTTACACTCAAACGGGTACCAACTTTCCCCATCAGACTCATACTAATCCTCTGATCAAAATCGAAAGATGTATTCGACCTGTTTCTAGGTGAAAAAGCTGGATTATCTTGTTTTGTATAACGCACACCCAAATCCATTTCTATAGATCCGGTTGGTTTTACGTCAATGGTATTACTTCCAAAAATAGATTCAAAAAGACCTGAATTTACGTAATACCGCGGAAGTAAATCTTTCTTCGCCTCTTCGCTTCCATCTTTTTTACCCTCAATGGCATCCGATTTTTTCTTAAAATAATCACGCATTGATTCTTTTAAGACTAAATCCTGATATTCTTTAGGCGTTAATATTATGGGATAATTAATAGAAAATCCGTCAACGGAATTGGTGTAAACATATTTGTCTGTAACAGGATCATAGGTATACGCCGAAAGAATACTTTGCGGGTCTTTGATCTTGATTTTACCTGTAGTAAAACCAGTTTTAACCGTATCTTCAGCCTGAGCCTCTTGTTTTACTTGGGCTCGAGATATAATCCCAGAAAATAAAATTAGCAATAAAATACAAATTTTATTCATACAATTTGATGTTTCTTTAATACATTTATAAGCTCTTCAAAGCTTTTTTAATGATTGATTCCACAGTAGCGTCAGGATCTTCTTTGATGATTTTTTCGATCACTTTCTCTGATGTTTTTCGAACAAAACCTAAAACCTCCAGAGCAGATAACGCTTCATCACGGTTTGTATTGCTTTGAGACATAGAAACTTCGTCCAAATCGTACAATTTTAAGACTTTTTCTTTCAAATCGAGAATTACTCTTTGTGCCGTTTTACTACCAATCCCTTTTATGGACTGAATTGTTGCAACATCACCTGATGCAATTGCATTGGTAATTTGCTTAGGATCAAGCGAAGAAAGCATTGTTCGGGCAATACTTGCTCCTATTCCGGAAACCGATAAAAGCATTTTAAAAATCTCTCTCTCTGACTTTTCTACAAATCCAAATAAAGTATGGGAATCTTCTTTGATCTGAAGGTGTGTAAATAACTTTATAAAGTCAGTATTAGGGAGTAATGTATAAGTGTGTAAAGATATATTAACATGGTAACCAACACCGGCACAGTCGATAACGACCTGTGTCGGTGTTTTTTCCACTAATTTTCCTTGTAAATGTGCTATCATATGAATTTTGTGTTACCAAATATAATAAAATTAACAAAGAAAATCACCCTCTTTATAATGGTTCTTGTTGTTTTACAACAATTCCGTTAAATTTATTTTTTCTTGTGTTTTTCCTGTGCATCAATGACTGCAATTGCTGCCATATTTACCATTTCTTCAACACTCGCACCCAATTGGAATATATGAACCGGCTTATCCATTCCTAGCATTATCGGCCCAATTGAACCAACACTATTCAATTCTTTCAAGAGTTTATAGGTAATATTTGCGGATTCTAAATTTGGAAAAATTAAGGTATTCACTTTTTTACCCGCTAATTTAGAAAAAGGAAATTTAGCCTTTAACATATCAGGATTCAAAGCAAAATCCGCCTGTAGTTCTCCATCAATAATCATATCAGGATAATTCTCATGTAAAAAAGCAACTGCCTCTCTAACTTTTGTCGCACTTTCATTGTTTGAAGAACCAAAATTCGAATAAGATATCATTGCAATTACCGGTTCAACGCCAAACATTCTTGCCGCTTTAGAAGTCATAATGGCAACTTTTGCCAAATCTTCTGCTGAAGGATTTACATTTATTGCTGTGTCTGACAAGAACATTGGACCACGTCCTGTCATCATAAGATTTGTAGTCGCAACTATAGAAACTCCAGGCGCTTTATCAATAAGCTGCAACATCGGTTTCACTACCGAAGGATAACTTCTTGAGTGTCCGGAAACCAATGCATCCGCTTCTCCTTCATTAACCATCATGGCAGCAAAATAATTTCTTTCGCGCATTAATTTCTGAGCATCCAACAGTGAAATCCCTCTTCTCTGTCTGGTTTTCCAATAGGTTGTTGCAAAACTATTTCTTCTTCCCTCTTCCTCTGCTTCTTTTGGATCTATGATTTGGACATCAGCAACAAAACCAATTTCCTCTTTTAATTCTAAAATGGTTTCCTTGTTACCTAATAAAATTGGGAAACCAATACCTTCTTCGTATACAATTTGAGCCGCTTTAAGTACATCTAAATGATCTGCTTCCGCAAAAACGATACTTTTCGGATCCATTTTGGCTCTATTGGTAATCAATCGAACCATTTTATTATCATTCCCTAATCGGTCTAACAGAGCTTCTTCGTATGCATCCCAATCTGTAATAGGATTCAATGCTACTCCGGAATCCATTGCTGCTTTTGCAACAGCAGGTGCCACAACTGTTATCAATCTAGGATCAAATGGAGAAGGTATGATATATTCTCTACCAAAAATTAATTTCTTGGCACCGTAAGCAATATTAACCTGTTCCGGAACATTTTCTTTTGCCAAGGCGGCCAATGCTCTAACTGCAGCCATTTTCATAGCTTCATTTATTTTAGTGGCACGAACGTCTAATGCACCTCTAAAAATATAAGGAAATCCAAGTACATTATTCACCTGATTAGGAAAATCAGATCTTCCTGTTGCCATGATAACATCTTTTCGAGTTGCAATAGCCAGATTATAATCGATTTCCGGATCAGGGTTTGCCATTGCAAAAACGATTGGATTATCAGCCATTCCCAATAACATTTTTGGGCTCATAATATTTCCTGAGGACAATCCTAAGAAAATATCCGCTCCAACTAATGCTTCTTCAAGACTCATTGGCGGTATGTCTTTCGCGTATTTTTGTTGTAATTCAGACAAAGAAGGGTTGTCTTTTGTCAATAGCCCTTTACTATTAAACATTAAAATATTCTCTAATTTCACCCCAAGCAAAATATATAAATTGGCACAAGCCAAAGCAGCTGAACCCGCTCCTGAGACAACCATTTTCATATCCTCTGCTTTTTTGCCTGCAAGTTCCAAGGCATTCAAAAGGGCTGCAGAAGAAATTATGGCAGTACCATGTTGATCATCGTGCATTACCGGAATATCTAATTCTTCGACCAATCGTCTTTCGATTTCAAAAGACTCAGGTGCTTTAATATCTTCCAGATTTATTCCTCCAAAAGTCGGTGCTATATTTTTTACTGTTTGAATAAAACCTTCAATATCTTTAGTATCAACCTCAATATCAAATACATCTATTCCTGCAAAGATTTTAAAGAGCAATCCTTTCCCTTCCATTACTGGTTTTGAAGCTTCAGGACCAATATCTCCCAATCCTAAAACCGCTGTACCATTAGAGATTACAGCAACTAAATTCCCTTTTGCAGTATATTTATAAACATTATTTACATCTTTAGCAATTTCTAAACACGGCTCTGCAACACCAGGTGAATACGCCAAAGATAAATCTCTTTGAGTCGCATATTTCTTGGTAGGAACTACTTGAATTTTTCCTGGTTGTGGTTTTGCATGATATAATAACGCTTCTCTTCTTTTGCTATTTTTGTCCATTTTGTTAGATTTTTTACTAGCTTACAAAGATAGGAGTCTTGTTTTAAAAAAAGAGGACTTTTTCCCCATTCTTTTGTATAAAACAAACCCAACCTTTAGTTCAAAAAAAAATAGCTGCACCAATTTGCAGCTATTCCTATTTCATGATTTTTGTTTTTATTCTATTGCGTAATATAAGAATTCAAATGCTGTATGGTGTCTTTTTGCATGTCGATTATTGCCTTTACCACGTCACTGATAGATATAATTCCAATAACTATATTGTTTTCTAAAACCGGCAAATGTCGTACTCTTCTTGAATTCATTAATTCCATACAAGCCTCTAAATTATCTGATCGTTTTACAGTGACCACATCTGTCTCCATAATTTCATGAACTAAAGCTTTTTTTGAAGTCTTAGCTTTCAAAACAATTTTTCTGGCATAATCTCTTTCTGATAATATCCCTTTCAGAACCGTATCTTCAATTACAAGAATAGCTCCTATGTTTTTTTCACTCATTACTGTCAATGCTTCGTATACAGTATTTGTGGAAAGAACAGAATACACCTCTTTTCCTTTTGTGCTTAATATTTGATCTACAGTCATGTTTACTAAATTTAATGGAAGATAAAGTTAAAAAAAATAAACATTCAAAACACATTTACTGTTAAAATAAATCATCTGGAGAAACCAGTTCGTTTAATTTCTCTTTAAGCTTATTATGTAAAATCTGCAATCCGTACTGATAGGAGGCATTGACCCAACCGAAACCTTCCTTTGCTATATAATCAAACTCAGTCCCTACATTTCCGTATTCAGCAAAAACTTTATGCGAGCTAATTTCTAAATCAAATTTTTCCGGGATAGTTCCGTTGTATTCCACCGCATTTTTTGTAATCAGCCACAACCATCTGTACACCATCTCCTGAGCTTTGTCAAAAAACTTATAATTGATTAAACCTTCCCACAATAGCATTTGGTGCGGTGCCCATCCAAAAGGATAATCCCATTGTCTCTGAGGTGCATTTTCCGCAGCCTGCATCACACTGGCCTTTGTACTTCCGGTAATTCCTCCGGTTTTCAAAAATTGAGGCAAAGCAATTTCAACTAATTTTCTAGCCTGATGTTCACTGCACAATCCTGCCCATAAAGGAAAAAATGTAGTTGCCGCTTCAAAAGGAAACTGTTTTTTATTGACAAAATCATAATCAAAATACATTCCCGCCGTTTCATTCCAGCAGAGTTCATCAATTTTTTCCTTTCTAAAACGGGCTTTTTCTTCCCATTCCTCAGAAGTATAAATCACAGAATCTGCCTGAAAGGAATTATTGAAATACTCTTTGATTAGGTAAGCAATATCTTTTTCATATTTATAAAGAAAACTATTAATGTCAACCGAATTTAAATTGGCACAGGTATTTATCAATCGATCTGTAGTATCATGACCACTTTCTCTCAAGCTTCTGTCATGAACAAAATACGCATCCAGTTCTGCATCGACAAGGGTTCTGTTCAGGTATTGCTTTTCAAATTCCCGAATTGGCAAGTTGTATTTTTTGGCATATGGTTCCAAAACATCATCAAAATGACCGGGCTCCACTTCAAATGGCATCCCTACTCCATCCGCTTTATACCGATTCAAACCTGTTGGTGTCAATCGGTTTCCCTGTACCATCCAAACAGTATTATACTCTAATATTACTGTTTCCAAATGATTCCTTAACCATTCTAGGCTAGGCACTTTTTGTTTGACAATGTCAATCAGCAGTGAAGAATATAAAGGCGGTTGCGTTCTTGTCAGGTAATAACTTCTATTCGCATTTAAAATTTTACCGTAGTGTATGATTTGATATCTGAAATTATCAGCAATCGACATGGCTTTTTCCAGCTGATTATCTATTATCAATCCAACACCTATAAAATAACTGTCCCAGCCATACATCTCATTAAACCTACCCCCAGGAACAACAAAAGGAACGCCTTGCAAACTGTAGATTTTTTGTTCTAAAGCCAAAGCCAAAATTCCCGGTTTGGTATTCAAGGTTTCAACATATTCCATGGAGAAATTTTCAGGCAAAATAGCCACTTTAAAATTCTGAAGCTCTTTTTCCAATTCCTGAAAAAAAGCCACCCCTTGCTTATCTTTAGCCGAAACATAAAGCGTAGGAACTTCATTCGTGGTTTTTTCGTCCTGAAGTATTTGCGCCAATCCTTTTTTATCGATAGTTCGTGTGAGTTCATTCCAATAATCGTCCTTGATTTTTCTTGAAATTCTTTCTACGGGATTTTCTTGAATTCGATACAAATCAACCTCTCCCAACTCACGGTTTGCTTCTTTGAGCTGTGCTAACTCTTGCAGCAAATTTGACAAATGATAGGTTCCCTCAACAGTCCTCTCCTGCTTTGTAGTTTCATCAACCAAAACAAACTTTTTAGGTCCGTTATCATCCTTTGTGATTTTTTTATCCTGATCCGTATCTTCCTGTAGCAATAATTCGCTGAAGACTTTATCTACGTTAAGTAATAATTTCATTTTTTAGAAGTAAGTTTTTTTAATATAAAGAAAGAAACAAGCAATAAAGACATTGGAATCAACGTATAGTAAAATGCGTTTTCAGGCCCTTCATTTTTAAACAAATAACCGATGATTCTGGACCCTAGAGTTCCACCCAATGCAGAAAACACAACGATCAACCCTGTCATTGAACTGTGCAGTTTTTTTGGCAAAGCACTTAAAACAACCGAGTTCAACAATGGATAAATAGGTGCAATAAAAAGTCCGACCAATGGAAATGCAAATCCAATTAATGGAATATCCCCTAACGAATTAATTTCTTTTACATCCAAGCCAACCGTTTTTGGAAGTACAAAAACCACAATAAGCATCGCCATAACAATACAGAAACTAAGTACCCAAATCCAATTTACTTTTTTTGTGATTACACCCGCCAAAAGTCTTCCAACAGCCAGCGTGATTGCTAAAATACTCGCCATCATGATACTGATGTTTTCCGGAAGATGCAGTACTTTGCTATTAAAGGTAGGCAACCAAGACATGATGCCTTGTTCAATCATCACAAACAGGAAAGCACTTATAACAAAAACAATAGTTAAAAGCTGGGCAAATAATTTGAACATTTGCGCAAAATCATCAATCAAATTAACTCCGGGAATCTCTGTTTGATTTTCAAATTTCGCAAAAAACAAAAAACCAAACGACACCAATGACATTCCCGCCAATAACCAATAAACGTTTAGCCATGCATCAGGATTTGCATCTGAATTGAAAGCCGGAAACAGGAAATAAGCCAAAGCAATTCCTATCATAAAAACGCCTTCAATACTACTCATCATACTGTTATGTTCTTGCTGGTTTTCCGTAATTGTACCAATTAACGAATAAACGGATACTTTTATCAAAGCAAAAGATACCCCAACGGTTGCGAAAAGTATTTTTGCTGCACTAAATGAATTACCAAAATACATACTGATACAGGCCAGTGAAACCAAAGCGAGTCCTATTAGCATCGCTCTTTTGTACCCAATTCTAGGTAAAAAAGAAGCTACTAAAAAAGAAACGATTGCGATTGGCAAATCTTTAAATGCTTCCAAAATACTGGCTTGCAATTCATCTACTCCGTAATTCGCCTGTGATTTCAGAATTACTATTCCTACGCTGTTTAGCAAAATTGCAAATACAAAGTAATTGAGGTACATAGCAATCTTGATGGTGCTTTTTTGCATTATTTCTTTATTTGTTATTATTTATAAATTCGTATTCAGATACTCCTGAAAGTTAATTCCTTCGGGCAATCTACCCACATTCTGAAGTTTCAACACTGCCAGTTTCTGGGCAATCGTAATGCATTCTTCTAAATTTTTATTCAACAATTGGGCATATAAAAAACCGGTCCAAAAGGCATCTCCTGCCCCCGTCGTATCTTTTATATCATCTATCTGTGTGGCTTTTTGATGAAACATTCCGAATTTTTTATCCGACAACACCACCCCATCTTTTCCCTTTGTCAGGCAAATAGTCGAAGCCCCTAATTCATGGAAATAGTCAAAAATATAATCTTCTGTTTTCGCTTCCGCAAAAAGACGGTAACAATCATCTTCACTTAATTTCACCAAAGGATTTGTGGACAAATACTCGCGCAATACTTTTTTGGCTTCTTCTCTATTAGGCCAAATCCTTTCCGAAAAATTGATATCGATACTGGTTTGCACACCCAAATCCTTTGCTTTTTTGGCACTTTCTAAAATAGTGGTGCGAGCAGGATTTTTGCTTAAAGCAAAACAAGTAGTGTGGAATATTTTGGCACTTTCCAGTAATTCATCTGTAATTTGACTTTGATCTATTTGATAATCTGCTTCTCTGTAAGGAATAAAATCAGGCGTTCCTGTAGATTTCGACACAAAAATAACTGAAGTTGGTTCGGTGTCTGATTTTCGAATTTGGGAAGTAATTACATTGTTGGCTTTCAATTTCCGAACAATGTATTCGCCCAGACCATCCTGACCACACGTAGCAACCAGTACTGATTTCAACCCCAATCTTGCGGCATTAACCGCCACATTAGTTGGTGATCCTCCCAGAAAACGATGGTAGTCTTTTGTTCTGTTTATCGAAGTATTTACTTCATGACCAATAAAGTCAATGAGCACCTCGCCCACACTGATAATATCTATTGTTTTTTTCAATTTAAACTAAAAATTTAAAATTTGTATGTATACTTTGATGCAGCATAACTGCCGCCGCACCACTCCAGGCACAAAAAGGAACTCCGTTTGGTTCTTTTGTTTCTGTGTTGAAATTTTCGTAAAAGCTAAAATCTTCGATTGCATTCGCTTCATTTATAGCATCCAGAAGTTGGATCGCTTCGCTTTCTCTTTCTTTAGACAGCAAAGCCAATCCATAAAATCCATTGATCATTGGCCAACTTCCTCCATTATGAAATTCATTGGGAAAATTTCGAAATTCGTATTTGCAATTATTTTTTAGCAGATTCCAATCTAAATCGGTTTCATATATTGGAGGCCAAAAGGCAGGAATTAATTGTAAAGGCTGTTCATTTTTAAGTCTGACGGAATAATCTAAAATCGTATTTTGAAAATTTTCAGAACCAATATTTAAATACAAAGCCAAGGAATTTGCAAAAGCATCAAATTGAGTTTTGTATCCTGCAGGCGAAAAAGAGCATGGCATGTATTGCTGAATATTCACTTCATTGTATGCTCTTTCGTGGTATCTTTCGCCAACAGATCCAGGAGTAAAATTAATTTCTATTTGTTCCGTTATTTTTTCAATTTTAGAAGCAATCGACTGTTTTTTAGCAAAATGGTTATAACTTTTCAAAGCCCAGATTCGAAGCAATTGGTCATACAACACATAACCATCTGTAATATATTCATCAGCCCAGTTCCCCGAAAGCGGCACATACAGCAATCCTTTGTTATTGAATTCCCAAGCTTCAAGGAGCTGCAAACATTTCTGGATATTTCCTTCGTATTTTTTTACGAAAGTGTCCTCTTTTTTATAAAAAGCATATTGACAAATCCCAATAATAAACCATGTTACTGCATCTACCCTTCCTGCCAAGCCACCATAACTCACTTCAACCTCAACGCCATTAGTCATAACATTTGACGGAATGGTTCCATTTTCATGTTGATTATTAGCTAAAGTTTCGAGTGTTTTTCTGAATGTTTCTATCAACTCCTCGTCACCGGAAGCTAATGCTGCCAATCCGCATATTACACCATCGCGCGCCCAGACCCTTTTGTAATTGGAAATATTTTGTGCACTTGCCAAAAACCCTTCTGACGATGAAACTTTATGCAGTAGTTTTATCGCCTGATTATAATTACTATCAATATTCATATTTTCTAAATTGAAGCTTTTTTGGTTTTAATAAAAAGGGTGCAAATTGCACTAATACCCAATAAGACCCCAGCAAAACTTATTGCCAATCGAGGATCGTTATTCAGAAAGTGTTTCAGAATATAACCAAATGATAGGTTTTGAATAATCATCGGGATAACAATCATCATGTTAATAATTCCCATGTAAACACCATATCGCTCTTTCGGTATATCGGAAACGACCATGAGGTACGGTATTCCCATCATACTTGCCCACCCAATACCAAAACCAGTTATAGCAAAAAACAGCAAATTTTTATTTTCTAAATTCGGAAACGCCAAAAAACCAATGGCAGCTAACAGCAAGCAAAAAGCGTGAACATTTTTTGCACCGTATTTTTTTGCAAAACCAACCAATGCAAATGCAGTTACAAAAGTCACTATATTATACCAGCCATTAACCAATCCTGTCCATCCAACTGCTTCTTCATATGCCGCCGGATTACTTTTAGGTGTAGCATTCCAAACAGACAAGGCAATACTTTTCGAAGAGTTTTGCCAATAACAAAATAAAGCATACCATTGGAATAAATAAACCAAAGCCAATTGCCACATTACTTTTGGCATATCTCCAATTGCCGCAAATATTTCTATAACTGGATCAAACAGACCTCCTTTTTCAGCCCGTAAATGAGCGAGCTCTTCTGCCGAAGGTGGAATTTCGCTCGTGGTCCTCATACTCCACCAAATGGAACCAATAGAACAAACAGCCCCTAAAAAAAAGGAAGCATAAACCCATGTTGGGAGTGAACCTGTTTTGCCAATAAAAATCATTGGAAAAATAAACAACGATAAATTTGCCAATGTTTGTCCTAAACCGGTAAAAAAACTTTGCATTTGAAAACCAACAGGTTGTTGTTCCTCATTCAATTTGTCAGCAATAAAAGCTCGGTAAGGTTCCATAGCAGTATTATTGCCCGCATCAAGAATCCAAAGCAAACCCGCTGCCATCCATAACGAACTACTGTATGGAAACAACAATAGACAAATGCTGCACATCAAAGCACCTACAAAAAAATAAGGTTTACGCCTTCCCCATCTGGGATGCCAAGTCTTGTCACTTAACGCACCAATAAGAGGCTGTACCAACAGCCCTGTAACAGGCCCTGCAAGATTAAGTAATGGTATTTCATCCGGACTGGCTCCTAAAAAATCATAGATTGGATTCACAGCACTTTGTTGTAATCCAAAACTATATTGAATGCCAAAAAAACCAACATTCATATTCCAAATTTGCCAAAAATTCAGTTTTACCTTTTTAATCATCGTCCTTATTTTGAGTTCGTTATTAGAAGTTTTAAATTTAAATTTAAAATCAACAATCGGTAACATAATTAAAATAAAAAACGTTTTCGGAACAACCGAAAACGTTTTCGAACTCACGCTATTACGTAAGGAAGTATTCTTTATTTTTTATCGAAAGGAATGATAATTTGGGTCTCCCATTCTAATTCATCCCCTCCATTAAATGGATTCGCCAGAAAATGCTCCAAAACTGTATTTTTAAGTTCAAGATTATTCCTTTTGGCATAATCCAGTAAAGCAAACCAAGCTCTGTCCGAAGTTCTGAAATTCCCAAAATAGGAAGCCTTCAAGCCTTTTATAGCATGTAAAGTTTTAAATTTCACTTGATCATTTTCGATTATTTTGGTGTTTTTATCCACCGGAAAGCAATAATTAAAATCGATTGTTTCTTTATCAAGATTCCAATTTGTAATTTCTAAATATGGTCTTCCAATTATCTCGATACTATTGTCATTCAAAAATCCTGTAATAATAGGATCATTTAAAATCATGGTTCTCGCTTTTTCCTGCAAAACACTCTTCAAACTTATGTAAGCGACAAAGGTTTCTTTTGAGGTTCCTTCACCATCAAGCTTCACCTTAATACTTTCTAAGTGCTTATTCAAACCTTCTTTGAAATCCTTAATTTTTGTGATTTGCTCCTCTTTGAAAGCGGTATTAAAAAAAGGTGCAGTTAATTTATTGTACAAACTGTGATTCAGATCTTTTATACCCACACTGACTTTTGTAACCGAATCATTTACAGCTACAATGTCCCAAGTATATTCCATTCTGTCATTTCCTTTGCTCATTTCTTGTTTAATGAAATCAAAATTTTTCTTTTCCAGAACAGTATAACTTTCTTTGTCATAAGGCAATCGGGCCGCAGACCATTCCTCTATTCCTTGAAAAACGGTCCCTGTTGCCGTTTTTACTTTAAACGAAATGCAATAATCATTTTCCTTTATAAACAGATACCAAACCAGAAATAAAGAAAATAAAACACTAAATCCAATTATAATTTTTTTTCTAATTGCCATTCTATTACTTAACCATTTTTATTTTTTTAATAATAAAATCTCCTACATTCTGCCCTTGCCCTATTCCGTTGACAATTGCAGCTTTATAATGAATTCCTCCATAAAAACGACTCATTGCTGCTTCTTTGGCAGCATCCTTGAATGATTTAAATTTTCGTGCCGGTAAACCATACTGCAATTCCGTATCATCAACATACGAGAAATTATCACCAAAAACAGCGGTTAATACAGTAGCTGCGCAAGTAGAAGCCACAGAGTGACCACTGGAGTACTCAGGAAATGGTGGTGTTTGCAACAACGGCTTCCAGTTTTCATCTATATTTTGGTTGATGACCGTTTCCGGACGCACCACATTACTTCTGAATTTTTCGTCCCAACAACTAATAAATGCTTCAAAAAGACCAATAGAAGTTCCCGTATAAGCATAGACGGTTTTTTCAAAATCTGCTTTTGCGGTTTTACAGGCAATTTTTGTTATTCCCATCCAATGTGCCCCTGGAGTAATTTTCTTTTTAGCAAACATCATGTGTCCTTGATTAACGGAAACATAAGGATTACAATCCCAAAATTGCGCTATCGCAATCTCTTCTGAAGTATCTCCTTTTTTAACCATTTCTTTACTTATCTCATACACCTCTTGTACTTCTTTATAAAAAGCTGATTTTTTTTCCAGAGAAAAAGGAAAAGCCGGAACAGGTTTGAATTGTGACGCCGAGTCCAAAACCATCGTCCTGATTTTACCCCAATGTGGTTCTACAGCGTCCATATAAGCTGGCGGTGTAGGTTGCCATCTTCCCGCTTGATTAGCATAAACAGAAAATTTTGGCATGGTGCGGGTTTCTTTGTAATTGTCTTTACCCATCCATTTTTTGATGCGTTCGGCAACCTTAAGCCCGTACTCTTTAGAAACTTCAAACTCTTCTGAATTTTCATCACTCCACTTTTGGTACAAACTATCTCTAAACTTCTCCACTGCATCTTCCGAAAAAACTAAAGCTTTGCTTACTTCCATGTGAGCCACAAGCGCTGCCACATTTTTGTTAATCCCAGCTTTTGAATCCAAAACCGGAATAGAATCCAGTCCTTTCAATTGTGTTTGAAGACTTGTATACGTTTTACTATTTTGAGCTATCACTTCAAAAGCAGCTATATTTGGATACACATAAATTCGGCTCGCCACGGTTGGTGAAAAAATATCATGAACCATAATCTGAGTCACATTGTCTATTGACGCATGGTATTCATTGGTAGTCACTTCAATAGATTTATCCTTTGTACAAGAAATAAAAAGAAGAGAAATCACTGCAACGCCAAAAATTTTCGTTTTCATTTTTTTATTAATTTGTAGATTACTTTATTATACTATTTCTTTATTGAAGGCATTTCATACAATTCAGCCTTTTTATTATTTATGGTAATCAGAACATACTTTTTACCATTAAAATTAACAATATCCAAATGCCTTACTGCTTTCTGGGTCAAATCAATCCCGATTTGATTCCCTAAAAATATTGTTTTTTCGTTTTTAATTAAAGCTCCTGAAAACCCATCAAATCTGCTGTGATAAGGCGAAACTCCAAAATAATTTCCTGCAGCAAAAACCTCATCATTAGTATCTGAATCAAAATTAGATCTTACAAAACAAGTAATAGGAGCCACTTGCATTATATTTGAAAATGGGACAAAAGTGAATTTCCCGTTGTCATTTTTCAAATATCCTGATTTCAAGTTGTGCACTTCAAACAATTTTCCTTTCGCCAACATTTTTGGATCAAAAACTTCCTCTAGTGTTTTTCCTGCAAATGATTTATAACTATTGAATTTCTTTTTTAGCATCCCACTGAATTGTTCCGCCAATTCATCCAATCCCAAGGTGGTATAATACTGTCCTTTCTTTTCGATAGCCACAATGGTTTCATAAGATCCATTCGTATCAAAATCATCATAATACATTTTCATTGGAAAATCTGGTGAGGCTTTGAATTTTGAATTCATTCCCCAGTTTCCAACCAGGTAATCTTCATCACCATCGTGATCAATATCAAAAGGAATCACAGATTGCCACAATCCGTTGCTTTTTTCTGGAAAAACAGTTGGTGTAGCATCGACAAATTTCCCTTTAGTATTGGCAAAAAAAGTAGGTTTCATCCACTCACCAACTACAACAATGTCGATTTTCCCATCTTTGTTAAAATCACTGAAAACAGCATCTGTAACCATTCCGATTTTCTCAAATGTTTTGCTTTCAACAATAGTAAATATTCCTTTATTATTGTTCAATAAATAACAATCCGGCATACTTCCGAATCGATTATTGATGGAATTGTTAGCGACAAAAATATCCAAATCACCGTCTTTATCATAATCAAAAGTCTTAACGACCGAGGCATTTTGAGTCAGTTTTAGCAAAGTTGTTTTGACTAATTGGTTGTTCTTGTTTATATACAATCGATCCTGCAAATCAGATGCATTTTCACCGCCACCGGAAGCTACATACAAATCATTTATTTTATCATTATTGAAATCCCCAATTACCGCGGAAGCATCTTCAAAAACAGAATCTTTATCTATTTCTGCAAATGATTTTTTAGTAAATCCATTTGGATTCTGAATGTAAGCAACTGCCTTTTTACCTTTAGAACCACCAAAGAAAATATCATCTTTTCCATCACCATTCAAATCTCCTATTGCCGTTGCAGGTCCACGATCAGAACGCTGATAAGGAATTAATTTTTGTGCTAAAAAATCAGTAAAATCATTTTCCTGATGTATAAAATCAATTCCTAAACCTGTTTCCACTTTTTTCAATATGGGTAAAACGGCAGGATGCAATTTTCTATAATCAAAAGCTTTTCTACTCTTATCTGCTTTTACAGTAAGCGTTTGACAGGTTTTAACATTCTTTAAAGTTTGATAGGTTTTATCAGGCCAAATAACCACCAAAGAATCTATCTTTTTTATTTTTCCGTAACCAAAATGAATTATTGGTTCTGACGAAGATTGGAATCCTCTTGTCGTTTGCAATTCCTTGAATTGTTTCTTGCCCTTGGCATAAGAGATAACTTTAGTTCCAACTCCAAGCGTGTTTTTCCCTCCAAACTGCAATTTCAATTTTAAATAATTTGATGCGTCATCGGTCTTATTTACATAAACTGACGCAATACTATTCGTGTTATTGGTAATAACATCTAAATCTCCGTCATTATCAATATCAGCATAACCACTACCATTTGAAATTATAGAATCATTTTCTATCCAGTCATTTGATCGATTTTTAAATTCCAAATCAGCCGAACCTTGGAAAACATAATTGGTTACAGCCCCTTTTGGCATTCTCTTCAAAGCTTCTTTATCCAATAACTTTGTAGTACTGATTTTACTTTTGATTTGATCATTTGAATAATACTTCACATAATCTAAATCGTTTGGTCGTTTCGGAATTCCGTTACAAACAAATATATCTTGCTCCCCGTCTTGATCATAATCGGCAAGCAAAGTACTCCAGCTCCAATCAGTTGCTGCGACACCGCTCAGCAAAGCCGTTTCGGTGAAATGATTTCCGGACTGATTCAATTGCAATGTGTTTCTAGTGTACTGATAATGGTACCCTAATTTTTCCGTTCTCATTTTTAGCATTTGAACATTATCGTCACCCAGGGAAGATTTCAAAACTTTCTCCTCTTCCGGTAGCATGTCTAAACTAAAAATATCCGGAAAACCATCATGGTTCACATCGGTCACATCAACTCCCATTGAGAATCTGCTGGTGTGTCCAAAGTATTGTTTCAGACTTTCTGTGAAGGTTCCGTCACCATTATTTAAATAGTAATAATCATCTTCATGAAAATCATTCCCTACATAAATATCAGGATATCCGTCTAAATTAAAATCTGACACTGCCAATCCCAAACCGTATCCATTGGCTCCGCCAAAAATACCGGCCTGCTCACTTACATCAGTAAATTTTCCGTTGTCATTTCTAAATAATTTATCCCCGCATTCATAACTTCTTTTATTTCTGGTGTCAGCATTCCCAAAAGACGATTCAGAGTGTACCGCATGATTTAATAAATACATATCCAAATCCCCATCCAAATCATAATCAAAAAAAGCAGCTGAAGAGCTGTAATTGTCAAGGTCTAATCCGTATTCGGCAGCACTTTCGGTAAACGTATTGTCTTTATTATTAATGAACAATTCATTTTGTCCTTCAAAACCATTAATTCCAACCACCGCACAAACATAAATATCAAGGTATCCATCACCATTTACGTCAGCCATTACGGCTCCGGCATTCCAATCACTTTGACCTTCGACTCCTGCTTTGGCAGAAATATCCTCAAATTTATTATTGCCTTTATTAATATACAATTTGTTTTTCCCTTGATTTGAGGTAAAATAAACATCCACCAAACCATCATTGTTGATATCCCCAAGGGCAACACCTCCACCATTATAATAATAGAGATAATCTAAAATGGAGACATTTTTGGATTCTAATAATTGGTTATTGAAGGTAATATTACTTTCTTCCGAATCAAGTTTTTCAAACAATTGACCTTCTTTTTTTGCACAACCAATAAACAGCAATGAAGCCAGTCCTATTCTAAAAAAATTATTCATTGCGCTTAAATATTTTAGGGGTACTATTATTTACTACTGCTATAATTGAAACAGCTTTAGTCTTATCTTTTATTGTTTTTAGCTGTCTCACTTCTCCTTTTATAGAGAAACCCGATTGATTATAAGGCATCCAAGAGAAAGTACCCTTTTTACTACCTAACAACACACTACCATAATTTGCATCCAATCTGGAAAATTGTGGCTTAAATTCATATTGGTTCCCTCCTAAAATCAAGTCTAGAATTCCATCATTGTTCACATCCATGCTGCAAATTGTATTTACACATGAAAATTGAACTTCTTTCGGCAGCAGTTTAATTTCAAATTTGCCATTTCCTTTGTTGATAGCAATGACACTTTCTTGAATATTTACCGTCTTTTGAATTGAATTATCTACTACTTCCTGAGCGAATAATTCTTGAAACGACTTTTTGGAATAGTCCGCATAACTCAAATTTTTCTTTTTAATCGACGGAATCTGTTTCGCCAATTCTTGTTTCAGGCTTATTGGTAAATCTTTGCCATCAATAGATCGAGTAGCAATTTGTTCTATTGTCCCGTTACTATCAAAATCATTAACAAACAGTTTCATCGGATTCTCCTTTGTTGCCTTATAATTGGTATTGGTTCCCTTATTCCCAAGAACCAAATCCTTTTTCCCATCATTGTTCAAATCCACACAACTTACTGAATTCCAAAAACCTTGGTATTCAGTCAAATTCGATTTAAATTCAGCTAATCGTCTTCCCGTATTTTTGAAAATCATCGGAGCAGTCCACTCTCCGACCAAGATTAAATCTTTCTTGGAATCATTATCAATATCTTCCCACACCGCGTCAGTTATCATTCCAACCGAATTAACTTTGAATGCTTTTTTGTCTATGGTGTTGGTGAAATTTCCTTTCCCGTCATTCTCTAATAATAAGTGTTTAGGATCAATCCCATAAACACCTGGAACACTTCTGCTTCCAATGAAAACATCAACATCACCATCATTATCAAAATCATTTGGCGCAATAACAGCAACGTTATTGTTTGTCGTTGGTATAGTAGCTTTAGTTTTTGCAAAAGTTCCTTTTCCGTTATTCAAATACAAACGGTTCTTATAATTTGTCTGGTCTGCTTTTTCATTTCCTCCCGAACCCACGAACAAATCTTGGTCACCATCATTATCAGCATCAAAAAAACTGGCTGCTGTATCTTCATAATTAGCATCAGCATCTAAATCTTTTTGGGCTAAAGCAGCATAATTGCCATTCCCATTATTCAAATAAATTTTCCCGGACTGACCTTTGGCTCCACCAATAAAAACATCCTCATTTCCGTCACCGTTAATATCGGCTACCGCAAGTGAAGGACCTTCCTGAGAAATCATTTTTGAAACCAATCCTTCATAATCAAAATCGATATAATCATTTTCCTTATGCGCTAAGAAAGGCGTTTTCTTTTCGGAAAAAATTGATCTTGAAACTTTGTTCTTAGGAACATAATTCAATTTAGCGTCAGCTATTTTCAAATTAATAGTACAATTATTAGCCACTTTTTTAATGGTCTGAAATTTTCCGTTTGGCCAAATCACTTGTAAGGAGTCAATTTTTTTGGATCCAATTCCAAAAGTCATTACGTAATCAATAGAAGATTGAAACCCTCTGGACGGAATTAACTCCTGTCTGATGATTTCGCTACCTGAAAACAATTCAACAATACTTCCAACTCCAAATTTATTTTGCTGGTCTCCTTTTAATTTTACTTTTACAAAATGGTTCTTTTTATTTTTATTGGAATTATTTTTATAGACAAAAGCTTCCATATTAACATTGTTCACAATCAAATCTAAATCTCCATCATTATCCAAATCTCCGTAAGCGGCCCCATTTGAGAAACTTGGAGTATCCAATCCCCAGTTTTGCGCTTCATTTGTGAAGGTTAAATCTTTATTGTTTTTGAAAGCATAGTTAGAAATTGCCGTACTTGGCATTTTATTGATAATAGTTTCTATTTCTTCTTTTTTGCCAGTAATCACCATCTTCTGCATGAATTCATTAGCAAAAAAATCAACAAAATCCTGGTTGGTTAAATCGTGGTAAATTCCGTTACACACATATATATCTTTGTATCCGTCATTATCCATATCAAATAACAAAGCACCCCAGCTCCAATCGGTCTTAGCGACATTAGCATAACTGGCAATTTCAAGAAATTGATTACTACCATTATTAAGTTGCAAGGTATTTTGCATGTATTGATTGAAAAAATCCAGATTTAATTTTCTAAGGAATAAATCATAGTTTTCAAAACTTGTCGTTGTTTTCAAACGCTCGTCTGGTTCGGGCAACATATCTGTTACAAATATATCCGCTTTACCATCGTTATTGATGTCAGCCATATCAGCCCCCATTGACGATTGGCTAATGTGTGAAGTCCATCCTTGAATTTGTTCGGTAAAGGTTCCGTTTTTATTGTTGATGTATAAATAATCTCTTTCATAAAAATCATTGGAAATATAAATATCCGGATACAAATCCCCATTTACATCCCCTACAGTAACTCCAAGACCAAAGCCTATTAAGCTACCAAAAATTCCTGATTCCTGACTCACGTCCTGGAATTTTCCATTATCATTTCGAAGCAATTTGTCGCCTCCCCCTTTAAGTATATCGGCGACATCCCAATCCTTATCTCTCAATTCTCTTTTATTAGAATAATTAAGACTACTTACCGGAATGAAACTGTTGTTTAGAATATAGACATCTAAATCACCATCTTTATCATAATCAAAGAAAGCGGCATGGGTAGTAATACCAGTGTCAGCCAGATTATATTCATCTGCTTTTTCAGTAAAAGTCCCATTCCCATTATTAATAAAGAGTTCATTTTTTTGTTGGTCACCCAAGCTATTTCCTGCATTACATACATAAATATCGAGTAGACCATCTGCATTTAAATCAACCATAACAACACCGGTCGACCATGTTTTGGTACCTTCAACACCAGCTTTTTTAGAAATATCTTCGAATTTAAATTTTCCCTTGTTTAAGTATAATTTATTAGTTCCCAGATTTGAAGTAAAATAGACATCTGACAAACCATCATTATTGATATCTCCAATTGCAACACCACCGCCATTGTAAAAATTTCGGTACTTGAATATGTTCATATTCTCACCATTTTTTACTTCATTCAGAAAATCAATTCCTGTTTGTGAAGCTTCTAGTTTAGAGAATAAAGCATCGGTGTTTTCAGCGTTTTCTTTGGAACAATTAGAAAAAAAGAAAATAATAAGGGGTAATAAGACAAAACGATTTGACATATTATATGCGTAGTATTTGGTTAGGAAATCTGATTGGTTAGAATTGCCTAATTTATATAATATTCATTAGAAAATAAATAAAAATTAATTATAAAATAAAGAGGGTAATAAATACCCTCTTTATAACTAACTCAAAACATGTTAATAGTAATCAATATCTTAATAACCAGGATTTTGTTTCAAATTGGCATTAAATAAAGCATCTGCCGGTATCGGGTACAATACGTATCTGGCATCTGAAACATATGTCTTTAACTCTCTTGCTTCCAAAAATGTTCCAAAACGAACCATGTCATTTCTTCTCCATCCTTCTAGCCACAATTCTTTTCCTCTTTCAAGATAAACCCCATCAAGAGTTGCAGGAGAAGCAGCTTGACCTGTTCTTGCAGCAATATCGGTCATGATAGCTCCAACACTTCCAGAACCTCCTCTTAAAATAGCTTCTGCTTTCATCAACAAAGCATCAGAATAACGCATAAATACGAAATCATTTTCCGGAGTTCCTATATTAGAGATGTCCGGGATGTATTTTTGCATTCTTATACCTGCAGTTTCAAGAGTCGCACCACTAGTAATTAACGTCACTTCAGGTGTGTAAACCAATGGGTTACCATTTCTGTCATTCAACGGAATAACTCCTCCAGGCTTGTACATCTGTCCTACCTGTAATCCTACTGGGTTACCAAAGTTTGCAATAATAGCAGGGTCAGCATTTTTAATACGTTTGTCATTTGGATTAAACTTGTTGTAATATTCTGCTACAGTTGCAAAACCATTCCATCCATCAGGTGTTTGGTTGTAGTGCATAGACATTCTCCAATGATATTGAATACCTCCACCAGCACCACCTCTGATATTTTTAGAAGAAAACAATATCTCTGGTGATGTATTATTTTCCGGTTTAAAGTTATCCCAATAATCAGGAGCTAAACTACTGTTAATAGCATCAACATGCTCTACAACTTTATTCATATCAGCAGCAGCAAACGTATAAGGACCTGCAGGGTTTTCAGCTGTAAATACTGCTTTGTTCAAATATAATTTTGCTAATAAAAAGTGAGCTGCATCTGCATTTGCAATACTTGCCTCACCAGCAGTTCTTGCCGGTAATTGAGAAACTACTGCTTCCAATTCACTGATTACAAAAGCTGTTGCCTCTGCTCTGGTCCAAACTTTTGGATCATCTTCCAGGGAAGAACCAGCTTCTCTATAAGGAGCCTGTCCAAATAAATCAATTACATTGTAATAATAGAACGCTCTTAAAAAACGGGCTTGAGTAACTTCAGAACCTGTACCGTTATTTACAACTAAATTACAGTTATGCACTTGAGATAATAAAGCATTCCAGGCATTTCTAACCTCAACGTGATCCGGAGCCCAAGTGTGCACGTGGATTTGTCTCCATGTTGCATTGTCATCCCAGTCACCTCCACGAGTTGGTCCAACCAAAGCATCAGTAGACATTTCATCCAAAGCAAACATTTGTCCTTGTGTCTGAAAGCCTCTTAATCCCTCGTAGGCGCTGGTTAATAATGAAGTCGTATTTACAGCTCCGTCAGCACCACCAGTTATCACAACACCATCTAGTACTTCCTCTTCTAGATTCGTACAACTAACACCAAAAACAACTGTACTGGCAAATAGGATGGTTTTTATAATATTTATTCTTTTCATTGTCTTTTAATTAAAATGTTACGTTAAGTCCAACAGCAAAACTTCTATCTCTAGGGTAAGATAAGTAATCCATCCCTGCAGAAGGCACTCCGTTTAATGCTTTATCTGTATCAACCTCTGGATCAAAACCTGAATAATCAGTAATTACAAATAAATTATTACCATTCATATAGAGACGAGCTGATTTAATCTTGTATTTCTCTAAAGCATCACCTTTGAAAGTATATCCAACAGTAAGGTTACCCATTCTGAAGAAATCACCTTTTTCTAAATATTTAGTAGATGGTGAGTTTGGATCTCCTTGAGCTTGTGGAGAAGTTGCTGCCTCTTCAGTAACGTTTCTACCGCCAAGGAATGCACCTTTAAAGAAATAAGCATTCTCTGTATTGTTATAAAGATAATGACCAAAAGCACCGTAGAAAGAAGCACTAACATCAAAAGCTTTGTAAGTTAAGCTAGTGTTAATTCCAAGATTCATTGTTGGCAACGGCTGTTTGTCTAACAATTTTTTTGCTGCTGTTCCAAGTCCGGTATCATTACCGGCTGCATCAGCATAAATAGACATTCCATTCGCATCATATCCTCTCCATTCATATAAAAAGTAGCTATAAATAGGTTCATCATTAGTAATTACCTGTGCATATGCTCCAGTCAAACCTTGTCCATTTAATGCCCCTGTTGAGATGAATCCAGCAAAATTTGTCATTTTGTTGCTTAAGAAAGATGCATTCCCGGAAATATCCCAAGTTAAGTCTTCTTTTTCAATAATTTTGTAATTCAAAGATACTTCCACCCCTTTGTTAAGCAAGTTTCCTGGTAAATTTTTATATCGTGGAGATGGCGGTCCTGGTTGCGTTGCAGCAGCTGGAACAGGGAAAATTAAGTTTTCAGTGTCTCTTTGAAAATAATCAACCGAACCTGACAATCTATTATTAAACAATTCGAAATCTGCACCAAAACCATAAGATTCTGTTGTTTCCCATTTCAAATCAGCGTTAGCATTACTATCAACATTCAACGAACCGTTTAATCCGTAAGATGCTCTTGCTATAGCTGAGTTAGGAGCAAATTCCTGGTTACCGGTCACACCATAATTCCCTCTAATTTTCAAACTGTTTAACCAGCCCTCTTTTCCTTCAACAACTTTGTAAGCTACACCTATAGAAGGGAAATAATCATATTTGTTATTCTCCCCAAGTTTAGTAGAACCATCAGAACGTAATGTTCCGGTAAGTATTAATTTTTTATACAAAGTAGCATTTACTCTACCAAAATAAGACTGTAATTCTACTCTGTTTCTATATGAAGTTGATCTGTATTCATTTTGCAAACCACCTTCAATATTGTCAATTAAGTTCGTTTGGTTAGCATCGTACCCTCTACCCATAGCTGTAAAACCATCAGCATTATAATCATAGTAAGAATAACCAAGTAATGCATCTAAATTGAAATTATCACTAAAATCATTATTATAACTTAAAGTGTGTTCAAATGTCTTATTGAATTTATCTTGAGTATTGATTGATGCCTGACCATATTTTACCTCTGTTGAACCAGGAATAGTTGCCTGAGCCACATTCTGAATATTTATAGATGGCAACAATTGACTTTTTCTGGTTGAAGTTGAAGTCTCAATACCGAATAAGAATTGATACTTGAAGTGATCATTAATCTTCCAAGTCGTATTAATACTTCCTAATAACTTACTAGTATTCGTGTAATCTTTATACGAATTTAATAAGTGTACTGGATTCAAGTAGGTATTACTAACCACATGATAAGAACCATCAGCATTATAGATTGGCAAGGTTGGATTCCAATACAAAGCAGATCCCAATACGTTCCCAATGTAACCTGAATTGTTTGCTAAAAGTGTAGCCTCATCTTTGATGGCAGCATATACCAATCTTGACTCGATTTTCACAGCGCCTCCAAAAAAGTCATTAGAGTTATACAATGTTGCACTGTACTTATCCATTCCTGTGTTTTTAACAAGTCCGTCTGTATTAGATGCTCCAAATGACAATCTAGTGTTAGAATTTTCAGTTGTTTTACTAAAAGACAAATCATTATTCATTGTAAAACTAGAACGCATAATGGCATCTTCCCAATCATAACCTCTTGATCCCTCATCATTTCCTCCTGCATTTACAAATTGATCTGCATTCATCACATCAAAATCACCTGACATTTCACCAAATTGAAGCGATGTACTGTACGTTAATTGAGGCTCTTTAGATTTTCCTTTTTTGGTTGTAATTACAATTACCCCATTAGCACCACGAGAACCATATATAGCTGTTGAAGAAGCGTCTTTCAAAACACTCATACTTTCTATATCATTTTGATTCACAAAGTTTAACGGATTTCTTGCAGATGAAGTACCTAATAAATCATCCCCACCAGCAGAAACATTTCCACCATCTAAAGGCACACCATCAATAACGATTAATGGTCCATTCCCTGAACGGATAGATGAATTTCCACGTACTCTAATTGAAACTCCAGCTCCCGGCTCCCCGCTTGACTGGGTTACCTGAACACCCGCAACTTTACCTCTTAATAATTGAGCAGGTGAAGGTGAAGTTACGTTGTCAAAATCTTTTGCACCGATTTGATCAACAGCACCCGTCGCATCTTTCTTTCTAACAGAACCGTAGCCTATAACTACTACTTCTTTTAATTCTGCAGAGTCCTCTTTTAATACAACCTTAACTGAGGTTTTTCCTGCCACATTTACTTCTTGGCTTTTAAGTCCAATGTAGCTAAAAATCAAAACTGCGTTTGGACCAACGTTTCTGATAGTAAATCCTCCATCAAAATCAGTTTGTGCTCCATTTGTTGTTCCTTTCACCAATACAGAAGCCCCTGGAAGCGGACCGCTGGAATCTGAAACTGTACCTGACACATCTTGCGAATAAGTCAAGCTAGTACATAGCATGGTTAGAAACACCATTAAGCCTTTAAGTAGACTATTTTTCATACGTAATAAATAAGTTGGTTAGTAATTTGTTTAAATGGTTTGTTTTAAATATAAAATCAAACGTAGTGATAATTTTAAGATAATTTTATGAAAACTACAAACTATAACGTTTTCGCTGTGCCGAAAACGTTTTCGATTTTAAAAATAGATACTTCAAAAATTTAATATTAAAATTATATTAAACATAAAAAAAACACCTAAAAAAAACATATAACGTTTATTTTTTACAATTATACATTAAAAAACATAGAGGATTAATCACAAGGAAGCGCTTTCTAATAAAAAAATTGCGAATACTTCAATTTTAATTTGATTTTATAATAAAATTAACACTCCATCAAGTTCTATTGTTTTTTAACGATAGTAGTTTTCATATACAATTCATCGAAAAAATGGTTTTAGCATACTATCTAACAATAAAAAAGCCCCGAATATATCAGTACAATCCCGCTCTTTCAAACTGAACCTAATGCATCCGAGGCAAAAAAAAATCTTATTCTATTGTTACCGTTTTATTATCAACTCCCAGTCCGATAATTTTTAAAGATTTCCAGTTCTTTGGCAAAAGTCCTTTATTGTATTTCAAACCTAAATCAGTTTGTTCCACTCCTCCAAATCCGTAAATAATCGCTTGAAGCATGGCCCCTGCACCTGTCGCAAAATATGGATTATTACTATTAGCCGATTCAGAGAAAACCCCAAAAGGCGGGCGACTGTTTGGCAAATACGACTTCACAAAGTACTCATACGCTTTTTCCTTATCCCCCAATCTTGCATACAAAACTGACAAAACTCCCGAAGCCATGGCCGGACCATCTTTTTTATCCATTTTTTCAGCGTAATATTGCAAATCTTTTTTGATTTGAGCTTTATCGGTAATAATATGCAATGGATAAGCCAACAAATTTACATCGGCCTGTTTAATCATTTGACCTTTATATCCTTTATAGTTCTGGGTAATTCCATTTTCTGTATGAATCAATAATTTATCAGACACCTCTTTCCATCTCGGATCAACAGTTTCATTTAAAATCGTCGCTGCCTTAATGGTGTTTTTTAATGATTCAATAGCAGATGCATTAGTAAAAGCATTATCATCCACATGCTGAGCATATTCATCAGCGCCCACGACATTCAAAATAGAATAAGTTCCATCCTGATTCTTAACCACTCTACTCACCCAAAAATCAGCAGTTTCCTTAAGCACTGACCATTCTTTTCTAAGCCAGGATTTATCTTGGGTATAGGTGTAATAATTCCAAAATGCGATCGAAACATCAGCGGTGATATGCTGTTCAAAAATTCCTGTCAACGCCCAGGTTGGTGTAGCTTCCTCCCCCGTATCATCAGATTCCCAAGGATACATAGCACCTTTGTAACCATATATACTTGCTTTTTGCTTCGCTTTTTGCAGTCTGTCCGAACGATAATCCAAACATGATTTTGCCATATCAGGTTGCAAAGCCAATAATGTCGGATACATCCAAAGTTCGGTATCCCAAAAAATATGACCATTATACCCTTGGGAAGACAATCCCATAGGTGCGATACTTTGTCTCGTTTCGGGACGCACATAAGAATACAAATTATACAAAGCAAAACGAACGCGTTGCTGCGCATCTAAATCTCCTTCTATTTGGATGTCCCCCGTATTCCATAATTCAACCCAAGCTTGTTTGTGACGGTTCAGTAATTTATCAATCCCTTCCTGTAAAGCATAAATAGGCTGTCTTTCGGATTCATTCAACGGATCGGTAACATCCTTTGAGGTACAAATTCCTCCCGCAATGGCAAATCGGTATTTTTTCCCTTTCTCTAATTTTTTCACAAAACCAACCTCCTTGCCCGTTTGCGTCAATGTTTCGCTTTTTCCGTCAAAAAGAAACGTAGTTGAAGCCGCTACTGTGTATTTTCCATTTAAGGTTTTCGCTGTTGTCCCAAAAACCGGCATCATGTATTGATTGTCTTTTAAAACACGATACTGACTTTTTGCCTCCTTCAATTCATCAGGAACAATCATATAATTACTGGCCTTTATCTCAATATCTTTATTAGGAGTAATTTCGACTATTGCCATCGCTGAATATGGAATCGCCCTATTGGCCAAAATCGTATAATTAATCTTCGCATAATCTTTAAATGAAAAAGAAGTTGTACTTGTCCCTTCCTTCATTGAAACCACCTGACTCCAATTGCTTATATTGTCAGATTTTATTTCCTCATTATTTATATTCAAATGAAGATTCAAAAATTCAATTCCCCGAACAATTCTGCTGATACCATTTTCCGGACTACCATCATAAACACCATTCAAAATAATTTCTTTTGTCTTTAGAGGTGTGTCATCCGTCACGATCCCTATTTGACCGTTCGCCATTGCCACCCCAAAATAATTCTCTCTCGAATTAGCAGTCAAATGCCATTCATCCGATTTTGCCTGACCATTAACAAATGGCCCAACAAATAACATTAATAATAAAAATTTAGGATTTAAAATCATAATTTCATAGTTTTATAATATTTTCAAACTTAAATCATTTATTTTTAAAAATTAGATTAAATGGTTTAAGACCATTAAATTTTGGACCGACAACGTTTTCGGGATTCCGAAAACGTTGTCGATTTTTAGATAGTGATTTTTTTAAGAAAATGAATTCTATTTTTATCGGATTAAAAATGATAAAAGATTCATCATATGGATTCAAAATGGAATAAACTATTAGCTATAAGCGCAATAGCGATTTCAATATTAATCATATTGCTACTTAATTCGTGCCAAAAAGAAAGTAGCACTTCCTTTCCGATTTCCAGTTCAGAAACGATAATAATCGACTCAACAAAACTTTACAAAGAACCATATCGACCACAATTTCATTTTTCACCAGAAAAAAAGTGGATGAATGATCCAAACGGAATGGTTTATTATAAAGGAATCTACCATTTATTCTATCAATATTACCCTGAAGATATCGTTTGGGGACCGATGCATTGGGGACACGCCACGAGCACCGATTTAATTCATTGGGAACACAAAAAAATTGCTTTATTTCCTGATAAGTTAGGTCTTATTTTCTCAGGGAGTGCCGTGATAGATTTACATAACACATCTGGTTTAGGCACCAAAGAAAATCCACCAATGATTGCTATTTTCACTTATCACGATATGGAAATTGAAAAAGCCGGAAAAGTTAATACACAATCTCAAGGCTTGGCTTACAGTCTGGACGAAGGAGAAACCTGGACTAAATATGATCAAAACCCTATTATTAGCAATCTGGTTTTAAAAGATTTCAGAGACCCAAAAGTCTTTTGGAACGATACAACCAAAATTTGGAATATGGTATTAGTTGCTGGTGACCATGCTAAATTTTATACTTCAAAAAATTTAATCAATTGGGAACTTCAAAGCGAATTCGGCAAAAATATTGGAGCCCATGGCGGTGTTTGGGAATGTCCCGATATCTTCAAACTAAAAGTTGGTGATTCACAAGAGGAAAAATGGGTTCTACTTATCAGTATCAATCCCGGAGCACCAAATGGAGGTTCCGGAACCCAATATTTTATCGGTGACTTTGACGGAAAAAGGTTTACAACAGACCAAAAAGACATTAAGTGGATTGACTATGGCGCTGACAATTACGCTGGAGTTACCTATAATGACGCTCCAAACGGAAAGCGAATATTCATAGGTTGGATGAGCAACTGGCTATATGCCCGAAACACTCCTACAAAAAACTGGAGAAGTGCTATGACACTCCCGAGAGAACTTTCACTTTCGAAAACAAACGGGAATTATGTCCTAAAAAGTAGCCCGGTAGAGCAATTCAAAAAACAGCAGGTCTCTGCATTTTCAAAAGATTTAATTTCCATAAAAGCAGGCGAAAAAACTACTTTCACTTATGATTACTTCAACCAATCCGAATTACAATTCAATACTGAAGCTAAAAATTTGAAATTGGTATTTTCTAATGATGTTAATGATTCTCTGGTAATTAATTATGATGCCAAACAAAAGACTTTCTCTATTGACAGAAGGCATTCGGGGATAGTGGATTTTGAAAAAACTTTTGGAAAAGACATCCACAAAACCCATATTCCAAATATTACCTCAAACACCATTGATTACCAAATTATTTTAGATTGGTCATCTGTTGAAATTTTCTTAAACGGCGGTGTTTACAGTTTCACTGAACAAATATTCCCACAGAAACCCTACACAAAATTGAGCATTCAGACTGACGAAAACCAAGAAATCAAAAACCTGACTGTAAATAAAATAAAAGGAATCTGGTAAAAGAGATTCATTTTCAAACAACCAAAAACCCACTAACCAAAAAATTAAAAAATGAATAACCGAAAAATACTTTATTGGTCAATTATCGTAGCATTGGCAGGATTTTTATTTGGATTTGATACCGTAGTAATTTCAGGTGCCGATAAACAATTGCAACAATTATGGGGCTCTTCGGATTTATTTCACGGACTGGTAGTAATGTCTTCCGCATTATGGGGAACTGTTATCGGCGCGATTTTCGGCGCTTTGCCAACCAATATTTTAGGAAGAAAAAAGACTTTGATAATCATTGGCTTGTTATTTTTCATTTCTTCAGTTGGAACAGCATTGGCAAACGATCCCTTCCTCTTTTCTATTTTTAGATTTATCGGAGGAATAGGAATTGGCGCCTCCACGATTGCAGCTCCAACTTATGTATCTGAAATTGCTCCTGCAAAAGACAGAGGTAAATTAGTCGCTTTATACCAATTCAACATTGTTTTCGGTATCCTTATGGCTTTTACATCAAACTACTATTTAAGAGATATAGGAGAAAATTCATGGAGATGGATGTTGGGTGTACAAGCATTTCCATCCTTTATCTACACGCTTTTAGTTTTTGGAATTCCAGAAAGCCCCCGTTGGATTTTAGAATACAAAAAAGATCGGGAAAAAGCCATTTCAATTTTGAAACAAATTAATAGTGCCGCTCAAGTTGAGGACGAAATTGCCGCTATTGAAAATGAAACCACCCCCGAAGGAAAAAAAGAGTCAATTTTCATGAAAAAATACAGAAAACCATTATTACTGGCTTTTTTTATTGCGTTTTTCAATCAACTTTCAGGCATAAATGCCTTTTTATACTATGCTCCACGTATTTTTGAATTGGCAGGATTAGAAAAATCAGCCTCATTTTTAAGCAGTATTGGTATTGGACTCATCAATCTGATATTTACAATGATCGGCATTTCGCTTATTGACAAATATGGAAGAAAAACACTGATGTATTTAGGTTCTGTAGGTTATATTATTTCATTAGGCTTAGTAACCACGGCATTTTTTTATGAGTGGAAAGGAATGGCTGTACCTACATTTTTCTTTTTGTTCATCGCCTCTCATGCTATAGGCCAGGGTGCCGTAATTTGGGTTTTTATTTCCGAATTATTCCCAAACAAACTTAGAGCCGCGGGAACTTCTTTTGGCACTTCGGTTCACTGGGTCTTAGCAGCATTAATACCTTCTTTTATCCCGTTTTTGTTTAAAGAAATTGGAACCACTACCGTCTTTGCCATCTTCTGCATCATGATGGTTTTCCAATTGCTTTGGGTTTTCTTAAAAATGCCCGAAACCAAAGGGAGAACATTAGAAGAACTATCTGAAAGTCTACTAAATAAAGAATAATTATGACAAAAAAAATAATCTGTTACGGAGAAGTCTTATTTGACGTTTTCCCTACACATAGAAAAATTGGAGGAGCTCCACTGAATGTAGCATTACGCATGGCCTCCCTTGGAATAAACGCGCAAATAATAAGCCGCGTCGGAAACGATGAAATAGGAAAAGAGCTTGTACAGTACATTCAGGAAAATGGCGTTTCGACAAACACTATCCAAGTGGATGAAAACTTTGCTACTGGAGAAGTCATTGTCCAATTAAACGAAAAAGGCTCAGCAACGTACACGATCAATTACCCGGTAGCCTGGGATAAAATCGAATATACTCCCGAAGCGGAAAATGCTGTTGCAGATGCTGATGCATTGATTTTCGGAAGCTTGGTTTGTCGGGATATGGTATCACATCAAACCTTGCTAAGTCTTATAGACAACGCTAAATACAAAATATTTGATGTCAATCTGCGCGCTCCTTTTTACACCAAAGAATTACTCATCGATTTGATGAATAAAGCTGATTTCATAAAATTTAATGACGATGAATTGTATGAAATAAGCGCGGATCTTAACTCCCCTTTCCATTCGCTGGAACAAAACATGTTTTATATCGCAGAAAAAACAAATTCCAAACACATTTGTGTAACCAAAGGAAGTCATGGTGCCGTTTTGTATTACAATGAAAAACTGTATTATAATAGCGGCTATAAGATTGATGTTGCTGACACTGTAGGAGCCGGAGATTCCTTTCTTGCAGGCTTGTTAAGTAAATTACTAACGGATAATGATCCGCAGTCAGCCATTAATTTCGCTTGTGCTTTAGGAGCATTGGTAGCACAAAAAGAAGGTGCTAATCCAAAAATAGCTGGGGAAGAAATTAATGCTTTTATGAACCCGGTAACCTAGTTCAAATATTGAATTTATCATGAAAAAGAATCATTCTACATTTTTGCTGTTGGCTTTATTACTATTTCCTAGTCTGAAGCTGTTGGCACAAAACGAAAAGACTACCATACTAAAAAACATTGATGCCAAATGGTGGAAAGAAGCTGTTATTTACCAAATTTACCCAAGAAGTTTTAAGGATAGCGACGGTGATGGCGTTGGAGATTTGAAGGGGATTATTTCCAAACTAGATTATGTAAAAAGTTTAGGAATAGATGCCGTATGGCTCAACCCAATTTACACTTCTCCAAATGACGATAATGGTTATGATATCAGTGATTATCGAAATATCATGAAAGATTTTGGGACTATGGAAGATTTTGATCTTTTGCTAAAGGAAATGCACAAACGTGACATTAAATTAATCATGGATTTAGTGGTAAATCACAGTAGTGATGAACACGAATGGTTCAAACAAGCCAGAAGTTCCAGAGATAATAAATACAGAGATTACTACCATTGGTGGCCGGCAGAAAAAGGGAAACCAACTTACAGATGGAGTTTTTTTGATGTGAATAGCGAAGCTTGGAAATACGATGCGCAAACAGATTCCTATTACCTTCACTATTTCTCTGTAAAACAACCCGATTTAAATTGGGAAAACCCAAAACTAAGACAAGAGATCTATGAAATGATGCGTTTTTGGTTAGACAAAGGAATTGATGGTTTCAGAATGGATGCGTTTCAATTCGCCTCGAAAGATACCACTTGGCCAGAATTCCCGAAAGGATATGAAAAAAACATCATAAAATACTATGGTGTCGGACCTCATTTACACGACTATTTGCAAGAGATGAACAGAGAAGTCTTTAGTAAATATGACATCATGACTGTTTCGGAAGGCGCAGGAAGTTCCCCTGAAGATGCCATAAAATTTGTAGATCCGGACCGAAAAGAATTAGACATGGCCTATCACTTTGAAAGTGTTGACATTGGCAGCCATCTAAAAGATTTTGGCCTTGTAAAATACAAACAGATTTTCTCCCGATATGACGAAGCATTCAAAGACAAGGGATGGCTTTCTATCTTTCTTGCCAATCATGATCAGCCCAGAATGGTCAGTAAATTTGGAAATGACAAACCCGAATTTAGGGAAGTTTCTTCAAAAATGCTTTCAACTTTCGTAATGACAATGCGTGGAACTCCTTATTACTACTATGGTGATGAGTTAGGAATGGTAAATATTCGCTTTAACTCCATTGATGATTATCGCGATGTTGATACCCGTAATAAGTATTTTGGATTAAAAAACAAGGGTGGGGATTTGACTGCTTTTCTAGAAGGTCAAAAACAAACCTCCAGAGAAAACGGAAGAACTCCATTTCAATGGGACAATACAAAAAACGCTGGTTTTACTACTGGAACACCTTGGTTAAAAGTAAACCCAAATTACGAAACCATTAATGCTGAAGCACAGGAAAAAGATCCAAATTCAGTGTTGAATTATTTCAGAAACTTAGTAGCATTACGCAAAAAGGAACCAACATTGGTTTATGGCAAATACACCCTTTTAGACAAAGAAAATCCGGATGTATTCGCATATACCAGAGAGCTGGATGGAAAGAAGTTATTAGTATTACTGAATTTTTCAGAAAAAAATGCCACCTATACCATCGGACTACCAACAGCTACCGCTAAAATCCTCTTGGATAATTATGCAAATACCAAAAAAATAAAAGACAACACTTTACGCCCTTATGAAGCCATTATAATAGAGTTGAAATAGACCTTAAATAATATCTTTTAAACTTAAACTGTTTTTGAAAATCGATTTACAAATTAAATTGTAGATTTGTTTTTCCAGAAACAGTTTTTTTTTGAATATAAATCAGGGTACCCATACATGAAAGACGCCACTCTCAAACAAATTGCCTCACAGCTAGGAATTTCTATAACTACGGTATCTAAGGCATTAAAAGGCTATTCTGATGTTAGTCCGAAGACAAAAAAAGCAGTAATCGATTTGGCGGCGGAATTACACTACACCCCAAATAGTTTTGCCGTAAACCTAAGAACAAAAGAATCAAAAACCATAGGATTAATAGTCCCAACTGTTGTTCACCATTTTTTTTCAAATGTAATTGAAGGAATTCTAGAAGAGGCGGAGAAAAGAAATTACATGGTCATTATTTTGCAGTCTAATGAAAAATTCGAGCTGGAAAAAAAACAAATTGATCTTTTATTAAATAAAAGAGTAGATGGGATTCTAATCTCGCTATCGAACGAAACAGGAGAATTCGACCATTTAAAAACGATTCTGCAAAACAAAACCCCTTTAGTCCTTTTTGATAAAATTGCAAAGATCGTAAACTGTTCAAAAGTCACAATTAATGATCGAAAAGCAGCTTATGATGCCGTTACGTTTCTTATAAAAAAGGGATATAAAAAAATTGCCCATTTCCGAGGCTCTTATTTACCTCAAAATGCTATAGACCGTTTTTTAGGATATAAAAAAGCGCTTGAGGATCATGACATACCTTACGACCCTTCTTTAGTATATCTATGCGAAAACAATTTAGACTTTGAAGATGGTTATGAAAATGCCAAAAAACTAATCGCTGAACACCCGGAAGTTGATGCTGTTTTTGCCGTAACAGATTTAGTAGCTGTCGGAATTATAAAGTACTTCAATGAAGTAGGCATTAGTATTCCAAAACAAGTTGCTGTTTTTGGTTTTAGCAATTGGTTTATGTCAAGCATAATCACACCCAAACTTACCACAATTGACCAGCCCGGTTTTGAAATTGGTCAAAAAGCAGCTTCTATATTATTTGACGAAATCAATGCAAAAAAGAATAATGAACCTATAGCTTTTCAATCTATAGAGCTAAATACCACAATAATTGAAAGAGAATCGACTTAATAAGTAGTCTCAAAACAGCGTTTTTTGCTTCTTTCATTTATAGTATGAAGTTGTAATTCCATATTTTTTAAAACATTCCCTTTTTATGAATCTCATAAAAAACGGGACTCTCCTTAATTTAACTTAACCACACTAATTTGTTTAATTAAACATTCATAAAGAATTTAAGATAAAAATTAATATCTTGTAGAAAATTTTAGTGTAAAAAAGTTTTTTCCTAAATTTAATTAAGTAGATATACGTTTCATGAAAGACATCACTCTTAAAGAAATTGCGACGAAATTAGGGATTTCTATAACAACTGTTTCAAAAGCTTTAAAAAACTATCCCGATGTCAGCGAGAAAACTAAAAACGCAGTAATTGAACTTGCGCAGACATTACATTATACACCCAACAGCTTTGCCGTAAATTTAAGAACCAAAGAATCTAAGACCATTGGTTTGATTATTCCGGAGGTAATGCATCATTTTTTTTCAAATGTAATTAATTCAATTATTGATGAAGCTGAAAAAAATGGTTATCTGGTCATCATATTACAATCAAGTGAAACATTAGCATTAGAACAAAAACAAGTTGAACTCCTTATTAACAAAAGAGTAGATGGCATAATTATGTCATTATCCAATGAATCTAATAATGATGAACACATAAAGGGCATAATAAACAGAGATATTCCATTTGTAATGTTTGATAAAATTGCAAAATTGACGAGCTGCTCCAAAGTTGTTATTGATGATCAAAAAGCGGCATTCAATGCTACGCAACATCTAATCGATAACGGTTGCAAAAAAATTGCTCATATTCGTGGCCCCTTAAACCCTCAAAATTCCATCGACCGTTACATCGGATACAAAAAAGCATTGGAAAAAAATAACATTCCGTTTGACCCTAAATTAGTTTATACCTGTGAGAAAGTTACTTTCCTAGAAGGAAAAGATTTTGCTGAACAGATCATCCAGGATCATCCAGATGTTGATGGTATTTTTGCAATTACAGATTTAGTGGCCGTTGGGGTTTTGGCCTTCTTTAATGAAAACAATATTAAAATTCCGGAACAGGTTGCTGTAATTGGCTTTAGCAATTGGTTTATGTCACAAGTAATCACCCCAAAATTAAGTACGGTGGACCAACCAAGTCATGAAATGGGAATTGCATCTTTTAATTTACTATTAGAAGAAATAAATTGCCGTAAAGAAGGAAAAGATTTTAATCCAAGAACAATCGAATTAGACACGAGTATAATAGTCCGGGATTCCAGTTTAAGAAATTAGCACACTAAATCACCTGAGGAAATCAATATTTCTTTTAAAACCTTGAAACTTCGTTCTTTTTACAGGAGAGTTTTTAAAAACAACTTTAAAGGTTTCTTCTGTAATCTCCTCCCAGTCTCTTTTGGACATAGAAAGAAGTTCATTTTTAGGTTTAAATAAAGGTTCACTGTGTGGTTTTGAAAATCTGTTCCAAGGACAAACATCCTGACAAATATCACAACCGAAAGCCCAATCCTCAAACTTTCCTCTCATCTCTTGAGGAATATTGTCTTTGAGCTCAATAGTGAAATAGGAAATACACTTACTGCCGTCAACCTGATAGGGCGCAATTATCGCTTCTGTTGGACAGGCATCTATGCAAGCATTACAAGTTCCGCAATGATCCGAGACAGCATGGTCGTATTCTAAATCTAAATCAATAATAAGCTCGGCTATAAAATAAAACGAACCTACTTTCTGCGTCAACAAATTACTGTTTTTACCAATCCAGCCCAAGCCACTTTTGGCAGCCCACGCCTTATCAAGAACAGGCGCCGAATCAACAAAAGCGCGACCGGAAACATCACCAATAGTTGACTCGATAGAAAACAGCAACTCCTTTAGTTTTTCTTTAATTACAAAATGATAATCTTCACCATAAGCATACTTAGAAATTTTATAAGAATCTGGTTTTTGAAACTCCGAAGGATAATAATTCAACAAAAGAGACACCACACTTTTCGCATCATCCACCAGTAAAGTTGGATCTAAGCGTTTGTCAAAATTATTTTCCATATAGGACATTTGGCCGTTTCTTTGATTTCTCAACCAATTCTCCAGCCTTGGCGCTTCTTTTTCCAGAAATTCAGCTTTGGATATCCCACAAGACAAAAACCCGAGGCGCTTGGCTTCGGATTTAATGAATTGCGTGTATTTAAATTTATTATCTATGATAGAAATGATGAATATATGATTCCAAAATGTATATTAATATCCTAAATGCCATAGCCCTGATAATAGCGACATCCTTTTACCGCTTTCTTTAAGCGGGAAAAGATAGAGCGGATAGCAGGAAACAGCTCCTAATGAAAATTAAACTCAGCCGAATACAACTAAAACAAACCTCCTTGAATATTCGTCTTTAGTTTGCCCAAATGCTTATACGCTTTATCAGTAACTTCTCTACCCCTCGGTGTTCGCATGATAAAACCTTCCTGAATAAGGAAAGGCTCATAAACTTCTTCGATTGTTTCACTGCTTTCGGATACGGCTGTTGCCAATGTAGACAAGCCCACCGGACCCCCTTTGAACTTCTCGATAATGGTATTTAGTATTTTATTATCCATTTCATCGAGGCCGTGTGCATCTACATTGAGCGCTTTTAAGCTATATTTCGCAATTTCGATGTCAATGGTGCCATTTCCTTTAATCTGGGCAAAATCACGCACACGACGCAACAATGCATTCGCAATACGAGGTGTGCCTCTACTTCTGCCGGCGATTTCAATTGCTGCTTCCATAGAAATCGGCATCTTCAAAATAGAAGAACTCCTTTCAACAATAGTAGTTAAAAGTTCTGTAGTATAGTATTGCAAACGGGACGATATCCCAAATCGTGCTCTCATAGGAGCAGTCAACAGACCCGAACGTGTGGTTGCACCGATTAATGTGAAAGGATTTAAATTAATTTGCACTGTCCGCGCATTAGGACCGGACTCGATCATAATGTCTATCTTGAAATCTTCCATTGCAGAATACAGATACTCTTCCACGATAGGGCTTAGACGATGTATTTCATCAATAAATAAAACATCTCTTTCTTCCAGATTAGTTAACAAACCGGCAAGATCTCCAGGTTTGTCCAATACGGGACCAGAAGTTATTTTAATACCAACTTGCAATTCATTAGCCAAAATATTAGCCAAAGTAGTTTTACCCAAGCCCGGAGGACCATGAAAAAGAGTATGATCAAGCGCTTCATTTCTTTGATTTGCCGCCTGAACAAAAACTTTAAGATTTTCCAAAATCTGGTCTTGTCCTGCAAAATCATCAAAAGAAAGCGGTCTCAATCTTTTTTCAAGATCGAGTTCTTCGGAATTATATCCTTTATTAGTAGGGTCTAAATTTTCATTCATATCACAAAGATAAAGAAAGTAATGAGTTTACACGAAATGCAGCGAAAGAGATTAAACAACATCCATTACTAGGATACTGAATAACTTGCTGCAAATGCACTAAAAGAAAAAACACCTCTTCTTTCGGAGAGGTGTTTCTATATATGTTTTGAAATTTAGTGATGCAATACTGCTTCACCTGGTTTCATTGGAACGTTTTGAGGAACAAAATCCTCATCGTGCTCTGGATTACTGTAATCATATGGCCAACGATGTACGTGAGGTATTTCACCCGGCCAGTTTCCATGAATGTGTTCTACAGGAGTTGTCCACTCTAATGTATTAGATTTCCATGGATTTTGAACCGCTTTCTTACCGTAGAAAATACTACTGAAAAAGTTGTATAAGAATACCAATTGAAAAGCTCCACCAACTAAAGCGAAAACAGTAATTAATACATTTACGTTTTGTAAATCATCAAATAAAGGAAAGTTAGTATTGGTATAGTAACGTCTTGGTAAACCAGCTAATCCTATAAAGTGCATTGGAAAAAATACCCCATAAGCACAAACTACCGTTACCCAAAAGTGAATATAACCTAAGTTTTTATTCATCATTTTACCATACATCTTTGGGAACCAGTGGTAGATACCAGCAAACATACCATAAAGAGCAGATATACCCATTACCAAGTGGAAGTGAGCTACAACGAAATACGTATCGTGAACGTTAATATCCAAAGTACTGTCTCCAAGAATTATTCCTGTTAAACCTCCTGTAATAAAGGTAGAAACCATCCCGATTGAAAACAACATTGCAGGATTCAATTGTAAATTACCTTTCCATAAAGTTGTAAGCCAGTTGAAAGCTTTTACCGCAGATGGTATAGCAATCAACAATGTTGTAAAGGTAAATACCGATCCTAAGAATGGATTCATACCAGAGATAAACATGTGATGTCCCCAAACGATCGTCGAAAGGAAAGCAATTGCTAAAACTGACATGATCATCGCTCTATATCCAAAAATTGGTTTACGAGAATTCGTAGCCATAATTTCTGAAACAAGTCCCATTGCAGGTAAAATTACAATATAAACTTCAGGGTGTCCTAAGAACCAGAATAAGTGCTCAAACAAAACTGGTGAACCTCCTTGATAATGTAATACTTCTCCAGCGATGTAAATATCAGACAAGAAGAATGATGTTCCAAAACTTCTGTCAAAAATCAACAATAAAGCTGCAGATAATAAAACCGGGAATGAAACAACTCCAATAATAGCAGTTACAAAAAATGTCCATATTGTTAAAGGTAATCTTGTCATGGTCATTCCTTTGGTTCTTAAATTAATAACAGTAACGATATAATTTAAAGACCCCATTAATGATGAAGCAATAAAAATTGCCATTGAAACCAACCATAATGTCATACCTGTTCCTGAACCAGGAATCGCCTGTGGCAAAGCACTTAATGGAGGATAAATTGTCCAACCAGCTGAAGCAGGTCCAGCTTCAACAAACAAAGAACTTAACATTATCACAGCAGATAAGAAAAATAGCCAGTATGAAATCATATTCATAAAACCTGAAGCCATGTCTCGCGCACCAATTTGAAGAGGAATCAACAAGTTACTAAAAGTTCCACTTAATCCAGCCGTCAATACGAAGAATACCATTATGGTACCATGGATCGTAACTAAAGCTAAATAAATATCATTAGCCATTACTCCATCAGGAGCAAATTTATCGCCTAATAATATATTGAATATTTTAAAAGACTCTTCAGGCCAAGCTAATTGCATTCTAAAAAGCAATGACATACCTACACCGATAATACCCATAACAATACCAGTAATCAAGTATTGCTTTGCGATCATTTTATGATCAATACTAAAAATATATTTAGTAATAAAAGTTTCTTTATGGTGGTGTTCGTGTTCGTGATCGTGTCCGTGATCGTGACCTTCTGCTGACATATATGTATACTTTAAATTTTTCTTAATAATTATTTCATAGCTATTTTAGCAACAGCTGCGGTGTCATTAGTTTTAGTGGAATCAGTACCTACTGCATTTTCAACAGGAGCAGGTTCATTAGCCGCTTTTATTTCATCAACTAAAGCTACTTGTTCGCTTAACCATTTTTGATAATCTTCTGGTGTGTCAACAATAACTTTCATCTGCATGTTGTAATGTGAAGCACCACAAATTTTATTACAAAGTAATAAATAATCAAAAGTATAAGGATCAAGTGCTGTTTGTCCTTTAGCCACTAATTCAATACTTTTTTTAGCTCTTAAAGCATTTATATTAGCTACTTTCTCAATCATAAATGGTAACTCTCTATATTCTGAAGTTGTGTATGTAGGTACAAAAGCAAATTCAGTAACCATTCCAGGAACACAATTCATTTGTGCTCTAAAATGAGGCATGTAAGCTGAATGCAAAACATCCTGAGAACGCATTTTAAAGTGTACTTTTTTTCCTTTAGGAATATGCAACTCTGTTACAACAATATCATCTTGCGAATAAGGATCTGCTAAATCAACACCTACAGCGTTAGGCCCTTCGATAAATCTTACGTTTGCTTTCCCTAAAACATTATCTGTTCCTGAATATCTCGCCTTCCAGTTAAATTGTTGAGCATACAATTCGATCACAATAGTCTCTTCTTCTTCATCAACAAACATGATGTTATTCCAAGCATAAAGACCATACAGAATCAATCCAGCCAAAACGACGGCAGGAATAACACTCCATATTGCTTCTAATTTATTATTATCTGCGAAATATAAAGCTTTCTTATCTTTATTACCTCTGTACTTAAAAGAAAAGTAATGCAACAATACCTGTGTTATTGCTTGAACTGTAAATATTAAGACCCAAGTAATATTCATAAGATTATCCACATCTCCACCATGCTCTGAAGCTGGTGTATGAAGAGGCAAAGAACCCCATTTAAACAATCCGTAAATTGTAAAAATATAGATAAAAGCCAAGAAACCAAACATTAAATAACCTTGGACGTTATTGTCATTATCTGTAGCTATCTGAGTATCGTCCGAATCTGAACTTCCTACTTGCGTAAGATCGAATATTTTCGTCAATTGCCACAGGGCAACAGCTAATAAAACTAAAACTATAATTACCAACAAACTTGTCATCTGTTTATTTCTTTAAATATTAATAATGAAAATGTTTACTTTCTTCTATAAATGGATTTCTTTTCGGCAACAAAGGAGATTTAGTTAATGCTGAGAAAACAACAAAAATAAACAAACCAAGGAAGAAAAGAACGGATGCAATTTCTGAAACCCCAATAAACCATTGATCACCAACTGTACCAGGCATAATCATATTAAAGAAATCAATATAGTGACCTAATAAAATTACAATTCCAGCCATAACAATTACCCATGTAATTCTTTTAAAATCAGTACTAATTAATATCAATAATGGAAAAAGGAAATTCATAACAACTGCCCCAAAGAAAGGAAGATTATAATCTTGTATTCTAGTTACGAAATAAGTTACCTCTTCAGGAATATTCGCATACCATATCAACATAAATTGAGAAAACCATAAATAAGTCCAAAATACACTAATACCAAACATAAATTTAGCTAAATCGTGGATATGACTTGTATTAACATGTTCCAAATATCCTCTTGATTTCAAGTACAAGGTTACCATTGCAATCATAGTGATACCACTAACAAAGAAACTAGCAAACACATACCATCCGAACAAAGTACTAAACCAGTGAGGATCAATAGACATAATCCAATCCCATGACATAATAGATTCAGAAACTATAAAGAAAACAAGAAATCCTGCAGAAATTTTGAAATTTTTCTTGTAGAAAAGATCATCAGTAGCTTCATCTTGAGCTAAGCAATTCTTTCTAGAATAAAAACGGTATAAATTCCATCCCAACAAAAATATTGCAGCTCTCACTATCCAAAAAGGAAAATTCAAATACCCAGATTTACCTGCAATAATTGCATCATAATTTAAACTCTTAGGATCTGTAACACCTTCACCCAACCAAGTAAACAAATGATTAAAGTGCAAACCACACAATACTAACAGAATAAAAAACAAAACAGAACCAATTGGTAAATAAGCTGTAATACCTTGCATAACTCTGAATAAAACAGGAGACCAACCAGCTTGCGCCACTTGTTGAATAGCATAAAATGCTAAGACACCCATAGAAATCAATAAAAAGAAAATACAGGCAACATATAATGCCGACCATGGTTTATTTTGTAGTTGATGCAAAACGTGAGTTAAATGCTCTTTATGTTCAGCAGCTTCTTTAACATCAGCAGCTTCTCCATGTTCAGAAGCACTAACTTCGTGAGAAGATTTTGAAACTTCATGCTGAACAGCACCATGACCACCATGACTATCTGCAGCAAGAATCTTTTCAACTTCTTGAATATCTTTAGGTGCAGTTAAAAAACCATATCCAATTCCTAAAAGACCAACAGCCATTAAGATGAAAGAAAAAGTTTTTAATTTACTTGAAAATGTATACATATCTATTACGATCAGTTTG
>RCUQ01000154.1_pt1 | contig 49053 bp, 41 predicted proteins | sample 2166351 | NCBI WGS metagenome assembly RCUQ01 (sample SAMN09932597, study PRJNA488358) | compost metagenome | feature: garden; material: soil; isolation source: compost soil in acetonitrile-enriched culture | place: Germany: Experimental Botanical Garden Goettingen | collected 2016-01-27
AGGGGAAATCCGGTGAGAATCCGGTGCTGTCCCGCAACGGTAAGCGAGCCTCGCTCGTAAGCCCGATCGCCTACCAGGCTTGACGCGTGTCCATGCTCTTCGAGGCTAAAGAGCGGCATGCCGGCGAGCCCTTGCTCGTCCTGCCTGCTCCTCGTCCTGCATGGACCGCGGCTCACGCGTGAGGAGCTCAAAATGCCCATGTCTTCCGTCCCCGCACCGGGACGATCCGAGCCTGTGCGGATCGTCGAGACGGTCTTTCCCAACGCCACCAACCACTACGGCACCATGTTCGGAGGCAAGGTCCTCGAACTCATGGATCGGGCCGCATTCCTGGCTGCGTCGCGCTTCGCCCAAAAGGCCATGGTGACGGCCTCGTCCGAGCGCATCGACTTTCACCGCCCCATCAAGCACGGCATGATGGTCGAGGCGATCGCCGAGGTCGTCCACACCGGTCGGACGTCCGTTTCCGTGCGCGTCTCCCTCTTCGCCGAAGATCCCGTCCAGGGGCAGCGCGAGCATGCCACCGAAGGCTTCTTCCACATGGTGGCGATCGGTCCGGATGGCCGCCCTGTGCCCGTTCCTCACTTCGAGCCGGAAACCGAGGACGCTCGCGTCGTCTGGGAGCTGGCCGCCCGCATGAAGGCGGATCGTCGGAGGCGCACCCATGTCTAGCGCCCTGGCCCAACTGGCCTTCCAGCGGGTATGCGTGCCCGAAACGAGCTCTCCCTACGACGCATGGACGTTGGATGTGCGGGAGCCCCTCGCCCCAGGTGAGATTCGCCTGGCAGTGGATCGCCTCAACCTCGATGCGACGAGCTTCCGCGACCTCTGGGAGCGCCATGAGGGAGACACGGAAAAGCTGGGGGCCGAGGTCCTCGCCATCGTGGCGGAGCGCGGCAAGATGCATAACCCACGCACCGGTTCCGGCGGCGTGATGCAGGGGCGCATCTCCGAGATCGGCTCCCTGCGCCATGGCGAGGCCGATCTCGGCGAGCCGGTGGTGACGCTGGTCTCCAATACCATCGTGCCGCTGTCGCTGCGCGCCGTCACGGCGGTCGATCCGAAGACCCATCAGCTGGAGGTCCTGGGAGAGGCCATCCTCTCGCCGGCGGCCCGCTTCGCGCGCATCCCGTCCGACTTGCCCGAGGCGCTCGCCCTTAGCGTCTTCGACGTCTGCGGCGTCGTGCCTCAGACCCGGCGCTTGGCTGTGCCGGGTGGCAAGGTCCTGGTCATCGGGGCGGCCGGAAAGGCTGGTTTGCTCGCGACCTATGCGGCGGCCGACGCCGTCGGCGCGCAAGGGAGGGTGATTGCCCTGGTCCCGACCGCGCATGAGCTTGCTGAGCTCGAGGGCATGCCGCCGTGGGTCGTCCCGTGTCTGGCGGACGCCACGCATGCCGCCGCACTGAACCGCGCGGTGCTGGAGGCCTCGCATGGGGCCTTGATGGACGCGGTCATCGACTGCGCGAGCGTCCGCGGAACGGAAGTCGGTGCGGTGAGTTGCTGCCGGGAAGGCGGAACGGTTTTCTTCTTCAACATGGCCACCTCCTTTCAGGCGGCGGCCCTGGGGGCTGAAGTGATCGGGCGCGACGTCAACCTCGGAATCGGCTTCGGTCTCTTGCCGAACGCCGCCGAGGAAGGCATCGCGCTGGTTCGGGCGCATGCGACGCTGCGCCGTCGCCTGGAAGCGCGAACCGGAGGAACGTAAGAAAGGATGAGGGAATGCAAGTAATCAAGCGAGACGGGACGCGCGAGGACGTTCGTTTCGAGAAGATCCTCCAGGCCGCCACGCGGGCCTGCGAGGGCTTGTCGGGGGTGGACCCCATCGCGATCGCCACGCAGACCATCGCGGGCTTGCACGAGGGAAGCACCACGCGAGACCTCGACGAGCGCTCGATCGCGACCGCCGTCATGCTGGTCACCGAGGAGCCGCAGTACTCGCGGGTGGCGGCTCGTCTCCTCTCCGCTTACGTGGCTGAGGAAGTCGGCCTGCGCCAATCCTTCGCCGAGTACCTGCGCGAGGCCGAGACGCTCGGTCTGCTGGACCCTAAGGTGCGGCAGCTCGCCGAGACCGACCTGGAGGCCCTCGAGGCGGCGATCGCCCATGCGCGCGATGGAGCCTTCGAGTACTTCGGCCTCAAGACCGTCTACGATCGCTACTTGCTGCGCCATCCCGAAACCCGCCTCGTCATCGAGCGGCCGCAATGGCTTTTCATGCGGGTGGCCTTGGGCCTCTCCGAGACCGTCGCGGAGGCGATCGCCTTCTACGAGCTGATCAGCCAGTTCCGCTACATGCCCGCTTCGCCCACGCTCTTCAACTCGGGCACGCGCCATCCCCAGATGTCCTCCTGCTACTTGTTGACGGTCGGAGAGGACTCCCTCGAAGGCATCTACAAGGCCTATGCGGACTGCGCCCGCCTCTCGAAGTGGTCGGGAGGCATCGGCATCGACTGGACGCCCGTCCGTGGCTCGGGCTCGGTCATCCGGGGCAACAACGGCGTGAGCAGCGGTCTCGTTCCCTTCCTCAAGGTGCTCGACTCTTCGGTCCATGCGGTCAACCAGGGTGGGAAGCGCAAAGGCGCCGCCGCCATCTACGTCCAGCCGTGGCACCCGGACATCGAGGCCTTCCTCGAGCTTCGCAACAATACGGGAGCCGAGGAGCGTCGCACGCACCACCTCAACCTCGCGCTCTGGGTTCCGGATCTCTTCATGAAACGGGTGGAGGCCGACGCGGAGTGGAGCCTCTTCTGTCCGTCGGACTTCCCCGAGCTCGCCGAGCTTTGGGGTGCGGCCTTCGACCGCCGCTACGAGGAGCTCGAGGCCGCCGGCAAGGCCAAGCGTAAACTGAGCGCTCGTACCCTCTACGGCCGCATGATCCAGACCCTGGCCGAGACCGGGAACGCCTGGATCTGCTTCAAGGACGCCGCTAACGCGCGCTCGGCGCAGACCCGCCTGCCATCGAACGTCATCCATTCGAGCAACCTCTGCACCGAGATCATGGAGGTCACGAACGCCCGCGAGACGGCCGTCTGTAACCTCGGCTCGATCAACCTCGCGGCCCTCGCGACTCCCGGGGGAGACGTCGATTGGGACGGCCTCCGGCACGTGGTGCGGCTCGCGGTCCGCTTCCTGGATCGGGTCGTCGATCGCAACTTCTACCCCACCTCCGAGGCGGCCGCCTCCAACCAGCGCTGGCGGCCGGTGGGCCTCGGCGTGATGGGCTTGCAGGACCTCTTCTTCCAGCTGCGCCTGCCGTTCGAGTCGGAGGCGGCACGTGCGCTTTCGACCCGCCTCGCCGAGGTGATCTACTTCGAGGCCCTTTCGGCCAGCGCCGGCGGCCGCTTCCCGGCCTTCGACGAGTCCTGGTACGCCGAGGGCAAGCTCCAGTTCGACTTGGCCGCCGAAGCCGGCCATGCCGTTCCCGAGCTGAAAGAGGACTGGGGCGGCCTGCGCGCGCGCATCCGCCAGGAGGGCCTGCGCAATAGCCTGCTCGTGGCGATCGCCCCCACCGCGACCATCGGCTCGATCGTCGGAAGCTACGAATGCGTCGAGCCCCAGGTCTCCAACCTCTTCAAGCGCGAGACGCTCTCGGGCGAATTCCTCCAGATCAACCGCTACCTGGTCCGCGACCTTCAGGCGCGCGGGCTCTGGACTCCCGAGATCCGCGCCCAGCTGATCGCGAGCGAGGGCTCGGTCCAGGAGATCCCCGCGATTCCCGACGACCTCAAGGCCCTCTACAAGACGGCCTGGGAGATTTCCCAGAAGGTCCTCATCGACATGGCGGCCGAGCGCTCGGTCTTCATCTGCCAGTCTCAGTCGCTCAACCTCTTCCAGGAGGAGCCGACGCTGGGCAAGCTCTCGTCGATGTACATGTACGCCTGGAAGCGCGGGCTCAAGAGCACCTATTACTTGCGTAGCCGCGCCAAGACCCGGATCCGCAAGACCACCGTCGATCCCCGGGTGAGTGAACAGGCGATCGCCTGCTCGCTCGAAAACCCTGAATCCTGCGAGGCCTGCCAGTAATGCTTCTCGACTCCCACCTGGAGCTCACGCTCCGCCCCATGCGCTACCCCCAGTTCTTCCAGCTGTACCGGGACTCCCTCAAGAACATCTGGACGACCGACGAGATCGACTTTTCGGTGGACATCGCACACCTGCGCGATCGCGTCCGCCCCGAGGAGGCCCATCTCATCAAGCGCCTGGTGGCCTTCTTCGCCACGGCCGACAATATCGTGGCGCATAACCTCGTGCTCAACCTCTACAAGCACATCAACTCCCCCGAGTTCCGGATGTTCCTGGGCAAGCAGCTCTTCGACGAGATGCTCCACGTCGAGACCTACCTGCTCCTGGTGGACACCTACCTGCCGGATCCCGAGGAGCGCGCCGAAGCCTTCTCCGCCTACCAGAACATCCCCAGCGTCAAGCTCAAGGCGGATTTCGCCTTCCGCTACATGGACGCCATCCAGGACCTCGACCGTCTGGACACCGACGCGAAGCGGCGCCAGTTCGTGATCAACCTCATCTGCTACGCGGCTTGCGTCGAAGGGCTCTTCTTCTTCGGATCCTTCGCCTACGTCTACTTCCTGCGCAGCAAGGGGCTCTTGCCGGGCCTGGCCACGGCGACCAACTGGGTCTTCCGGGACGAGAGCATGCATATCACGGCGGCCATGAAGGCCCTGGAGGCGATTCGCGGGGAGTATCCGACGCTCTTCGACGCCGAGCTCGAAGGCCTCATCCACCGCATGATCGACGAGGCGATCGCGGTCGAACTCCAGTTCTGCGAGGATGCCCTTCAGTTCGGCATCACCGGGCTTTCCAAGGGCCAGATGCACCAATACCTACAACATTGTGCCGACCTGCGTCTCCAGGAGATGGGGCTCGCCCCGCGTTTCCGGGTGGCCAATCCCTTCCCCTTCATGATGCTCCAGGACGTCCAGCCGCTCACGAACTTCTTCGAGAAGCGGGTCACCGAGTATCAGAAGGGGCTCGACTTCAAGGTCGAGAAGATGAGCTTCGAGGAAGCCTTCTAACGTCGGTCTTCTCCCGGACCCAGGCGCGCATGCCACCATTCTGCGAGGCAAGGCGTTCAGGGGAGAGGGCGACTCGCCCAGGCGAGTCGCCCTCTCGGCTTATCAGATCCTTCCGGGGAGCGTCCGGATGCGGACGCGGGGATGCCGGAAGCCCGGGCGCCGGTAGAGCCAGACGTTCGGACCCGTGTAGAACGGCCGATAGAAAGGTCGAGCGCCCCACCAGAAGTAGTTGTAAGGCGCCCAGTAGACGACGCCGCGGTGCACCTGGCGGCGCCATCGGACCACGGGCCGTCTGACGCGTTGCTGGGTCTCGAAGAGCTCGGGATCCTCGCCCTTCACCATCTCGCTGGGGGAGATGACGTCAGGGCTGGTAAGGGCGGGAAGCTCGGCGGGTGCGTTGCTTGCGGGCGGCTGGACATCCAGGCTCTGCATGGGCGTGGGCGCTCCACAACCGACCATGCTGGCGGCGAGAACGCCGAGCACGCCAAGCTTCGGAATCTTCCCTCTCATCGGTACCACCTTTCGAAATCAGCCGCGGGCGCTAGCCCTGGGCCTACGTCACCCTCCGCCTCCGATTGCGGGATGTCGAGATGATAGTTTCGGGGGGGAGGGAGCCCTACTCCAAACGCGCCAAGTCCGAGGGGCGGAGATTAGCTGCACCCGAAGCCCAATTTCACCCCTCGCCGTTGCGCAAAGGCGCAGGGTGACGGAGAAACGCCGAGGGCTCCCTGCAAAGGGAGCCCTCGGCGGAGTCATGGTGGGGAAGGCTAAGGCAGAACTCCGAGCAGGGCCACGGCGACGCCCATGAGGCTTTCGCCCGCGATAATGCCCGAGGCGATCGCGATCAAGGCCAGCGCTGCGGTCTTGGGACTGAAGCGCTCCCAGAGGAGGGCGATCAGCGCGCCGAGGAACATCGAGATGGCGTTCCAGGCGGGGATGACGAACGCGAGGCCGAGGCCCATCGCCGAGGGAATGAAAGGCTTGACCTTCTTGGGGGCGAACGCTTCGAGCAGGGGCAGGATGAGGCCGATCACGGCGCCGATGACGAGACCCGCCATGGCTGCGGGGTGAAGGCTCGAGATGCCGTTGCTCAAGAGCTGCGCGACGCTGGCCCAGACCTGGGCCGAGGGGGCCGGGAACTTGTCCGAGCCCAGGACCGAGGCGGTGGGCACGAGGACGTAGAAGACCGGGACGACCACGGCGGTGCCGACGAAGATGCCGGCGAACTGGGCCAGGAACTGCTTGCGGGGGTTGGCGCCCAGCAAGTAGCCGGACTTGAGGTCGGTGAGGAGGTCGGCGGCGGAACCGGCGGCGCCGGCGGTGACGCTGGCGGTCATGAGGTTGGTGACCATGTTGCCGGGGGCGAGCATGCCGTAGGTGAGCTGGGTGATCTTGCCCATGGCGCCGATGGGGGTGGTATCGGTCTCACCGGTGGCGCGGCAAGCGACCAGCGAGAGGAAGAAGGTCATCACGACGGCCAGGATGCTCATCCAGGGCGCGACGTTGAAGGCGAAGTGCATGATGGCCATGACGCCGAGGGCGGCGATGGACGTGCCGATCCAGAACCAGCTCTGGGGGACCTCGATACGGGCGAGGGGATCGTCCTCGACTGCGCCGTCGGCGGACTTGGCGGGCTTGAGGGCACGGACGATGGTCTTCCACTGCAGGGCGAAAGCCATGAGGCCGGAGGTGACCATCAGCGAGGCCCCGAGCCAGAGGCTCCAGCCCGTGATGCCGCGGTAGCTGAGCGCGGTGATGGCGCCGGGGAAGTGCTCCCAGACGTAAGGAGCGGCGATGCCGAAGTTGATGAAGGCGCCCAAGAGCAAGCTCCAGCCGACCTTCCAGCCCATGATGGCGCCGGCGGCGATCATGATGAGCGAGGCTTCGAAGGAGATGGTCCACTTGGAGAGGGGCTGACCGGCCAGGCGGAAGAACGGGATCTCGAACTGGGCGGGGATGGTCAGCTTGTCGACGATGCCCTTGAGGGGGCCGGGGATGCCGACGCCGGGAAGGTCCTTGAAGGCAGCCGGGGCCGCGAGGCGGCTACCGAGCCAGGCCATGCCGTCGCGGAACCAGGCCACGACGGCGCCGATGCCCATCGCCCAGAAGAGCATGCGGGCTTGGAGCACGGCATCTTTGCCCTTGGCGTGGAGGCTCCTCAGGGTGGTGGCGGCCGCGGTTCCCGAGGGGAAGCGAAGCTGCTCGACGTTGATCATCTGCCGCTTCATGGGGATGGCCAGCATGACGCCGAGCATGGCGAGGAAGAACGTCCAGCCCATGAGGGTCCAGAACTCCATGTGGGTCTGGGTGACCAGGAGGTAGGCGGCGATCGCCGAAACCATGGTGCCGCCGGTCGAGTAGCCCGCCGACGAGGCCGTCGACTGCATGGCGTTGTTCTCGAGGATGGACATGTCCGTCTTCGCCAGGCCGATCTTACGAAGCGTGGTCCAGATGGCATACGAGAGAATGCACGCGGTGATCGCGACGCCCAGCCCCCAGCCGGTCTTGAGTCCCACGTAGAGGTTCGAGAGCGACATGAAGCCGCCCAGGATACCGCCCATGATGACGGAGCGGACGGTGAGCTGGGGCATCGAGTCGCCCTGGTAGACGTTGTGATACCACTCGAGCTCACGCTCGCGCGGCGTCAGTTCCCGTTCGGGGGCGTCTGCGGCCTCCGAGGGATTCTGGACGGAAGTGGACATGCGGTTTGGCTTTCTTTGGCAAAGGCCATGGGGGCCCGAGTGGGATGCTCGCTAGATTTTATCACTCCAAGAACCGCAGGTCTACGGCGTTTCTCCCCCGGTTTTGAGATGAGAACACCGGAGGGTCGGGAGGTCAGTCGTGGGAGGAGACGAGCGCTAAGATCGGAGGCCGAGATCCCGTGGGATCCCGGCCTCTCGGTCTCGGGACTACTTCGTCGTCCGGCGCTTGCCTTCCTCGATCAGCTCCTTCACCTTCTGACCGCCCTTGTGGCCGATCTCGGAGAAGAACTCGGGGCCGCGCTCGCGCAGGACCGTCTCGCCTCCCTTATGGCCGATTTCGGAGTAGAACTCCGGGCCGTATTTCTGCTTGACCGTGTTGCCGCCCTTCCGGCCGGCTTCGCGGACGGACATGCCGCCCTGGTTCTCAGGCTGTTTCGCCATGGGCCTCTCCTTTCCCCGTGAGGGCGCCTACTCCTTGCCTTCTGCTTCCTTGCCTTTCTCGATCAGGTCTTTGACCTTCTGGCCGCCTTCGTGGCCGATTTCCGAGTAGAACTCGGGGCCGTACTTCTCCTTGACGGTCTCGCCGCCCTTGTGCCCGATCTCCTGGTAGAATTCGCGCCCATGGGTCTCGGCGGTCTTCTCGCCACCCTTGTGGCCGATTTCCGAGTAGAACTCGGGACCGTACTTCTCCTTGACCTTTTCGCCGCCCAGGTGCCCGGCCTCGCGGACGCTCATGTCGCCCGGATGCTTGGGTTGCTCGCGATCGCGCTTCTCAGCCATCCGAAACCTCCCCTTTCTCTCTGAAGCCCCCTGATGGCCTGGCGCCGCTCGGAGGGGGCGTGCCGGCTAGCGCCGGGTCTTGCCTTCCAACTGAGCCTTGCCCGCGTTGATCAGGTCACGGACCTTGTTGCCGCCCTTGGTGCCGATCTGCGAGTAGAACTCCGGCCCGTACTCTTCCTTGACCTTGTTGCCGCCCTTCTTGCCGATCTGCGAGTAGAACTCCGGCCCGTACTCTTGCTTGACGGTGTTTCCACCCTTCTGGCCGATCTGCGAGTAGAAGTCCTTGGGCAGCGTGCCCTTCTCGACTTCGCGGCGGACGGTCTCTCCGCCCTTGGTGCCGATCTCCGAGTAGAAATCCGGCCCGTACTTCTCTTTGACCTTGTTTCCGCCCAGACGTCCGGCCTCGCGAACCGAAAGCTCACCGGTCGTCTTGGGGGCCGCTGCGCGAGTCGTGCTGGTCTTCCGCGCCATGGTAACCCTCCTTTTTCCGCCAATCCCGAACCGACAAGGTTTTTGGTAAATTTTTATTAACCTTGGCCCGTACTGTATCTCCCGCCGTTTTGGCCTGTCAACGCACGGTTCCGCGCCGAGGGCCGGGATCCTCCTCCCCCACGGATCCGGGTTTGGAACGGGTCTCTCCGCGCCCCGAGCGGGGTGCTGGGGTCGAGGGCCCCGTCCGGCGGGGATCCGACGTCTTGCGCGCGCCGGATGGGGAGGTCTGGATTTGCTAGGATGGGGCGGGCCCATTCCACCCCCGGGATCGACCCGGAAGGAGGAGCGTATGAAGGACGGAACTCAAAGCGCGGCCCTGCGCTTCGACGCGGAGGTGCGATGCCTCGACGGGCGCTGTGGGCGCCTGCGCCGGGTCGTCCTCGACCCGCGAACCGCCGACGTGACCCACCTGGTCATCCGGATCGGCGACGGCCGGGACGTGGTGATGCCCATGGCCATGGTCGGATGCCTCACCGCGGACGCGATCACCCTCAAGGTCGCCTCCGACGAGCTCAAAGACCTTCCCGATTACCTCTCGACGGATTACTGCCTGCCGACGTCCGACATCACCCATCCCTATGGGGAGGGCTGCGCCATCTTGCCGCTTCCCGATCTCGGCGTCTTCAACCCCGGTCCCTTGCGCATCGAGCACCATCACATCCCGGACGGCGAGATCGAGCTCAAGGCGGGAATTCCGGTCCTCTGCTCGGATGGGGAATGCGGGGAAATCGATCAGCTGCTGATCGACCCCGAGCAGGAGCGGGCCACCGGCTTCATCGTCCGCAAGGGCTTCTTCTTCACCCATGACGTCGCGGTGCCGCTGAGCTGGGTCCGCGCGCTCGACGTCGACGGGGTCCACCTCAAGGCCAGTCGCGACCAGCTCACCAAGCTCGAACGCAACTGGCCGTGACGGCCGACCTCCGCTTCGGCGCAATGCCGCGTCAACTCTCGCTCGGGATGGTGGTATAATGGCCCATCCAAGAGCCCTGGACCCCAGCGGCCGCATGCGGGCGCCCCGGCACCCGACGCGGGCCTCGGATCATGGCTTCCCCTCGTTATCAGGAGCAGCAGATGCACGGCAAGTACAACTTCCAAACGATCGAGCCGAAGTGGCAGCAGTACTGGGATGCCCACAAGACCTTCAAGGTCGACGATAATTCGGACAAGCCCAAGTTCTATGCCCTCGACATGTTCCCCTACCCCTCCGGGGCGGGCCTTCACGTCGGGCACCCCGAAGGGTACACGGCCACCGATATCGTGAGCCGGTTCAAGCGCATGCGCGGCTACAACGTCCTCCACCCCATGGGCTGGGACGCCTTCGGCCTGCCCGCCGAGCAGTTCGCCATCGAGACCGGCCAGCACCCGGCCGTGATCACCAAGCGGAACATCGACAACTTCCGCCGCCAGATCAAGATGCTCGGCTTCTCCTATGACTGGGACCGCGAGGTCAGCACCACCGACCCCGAGTACTACAAGTGGACCCAGTGGATCTTCCTCCAGCTCTACAAGAGGGGCCTGGCCTACGTCGCGGAGGTCCCCGTCAACTGGTGTCCCGCCCTCGGTACCGTCCTCGCCAACGAGGAGGTCATCGACGGCAAGTCGGAGCGCGGCGGCCACCCCGTCGTCCGCAAGCCCATGCGCCAGTGGATCCTCAAGATCACGGCTTACGCCGATCGCCTGCTCGAAGACCTCGAGGAGCTGGACTGGCCCGAGAGCCTCAAGGAGATGCAGCGGAACTGGATCGGCCGTTCGGAAGGCGCCGAGGTCCGCTTCGCCCTCCAGGGCCATGCCGACCATGCCATGACCGTCTTCACCACCCGCCCCGACACGCTCTTCGGCGCCACCTACGCGGTGCTGGCCCCCGAGCAATCGCTGGTGGACGTCATCACCACGCCTGAGCAGCGCGAGGCCGTCAAAGCCTACCAGGAGGCCGCCTCCCGCAAGTCCGACCTCGAGCGTACCGAGCTCGCCAAAGAAAAGACGGGCGTCTTCACCGGCGCCTACGCCGTCAACCCGGCCACCGGCCAGCCCGTCCCGGTCTGGATCGCCGACTACGTGCTCGCCACCTACGGCACCGGCGCCATCATGGCGGTGCCCGGCCATGACGAGCGCGACTGGGAGTTCGCCTCGAAGTTCGGCCTGCCCATCGTCGAGGTGGTCGATGGCGGCGACGTCAGCCAGGAGGCTTACACCGGCGACGGCACGCTCGTGAACTCGGGCTTCCTCGACGGCCTCGCCGTTCCCGAGGCCAAGGCCAAGATGATCGATTGGCTGGAAGCCCAGGGCGTGGGCCAGAAGAAGATTTCCTACCGCCTGCGCGACTGGCTCTTCAGCCGCCAGCGTTACTGGGGTGAGCCCATTCCCATCATCTACCTCGAAGACGGCACCATGAAGGCGCTTCCCGAGTCGGAACTGCCCTTGCTGCTGCCCGAGACGGACGCGATCAAGCCCTCCGGCACCGGGGAGTCCCCCCTGGCCAATATCACGGATTGGGTCAACACGGTCGACCCCGAGACCGGCAAGCCGGCCCGCCGCGAGACCAACACCATGCCCCAGTGGGCCGGTAGCTGCTGGTACTACCTGCGCTACATCGACCCGAAGAACGACCAGGCGCTCGTCTCCAAGGAGAAGGAGCAGTACTGGATGCCCGTCGACCTCTACATCGGGGGCGCCGAGCACGCCGTGCTTCACCTCCTCTACGCCCGCTTCTGGCACAAGGTCCTCTACGACCTGGGCGTCGTCTCCACCAAGGAGCCCTTCCACAAGCTGGTCAACCAGGGCATGATCCTCGGCGAGAACGGCGAGAAGATGTCGAAGTCGCGCGGCAACGTCATCAACCCCGATGACATCGTCGGCGAGTCCGGCGCCGATACGCTGCGCCTCTACGAGATGTTCATGGGACCCCTGGAAGCGACCAAGCCCTGGAACACCAACGGCGTCGACGGCGCGTACCGCTTCCTCAACCGGGTGTATCGCCTCTTCGTCACCGAGGAAGGCCAGCTCAACCCCGCTATCCGCCCGGAGGCCAAGGGGGATGAGGCCTTCACCCGGACGCTGCACAAGACGATATCGAAGGTCACCCAGGATACCGAGGCCCTGCGCTTCAACACGGCCATCTCGCAGCTGATGATCTTCATCAACGAGGCCTACAAGCAGACCGAGCTGCCGAAGCCCGCCATGGAAGCCTTCGTCAAGATGCTCGCCCCCTACGCGCCTCACCTCGCCGAGGAGCTCTGGGAGGGCCTGGGTCACGGCGAGACCGTGACCTACGCCGAGTGGCCGACCTGGGACGAGGAGCTCACCAAGGAGAACGAAGTCGAGATCGCGGTCCAGGTCAACGGCAAGATCCGCGCCCGCGTGGTGGTTCCCGCCGAGGCCCTGCAGCCTGAGGTCGAGGCGATCGCCTTCGCCGTGCCCGAGACCCAGGAGGCGATCGCCGGCAAGGAGATCGTCAAGAAGATCCTGGTTCCCGGCCGCCTGCTGAACCTGGTGGTCAAGTAGCCGAGCGAACGACCCTTCGTCCGGGTATAGTGAGAGCGTCGCGCCTCCGGCGTGGCGCTCTCTTCGCTCGAAAGGAGGGCCCTTGATGACGTCCCGCAAGTCCCCGCAGCCCGAGGTCGGGTCCCAGCCCCGCGTCTACAAGCGAACCGAGACCGGCAGCTTGATCCTTCACGTGGATCCGAGCTCGGACGCTGCCCCGCCCGAAGACCTTCAGCCCCTCTTCTATCGCGGCATCACCTACATGATGCCGGCGAGCATCGTGAAGGCCCCCCTGCCCACGTTCACCTTCCGGCATCTCGAAAAGGTCGGCGTCTTCGCCCTCGAGGGCAATCATGCCAAGGTTCTCTCCTCGCTGCAGCGCGCAGTCTCCAGCGCGGTGGACGCGCCCTCGCTCATCAAGATCGCAGCCGCGGCCCATAGCGAGGACGTTCCCGAGGAAGCCATGACCGCGTTGCAGAAGGCCCTGAAGGCGGCGAAGAAGGATCCCGCCATGGAGCGACTGGTCCGGGCGAGCGCCCAGATGCTCGGCTACTCGCTGGATCTCGCCCCCCGAACCGGGCGGTCGTAAATCGCAACGCGAAAGGCCCGGGGCATTGCCCCGGGCCTTTCGTTCAAGCGTGAGCGCTGACGCGCGTTCGCTTACTTCTTCTTAGCCGCAGCCTTCTTCTTGCTGCCGCCCTCAACGCGCTCCTTGAGGGTCTTGCCGGCAGTCCAGACGGGGGACTTCTTGGCGGGGATCTTCAGGACCGAGCCGGTGCGGGGGTTGCGACCCTCGCGGGCAGCCCGCTGGCGGACCTGGAAGGTGCCGAAGCCGACCAAGGTGATCTTGTCACCCTTGGCGAGCGCCGCCGAGATGGCTTCGATGGTGGCGTTCAAGCACTCGCCGGCTTCCTTCTGGGAAACCTTGGCCTTGGTGCTAATCTGCTTGATCAGTTCCTCTTTGTTCATCCCACGTCTTCCCTTCTGTCGTAAGTGGCACAGCGGTCGGATTACATCCAGGTCATATGGGGAAAACCCGCATGACAAGCCAACTTGCCTGGCTAACAAGCGAGATTATATGCACTCGCGCGGCCAATTGCAAGGCCTTCAGGCGAAAAAAACCGGAATTTTTCTGGATTTTTCGGGATTTTATGTCGTATTAAAAGCGGATTAGCCAGCCCCCAACGGTGTTTCGGCCAGGGGGGAATAGCTTGACCCGTTTCAGTTGGTATCCCTGGGGGATTAAGAAAGTTTAGATTCCTTGACCAGGCAGTTTAGCTTGTCGAGCGCCCGCCCGGAGTCGAGGCTCTCGCGGGCCAAGGCGACTCCTTCCTGCAAAGTGGCGGTGAGACCGCCTACCTGGAGGGCGGCCGCGGCATTGAGCAACGCGGCGTCGCGCCGGGGGCCGCGCTCGATGCCCGAGAGCAGATCCCGGATGATCCGGGCGTTCGATAGGGCGTCTCCCCCGGCCAGGGCCGAGATGGGGGCCTCCGCCAGCCCGACGTCGCGCGGGTGGACCTCGTAGCGTCGAATCCCGCCGTCCTTGAGCTCGGCGACCAAGGTAGGGCCGTCGAGCGTCAGCTCGTCGAGCCCGGAGAGGCCGTGGACGACCATGGCATGGGTGGATCCCAGCTCCAGGAGGGCCTGGCTGACGAGGTCCACCAGCTCGGGCCGGTAGACGCCCAGCACCTGGCGAAGGGGCTTGGAGGGGTTGCAGAGGGGGCCGAGCACGTTGAAAACCGTGGGAATGCCGAGTTCCCGGCGGACGGGAGCGACGTGCCGCATGGCGGGATGGTAGCGCGGGGCGAAGAGGAAGGTCACGCCGTGCCGGTCCAAGCAGCGCGCGGCCGTGTCGGGGCTCATCTCGATATCGACGCCCAGGGCCTCCAGGACGTCGGCCCCGCCGGTCTTGGAGCTGGCGGAGCGTCCCCCGTGCTTGGCGACCTTCAGGCCGGCACCCGCCGCGAGGAAGGCCACGGTGGTGGAGAGGTTGAAGGTTCCGGCGCGATCGCCCCCGGTCCCACAGGTGTCGATCCCTTCACCGATCAAGGGGAAGGCCAGGGCATGCGCGCGCATCGCGTCCGCGAAGCCTGCGACTTCCTCGGGGGTCTCTCCCTTCAGCTTCAGCGCCGTCAGGACCGCGGCCACCTGGGCCGGCGTCGCTTCGCCCGCGAAGACCCGGTCCATGAGGGCGGCGGCGTCGAGACGGGTGAGCGACTGCCCTTCCATGAGCTGGAGCAGGACCTGGGAAATCATCGAGCCTCCGGAGGAACATCGGCCGGGGATTTCCCCGGCCGGTGATTTAGTATTTCTGGTTTGGGGTCAGGACCGTCTTGAGCTGCTTCTCGGCCTTCTTGAGGCGTCGGCAGACCTCCATCTGGGAGATGCCCAGGCGGCGCGAGAGCTCGGCCTGGGTGAGGTCATGGAAGTAACGCATCTCGAGCAGCTGGCGCTGGGCTTCGGGAAGGCGAGACATCGCCTCCGTGAGGACCAGCTTCTCGTCGGTCTCTTCGCGCGACTCCGAGGAGAAGCGCGGGTCGGAGAGGCTCTCGAGCAGCGAGCGCTGCTCGTCGTCGTCCGAGTCGTTGCCCTCCTGATCGAGCCAGAGAACGGTGACGCGGCGGTCGTAGACCTTGACCTCGTCGACCTGCTCCTTGGTGACCTGAAGGATGTCGGCGAGCTCCTGGTTGGTGGGCTCGCGGCCGAACTCCTGGGTGAGACGGGCCGTGACCTGGCTCAGGCGATACGAGAGCTCCTGAAGGACCCGGGGGCCGCGCAGGAGGTTCTGGCGATCGCGCAGATAGTGCCGGATATGGCCGGTGATGAAGTGAACTGCGTAGGTCTTGAACTCGGTGTTGTGACCCGTCTCGTAGCGCTCGATCGCCTCGAGGAGGCCAATCGAACCCACCTGGATCAAGTCCTCGACCGGGTCCGTGCTACGACGCGCGAGACCGCGGGCGATCTTCTTGACCAGCGGCAGGTGATCCGCCACCAGCTTCTCCTTCTGTTGAGGAGAGATGCCAGCGAAGGCTTTGGTCCGTTCAGGCGTCTTGTCAGTCGCCTTCTTGGTGGTCTTACGCTCGGTCATGTTTTCCGATGCGTCTTCCATCGAGTTTTCCATCGATTGCTCCGGCGCAGGCGATTGATTGTCCTGCAATCCCTTCTCCGTCATCGCGCACCCTCCGCTTGACAAGGGAATCCCTGGTTAGCAGTCTAGCACACGATCCGTCCCGTCGCCTAGCCCCTCGGGGAGTGAGGGTTCGCCTGACAAGCGAGCGGCCCGCCAAAGCGTTCGCTTCGGCGGGCCGCCAATATCAAAACGGGGCGTTGACGGGGTCAGAGGCTGGAGATGCGGGGGTCCAGCCAAAGTGTGACGAGATCCACAACCATGTTGATCAGGACGATGACCGTGGCGGCGAAGAGGACGGTCCCCATGATGACGGGGACGTCCATGGTGGCGATCGCCTGCATCGCCTGGCTGCCGATGCCCGGCCAGCCGAAGACGCTCTCGGTCAGGACCGCGCCCCCCAAGAGATGCGCCACGTCCACGCCCAATAGGGTGACGATGGGCAAGCTCGCGTTCCGCAAGGCATGCCGCGCGATCACCTGGCCCTCGGGCAGCCCCTTGGCCCGCGCCGTCCGGATGAACTCCTGGCGCATCACGTCCTGCATGCTCTGGCGTAAGAGCCGGATGTAGTAGGCGGCGCCACCGATCCCCAGGGTCAGCGCCGGCAAGATCAGGTGCAGGGGCGACCCGTAGCCTCCCAGCGGCAGAATGGGCACGCGGTAGGCAAAGAGATAAAGCAGCGCGAGGCCGAACCAGAAGGACGGCACCGAGACTCCGCCCGCGGCCATGACCACGCCGAGCTTGTCGCCGATGCCCCGAGGCTTGAGGCCTCCCCAGAGGCCGAGGCCCATGCCGATCAGCACGTAGACGATCACGGCTCCGCCCGCCAAGGCTGCCGTCGCCGGCAGGCGCTCCAGGATCATCGGCAAGACCGGGCTTCCGGAGACGAAGGACGTTCCGAAGTCGCCCTGGACGATGCCGCCCATGTAACGGACGTACTGGACGGGAAGCGGCGCGTCGAGCCCCAGTTCCCGCCGGATGTTCTCCACGGTCACCGCGTCGGCTTGCGCCCCGGCCAAGGTTTGGGCGGGATCGGCCGGGATGACGTACATCAGCGCGAAGGCGAGGGTGGCGACGCCGAGCCAGACGGCGATCGCCCCGACGAGACGCTTGAGGATCCCGTTCATTTGGAAATCGTCAGGCCCGTGGGATCCAGCGGCCAAACGGGATGGATCCGGTAGCCCTTGACCCAGGGCTGAGCGAGGTCCACGTTCTTGGGGTGATACAACGGCACGATCGGCGCCTGGCCGATGATCCGCTCTTGGGCCTGGCGGTAAACGGCAAAGCGCTCGGCCTCGGTCGCCTCGCGATCCGCCTTGTCGAGCAGCTGGTCCGTCAAGGAGTCCTTGAAGAAGGTGCTGTTGATGGCATGCGACGGCTTGATCTGTCGCGAGTGGAACAAGGTCGGCAGGAAGTTCGACGGATCCGGGTAGTCCTGGGTCCAGTTGCCCCCGAACATCGGGGTGTTCCCAGGGCGGCTCACCGCGGAAAGCAGCGTCGGGAAGGTCACGGGTTTCAGCTCCGCCTTGATGCCCACCTGCGCCAAATCTTGTTGGATCTGCTGGGCGACCTTCAAGACCGTCTGCGAGTTAGAGGTCCAGTAGGGAGTGGAGAAGCCGGTGGGGTACCCGGCCTCGGCGAGGAGCTTGCGGGCGATCTCGGGGCTGTAGGGATAACCCTTGTCGGCGGCAGCGAAGCCCGGCAGGGACGGCGGGAGCATGCCCTCGGCGGGAACGGCCCGGCCGTTCAGGAGGGTCACGATCTTGGTCTTGTCGATGGCGCGCGCGACGGCCTCGCGGACCTTGGGATTGTCGAAGGGCTTCATGCCCGTGTTGAGGCCGAGGTAATGGGTCGAGTTGTCGGCGGCTTCGAGGAATTTCCCTTCCCACTTGGGATCCTTGGTCAGGCGCACGTAATCCGCCGCCCCGATGTTGCGGAAGACGCCCAGCAGGTCGAGCTCGCCGCGCTCGAAGCGCAGGGTCTCGACTTGCTCGTTGAGCCCGAGGTGAATCTCGATGCCGTCGAGCTTGGGCTCACCCGGCTTGAAGTAGCGGGGGTTCTTGGCCAGCGTGATACGCTGCCCGGAAACCATTCCCTCGAAAGCAAAGGGCCCGGTGCCGATCGGATGCTTCTCGAAGCCCGGAGCATCAGCCTTGCCCTCAGGAACGATCGCGCCGAAGCCCATCGCCAGAAGCTGGAGGAAGTAGGGCTGCGGCGCAGACAAGCGAATGACCACCTCGCGCGTGCTGGGCGTCGCGATACCCGCGGCATGGGGCGCGTCTCCGGAGATCACGGCGGGCGCTCCCTCGATCTGGCGGAAGAAGCTGGCGCCGGGGGACTTGGTGGCGGGCTTCAAGACGCGTTCGAGCGAGTACTTGACGTCTGCTGAAGTGAGGGGCGTCTCGTCATGGAAGAGGACGCCCTCGCGCAGGGTGAAGCGGTACTCGCGGCCGTCGGGGCTGACGGTCCAGGTCTCGGCGAGGTCGGAGACGATCTTGGCCTGCGGGTCGAAGGTGACCAGGCCGTTGAACATCAGGTGCGAGACGCCGATGGCGGGGATGTTGTAAGCGGTGGCGGGATCCAGCGTGCTGGGGGGATCCTGGAGGCCGAGCTTGAGGACGGCTTTCGAGGAGCCGGGGGTGGCGGAGCAGCCGGCGGCGACGAGGGCGGCAAGGGCGAGGGCGAGCGTCAATTTTTTCAGCATGGTCCTTCTTCCGGGTGAGGTGACCTCAGCCTACCAAAGCTTGGGCGGCTCAACAAGGGACGGAGCGGCTTCGCCAGCGCTCGAAGTCCTCGCGGATCAGGGGGACGAAACGGGCACTGGTGGCGTCCAGGGCTTTATGGATGACGGCGTTGCCGACCGACTGGATCATGGCGGCGGGAATGGTGCGCAAGAGGCCCGGGAGGCGCAGCAGGTCGACACGGGCGGCGCTCCACGAGGTGAGCAGGCACCCGTCGGGATGGGCGTCGAAGCGCGCTTCGCCCGAGAAGCCGGCGGCCAGCTCGAAGTCGAGCGACTCGGAGGTGACGACGCGGCAGGAGGTGGACTCCATGCGGGTCAACCCCGGGTGGTCCGTGAATTCGACTTCGAAGTGAGGATCGATGACCAGGCCGAGGGCCTCGAAGCGGCCGACGGAGACGAGGTAGCGCTGGTGGGCCAGGCGCTCCACGCGATCGGCTCCGACGAGTTGCTTGAGCAGCAGCTCGTTGCCGGAGAAATACCGGGCGACTTCCTCGGGGGAGGCCGCCAGGACGGTGGAGCGTTGGGTGTAGCCCTCAAGTGCGATCATGCCCCCCTCATTCCCGGGGATCGCCTGGGCAAAACCGAACGAGTGAGGGTCGCTTTTAGCGGCGTCCCCAGCGATCGCCGAGCAGGTTGAAGGCGAGAACGACGGCGAAGATGGCGAGGCCGGGGGCCATGAAGAGCCAGGGGGCGTCGCGGAAGTAGAGCTGGCCGTCGTGGATCATGTTGCCCCAGGAGGGCGTCGGCGGGCGGACGCCCAGGCCGAGGAAGCTAAGCGCGGCTTCGAGCAGGAACATGTCGGCGAGCTTGAGAGCGAGAAGCGAGGCGATGGCGCCCGAGAGGTTAGGCAGGAGGTGGCGGAGGAGGATCCAGAGGGTGGAGCCTCCCATGGCGCGGGCGGCGTCGATGAACTCGGTTTCGCGAAGGCTGAGGGTCATGCCGCGGACGAGGCGGGCGATCGCGGTCCACCCGACGAGTCCCAGGGTCAGGACGACCATGGCGGGGTGCGGGGGGAGGACGGCGGCGAGGCCCATGGCCAGGAGCAAGGTGGGGAAGGCCATGACGACCTCGGTGAGGCGCATGAGGACCATGTCGACCCAGCCTCCGCGGTAGCCGGCCAGGACACCGAGACTGATGCCGATGAAGCCGGCGAGCGCAGTGGCGCTGAAGCCGACGGCCAGCGAGACGCGGCCGCCGTAGAGCCAGCGGGCGAAGGCGTCGCGGCCCAGGTCGTCGGTGCCGAAGGGGTGAGCCTGGCTGGGAGCGAGGGGGAGGCCGTTGGGATCGAGTCCCTGGGGCAGGGGCAGGGTGGGCGAATGGGGCGTGAGCCATGGCGCGAGGGCCGCGAGGGCGATGACGAGGAGAATGACGCCTCCGCACGCGATCGGGAAGAGGGCGCGGGGGCTGAAGGGCCGCTTGCTAGGGGTGCTGGGGAGCTCGAGGGTTTGGGCCATGGTGCCGTAACCCTACGGCGGGGGCCACGCTTTGTCAAGTACGGACGAAAGGTTTCGCCGTCAACACGGTGTAAGCAGGGCCGTAATCTGGGTATAGTCTGCCTTGGATGCCCAGCCGCCGAGCGCCAGGTGACGCCAAGCAATCCATGGCGCCGATGATCGAGGTCGGCCGATTCCACTCAGGGGACGCGCATGAGTCAAGTTAGGAGGCAAGCAATGCGAGTAGGCGCCTGGATCGTGGCGGGTCTCATCGCGTTGGCGACGCTTCCCGTAGAGGCGAAGCCAGCCGCCGTCATCCCGACCGATCTGACGGCTCGGGCGGCCTTGGTGCTGGATCACCATGGCAAGGTGCTCTACGCCCGCAACTCGGACGTGAAGCTGCCTCCCGCGAGCACGACCAAGGTCTTGACGGTCCTGACGGCCCTCGAGCAGGCGCATCTCAACGAGGTGGTCAAGATCTCGCGCAATGCCGCGAACACCCCTCCCTCGGCCCTGGGCGTGAAGCCCGGCGAGTTCTACACGGTTCGCGAGCTGCTCTACGCGGCGATGCTGCGCTCGGCCAACGATGCCTGCGTGGCCCTGGCCGAGCATATCGCGGGCTCCGAAGAGAAGTTCGCCATCCTCATGAACCGCAAGGCTCGCATGCTCGGCGCCACGGACTCCCACTTCGTCAATCCGCACGGCCTGCCCGACGAGCGCCACGTCACCACGGTCCAGGACCTCGCCCTCATCATGAACGCGGCGATGAAGAACCCCGATTTCGTACAGATTGCCGGGACCAAGCGGATCGAACTGGAGTGGAAGGGGCATCACGAGGCCAAAACCGTGGTCAACAAGAACAAGCTCCTCACCCAGTACGAGATTCCCGTCGTCGGCAAGACCGGCTTCACCAACGCCGCCAAGCTCTGCTACGTCGGAGTCGTCCAGGGCGAGCAGCCCGTGACCTTCGTCTTCCTCGGCGCCAAGCAACTCTGGCCCGAGGCGCGCCGCATGCTCCAGATGGCGACCAATCTGGTCGAACGCCGGACGGACGAGCCTGCCCCCGACGACGAACGCGTCGCGCTCGACTAAGTTTAGGGCCCCCTTCCGGTACTGGAAGGGGGCCTCGCTTTATCAGCGCCTGCGGCTCTTCAAGGTTTCAGGATGAGCGCTCCCTTGGCCGGAATCGTCACACGCAGCTTCCGCTGGCCCACGACGACCGTCTCCCCGCTGAGCTGATCGACCAAGCGCATGCCGTCCTTGAGTTTGCTCTCGGCTCGGAGGGGAATCTCCCGAACCTGGCTGCGCCCGTCGTTGTTAAGCACGACGATGGCTTCTTCTTGGCTCGTCAGGCGTCCGTAGGCGTAGACCGCATCGTCCTGCCACATCTCGAGCTGCTTGCCGCGCCGAAGGGCCACGGACTCCTTGCGAATCTTCAAGAGCTTCTGGACGTAGGACGTCAGTTCGGGGTTCTGGCCCCAGGCCATGTCCTGACGGTTCTCAGGCTCCTTATGGCCGGACATGCCCACCTCGGTCCCGTAGTAGAGCGAGGGAATGCCCCGAACCGTCAGCACGCAAGCCAGGGCGAGCCGGAGCTTGGAGAGGTCGCCGCCGGCCTGCGACATGAAGCGCGGCACGTCATGGTTGTCGATGAACGGCGAAAGCAAGTCGGCGTTCGGGTAGGCCCCGTCCTGGGCGAAGCGATCGCCCAGCCGCCGCATCGACGCGCCCTTGGCGAAGACGTCGTTGAGCGTGTAGTAGAGCGGGAAGTCGAAGAGCGAGTGGAACTTGCCGCTGCGCTGGTAGTCGGCCACGTAGCCCGCGTCCCCGTGAAGGACCTCGCCGAGCAAGAGGAAGTTCGACTTGGTGCGCTTCTCCAGCTGCGAGTTGAAATCCGCCCAGAAATCCTTGGGCACGTGCTTGACCGTGTCCACCCGGAAGCCGTCAAATCCCAGCTGCGCCCACTTGGCCCAGACGTCGATCAGGTACTTGCGCGCCTCGGCGTTCTTCTGGTCGAAGTCCGGAAGGCCGTAAAGGGAGCCGTTCTCGAGCCACCACTGATCGTCCCAGTTCTGGATGTTGCCGTGCTGGTTGAACCAGCCCTTGTAGCGGGAATCGTCGCGATGCTTGTACTCGTAGCCGCCGTGATTGGCGACGATATCCAGCATCACTTTCATGCCGCGGGCATGCGCCTTGGAAATCAGCTCTTTGACCTTGGCGACGTCGCCAAGGTGCTCGTCGACCTTCTCGAAGTCCTTGGCCCAGTAGCCATGGAAGCCCCAGAGGCCCGTCTTGGCGAGCTCAGCGTCGTCGTTGTCGACGATCGGCGAGATCCAGAGGGTCGTGACGCCGAGTTGGTCGAGGTAGGGAAGCTTGGAGATCAGGCCGTCGAGGTCCCCGCCGTGGTAACCGGTCGGATTGCCGGGCTGGACGTTGAAATCGTTCTGGCGGTTGCCGTTGGCGAAGCGGTCGAGCAGGACGAAGTAGATCACCTCGTCCTTCCAGCTTTCGAGCGATGCCGAGCGGCTGCTCTGGGCATCAATCGCCTGATCGGACCCTGAGGTGATCCCGGGAGTCGCCCCGCAGCCGATGCCGGACAGACCGAGGGCAAGGGCGAGGGCAAAGCGGCTAAAGCGTCGGGTCACGGTCAACCTCCGGCGAAGAGCGGAATGGGGCGGGGACATGGCGGAGTTCGTCCACCTTGATTTTCGCCTTCTTAACACGAAGTCTTGCCCGACTTTCTCAAAGGTTAACCAAACTCCTGTGTTATAATTCGTCACAACTGGCCCCGGCCAGGGCTTCTAACCGGTAGAGGAGGAGACGGTATTTTAGGTTCTCAATTCGAGTGGGCGGTTCTCGTGGCCGCACTGCTGCTAGCCACACTCTTCTCGGCCGCTGAAACCGCCCTGACCTCCATCAACCGGGCCAAGCTGAGACAGCGTCTCGACGAAGGCGATCGCCTCGCGAAGCTGATCCACCGTTTGATTCAGCATCCCCGACGCCTGCTTTCGACCGTGCTTTTGGGCAATACCTTGTCCATCGTCGCCGTCGTGGTCGTGGGAACCAGCCTCGCCCTGAAGTGGCTGCCCGACACCAACTGGGCGCTTTTCGTCTCCTTCCTAGTCCTGTCCCTGCTGGTCCTGGTCGTGGGCGAGATCATCCCCAAATCCGTGGCCGCGTCGCGCCCGGAAACCGTGAGCCGCTGGGTGGCGCAACCCGTTCGGCTGCTCATGATCGGCCTGCGGCCCCTGGTGGGCGGCTTGCTCGCCTTGACGACCCCCGTGATCCGCTTGCTGGGTGCGCAAGAAGCCACGGCAGCTCCGCGCTACACCGAAGAAGAGCTGCGGACCCTGATCGAGATCGGTCAGGAGCAAGGCGTCATCGAGCAGGAGGAGACCCTTTTGCTCACGTCGGCCCTGGCCTTCGACGATACCCCCGTTTCGGCGGTCCTGACCCCACGGGTCGACATCGTGGCGCTGTCGAAGGATATCCGCATGGAAGAGGCGATCGCCCTCATCGAATCCGAGGCCTACTCCCGCATGCCGGTCTTCGGAGATTCCATCGACGACGTCTTGGGCGTCGTCAACGCCCGCGACATCCTGCTCACGGCCGCCAAGGGCGAGCCTTGGGACCTCCCGCGCATCATGAACCCGGCCTACCACGTGCCCGAGAACAAACGCCTCGACGAGTTCCTTCGCGAGATGCAGCAGCAGGAGCTTCAGATGGCGATCGTCACCGACGAGTACGGCGGTACGGCGGGCCTCGTGACCGTCGAGGACGTTCTCGAGCAGATCGTCGGCGAGATTCGCGACGAGACCGACGAGGAGGTTCCCTGGATCCGCCAGCTCAGCCCCGGAGTGGCCCTGGTCGACACCATGATCAACCTAGACGAACTCAACCAGACCCTGGGGCTCGGGCTTCCGACCGAAGGTGTCCAGACGCTCGGGGGCTTGGTCATCAACCGCCTGGGGCGCGTGGCCAAGGTAGGCGACGTGATCCAGCTCGGGGACGTCACGTTGACGGTCAAGGCGACGCGTGGGGTTCGGGTGACCCAGGTCATGGTCGAGTTTCCCGCCGAGGCCTCGCTGGTCGGCAAAACGGCTTAGTCCTGCTCGTTTGGCCGCTTCCCTGCCCGGGTACATGGGGAGGTGGCAACCGTCAGCAACGAACAGGAGTCGGTATGAACCTTCGAAGGACCGCCTTGGGCATCACCCTCGCTCTGGGAGTTTTCTGGAGTCAGGCGGCGATGGCGGGAACCTTGCAGGATGGGATCTCGGCCTTTGAGCGCCGTGACTTCGGTCGCGCCACCGAGTTGCTCGAGCGCTACGCCCGAGAGTTCCCCAAGGACCCCCGTCCCTACTACTACCTGGCCAAGTGCTACGAGACCCGGTTCCAGGTCTCCAAGGTCGAAGACGCGCTGCGCAACTACCGCCAGCTCACCACCGAGCGCACCCAGGTCTTCCGCTCGCTCGTCGGAGCGGAGTCGGACTCGGTCTACGACCGCATGCTCAAGGAAGATCCCCGCGATCTCTCCGCCAAGCTGCTGCTGGCCATCGCGCTTCTCGAAATGAAGTCCTACGGCCTCGCCGAGGAGATTGTCGCGGCCATTCCCCCGGCCTCCATTCCCGAAGAGATTCGCGACGCCTACTACAACATCCGGGGGGCGATCTACACCTCGCGCAAGGAATGGGACCAGGCCAAGGAGGCCTACAACCAGGCCTGGCGCCTCAATTACAGCAATCCGCTCCCGCGCCAGAAGCTGCAGGAGGTCGATAAGCTGGCGGCTCAGGCGCAGGCCGAGTTCGACAAGGCCCCGATTTTCGCTCCCGTGAGTGCCGAGCAGAAGTACGAGATGACCCTGAAGCTGGGCAAGGACCTCATGGCCGAGGGCAACTTCAACGGGGCCATCGATGCGTTCGCCCAGGCGGTCGAACTGCAACCCAACAGCGCCGACGCGCGTCGCCTCCTCTCCGAGGTCAAGCGTCGGGCCGCCGAGCATAACTACGACCAGGGCATTACGTTCATGCGGGATCGGAAGTTCACGAACGCCTACGAGGCCTTCCACCAGGCGCTTCAGAACGATCCCAACTTCACCAAGGCCCAGATCGGTCTCACGGAAGCCAAGCGCTTGATGGATGAAGAGGCGCGCTCGAACCGTCTCTAGCCCTGACAAACAAAGGGGGGCCGGCTTGCCGGCCCCCCTTTTGCTTTACTTGTCGCGCATCTGGGTGGTTCCCACGGTGGCCTGGGCGGCCGCCAAGCGGGCGATGGGCACTCGGAAGGGTGAGCAGCTCACGTAGTCGAGCCCGAGGTGGTGAGCGAAGACCACCGAGGCGGGATCGCCACCGTGCTCGCCGCAGATGCCGAGCTTGAGTTCCGGCCGGGCCTTGCGGCCCTGCTTGACCGCCAACTGCATGAGCTGGCCGACGCCCTCCTGGTCCAGCGTCTCGAAGGGATTGTCCTTGAGAATCTTGGAATCCAGGTAATGGCTCAGGAAGCGCCCTTCGGCGTCGTCACGCGAGTAGCCGAAGGTCATCTGGGTGAGGTCGTTGGTGCCGAAGCTGAAGAACTCGGCATGTTCGGCGATCGCCCCTGCGGTCAGCGCCGCACGCGGGATCTCGATCATGGTCCCGAAGCGGTAAGCGACCTGGACGCCGGCTTGCTCCATGACCTGCTGGGCCACCGACTCCAACTGCGCCTTGACGGTCGACAGCTCGTTCACGTGACCGATCAGCGGGATCATGATCTCGGGGTAGACCTTCTTGCCTTCTCCGGCGAGCTGACAGGCCGCTTCCATGATGGCCCGGACCTGCATCTCGTTGATCTCGGGGAAGGTGAGGCCCAGGCGGCAGCCGCGCAGGCCCATCATGGGGTTCGACTCGTGAAGCGAGTGAACCTTCCGGAGCAGGGTCTCCTTCTCGCGGAGCAGCTTCGGATCCGAACCCGTGGCCTTGAGGACCGCCACCTCGCATGAGAGGTCCACCAGGTTGGGGAGGAACTCGTGGAGCGGGGGATCGAGGAGGCGAACCGTGACCGGCAGGCCTTCCATGGCCCGGAAGATGCCCTCGAAGTCCTCGCGCTGGAAGGGCAGGAGCTTGGCGAGATGCTCGCGGCGCTCATGCTCGGCCTCGGCCATGATCATCTTTTGAATGACGGGAAGCCGCTCGGGCTGCATGAACATGTGCTCGGTCCGGCAGAGGCCGATGCCTTGTGCTCCGAACTCCCGGGCGCGGGCTGCGTCCTCGGGGGTGTCGGCGTTGGTACGGACTCCGAGCTTGCGGATGGCATCGGCCCAGACCATCACCTGGCGGAACTCGTCGGTGAGTTCGGGAGCCAGGGTCGGGACGGCGCCGGCGATCACCTCTCCGGTGGAGCCGTTGAGGGTCACGGTATCGCCTTCGCCGAAGGTGCGATCACCTACCGTGAAGGTCCGGCGCTCGAGATCCACGCGCAGGCTTTCGCAGCCGGCCACGCAGGGCTTGCCCATGCCGCGGGCGACCACGGCCGCGTGGCTGGTCATGCCGCCCCGGCTGGTGAGCACGCCCTGGGCCATGATCATGCCGTGGATGTCGTCGGGGCACGTCTCGACGCGAGTGAGGATCACCTTCATGCCCTCGCGGCCCAGGCGCTCGGCCTCGTCGGCATCGAAGACCAGCGTGCCGGTGGCGGCGCCCGGGGATGCCGGGAGACCGCGGGCGATCACGTCGATTTTGGCGTTGGGGTCGATCCGCGGGTGCAGCAGCTGGTCGAGCGAGGCGGGGTCGACGCGCATGACGGCCTCTTCGCGGCTGATGATCCCCTCGTTGGCGAGATCCACGGCGATCTTCACCGCTGCCTGCGCCGTGCGCTTGCCGTTGCGGGTCTGGAGCATGTAGAGCTTGCCGCGCTCGATCGTGAACTCCATGTCCTGGACGTCGCGATAGTGGCGCTCCAGGCGTTCGGCGATGGTCACGAACTGCTGGAAGACCTCGGGCAGTTCATTGGCCAGCGTGGAAAGGGGATTCGGGGTCCGGATACCCGCCACGACGTCCTCGCCCTGGGCGTTCAAGAGGTACTCGCCGTAGAGCGCCTTTTCGCCGGTGGAGGGGTTGCGGGTGAAGGCGACGCCCGTGCCGGAGTCGTTGCCCATGTTGCCGAAGACCATGGCCTGGACGTTCACGGCCGTGCCCAAGTCGTGGGGGATCTTGTTATGGTTGCGGTAGGTGATGGCGCGGGGGTTCTTCCAGGAGCGGAAGACGGCTTCCACGGCCATCTTGAGCTGGACGAAGGGGTCCTCGGGGAAGTCGATGCCGAGTTCCTTGAGGATCATGGCCTTGTAGGCCTTCACGAGATCCTTGAGCGTGGCGGCGTTCAGGTCGGTGTCTTCCTTGACTCCGGCCCGGTGCTTGAACTGTTCGAGCACGGCTTCGAAGTGATGGAGTTTGTAGCCGAGGACGACGTTGGAGAACATCGCCACGAAGCGCCGGTAGGCGTCGTAGGCGAAGCGCTCATTGCCGGTCTGGGAGATGATGCCTTCCACGGTCCGGTCGTTGAGCCCGAGGTTCAGGATGGTGTCCATCATGCCGGGCATCGAGAACTTGGCTCCGGAGCGCACGGAGACGAGCAACGGGTTCTGGGGATCTCCGAAGCGCTTGTCGGTGAGGCGCTCGACCTCTTGGAGCTGGGAGATGATCTGGTCTTCGAGACCTGCGGGGAGGGCTTCGTCGTTGGCGAGGTAGAGGTTGCAGGCCGTGGTGGCGATGGTGAAGCCGGGGGGAACGGGAAGGCCGGCGCGGGTCATCTCCGCGAGGCCGGCGCCCTTTCCTCCGAGCAGGTCCCGCATGGACCCGTCTCCTTCACTGAAGAGGTAAACCTGTTGGGTAGCGACCGGGGTGGAAGGCATGGTCATTCGTTTGTCTCCTTCGTCAAACGAGCCAGGGCGTTACACGGTTACACGTAGGTTTCCTTGCGTTGGGTAATTTCCAGGATCTCGGCGGCGGTTTCCTCGATGGCCTTGTTCGTGACGTCCACGACCGGGCAGCGCAGCCGCCGGAAGAGGTCCTGGGCATATTCGAGCTCATGCCGAATATGATCCGGGTTCGCGTACGAGGCCTTGGCGGTGAGGCCGAGGTTCGAGAGGCGGGCCGTGCGGATCTCCGTGAGGATATCCACGTTGAGGTTCAGCCCGATGATCCGCCCCGGGGGGAGCTCGAAGAGCTCCTTGGGGGGCTGGACATTGTAGACCAGGGGAACGTTGGAGGCCTTGATGCCGCGATTTTGGGCCAGGTACATGCAGGTCGGGGTCTTGGAGGTCCGCGAGACCCCGATGAGCACGATGTCGGCCATCAAGAGGCCGCGCGGGTCCTTGCCGTCGTCGTACTTGATGGCGAAGTCGATGGCTTCCATCCGGTTGAAGTAGGTCTCGTCCTTGAGCTGCATGAGGCCTGCCTCGAAGGCGGGCTCGACGTTGAGCACCTCCGATAGGGTCACGATCAAGGATCCGAGAAGGTCGACGGCCGGAATCGAGGCCCGTTGGGCCTCCTGAATCAGCGTCCGGCGCCATTCCGGCTCCACCATGGTGTAGGCGATGATGCAGCGGTGCTGCGCGGCCAGCTTGATCATGTTGGTGAGCTGGTGCGTGGAGCGCACGCGTGGCAGCCGGACCAGACGGACGTTCTGGCCCTTGAATTGCAGCGCGGCAGCCTTGGCGACCTGTTCGGCCGTCTCTCCGCTCGCGTCGGAGAGGGTGTAGATGGTCAGGGGTGTTTCCGAGAGGCTCATCGTTCGCTGCTCCTGGTACAGGGAGGGGCCGTCTCCGACCATCATACCTCCCCGAAATCGATATCGCCTCATGGACAAGTCGTTTGATCGCTTGCTCGCAAGGGTATGAAATTGCTCGAAACCGTGCCGCGACGGCATGCGAAATGCCTCTCCGTACGCTATGATGGACCCCATGGACGGCCGCAGGTCGGCCCTCTCCGGAGCCGGTGACAGGAGGATCGTTTGGAAGACGAGCTGACCCTCAAGCAACAGCTTTCTCAGCTGATCATTTCCGAAGACCAGCAGCAGCAGCTGGATACCTTGCTTCTCGGCCTCAAGGAGGGGATCGGCGCCCAATCGGTTCTGCTGATCGAACGCAGCGGCCTCTTGTTGGGCTCTTACGGTCAGGAAGTCCTCAACGACCTTTCGGTTTCGAGCTTGATCGCGGGTATCTTCAAGAGCCTCACGGCCCTGACGGCTCTCCTGGGGGAGCGCGATATCCAGACCTTGGCGCACCGGGGTAGCCGCGGCAACCTTTTGCTCGCCTTGCTGGGTTCCCAGGATATCCTCGCCGTCATGGTCCCCCCCGAGGTGGATCCGGCCAGCGTCGAGAAGACCATGGAGTCCGCCATTTCCCAGCTCACTCCCATCCTCTTGGCGGCGCGCGAGAGCACGAAGGGGAAGTCCTTCTCGTTCAGCAAGGACTCCATTTCGATGTTCCTCGGCAAGCTTTAGACGAGTTTCATGACCACCATCAACTTCGGAAAACGCGAGATTCTCTGCAAGATCGTCTACTACGGCCCGGGCCTCTGCGGGAAGACGACCAACCTGGTCACGCTTCACAAGACCCTGGGAGACGACGTTCGGGGCGAGCTCTTGACGCTGGCCACCGAGACCGAGCGAACGATCTTCTTCGATATGATGCCCCTCGAACTCGGCGAAATCGAGGGTTTCAAGGTGCGCTTCTCGCTGTACACGGTTCCCGGACAGGTCCAGTACGTCAACTCGCGCAAAGCCATCCTCAACGGGGTGGACGGCATCATCTTCGTGGCGGACTCGTCTCCGAGCCGCTGGCTGGCCAATACCGAGAGCTTGATGGATCTCCATAACAACCTCGCCGAGTACGATCTTTCGCTCAACACCATCCCCTGGGTGATTCAGTACAACAAGCGCGACGTGCCCGGGGCGCTGCCGGTGGCCGCCCTGGAGGCCGAACTCAACAAGTGGCATGTCCCCTCCTTCGAGGCCGTGGCCAGCGAAGGAACGGGGGTCAACGAGACCTTGCGGGCTGTCAGTCAGCTGGTCATGGAATCGTTCAACAAGTAGGGAGGCCCATGGTTCTGTCTGAGAGCCAACCGATCCGGCATGACGCCCTGACGCATCGTCTCACGGAGCTTTCGTCCCAAGCCGAGAGCCCTGAGACCTTCGTCCAGGGCGTGTTCGCGGCTTTGGCAGAGCTTGGCCTCGTCGGCTGCATGCTGGCGGCCCGCCCCCAGACGGCGCCTTCCTGGAAGGTCTTCGGGACGGATGCGGCGCTCGTCGGTGAGGCGGCGGCGGCCCTCGTGATCTCGGACGGCGCGTCGCTCGCGCTGAGCCAGGGCACGTTCCGGCTGCTCAACTTGCCCATGCCCGCCCGGATGCGGGGTTACGTGATGGTCCGCGAGGGATCGTCCATCGAGGCGATCGCCCCCCTCCTTCCCGTGATCGGCAATGGGCTCGCCACCCAGCTCCTGGTCGGCGCCCAGAGCGAGCAGGAATCCCTGGTCAATCAGCTCACGCACAAACTGCGGGCCCTCAAGCAAGTCAGCCACCAGATCAACAACACGTACGACCTGCAAGAGCTCTCGGCTTCCCTCTGCTCGATCGCGACCGCGACCCTCGGGGCCCAGTACGCCGGCCTCTACCTGCTCGAAGACGGGATGATTCGCGTCGTCGAGGATCTCGCGGTCTTCAAGAGCAAGGGCTTGAGCCTACTCAAGATGCTGCAGGAGGCGAACGCCCGCACGTCCAAGCCGGTCTTCCCGCTCTCGCAGGCGGGCTTCCTGGAGGACGTGATCCGGACGGGGAAGCCGGTGGCGATCGCCGACCTGCTCGCCGTGCCCGAGCGCTGCCCGCAGGCGCTTCTCGAGCATCAGCTCGCCTCGGTGCTCGCCACTCCGCTGGTCACCCAGCGCGAGATCCTCGGCCTGATCCTGGTCGGCAAGCAAGAAGCCCACGTCTTTACCGAAGGCGAGCAGGAGCTCCTGGCGGACCTCGCCCAGCAGACCACCGGGGCTTTCGTCACCAGCAAGCTCTTCAACAACACCGTCCAGGAGAAGCAGCGCGCCGACCGCATGGTCGAGCAGCTCAAGCACCTCAACGTGGCCTCCGCGGACGTCGGTAAGACCCTTAACGTGACGGCCGCGTGCCAGGAGCTGCTCGCCCACCTTCCCAACTTCATGGTGGCGCACTGGCAGGCCATTTACCTGCTCAAGGACGGAAACTGGACCTTCACCGCCGGCTCGACGCCGGTCTTCAGCGCGCCCCCCGTCTCTTGGCTGGAGGCACTGGAGGCGGACGACTATCCGGCCTCGCTGGAGCTGACCCATGACCTGCTCGCGGGAACGCCCTTCGTCGAGGCGGGGCGCGTCACCGTCTTCCCGCTGCGGGCCAAGCAAGAGCTGCTCGGCTTGGTCATCGTAGCGACCGAGACTGCGACGGATACCACCGGGCGCGAGCTGGTCGAGACCCTCGTCGGTCATACGGCCCTGTCGATCAACAATGCGACGATGCTGGAACAGGTGGAGCGTCTGGCCATCACGGACGGCCTGACCGGGCTCTACAACCGCCGCTACTTCAACTCGCGCCTCGAAACCGAGCTTCAGCGCTCGCAGCGCTTCGCGCATCCGGTTTCGCTGATCATCCTGGACATCGATTACTTCAAGGTCGCCAACGACGTCCTGGGGCACCTGGGCGGAGATGCGGTCCTCAAGCAGTTGGCCGTCTTGCTTCGCGAGAAGGTGCGGAAGGTCGACATCGTCGCGCGTTACGGGGGCGAAGAGTTCGCCATCATCCTTCCCGAGACCACGGCGACCAACGCGGCGTACGTGGCCGAGAAGATTCGCAACTGGATCGAGGAGTTCCCCTTCACCGACCAGGAGCGCCTTCCCCACCGAAATATCACCTCGAGCCTGGGGGTGGCGAGCTTCCCCGAACACGCCCATTCCCTGGAGGAGCTCATCCATCGGGCCGACGACTCGCTCTACCGTGCCAAGGAAGCCGGCCGTAACCAGGTCGGGCGTCTCCCGGAGCCGATTCCTCCGCTGACGCATTAAGAATCCGCTCTCTCGCCCAGCTTCCCGGGTTGAAACCCCAAAAAGAGACGGCGCCCCGATTTCGGGGCGCCGTCCTGGTTTTTTTGCTTAGAACTGGGGAACCGCGACGAAGCGCTTGCCGGCGAGCTTGTAGTTGAGGTAGTAGGTCGTCACGGCGCCGTCCGGACGAAGGGCGGTGAATTCCTTGCTCTGGACGTTCCAGCGAACCACCTGCGACTGGTAGCCCTTGCTGAAGCTGGTCGTGTCGAAGAAGTAGAGGATCGTGCCGCGCTTGCCGGCCGCGAGGTCCATGGCTCTCTGGAGATATTCTTCCTGGGACTGGATGTTGGGCATGAACTCGTGGCCATGCTTCTCGAAGTGGACCTTGAGGTTCTGCTCGCTGGTGAGGTTGGCGGCGGGACGCGCGGCGAACGTGCCGTTCGGCTGGATGTTGCGGCCCTTCGAAATGAGTTCCAACTGGGCTTCGGTAAGCTTGACTCCGCGTGCAGCGACTTCCTTCACGAACTCGGCCTTGGTTTTAGGCTCGGTCGCAAGGGCGCTTGCCGAGGAATCCTGGGCGCCAAGGAAGGAGGCCGTCCCGAGCGACGAACCACAACCGGTCGTCAGCAGCGTAAGGGCGAGGGCGGCGTAAATGGGAAGTCTCATGGGCTCTCCTTGTCTGTGGGCGCTCCCACGCATTGGGGCGCTCCATGCTTATCGGAAGGGGAAAGCCAAAAGATGCGTCTTTGATTTTAACTTACTGTTAAGACCTGCCGCGGTTAGGGTTAAGATGATGTCAGATTGCCGTCAGTCGGGCGTTTGCGCGCGTGGGGAGAAGCTAGGTTCATGAGGTTCCTCTCGTGGGGGCGACGGGGGGCCGATCACGCCCTTCAACGATCAGAGGCTCGGGAATTCCCGAGCCTCTGACGCGCACGTGATATGCCGGACTTACGCTCCCGAGGGCTCGGGAGCCTTGAGCAGTTCCGCCGAGAGGCGGGGGAACTTAGGGTCGAGCCGCTCGCTCAGGTACGGGATCAATTCTTCGATACTCAGGCGAACCTGGGACATCGAATCGCGCTCCCGCACGGTCACGGCCTTGTCGTTGAGGCTATCGAAGTCGATCGTGACGCAGTAGGGCGTTCCGATCTCGTCCTGACGCCGGTAGCGCTTGCCGATGGAGCCGGTCTCGTCATACTCGACGAACCAGCGCTCGCGAAGCGCCGCGTGGATCTGCTTGGCGGGGCCGCGCAGCTCGGGCTTCTTGGACAGGGGCAGGACGGCCACCTTGATGGGAGCCAGCTTCGGATGGAAGCGCAGGACCACGCGGGTTTCGCCCTTCTCGTCGGTCTCCTCGTCGTAGGCGTCGACCAGGAAGGCCAGGGTGGCGCGATCCGCGCCCGCCGAGGGCTCGATGACGTAGGGGACGTAGGTCTCCCGCGTCTCCTCGTCGAAGTAGCTCAGGTCCTTGCCCGAGAACTTCGCGTGCTGGCTGAGGTCGTAGTCGGTGCGGTTGGCGATGCCTTCCAGCTCCGACCAGCCGAACGGGAAGAGGTACTCGAAGTCGAAGGTGGCGCGCGCGTAGTGGGCCAGCTCGTCGGGGTTCTGAGCCCGCTTGCGGAGGCGCTCCGCCTTCATGCCGAGATCCAGGTACCAGTTCCAGCGCTCGGAGACCCAGTGCTCGAACCACTTATCGGATTCCTGGGGCGGGCAGAAGTACTCGATTTCCATCTGCTCGAACTCGCGGGTCCGGAAGGTGAAGTTGCCCGGGGTGATCTCGTTGCGGAAGCTCTTGCCGATCTGGGCGATGCCGAAGGGCGGGCGCTTGCGCGAGGCAATCTGGACGTTCTTGAAGTTCACGAAGATGCCCTGGGCGGTCTCGGGGCGCAGGAAGACCGTGTTGGCGGAATCCTCGACGGGGCCCATGAACGTCTTGAACATCAAGTTGAAGTTCCGGGGCTCGGTGAGATCGCCGCCGCAGTTGGGGCAGCCCAGGTGGGCGAAGGCCTCGTTGGACTTGGTCTTGTCCTTGAGGAGCTCCTCGACGCTATGGTCCTTGAGGTAGCCGTCGAGCTCGGCGAGGGAGGCCTCATGGCCCTTCTTGACGAGCTTGGCCGCCTTGGCGCCCGAGCGGTGGGCGTCGATGACCTGCTCGATCAGGTGATCGGCGCGGAAGCGCTGACGGCACTCCTTGCAATCGACCAGCGGGTCGTTGAAGGTCTCGAGGTGGCCGGAAGCCTTCCAGGTCTCCGGGTGCATGAGGATGGCGGCGTCGAGGCCGACCATGTCCTCGCGCTTCTGGACGACGGCCTGCCACCAGGCCTGCTTGACGTTGTTCTTGAAGAGGACGCCCAGGGGACCGTAGTCCCAGGTGCTGCCGAGACCGCCGTAGATCTCGGAGCTTTGAAAAATGAAGCCGCGCCGCTTGCAGAGCGAGACGATCTTCTCCATCACGTCGGTCTGGGTCGATTGCGCCATTTCCGATTCCTTTCTCCTGGCGCCCCTGGCTGGGGCGTGGGCTTGCTGTAAGAGGGTCATGATACCCGCAAACCCGCGGCGCCGCCATGGGCCGCGGGATGCGATGAGGAAAGGTCCTGCCGGATTTCCCGGGGCATGGGCAGGGGCGGCGGGCCTAGTGACGAATCGTCACCGAGTAGCCCTTGGTATTCACGTCATCGGCGACGGCAAGGGCGCGCTGGCGGCTCCCGTACGCGCCAATCTGGGCGTGGTACTTACCTTCGTCTTCGACGACCATGGCATCGATGCCGGCGACGGCCAGCTCTTCGACCATGGCCTGAGCTTCCTCGCGCGAGGAATACGAGCCCACCTGGACGCGGTAGACGCCCTGGGCGCCCGCACCCGCTGCCTTGGCCACCTCAGTCGCCGGTTGGGCAGCCTGCGCGGGCTTGGGCGTGGCGGTCGGGGCCGGACTGGGGTCCTGGCCCAGGTCGGACGCGGCGATGCCGACGGGTGCCGGTTCCTCGACGGGAGTGTCGGGACCCGGCGTGACCAGCGCCTGGTTGGGAAGCGGCGTGGCCATGGGAGCGTCGTTGGCGCCGGGATCCTTGACGGAGACCTGGCTGGTCACCTGGTAGGTGTACCAGAAGCCTCCGGCAAAGGAGAGGAGCGCGCAGACGCCGAAGAGCGTCCAGTAGGCGCCCCCTCGGCCGCTCCTGCGGCGTTTGTTGGGGGTGGGGGCAGGCTTGCTTTGGGGCTTGGACAAGGGGAACGGGCCTCCGTACTAAACGTCGAGGTTCTTGACTTCCCGGGCGTGGGCCTGGATGAACTCGCGGCGCGGTTCGACCTTGTCGCCCATGAGGATGGTGAAGAGGCGGTCGGCCTCCGCGGCATCCTCGATGTCGACCTGCAGGAGCGTCCGGTTCGCGGGATCCATGGTGGTGTCCCAGAGCTGCTGGGGCATCATTTCGCCCAGACCCTTGAATCGGCTGATGGTCAGGTTGTCCGAGCCGATCCGAGCCCGCAGCGCGTCCAGCTCGCGGTCCGAGTAGCAGTAGTGGACCTGCTTGCCCTTCTCCACCTTGTAGAGGGGAGGCTGCGCGATGTAGACGTAGCCGCCTTCCACCAGGGGCTTGGCGAAGCGGTAGAAGAAGGTCAGCAAGAGGGTCCGGATATGCGCGCCGTCGACGTCCGCGTCCGTCATGATGACGATCTTGTGGTAGCGGAGCTTGGCGACGTCGAAGTCGTCCGAGACGCCCGAGCCCATGGCGACGATCAGGTTCTGGATCTCTTCGTTGCCGTAGATCTTGTCGAGGCGGGCGCGCTCGGTGTTGAGAATCTTACCGCGCAGGGGCAGGATGGCCTGGAAACCGCGGTCGCGGCCCTGCTTGGCGGAGCCTCCGGCCGAGTCTCCCTCGACGATGTACAGCTCGCAACGCTCGGGGTTGCGGTCCGAGCAGTCGGCCAGCTTGCCGGGAAGGGTCGACGACTCCAGAACGGATTTACGGCGGGTCAGCTCACGCGCCTTACGGGCGGCTTCACGGGCGCGCAGCGCCTCGATGGCCTTGGAGATGATCTGCTTGCCGACGTTCGGGTTGGACTCCAGGAAGTGCCCGAACGAATCCGCGAACAGGCTCGAGACGATGCTCGTGACCTCAGGGTTGCCGAGCTTGGTCTTGGTCTGACCCTCGAACTGGGGCTCGGGAATCTTGACCGAGATGACGGCGGTGAGGCCTTCGCGGACGTCTTCGCCTGAGAGGTTCTGATCCTGATCCTTGAGAACGCCGTTCTTGCGGCCGTGGTCGTTGAGCATGCGGGTCAGCTGGTTGCGGAAGCCCGTGAGGTGGGTGCCGCCCTCGTGGGTGTTGATGTTGTTGGCGAAGGCGAGGACAGTCTCGGAGTAGCCGGTGGTGTACTGGAGGGCCACCTCGACCACGACGTCGTCCTTCTGGCCGGCCACGTAGATGACCGCGGGGTGAAGGGAGTCCTTGTTCTCGTTGAGGTACTCGACCATCTGGATGATGCCGCCCTCGTAGAGGTAGATCTCATCGCGGTCGGTGCCCTCGGCGCCCCGGCCCTCGCCGACGAAGCGGATCTTCACGCCCTTGTTGAGGTACGCGAGCTCGCGGAAGCGGGCCGAGAGGGTGTCGTAATCGAACTCGACGGTCTCGAAGATGGTGGCGTCCGGCTTGAAGACCATCTCGGTGCCGGTGTCGGCGGCGTCGCCGATCACCGCGATGGGCTTCACCGGGTTGCCGCGCTCGAAGCGCTGGTGATGCAGCTTGCCGTCGCGCCGGATGAAGGCGTCGAACGACTCGGAGAGGGCGTTGACGACCGAGACGCCGACGCCGTGGAGGCCGCCGGAGACCTTGTAGCCGCCCGCGCCGAACTTGCCGCCGGCGTGAAGGACCGTCAGAACCGTTTCGAGCGTGCTCACTCCGGTCTTGGGGTGGGGCTCGACGGGAATGCCGCGGCCGTTGTCCCAGACCGAGACCGAGCCGTCGCGGCGCAGGGTGACGCGGATATCGTCACAGTGGCCTGCGAGGGCTTCGTCGATCGAGTTGTCGATGACTTCGTAGACAAGGTGGTGAAGGCCGCGCTCGCCGGTAGAGCCGATGTACATGCCGGGACGCTTGCGCACCGGCTCGAGTCCCTCGAGCACCTGAATCTGCGCCGCGCCGTATTCCTGCGTCACCACCGTGGACGGCATGGTGAGCGCCTCGGTTCCACCGTCGGTATTGGTTGCCATTTGATCCTCCAAGAGCCTAGCCTCTCCTTCTTTGCTGCGTCAGAGAAGACGATCCCATCAATTATAGCATCTATGGTCGGCTCATGCAGGCCCTTTGGGGCCTGGGGCCCCCCCAAGCCGGTCGGGGCGACTTCTTCCCGGGTTCGTTCTCCGGGCCGCGACGCGGCTTGGCGAGCGGGCGCGGACGCCGTCATCGGGATGCCGGAAACCGTGCTACAATTGGCGCATGCCTAACGCTGACGCTTTGATTCCGGAAGCCTTCGACGCGGCGATCGCCCCCGTCCGGCAGCTCCCCATCTCGCCCACCCGGGTGATCAACGGGCTCGGAGCCCTCGACGGCCTCGGCGCGCGCGTGCGCACCTACGGCGACACGGCCCTCGTGATCGCCGGATCCCAGGGCTTCGCCTCCTGCCGCGACGCGCTCGCCGCCTCCCTGGACCGCGAAGGCATCTCCTGGCAAGTGGGCGAACTCGCCCATGACTGCTGCGAGGAGGATCTCGCGCTGCTCGCCGAGCGCTTCCCCGAAGCCCGCGTGATCGTCGGCGTCGGTGGCGGCAAGGTCATGGACGCGGCCAAGCTGCTCGCACATCGCCGGGGCCTGCCGGTCCTCACCGTGCCCACCGCGGCGGCCACCTGCGCCGCCTGGACCGCCCTTTCCAACGTCTACACGCCCCAGGGCCAGTGGCGCTTCGGCGTTCCCCTGCCAACGGGACCCGCCGAGGTCCTCGTCGATTACGCGGTCATCGCGCGGGCGCCTGCACGATTGCTCGCCTCGGGCATCGCCGATACCCTCGCCAAGTGGATCGAATCCTCCGCCTCGGTGGACCCGGCCACGGCCGACGCCATGACCCTGGCCGCCCTCCAGATGGCGCGCTTCCTTTACGACCGCCTGCTCGCGATCGGCCCCGAGGCCGTCCGGCAGGCCCAGAGCGGGGAGCTCGGGCCCGAGCTGATGCAGGCCATCGACCTCAACGTGCAACTCGCGGGCACGGTGGGTGGCCTCGGGGGCGCGCGCTGCCGCTCGGTGGCGGCCCATGCGGTTTGCAACGGCTTGACCCAGGTCGAGACCCGCCGCGCCTCCTGGCACGGCGAGAAGGTCGGTTTCGGCATCGTGGTCCAGTTGATCCTGCAAGGACGCCCCTTCCCCGAGATCCGGGAGCTACTCGCCTTCTACCAGGAGATCGGCCTGCCCATGACCCTCGCGGAGCTGGGCATTCCCACCGATACCGAGACCCTCATGGAGGCCGCGCGCTTCGCCTGCGACCCGCGCTCCAGCATTCACCTTTTGCCGACCGCGATCACCCCCGAGGTGGTCATGGCGGCGATCGCCGAGGCCGATCGACTGGCCCGGGAGACCCGTGCCCCCCACTCATGACGAGGATTCAAGTAGCATGAGCAAGACTGTCGCCAAGACGATGTTCGAGGAAGCTGACCGCCTCAAGGCCATCCCCCCCTACGCTACCGCCCAGCTGGAGGTTCTGCGTCAGGCGGCCGAGGCCAAGGGGATGAAAGTCATCGACCTGGGCATCGGTTCCCCGGATCTGCCGACCCCCGAGCCGGTCGTCGAGGCGGGCGTGACCGCCCTGCGCAACCCTGCCAACCACGGCTACCCCACCTTCAAGGGCAAGAAGGCCTTCCGCGAGGCGATCGCCCGCTGGTACGAGCGCCATTACGGCGTCGTGCTCGACCCCGAGACCGAGGTCCTGCCCCTGATCGGCTCCAAGGAAGGCCTCGCCAAGCTCGCCCTGGCCTTCATCAACCCTGGCGACAAGACGATCGTCCCCCAGCCCGCCTACCCGGTGCACACCCGCGGCACCGTCCTCGCCGGCGGCGAGATCGTCGAGGTTCCCTGCCTGCCTCATCATGACTTCCTCCCCGACTGGAACACGGTCCACCCGGAGGATGCCGAGGCTGCCAAGCTCCTCTTCTTCAACTTCCCCTCCAACCCCACCGCGGCGGTGGCTCCACGCTCCTTCTACGAGGACACGGTCGAGTTCGCCAAGCGCCACGGCATCATGCTCGTGCACGACCTCGCCTACTCCGAGATCGCCTTCGACGGCTACAAGCCCACCTCGCTCCTGGAGATCCCCGGCGCCAAGGACATCGGCGTCGAGTTCCACACCATGAGCAAGACCTACTCGATGGCCGGCTGGCGCGTCGGCTTCGTGGTCGGCAACGCCCAGATGATCCACGCCCTCTACCGGATCAAGACCAACATGGACTACGGCGTCCCCAACCACATCCAGGACGCGGCGATCGCTGCCCTGGACCTGCCGCAGAGCTATATCGACTCGGTCGTCGAGATCTACCGCGAGCGCCGCGACGTCATGGTCGAAGGCCTGAACTCGCTCGGCTGGAACGTGGAAAAGCCGAAGGCTGCGATGTACGTCTGGGCTCCGGTCCCCAAGGGCCAGGTCGCCTTTGACTGGGTCGCCGAGGTCATCGACCGCGCCGGCGTCGTCTTCACCCCCGGCACCGGCTTCGGCGCCATGGGCCAGGGCTACTTCCGCATCTCGCTCGTCCGTCCGGTCGAGGTGCTCAAGGAAGTCGTCGAGCGCTTGCGCGCGGCAGGCATCCGCTACGAAGCGTAACGCACCGCAGCTTCGGGGGGCCGTCCTTTAGGACGGCCTCTTTTTTGCGTCAAATCAGGCGTTACGTCGGTCTGTCAAAATTCTTGCTTACCTGCTAACATGGAGGCGAATGTCCCCCCTCCATGTCACAGAAAGGAATAAGCAGGTTCTATGCGCCACGCCATTTCCCGCCTCCTCCTGTCTGCCGCCATGTCCGTCTCGCTGCTCTCCGTCGTTGCTTGTACGCCGAGCGCCAACTTCGTGCTGCCCAGCGCGGTGGGATCCGAGCTCAAGGAAGACTTCTTCCAGGCCTATTTCCCTGATTTCAAGAAGGACATGACCTGGACCTATGGCCTCAAAACGGCCTCCGCGACCGGTGAGTCGGTCTGGACGGTCACCGATGTGACCAACGGCGTCGCCACCCTCTCGGTCAAGAGCACCGCCAATGACGAGGAGCTTCCCGAGCTCACCGAGAAGCTCTCCAAGACCGGGAGCACCGATGGCATGACCATCAAGTATCAGGGGACCGAGACCTTGACCCTGCACGGCAAGGAGTACAAGGACGCCGTCAAGGTGCTTTCGACGGACAAGGACGGCGGATCGACCCCCTCGTGGATCGCCAAGGGCATCGGCATCATCAAGTTGGAACGGGGGGGTACGACCTTCGAGTTGAAGTCGACCGCGGGCCTCTAAAACCCAACGGGGCAACTCCACCCCTGGAGGGCCGGCAACCGTGCCGGCCCTTTCCCATGGGCAGGTGAAATGCGGCGCGACGATGGTAGAATGGACGTATCGCCGTGAGGACTCGCCGGACGTAAGGCTTGCCGCGCGGCGCGCACAAGGAGGAATCATGGCTGTCGAATCCCTTATCGCCCTTGAAATGCCCGACGGGTCCAAGCGTGAGGTTCCGTCCGGCACGACGCTCGCCGAACTCGCCGCCCAGATCAGCCGGAGCCTGGCCAAGAAGGCCGTCGCCGCTCGCCTCGACGGCAAGCTCGTCGACCTCGCGACCCGCCTCGATGCCCCGGCCAAGGTCGCGATCGTGACCGTGGACGATGCCGAGGCCCTATCGGTCCTGCGCCACTCTACCGCCCACCTGATGGCCCACGCGGTCACCTCGCTCTTCCCGGGCGCCAAGATCACCATCGGCCCGGTCACGGCGGACGGCTTCTACTACGACTTCGATTACGAACGCCCCATCACCCTCGAGGATCTCACCAAGATCGAGGCCGAAATGAAGCGCCTCTCGCAGGAGAACCTGGAAGTGAAGCGCGAGGTCTTCGCCGCGGATCGCGTTCCCGGCCTCATCCGCAAGTTCGAGGAGGAAGGCGAGCCCTACAAGGCCGAGATCCTCACCGATATCATGAACGCCGACGCGACCTCCGAGATCACGGTCTACCACCAGGGCGACTTCTCGGATCTCTGCCGTGGGCCTCACCTGCCCGCGACCGGCTTCATCAAGTACTTCAAGCTGCTGAACGTGGCGGGCGCCTACTGGCGCGGCTCTGAGAAGAACAAGATGCTCCAGCGCATCTACGGCACCTCCTACTTCACGGAGGCCGACCTCAAGGCCCATATGACCCGCCTCGAAGAGGCCGCCAAGCGCGACCACCGCAAGCTCGGCCGCGAACTCGACCTCTTCTCGGTTCCCGAGGTCACCGGGCCCGGCCTGATCTTCTGGCACCCCCGGGGCGCCCTGATCCGCTCGGTCATCGAGGACTGGCTGCGCGGCGAGCTCAAGACTCGCGGCTACCAGCCGGTCTACACCCCGCACGTGGTCAAGGAGACCCTCTTCGAGGTCTCGGGACACCTCGGCAACTACGCCGAGAACATGTTCCCTGCCATGGAGATCGAGGGCGAGAACTACCGGGTCAAGCCCATGAACTGCCCCGGCCACTCGATGATCTACAAGTCGCGTCCGCGCTCCTACCGGGACCTGCCGGTCCGTCTTCAAGAGATCGCGAACGTCTATCGCTACGAGCGTTCCGGCACCCTTCACGGCCTGGCCCGCGTCCGCGGTCTGACCATGGACGACGCCCATATCTTCTGCACCCTCGAGCAGCTTCCCGACGAAATTGCCGGCTGCGTGGAGTTCATCCAGCACGCCATGGGCATCTTCGGTCTCGAAGCCAAGGTCTACCTGTCGACCAAGCCCGAGAAGGCCATCGGTTCGGACGAGTTCTGGGATGCCGCGACCGACGCGCTTCGGACGGCGCTGGAGCGCAAGAACATGGCCTATGACATCGACGAGGGCGGCGGGGCATTCTATGGTCCCAAGATCGACTTCAAGTTCTACGATGCCATCGGCCGCGAATGGCAGGGCCCCACGGTCCAGTGCGACCCCAACTTGCCCGAGCGCTTCGAGCTCACCTACCATGGCTCGGACGGCAAGGAACATCGGCCGATCATGGTGCACCGGGCTGTTTTGGGCACCATGGAGCGCTTCATGGCGCTCATCATCGAGCACTATGCGGGTAACTTCCCGCTCTGGCTCGCGCCCACGCAGGCGGTCATCATCCCGATCAACTCGGAGAACGACGACTACTGCTACGACGTGGCCGCCAAGATGAGGGACGCCGGCATGCGCGTCGAGGTCGACAACCGCAACGAGTCCCTCAACTACCGCATCCGCGAAGCCCAGGTCCAGAAGATCCCTTACATGCTCGTCGTGGGCAAGAAGGAGGTCGAGGAAGGTACCTTGGCGGTCCGTCGGCGCTCGGGCGGCCAGGAAGTTCTCCCGGTGGGCGAGGTCATCTCCCGCTTGACGCAGGAAATCGACACCAAGGCGCTTCCGGCATCGATGCAGCCTCAGGAAGCCAAGTAAGATCCCCAAAAACTAAGAGGGCGGGCCAGACGGCCCGCCCTTTTGGCTTGAGAATTCGGGAAATCAATGGCCCGAGAACGACGGGCCCGCCACGAAGCACGGATCATGGCCGTCCTGATTCCAGATGGCGATGACGTAGCCGCGGTACGCGCGCGTGCGGCCCGTCTCGTAGTCGGTGACCTCTTTGGTCTCGGTGCCGTTGGCCACCATGTACGCGATGGCCCCGGTATAGTCGAGGTTGAAGTAGCGATCCGTTTCCCAGGGCGTGGTGAAGGGATCCGCGCTCATGATGATACCCTGCGCATCGCCTTGTCCCAGCGAGCCGATGGGTCCGCCCCAAGGGCTCATTAGCGCGTCGTCTCGGTACCTCACCCAGTGCTTCCGGAGCTGATCGTGGGTCGGGTAGCGATTCAGTTTGACGAATTGCTCCTCGACCAGGACGGCGAGCGCGGTGGTCTTGTTCTGCGCCTTGACGTTGCCGGCCGAGCGAGCGGCCTGTCGATAGAGCAGGGTGGCTCCGCCGACGACCACGATGCCGATCACGATGGCCAGCGTCACCTCGATCAAGGTCAGGCCGCGCTCCGTCCGTTTCGCTCTTGGCATGGTTACCCTTTCGCTAAACTAAGGCAAACCGAGCAGCCGCCTTGCGTGCGGTTGCTGCCATGGTTCATGAACCCGGTATTGCGCCATTCGAAACCCTGCCTGATCCCAGCAGGAGCGGGGGCTCAGGCCAGCATGCCGAGCTGGGTTCCCCCCTCGGGAATCCCGAGCGTGGTGCGTAGCTTGCGGAAGCCCTCCGCATTGGGAGCAAGACCGGCCACCTCCAGGAGAACCGCGACGTCGGTGCGCAGCTCGGGGAAGCGCTCGGAAGGCTTGGAGAAGCGCTTCCGGGTGATGAGCTCCCCGAGCGCGATCTCGGCGGCCTGCGCGAGCTCCTTGGCCATCGAGGGCCGTTTGCCGGCACTCCGGGGCGGGAGCTCACCGAAGGCCTCGAGCTCGACTCCGTAGAGCTGGGCAATTTCACTATCCAGCTGCTCCTGGCGCTCGGCAGTTCTGCGGCGCAGCACGCGGGCTTCGGCCTGGAATGCCTCGAAGGCCTCGGTCAGCTCCGCCACCGAGGTCCAGGTGCGGGAGAGGATCTGCTCGGCGAAGGCTTCCACGCTTGCCAAGCGCTGCCAGTGGAGGCAGTCGAAGGCCATCTGTCCCACGGTGGACTGGGTGGCGGCATCCGGGATCACGATGGGCAGCGAGCCCAGTGTCGGAGTGTCGAGGTGCAGCGTGAGCTGGGCCCGGTTGGTGATGACCAGCTGGAAGTAGACTTCCAAGAGCCGCGAGTTCAGGAGGCCCACCAGGTAGAGCGGGTCCACGGGGACGCGGGGCTCGAGGACGTTCACCGTGTCCAGGGGAAGCGCGCCCTCGGGGATGAGGGTAGCCACCACGGAGCTGGCGATGTTCTGGTAGCCGACCTTGGGTTGCTTGACGACGTCCGAGCGGAAGCGATCGCGAAGCGTGAAGCCCTCGGGCAAGCGCATCAACGAGCCGGGTTCCAGGGGGCCGAAGCGGCGGATGTCGCGGCCCCGGACGACAGGGACGCCTTCTCCGTGCTTGGAGAGGATCGGATCGCGGGCCGAGATGTTGGCGCCTCGGCGAATCTGGGCGATCGCCTCGAGCGGCTGGCCCACGGCTTCCATGCGCTCGATCAACGGGCCGATCGTCCGATCCGCGTAGATGGGCATGGTGGGACGACCCACGAAGAAGCGGGGAAGCTGCTCGCCGAGGTGCTTGAAGAAACCCTCGCGGTAGCTATGAAGCTGGACCGCGGTTTCGCGGCGCGGGATCTCGAGCAGCATCAGTGGGTTGGTAGCCGGCTTCGTGCCCTTTTCGACCACGAAGGCGAAGGTTTCCAGGTTCACGCCCGGGAAGCAGGCGCCAAGATCGGCCAGGGCGACTGGCCGTGCCACCTCGGTCAGGAGCTTGCGACACTCGGCGTAGGCTCCCGTGCGGGTTACGCCGTGGGGCACGACGAAGCCGAGCCGTCCGCCTTCCTTGAGGAGGCGCAGCGAGCGCTCGATGAAGAGTGCGGTCGTGTCCTGCCGGCCCTTGCCCACCTGGTAGTGGCGCTGGAAGAGCGCCTTCTGGGCTGAGGGAATCTCGGCGCCGTAGGGCGGGTTGCCGACCACGGCGTCGAACCCGGCTTCCAGGAGCCAGGGATGCTCGGTCAGCGTGTTGGCGCTCAAGAGGCGCGGGGTGAAGGGGGTCTTGAGTTCGGGGCAGAGCTTGAGCTGCACGAAAGCCAGGCGGATGCTCGCGAGACGGATGGCCCAGGGGTCGAGGTCCACGCCGACGAGGTGACGCTCGATCACGCGCTTGAGGCGCAGGATTCGGCCCTCGGAGCCGGTTTGCGGAACCCAGACCCGGTCAAAGAGGGCTTCGACCGCCGGGGCGAGGAAGTTCCCCGCGCCGCAGGACGGATCGATCACGCGGAACTGCTTGCTCAAAGGTTGATCCGCCGGGGGCAAGGAGTGCTCAAGGACGTAGTCGACGACTTCTTGGGGGGTGTAGAAGACGCCGTTGGATTTCTTGTGGTCGTGCGTGAGGTGACGCTCGAAAAGCGGCCCCAGCCATTCGCCGTCTCCGGCTTCCCATACATGTTCGGAAAGCTGGTCCGAAAGGCTGCGGACCAGCGCGTCGATGGTCACGCCATGACGCAGGGGCAGGGGAGCTTCCGAGGCGAAAAGGGGCGCGCGCTCGCGACCCAGGGTAGACAGCGTGCTGTGAAGGGCTTCTGCCAGGAGGGCGCGCTCTCCTTCGTGGCGAATCCAGGTCCAGAGGGCTTGGGCGAGAACGTAACACGCCTCAGGGCCGCCGTTGGCGACTGCCAGGGCAGCAGTGAGTTCGCGGACGCACTGGTCGAGCGTCGCGGCTTTGAGTTGGGTAGTCACTTAGGCTTCCGCGGTGATGGTATCGACCCGATAGTTCTGGGGATCTTGAACCGCGGGATGGTTCAGGACGCCCGTGAGATCGGTGGGGGTTTGGATAGAATTGAGGATCTGGGCCGTCGCTTCGGACGAAAGCCGCAGATGGACGACGGGTTGCTCCTTGGGGGAGAGGAGGCGGAGCTGATCGACCGGCACGGGCCAGTCGGCCTGCTTGGCTAACCGCTCGAGCGCTCCTCGAAACGCCACGAGGGACGGCTTCAGGACCAGTTCGAGCCCGACCAGGGCTCCGGCCTTGCTCGCCATGACGCGGACCTGACCGGGCGCCAGCCCGACCGGGGTGCTGATGGGAACCGGATTCATCTCGAACGCATAGGTCTGCTGACCGCTAACCAGATCGGTTTCGGTCGTGACGGTGGTTTTCACTCGACGCTCTCCCTGTGTTTTCCTTCCATTCTACCTCAGGGCGCGGCGCTATTGTGTGAGCACCGTCTCTTGCTCGTGCGCGAGCGTCACTCCGCCGCGCATGCCGACCTCGGCGCCGAGGCTCAAGCGGAAGCCCGCCTTGAACTCTGCGGCGGTCCGCTTGATGGCCAGGACCGAGCGATCCTTGAGCATGACGGTGTCCTTGTCGATGGGGCGGGTCGTCGCGTAGCCGAGGCCTTCCACGACGCCCTTCTCCTGCATTTGCTTGGCGACCTTGGCCACTTCCGAGGGCTTCAGCTCGTAGCTCACGCGGACCGTGTCGGTCGTGCTGATCTGGGCGATGACGCCGTTGTCGATGGGACGCCCGAAGATATCCTCGACCGTGGTCCGGATGCCTTCGAACTTCTCCTTGCTCATCTCCTCGTGAAGCTTCACGCCCTTGAGGCTGCCGTCCTCGTTGTAGGTGAGCGAGACGGTCCGGTTCCGGCCGACGCCTTCCCCCATGCCGAAGCCGAGGACGCTTGCCGAGCCTTCGGCCTTACCATCGAGTTGCACCGAGAGCGTCCGCTCGCCGGTCCGGTAGTTGACGCTGCCGCCGACCTTCGCCTCGCCGCCCAGTGAGGCGGAAAGGCTGCCGATTTGCACCTGGAGTTGATCGAGGATCGAACCTTCGACCTCATCGACCTTGCCTTGCACCTTGCCCTTCACGAAGTCGGTACCGGCGTCGGCGATCTTCTTGCCGAAGGACTTTTTCCCCTCAGGGGCGCTAGCCTCGTCGCTCTCATCAGATGCGCCTTCGCCCTTGAAAATCCCCGCTTGTGCGCTCGCGCTGGCCGTGGCCTGGGTGTAGAGGCCGCCTTCACCGTCCACCGAGTACAGGTGCTTGCCGAACTCGGCGATGAGCTCCTTGCCTTGCAGGACGGTCTGCCCTGCGAGGGCCGTCCCGACTCCCGGGATGGCGGACTCGGCCCCGGCGCTGCCGGCCATCTTCATCATGCCGCTAAGGACGCCCATGTCCTTGCTGTCGTTGGGATCGAAGGCGAAGGAGAAGGCGATCCGGCCGGTGGCGCCGGCTTCGGCTTCCGCGCCGGCGTGGGCCTTGAGACCGGCCTCATAACTTCCCGCCTTCACGGTGCTGTCGAAGCCGACATTGGCCGAGTAGGAGGCGCCGGCCCGTCCTTCGAGTTCCAACGTGACTTTCAACTCGGTGGGCGGATTGCCCTTGTCGTCCTTGGGCTCGGTGACGACTTTGCCGTCTGCATCGAGCTTGGGCATGCGGGAGATCTTGAGGGTGCCGCCCGCGTCGATCTTGGCGTTGGGAATGCCGAACTCCTCCAAGGGAATCGTGGCGCCAGCCTCGACCTTGATCGACACCGACTCGCCGATGCTCAGGCGATTGGTGATGACCGGGCCGAGCTTACCCGCTCCCTGGTCCTGGAAGACGTCGTCGGCCCCGAGGACGGACTTGTCCAGGTACGGATCGATGACGTCGTCGTAAAGCTTCTTGCCGGAGACGCCCGCGGCATCCTTGATCGAACCGATCAGGCTCTGGCCCTCGGTCCGGGATTCCCGGTACTCCTTGAGGCCGGCGCTCAGGATGTTGCCGCCCGTATCGACGGCTTCTTCGATCTCTTTTTCGAGCTTGGCGATCTGATCGGCGAGACCGGTGACCTCGTCCTTGAGCGTGTTGACGATGCCGTTGACGCGATCGCCCACGAAGTCGCTCACGCCGTTGAGTGCCCGCTTCCAGAGGGGAAGGTTCTCGGCTTCGGCCTTCTTCTTTTCGCCCTCGGCCTTCGCAGAGTTCATTTCCAGTTGGAGCTGGGTCAGCTGCAGTTTCTTGTCGGAAAGCTCCTGACGCTTCGCGTCGACGGCGGACTCGCCCTTGGGAAGCTCCACGGCGCGTCCTGCGACGGCGCTCTTGTCCGTCTGGGTCTTGGGCTCGACCTTGGCTTTGGGCTCGGCATGAGCGGCGGGCGGCGGCATGAGCGGCTGCGACGTGCTGCGACCGAGAGGTTGCGTTCCGCCTACCGGGAAGCCGCTGTCAATCCTACGATTCGTCATCCGAGTCCTCCGTTTTGGGCCCGTCGAGGGGCGGCATTGCCCTGGCCAGGGGGCTTCCGGGCACTATCGGCGCGATGGGCCTGATTTCCCTATACCCGCAGACAAGCGGCCACTTGCAAGGTTTAATGGAGGTTTGACAGCGTCCAATCCATTCTCAGCAAAGATTTGACGAGGATTTAATCGAGGAGGTCCGGATGGGAAAAGGGCTCGAGATCGAAGTGAAGTATCGCCTCAAGCCGGGGCAGCGCCAAGCCATCGCCCAGGCGCTCACCGGCATGGAGGCGGAGCGCTCCGAGCAGGAGGACCAGTACTACGACGTCGGGGACCGGGTGCTGCGGATTCGCTGCGAGAACGGTCGCTGGCTGCTCACCCGCAAGGACCGCTTCCAGCTCACACCGGACGGCACCAAGATTCGTCCCGAAGTGGAAGTGCCGATCCCCGACGACTTCGTCTCCGACCTGGAGGCCCTGATCCTCTGGCTGGGGCATGACAAGCTCACGCGGGTCCGTAAGGTTCGCGAAGCCTACCAAGTGGAGGGAGTGACCGTGGCCTTGGATCGCATCGAGGGACTTTCCGACGAGTTTGCGGAGTTCGAGGTCCTCAGCGATCGCCCGGATGCCGCTGCGAAGCTGACGGGGCTGCGCGAGCGCTTCGGCCTCACGGACGAACAGGTCGAGTTATCGAGCTACGCCCGCCTCGTGGCCGAAGCCGGAGGGGGCGACGTGAACGGTCGCGAGTAACCGCGTCGGATCGCAATCCAGAGAGGAGCCTCCTCTCTGGAGCATGTCCGTTTCGAATCGGTCGCCATTGCTGAGAAATAGATGTTTTCTGCGTTTCAGGCTCACCGATGGCGCTTATTCGCTCAACTCGCTGCGTATCATTCGTTTTTTTGTTTAAACGTTTGCTTGATGGGTATAGTTGCTCGTAAGTGACATGACATAAGCCACATTATCATCAGTTTCAGGTCAGATGCGGGTTTGAGGCTGATTTTGCTTTCAGTTTGACATCTTTTTCTTTCCATCGAGCACCCCTCAAACCTAATCGGTACCTGGCTCTTTCCTAGAGCCGTCCATAATGTGGCTTATGTTACCCTGCCGCGTCGGGGGGGCTTCTCTTCGCTCCTTGTCGATTGCTTGGCTGTTGCTGCTGGCCTTCCTGCTGACGGCTTGTCCTCGCCCGCTCGTTCCTCCTTCGGGCCTTCCCGAGGGCGCCGG